>Ga0209039_10001496_pt1 | contig 21659 bp, 17 predicted proteins | sample BogFormECP12_OM1_FD_188238 | JGI IMG/M metagenome (GOLD analysis project Ga0209039, IMG submission 188238) | Bog forest soil microbial communities from Calvert Island, British Columbia, Canada - ECP12_OM1 (SPAdes) (version 2) | ecosystem: Environmental > Aquatic > Freshwater > Wetlands > Bog ...
AAGAGCGAAAGCGCCAATGAGCACCACACTCAAAATAGTGTAAATCTTTCGAGACATTTTCTTCTCCTTATCTATGAAAGTGCAAGTAGGTTATACTCTTATTGTGCGGAGCAACGCTCCTCACAATTGCGCAGGTCTTCTTTCTGTCTGTTCAGGGCTGAAGAGAAGACCTGCTATTTATTTTGGTAGCGATACAAGCCTCACCTCCTTTCAAAAAAAACGGGTTTTCAGTAACATCGCGCCGTTGTATCTTCAAACTATGCGGTTACCGATAATTTCCGGCAGGAATCACGGATAACAAGCCGGGTTGGCATTCTAAAAGTCTGCGCATCGAGAGACTCATCGTTGATCAGTTTTATGAGCATTTGTGTTGCAACAAAACCCATCTCTGAAATGAACTGGTCCATAGTTGTCAATCCCATATACTTGGATTCCGTTATATTGTCGAAACCTATTACTGATATATCTTCTGGAATGCGCATCCTCATCTCTTGTGCAGCTTGAAAAACGCCCATGGCAGTTTGGTCGTTGGAAGCAAATATGGCTGTGGGAGGTTTATCAAGTGACAGCAGTTCTTTTGCGCAGATGACGCCCGTTTCGGTGGTGTAATCACCCGGCACAATCAATTTCTCATCGACAGGGATACCAACTTTATCGAGCGCATCGCGATAACCTTTTAAGCGGCGATTCGAACTTTCCAATTCGGCGCGTCCACTGATAAAGCCGATGCGTTTATGTCCCAAGCCAAGCAGATAATCCATCGCGTCGACAGCTCCCTCATAATTGGTTGCATGAACGGAAGGGTAATTCGGATTGCTCATAATCGGGTCAACAGAAACGATTGGAGCATTATTTGAAAACTCGCTCGCGATGGGAGCGACAATGATGACACCATCCGTTATGGAATTATTGAGAAGCGAAACATATTTTTGTTCGTGAGAGGCACTTTCTGTTTTCCGTACATCGCCTGTTGTATACACCAACAAATCGAACTCAGATTCAGCAATGGCACGATTCACGCCTTTCATAACCTCTACAGCAAATGGATAAGCAATATCAGGCATAATCAACCCGACTAAATTTTTCTTGAAACTTCGCATACTTCTCGCGGCAAGATTGCTCGTATATCCCAAATCCTCAATCACTGAACGAACATGATCTTGTGTATCGCTCGCCACATCCACCCTACCATTTAAAACACGCGAAACCGTGGAAATGGATACATGTGCGGTTTTTGCAACATCTTGGATTGTAACGGTTCGCCTTTTCTTTCGCATGACAAATCCTAAAAAATGATAATATATTGGTATCGTTACCGGAAACGATACCGGAATTATTACACATATTCGAAAAAAAATCAACTTAAACTTAACAGGGCTTTCCCTTGTGGATGAGTGAAAGCATGAATACGGAATATGACCAGTTCAACCCGCAGGTAATCGAGCAACAGATCCTGCATCGAATGGCTGACACCGCAATCACCTTCTTTCGCGCGAAGCAAAACATCACGTCCATAAGGAGTGACCGCCTCTATACGATTCAAGACGACCCCGGCAATCAATGTTTGAATCTATGTCCTTGAAGAACACAAAAGCTTTGCCCCGTGTTTGGGAATGGACACAGGCCTTACGCGATTGTCGGCAGCCGACACGGTTTGAATCAGTATCTCTATAGAAGAAAGAGTTTGTCCTGCTTGAACCAGTGCAATACATCCTCGCATGATAATCCATCAATTTCAAAACTTTTGCCGCGCATCCAGATGACAAATAGGCAACATGGAGAATTGACAAATATCCATCGTATCAAAAATAGAATTGGAAGTATTGTAGTTGTGAACTATTGTTGAACATGGATAGTAGTATGAAACCCAGCGCTATGGCATCCCTCCTCAAGTAAGAAGGCAGGAAGTACACCTGCACCTTCGGGAAGCCATAGCGCGCCACGAATGCCACCCCTTTGGATGGCATTCTGGTTAATGTGACTACTCCGCACGGCTAAAGCCGGGAGCTTCTAAAGATTGGAACCTATGAGATATAGCCTTAGCAAAAATCATATTTCTATCACGTTCAATCTCATAACACAATCTATGCCTTTTATCCCTACACCTAAGAGTGGGGGCTTTACGGCGCTTTTTGGTAAAAGAAGCCGATCCATTCAACTCCATCCTTATTCCATCATGCGCTCTCTTTACTTATGCAACTTCCGCGTCTTTGTTAGTTCGGAAATGCCAGTTTATTCTGTATAGATCAGAATAGCAGAAAAATCGGCTGCAAAAATCACCGTTAACCAGAATCTATTCAATGAACACCTCAAAGAAAATACGATCCTGGTAATACCCGTACAGATGATTAAATGGCAGGAGTACGCTTATAATCGGATATGTAAAAGCATAGCAATGCTGGTCTTATAAGAATTCAAAGAGGAGAACATGTTCACGAAACGCCATTGCTTTTTTATTTCTTTAACATTAGTCAGCGTCATCCTGCTCTCCGCCTGTCAACCGAAATCCACGCCGCAACCCACACCGGCTTTGTCACTTACGGCGACTGTAAAAGAAATAACAGGAACTGTCGCCATCAAACAACCAGGCGCCAACAGTTTTTCTACTGCCTCAATTGGAATGGAATTGCAGGTAAACAGTTCCGTCAAAACCGGCGATGATGGCCGCGTTCGCCTCGACCTTTCCACCGGCACCGTCATCCGCGTCGCGCCATCTTCCATTTTTACGCTCAGCTCCAACCAGCCCAGCAATGGAAGCCTATCTTCTCAATTAAACCTAAACGCGGGGGGCATTTATATTATTTTGAATGGCGGCAACGCCAGTGTCAAAACGCCGTCGGGCGTAGCTTCAGTGCGCGGCTCATATCTCAGCGTTTATATTGAACCATCAACACAGAATATTGTTGTTACCTGTTTGGAGGGCGACTGCGGTGCAAGCAACAGTGCGGGCAGCGTTGATTTCGGTACAGGACAGGAAGTCACTTTGTTCTCATGCACAGCAGGCCAGTGCACAGTGCCGAACGTCGGTCCAATGACTCCGGGAGAATTCGAAAACTGGCTGGATAATAATCCCGACCTTCTTCAACAACTGCCCGGTTTATCAGCCACGATGACAGCTTTGGCCTCTACTCAGTCTCCTGCCGCCGAACCACCTGCTACTGCAATGATTGCTCCAACATCAGCAAGTTGTCTTAGTATCGTCTCCACATCCTACAATCTAGATCCGGTTGGGCCAGTCACATTCTCATGGAAGGAAAGATCAGACGTGAGCAAGTATAGACTTACAATTTATTATCCAAATGGTGCCACGGCATCATTCTATACTGACACAACTAGCGTCACTCGTTATCTTGAATCGATGCCGGATGGCGGCACTTACTCTTGGGATGTAACCGCTCTGGATAGTTCCGGAAATCAGATTTGCAAAACGGATGCGCTGGTTTTCAACAAGCCAAAATATGAGACGCCTGTACCGCCAAAAAATCCGGCCCCTCCGGCTATGCAACCCCCAGCTCCTCCACCCCCAGCACCTCCTCCGTAATTTTGAGGATAATACAACCTGAAATGAATCCTTCAAGAAATACATCTCGTCTCAGCTTGGTGCTGATTGGTATTGTTGCCATTGCATTGCTGGCACTTGAGTTCGCGTCCAATTTGCCGAATGTTAGCACGCCGCTTGAAAGTTTAGAACTAGGCACCCGCGATACATTGATGCGCGTGCGCGGCATCCGACCGATATCAGGTAACATCGTGATTGTTGCCATCGATGACGCATCCTTTCAATGGACGAAATACGAATGGCCCTGGCCACGCGCCTATCTGGCTCAGATCGTGAATGCAGTCAATCAGGGTGGTGCGCGGGTGGTTGGATTGGATATCTTACTAACAGAAGCCGGAAAAGATCCGGGCGGAGATGAGGCGCTGGCTCAAGCTTTGAGTCGATCACCATCGTCTGTTTCTGATTTACTGATCTTTCGAGATCCTCAACAAAATATGATCTCCCTAGATCCACCCATTGCACCTTATGGCACTGCGCTGAAAGCAATAGGCATCACTACCATTATTCAGGATAAGGACGCCATCACACGCAGTATCCAAGCCTACGATACTTACAGTGATCAGGTTTACTATAATTGGGCTTTCCAAGTTGCAAGCCAATATCTCAAAGTATCTCAGCCATCGAATGCCAATCCAAACGGTTTGACCTTCAACGATCAACAGGTTCCACTTCACAATGGTTTACTGCTTGTTAATTACAACGGGCCAGCCGGAACCTATCCAACCTATTCGGCGTACCAGGTTGCCTTGGGCGATGTGTTACAGGAAAATCCAAATGCTTTTAAAGATAAGATCGTTCTGATCGGCGCAACGACTATTACATTGCATGACGTTTACGCCACACCGTTTTCATCGCAACAGCCGACGCCGGGAGTGGAGATCGTTGCCAACGCGGTGGATACCATCCTCAATGGAAATTACCTGAAAGAGACTCCGCCCTGGGTCGCCTCGCTCATTATCCTTGTCATGGCAATATTGGCAGGTTTGATCTCTCACGTCCAAAGGCCATCCTTAACGATTGTGCTCATGGCAGTCGGCATGATTCTGTATGCGGTTGTCACTTATTTTCTGTTCATCCAGAAGGGATTATATATTCCAACGGTCGGCCCGCAATTGATGCTCTTTCTCGGTGTGGTTTTGCCGACACTCGAACAATCCGTTTCGCAGGAATTGGAAAAACGCCGAGTCCGTAATTTGTTCAGCCGGTTCATTTCACCCGAAATGGTGGATCAATTGATCGAGACACAGGATATCAACTCCCTCAATAAACGGGCCAATCTTAGCATTCTCTTTTCCGACATTCGCGGCTTTACCACGCTTTCCGAAAAATTATCGCCGGAAGAAGTAGTGTCTGTTCTAAATCCTTACCTCGAAGCGATGACAAAGGTCATCGAAAGATTCGGCGGAACGGTGGACAAATACGAGGGTGATGCAATTGTTGCTTTCTTCGGCGAACCAGTAGTGCATGAAGATCATGCACTGCGCGCCGTTCGCACCGCAGTGGACATGCGCAGGGCCCTTGTTGAACTTCATCAACTTTGGGAAAAACAAGGACGTCCTTTTCGTATCGAGATTGGCATCGGAATCAATTCTGGTGAAGTCTTTGTTGGTCTAGTGGGTTCAGCGCAACGCATCAACTACACCATCATCGGCGATAATGCCAATCTGGCATCTCGCTTGCAGGATCTGACCAAAACCTTTCAATGGCCAATTCTCATCAGCGAAAGCACCTACGATCAGGTCAAGGATGAATTTGAAGCTGAGTTGGCGGATTCGGTTTTCGTCAAAGGAAGAAGCGAAGCTGTTAAGGTTTATCGATTGATTGGACGGCGCAACGCGCCGGAATCAGAACGCATCCAGCCTTGGTCCGCACAGACCATCACCAGGAACCAATCCAAACAACCATGACTTAAAGGCCATTCTTTTCTTGAAAACAAATGGATACAATAATAATGTGGGTTATGAAATCCAAATATTGAAGAGGAGAAAAAATGAAACTCAAAATGTCAACCCGTTTTGTCTGGGCATTGCTAATGCTCTTTCTGACAATTCTAGCATGCACCGCAACAAGCAAGCCAACCGCGGTGCCAAGCCTTGCACCGACAGCCAGTAGCAGTCCCACTACATCGGCTCAGCCGTCACCCTCTGCTCAAGGTGTTTCCCCGGCTGACCTGCCATCTCAGCGTCTCGACCAAGCCGGAGATGTTGATTCATCCAACATGGCTACTGCGAAAAATGTTCCAGATGGCGACAATTTTGTCCAAGGATTGTATGAACGGCCCTTCAATGCCAATACCATGGATACCTATTTCCCATACATGGATATCGTTAGCATTCAAGGATTCAAGGATGATACTTGGGGATATTTAACGATCACCTTGGCCGGCACCGATAAAAATGGAAAACTGCCTGCTCAATACGCCGCAGAACTCGACATCAACAAGCAGGGCCGCGGCGAATACCTGATCCGCGCTTCCAATCCATCCTCCACCACCTGGACCACGCAAGGCGTCCAAGCCTGGAAGGATACCGATGGCGATGTCGGAGGAGTCGTACCGATGGTGGCAGATGCCAAGCCTGATGGCGGCGATGGATACGAAACGCTGGTCTTCGATCAAGGCAAAGGCAATCTAACTGATGGAGCATGGGTTCGCATTTCACCCAATGATCCCAAGACCGTGCAAATCGCATTCAAACTCTCCATGGTAGGAAGTCCATCTTCCTTTGCGATGGGCGCATGGGCTGGAGCCAACATTGATCCGTCCATGTTCGATTACAACGATCACCTGACCCATGCCCAGGCTGGTGATCCCAATCAGGGTTATCCGAAGGTTTACCCAATCAAAGCTTTGGCCGAGATCGATAACACCTGCCGTCTTGCAATGGGATTCGTTCCCACCAGCCCCGTGCCCGGCTTGTGCGAAGTTCCCCAAATCCAACATACCGGTGGCGGTCCTGCTCCTTGTATCCCCAGTTATGCTACCTTCAACAATTGCCCATAGAAAAGAAAGGCGAACGAATCAAACGTTCGCCTTTTTGATTCGTTTTCTCTTTAATAGAGATAATCCAATGACGGTGAAATCACAATAATACAAACAACCATGACTTAAAGGCTATTTTCATCCTCAATGAAAAAGTATACAATGACGGTGTTAATACTCGAAATTGCTAGAGGAGAGAAAATGGTACCTAAGAATTTAAATCGTTTGGCGTGGATGTTGGGCTTTCTTATCGTTGTGATCTCAGCATGTCAAGGCACTGGCAGTGCTTCCAATTCCAGCACGCCAACCAGTCAAGAGAATGCAACTCCAACGTCAAGTCCGACACAAGCCCCCACTTTGCCAAGCGGAATGCCACCTGGGAATCTCCCGGCAACGGCTCTCGATTCGGAGGGAGACATAGATTCCTCGAGCATGGCCACTGCCAAAAACATTTCAGGCGGCGATGTATTTGTCCAGGGATTGTATGAACGGCCCTTCAACCCCAATACCATGGATACCTATTTCCCCTACATGGACATCGTACATATTAAGGGATACAAGGATGATACCTGGGGATATCTGGAAATCACTCTGGCCGGCGCCGATAAAAACGGACAACTGCCTGCTCAATACGCCGCAGAACTCGACCTCAATAAAGATGGCCGCGGCGATTGGCTGATCCGCGCCTCCAATCCAGCCTCCACTACCTGGACCACCCAAGGCGTTCAAGCTTGGAAGGATACCGATGGCGATGTCGGAGGAGTCGTTCCGATGCTCGCAGATAACACTCTCAGCACTGGCGATGGATACGAAACACTGGTCTTCGATCAAGGCAAAGGTAACATACCCGATGGAGCCTGGGTTCGCATTTCACCCAATGATCCCAAGACAGTGCAAATCGCCTTCAAGCTTTCAATGGTTGGAAGTCCATCTTCCTTTGCGATGGGTGCATGGGCTGGAGCCAATATTGATCCATCCATGTTCGATTACAACGATCACCTGACCCATGCCCAGGCTGGCGATCCCAATCAAAGTTACCCACAAGTATACCCAATCAAAGCGCTGGCTGAGATTGATAACACGTGCCGTCTCGCAATTGGCTTCATCCCAAAAGGCAATGAGCCGGGGGTGTGCAAAACCATCGTGCCGGGCAGACCCAACGCGCCTAATGCGCCTGTGCCTACCGGTGCACCACCAAAAACATGTCCGCCCAGCCAATGCGGCTAAAATCCATAAAACGTATAGCATAATTACAATCGGGCGAGCAGATTCTGCTCGCCCTTTTTATGTTTATTTCATTTGTGGGGAATTGTACGAATGCCAGTTTTATGGTAGATTTGCTTTACTCCAGTAAAGCGAGGGCACAGAATGAACGCAGATAAAGTTCCTGATATCATTATTGGACGGCTGCCTGTCTATCTTCGCGCGTTGCAACGCATGGCCGAAAAAGGGATGCAGACGACCTCCTCCCAAGAATTGGGCGAAAATGTGGGAATTTCCGCCGCACAAATTCGCAAGGATATTTCCCAGTTTGGTGAATTCGGAAAACAAGGCACGGGATATTCCATCCCATATCTGATCGATAAACTGCGGGAGATTCTAAAAGTCAACCGTATGTGGGATGTGGCCGTAATTGGCGCAGGCGAGTTGGGCCATGCCCTGTCCCGCTATCAGGGGTTCACCAATCGAGGCTTTTGTGTGGTCATGCTCTTTGATAGCGATCCGTCCAAAATCGGAAATAAAATTGGTGAATTTGTGGTCGAAGATTCAGCTAACATGGAGGAACGCATTCGCCGTGCGAACGTAAAAATCGCAATGTTAACAGTTCCTGCTGGCGCCGCACAAGCCGCAGCGGATAAACTTGTTCAAGCGGGTGTCCGGGCGATTTTGAATTATGCACCCGTCAGTTTGAATGTGCCTGACAACGTCCATGTTCAATACATTGATCCTGTCACCCATCTTCAGAGAATGACGTATTATTTATAAAAAGGAAACAAAAATGAAAAATGGCATCCAAGTTTGGATGCCATTTTAGGTTCGCATCATTCTAGACTTGAGGCAGGCTTCGTTTTAGGATGTTCATCATCCCGAGGCCGCGCACGGCGCCTTCCACCACACAAGTTAATGGATTGTCAACCAGATAAGCTGGTATGCCAAGCGATTTGGTCAATAGCTTATCCACGCCGCGCAGAAGTGCGCCACCGCCGCACAGAGCAACGCCGCGATCAATAATATCAGCGACCAGTTCGGGCGGAGTCTTCTCAAGGACACGGCGGCAAGTCTCTGTCACTTCCTTGAGCGGATCTTGTAAAGCCTCAACGATCTCGCCAGTTACAATTGTAATGGGACGCGGCAAACCTGTAACCTGATCTTGCCCCTGAACTTCCATACTATTTTCGGTATCCTGCGGAACCGCCGCGCCGATCTTGAGCTTAAGCTGTTCGGCGGTGGCTTGACCAATGATTACTCCATATTTGCGGCGGACATAATTGATGATGGCTTCATCAAAGTCAAGGCCGCCCTTTCGCAGGGTACTAGCGGACACAATGCCATACATCGCCATCACCGAAGCTTCAGTGCAACCGCCACCAAGACAAATGACCATGTTGCCGGAGGGCGAACCGATCGGCAGGTCAATGCCGAGTGCGGCTGCCAGAGATTGTTGAATAAGCGATGTCTCACGCGAACCCGCCTCCATCACAGCCTCGTATACGGCACGCCGCTCCACGCTGGTAACACCATAAGGCACAGAAATCATGGTGCGTGGACGGAAAACACGCAATGATCCGCTGACGCTTTGAAGCAGATAGGAAAGCAAAGTCTCGGTGATTTCATAATCGGCGATCACACCATTCCGGAGCGGACGGGCCACCTCAATACTTTCCGGGACGCGGCCAAACATATCAAGCGCTTCCTGCCCAGCCGCCACCATCTTTTGTTCCTCCACTTCAATGGCGACAATAGTCGGTTCCTGCAAAAGTACTTGCGTGCTGTCTGCAAACCGCGTAAACATGGTACCCAAATCAATCCCAAGGTCTTTCGAAAAAACTGCCACAGTTCCCTACTTTTCTGAAATCGGCGTATGAACGCCAGCTTTGCGATAACGGCGAACCGCATCCAGTCGTAAATCGGCTCGGCGCAACGCCACTTCAATGTTCAATAACACATCGTTCAATGACACATCCGGGGCTTTCGATATACCCTGAGCTGGTGCTTCGACACGTTCCTGCAAACGATTTCACCACAGATGGTCATAGAGAGTTTTTAGTATAATGTCTCACGTGCCAAATGACCGGACTCCCGACACAAAAATATATGATGCCGCTTGCGCGCCTTTTGCCAGATTCTCTTCTTTCTCACGAACACCCACAATTGTAACCGCCATTATGAAAGCCTGCTCGGCTAAATCGCCATGTTTGCCGTCGAGGATTTCTCGGAGCCCGCGCAAAGTTTCCTTGAGCGATACACGGAAACCTGGAATGCCAGTGATGCGTTTCGCGATGGAGAACGGCTGAGAGAAGAAACGTTCAATCTTGCGCACGCGTGCGACCCCCAGTTTATCATTTTCGTTCAACTCGTCAATACCGAGAATGGCGGTGGTATTGTAAAGGTCCTGGAATGAATCGAGCGGCCTCGTACAAATGTAAATCTGTATCAGCCCACAATACGTAATTCGCGCGGCATATCGCTCAAAATTTCCACAGCATCTTTAGTGACCACCACATTATCTTCGATCCGCACACCGCCGCGCTCCGGCAAATAGATTCCCGGTTCCACCGTATAAGCCATCCCAGGATACAACACTTGCATGTTATCGCCGCGCATGTATGGCTCTTCATGTCCTTCCATGCCGATGCCATGACCCGTACGATGCGTAAAATATTCTCCATAACCGGCTTGCTCGATCACCGCGCGCGCAGCTTTATCCACGTTCGCGCACGGGACGCCGGGCCGGCCTGCCACGCAACCAGCTTCATTTGCCTTCAATACGATCTCAGCAATTTTCTTGAACTCCGACTCAACCTCTCCCACCGCGAACGTGCGCGTCAAATCCGAGATATAACCGTCCACCGTGGCACCCCAATCCACAACCAACAAATCGCCGCTCTCAAGTTTTCGATCCGAGGGCGAGGCATGCGGATTGGCAGAATTTGGTCCAGCAGAAACGATCGGCGGAAATGGCAATTCGGATTCAGAACCATGCTTTAGCATTTGAATCGTTAACTCGGATGCAATTTCTTTTTCGGTCATTCCAATTTTGATCAACGGAATCGTCGCTTCGAGCGCGTCTTGCGCGACCTTGACGGCTCGCCTCATCGTCTCGACTTCAGACTCATCCTTGCGCAAACGCAGCGACGCCAACGCCTCCGATGCGTCGGGAAAATCCGCTTCGGGCGCGCCGGCGCGTACATGACGAAATTCCAACAAGCGCAATTGGCGCGGTTCGACGCCAATCTTCTTTCCATCGAGTCTAAGCGATTGAACCGCCTTGCGAAAGACGGCATCCCACTCAGACGGATTCTCGCCATAAGTAAACGCATTCACTTTATAGGGAAAAAGATTCACCTTTGGCGATTCGAGTTCAGGCAAAACGATGACTGGAACCTTGCCGGCAGCGACCAGCAAAACAACCGGACGTTCCATAAGATGAAATTTCAGATTGGTGAGATAGGTCAAAGTGGGGCCGGGATTAATTGCAACGGCGTCCAGCCCGAAGGTGCGGATGGAAGCGGCAAGTTTTTCAAGTCGATTCATTTTTATCTCCTGATGTTCATCAATTATACAAGGTTCAGTTATAATTTCTCACATGAGATCCAAATTGTTCGCTTCGATCTTGTTCATTTTATGGTCCGGAATTATTTTGACCATTTTTTTTATCGTACAAAGACCAATCGCACTGACCGTCGCCAGTGGATTGTTATCTCTGATATCAACCATCGGCTTTTGGATTTTATGGCTCATCATCGGCGCGGCGACAGGTTACAGCTTTCGCCGATTTTTACCGGAAATGGATTCGGCACCGAGAATTTATCTACTAGCCGGTTTGGGATTTGGAATTTTCGGCTTGCTCGGCTTTGGACTGGCCGCCATCGATGTTGCGCGACCGCTTGTGCTGGGAATTGTATTGGCCGCGTTATTCATTTTCACATTTTGGAACCGTTCCCTTTTCTTGCTCGCGGAAGATTTTCAGAAATTGTTTGCTGGACTTAGATCATCTGCAGCGCTTGCGCCAAAATGGATTCCATGGATCGCAATCATCGCCACCGGACTTTCGTTCGTTCTTGCGCTGGCTCCGCCCGTTGAGGCTTTTGATGCGTATCATTTGACGGTGCCCAACTTGTGGCTGCGCGACGGTGGATTAAGGCTCGTCAATCTATTTCCCTATTGGTATCCATCTTTGGGCGAAGGCATGTTCGTCTGGCCGCTAGCTTTTCACAACGACATCGTCCCGCAGTTAATCCATTTTGCATTTGGTTTTCTTGTGATCATCCTCATCTGGGATTGGACAAGAACCTTATGGGGCAGCGAGGCAGGCTGGTGGAGCATCGCCATATTTTTGACCATGCCATCGTTGGTTTGGCTGGCCGCATGGGCTTATACCGACTTAATGCTTATCTTTTTTATGCTGACCAGTTTATATGCCTTATGGAAATGGAAAAATTCGAGCATCCATTCATGGCTGATGGTTAGTGGCATCATGGCGGGCTTTGCCACGAGCATCAAATATACAAGCGTAGTTTTGCCAATCACACTGTTGGTTCTCATCGTTTTATGGGAATATAAAAATATTCAGAATATGCTGCGCCGTCTGTTTAGGGTAGCCGTGCCGAACCTGATCGTTACCAGCCCCTGGTATCTCCGTAACTGGTTCTTCACCGGCAATCCGGTTTATCCTTTTATTTTTGGCGGGCCATTTTGGGATTCGTTCCGAATGAAAATGCTCGCAAACGCCGGCACAGGCATCGGCTGGAATCCGCTTGATTTAATCGCCTTGCCGCTCAACGTTACATTGGGTTACCGTGACGTGACATACTTCGATGGACGCTTGGGGCCGTTCTATCTAATTCTGCTTCCATCGGTCATTTGGATTCTCTGGAAGAATCGACATGACCGATCTGCTTCAAAACAAGCGCTGCTGATCACTTCTGTTTTCGCACTTGCCAGCATTCTCTTATGGACTTACGGCGTTGTGCAAACCATTAGCTTATGGCAGGCGCGTTTGGTATGGCCCGGCATTATTTCGCTGATCATTCCAATGACAGCCGGAATTCTTGAAATGAAAAAAATGGACCTCCCCAAATTCCGGCTGAGTTTTATTTTTACGGCGATCATGGCGATCACGGCCACCGTCTTTGTATTGGATTTCGGATTGATGGTATTGGATCGAAATCCTTTGAGATTCGCAATCGGATTGGAATCGCGGCAAAGTTACATGAGCCGCGAACAACCGGACTATGCGGCGGCATTGGCGCTTCTGCAAAAAACTCCGCCCGACGCTTTTATCTACTTAATTGACGAGCCAAGAAGTTACGGAATGGAACGGCGCGTCCAACCCGATTTCCTCAGCGACAATTTGCCTCACGACTTTTATCTCTATCCCACCAACGCGGAAGTGATTTCCGCATGGCAAAAACTTGGATACACCCACGTTCTGTTGGCCGCGACAAAACTTGAGACATTTAGCATGGCTACAAACGAAAGAATTCTTCCGGGGTTTGGCCCACGATTGGACGATCTGAAAAAACTGCTGACAGAAGCGGGGCGGACAAACAACGGCTCCTACATTTTATATGCTATTCCACAAAAATAATAAAAGGGCCAGTCATGGTCTTTTTTGATTCAATCAATTTTATGATTTGGACCGGTAAAGAAAACCCTCAAAAAACAATCCACAAGGCCGGGCACAAAAACATCGAGACCGATCACAAGGTTGTACCACCACGGAATGATCACGACCCGGCGCGGCTGCTTGGCAAGTTTCACCACGCGGCGAGCTACATACTCGGACGTCATGGATAAACCTTTAAACATATCTAAACTACGTTTGGTTTTGGAATTGCCAGTATGGTGCCCGAACTCGGTTTCTGCCGGACCCGGATAAATCCCTGAAACTTTGATTCCAAATGCTGAAACTTCGCGGCGCAAAGCATCGGTAAAAGCGCGCACACCAAATTTGGTGGCGGAATAAATTGTATAAAGCGGCGCGGCGATCCAACCCGCAACGGAAGACATATTGATGATGTGCCCGAATCGCTGTTTCAACATATACGGAAGCACCGCGCGTGTCACCTGGATCACGCCCAGCAAATTGACATCCACCTGGGTCTCGATATCACGCGCCGTATCTAGGTTTTCCAGCCAATCGAGTCGACCAAAGCCCGCGTTGTTGAACAGGATATCAATGTGGCCATAAAGATCAATGGCAGATTTAACCATCAAGTCCACATCGGCCCGTTGAACCACATCCATTGGAATGGCGACCGCTTCGCCGCCCTTAGATTGAATATCATTTGCCAATGTCTGCAGGCGATCCAAACGGCGCGCGGCAAGGACTACCTTACATCCTTCTTTTGCAAACAAGCGCGCCGCATCTTCGCCAAAGCCGGATGAAGCGCCGGTGATGATAACAACTTTGTCTTTGAGCGAATCTGACATCAAAACAAATCCAAAATCCTGAATTGATAAAACCTTCCGTAATTATTCCGGTTCTTCAGGATTCTCTTCATTCGTTCGTTTGCGCGGCCGCGGCGGTGAGATGATCGCGTCGGGCGAGATGGCAAGCTCAACCACTTGATCCATGTGCGTGACCGGAATAATCTTCATTTCGGACCGAGCAGTTTTGGGAACCTCATACAAGTCTTTGAGATTCTTTTCGGGAAGCAGAACCACTTTCAATCCCGCGCGATACGCTGCCAAAACTTTCTCGCGCACGCCGCCAATCGGCAGGACTCGTCCGCGCAAGGTGATCTCGCCGGTCATCCCAACCTGATGATAAACGGGACGACCAGTCAGTGCGGAGATCATCGCGGTTGCAATTGTAATTCCGGCCGATGGGCCATCTTTGGGAATCGCACCTTCGGGCATGTGCAGATGAATGTCCATGCGTTCGAAGACTTCCATTTCGATGCCAAGCGTCGCGGCCCGCGACTTGATGTACGTCAGCGCGGCCTGCCCCGATTCTTGCATCACATCACCAAGCTGGCCCGTCATCTGCAATGAGCCTTTGCCCTCCAGCACCGCAACTTCGACCGGCATGATCTCGCCGCCATTTTCCGTCCATGCCAGCGACTGCACCACGCCGACTTCATCCTGCTTCTCCGCTTCGGGCGGAATGTATTGCGGCGGGTCAAGAAATTTTTCGATAAGGTCGGCAGTGATCTTCGTTGGATATTTTTTCTCTTCGGCTTTGAGACGCGCCACTTTACGGCTGATGCGTCCAATCTCGCGCTCGAGGTTGCGGACACCGGCCTCGAATGTATATTCACGAATGATACGTTGAAGCGCGCCAATCTCGAATGTTATATCAATATCGGCAATCCCGTTCTCATCGATTTGGCGCGGAATGAGATAACGATTCGCAATCTCAAGCTTTTCTTCCTCAATGTAGCCGGGGAACTCAATCACTTCCATTCGGTCAAGCAACGCCGCGGGAATCGAACCAAGGTAATTTGCAGTGGTTACAAACATGACCTTGGAAAGATCAAAGGGCATTTCCAAATAATGATCGCTGAACGAATTATTTTGTTCAGGGTCAAGTACTTCGAGCATGGCCGACGCCGGGTCGCCGCGAAAATCAGAATAGAGCTTGTCAATCTCATCCAGCATGAAGAGCGGATTGGCTGTGCCAGCGCGTTTTATCGTTTGCAGGATTCGTCCCGGCAATGCACCAATATACGTTCGGCGATGACCACGGATTTCTGCTTCATCGCGCACGCCGCCGAGCGAGACGCGCACGAATTTACGTCCGAGCGCTTCGGCAATGGAACGACCTAATGAAGTCTTGCCGGTTCCGGGCGGGCCCACAAAACATAAAATGGGCTGACGATCTTTCTTCGGCTTGAGCGAGCGCACGGCGATATATTCGAGGATGCGCTCCTTGGCTTTCTTGAGTCCATAATGATCGCGGTCGAGAATCTTCGCGGCGTGTTTGACATCGAGATTATCCGGCGTGGATTTCGTCCATGGCAAATCAAGTATCCAATCAATATACGTGCGGATGATACCGACTTCCGGTGCCATCGGCGGCATTTGATTCAGCCGTTCCAATTCTTTCATCGCAACGGCCTTCGGCTCCTCGGGCAGATTCGCGGCTTCGATCTTCGCTTTCAAATCTTTGACATCGCGCGTGAAGATATCGCCTTCGCCCAATTCATCCTGGATTTGTTTCATCTGTTCGCGCAGATAAAACTCACGCTGACTTTTATCCACTTCATTCTGAACGCGTGAATGGATTTCGTCTTCCAGTTCCAGCACATCCACTTCCTGCGCCAGAATTTTATTGACGGCTTGCAATCGTCCGCGCGGATCGAGCAGAGTCAGCAGGCTGAGCTTGGCCTCAAAATTCAATGAAAGCGACGTGGCGATCATATCGGCCAACCAACCCGGCTCGGCGATATTCATGGCGAAGAGATGCGCTTCTTCTGGAATGGCACGATCCAATTGAACGCAGCGATCAAACAGATCAAGCACGGAGCGCATCAAAGCCTGCGTTTGACGGTCAGCCGTGGTCGGTTCGAAGATGACGCGGGCGCGCACTTTCAGGAACGGATGTGTCCGCGTAAATTCCACGATCTCGACGCGGCGCCGCCCCTGTACCAGCGCCGACGATGAACCATCGGGCATTGAAAGCAAACGCCCCACCGCCATCTCAATGCCGATGGGCAAAAAGTCAGAGGGCTTCGGTTCATCCACTTCGGGATCTCTTTGCACAAGCCCGATCACGGTTTGATTTTTTGCCTGCGCATCCTGAACCGCAACCAGCGACGATTCGCGTCCGATAAATATCGGCGCGACCATGCGCGGAAATACCACCAGATCGCGCAATGGCATGACCGACGCTTCGATCAAGCCGTCTTCATTCGCCTCGTAGTTGGGAACCCGATACAGTTCTTCCGTGCGCTGCGATAACGCTAAATTAAAATTATCTTCTTCATTCCAATCGTTATTCATTTTTCATTTCCGTAGGGGCGAGGCATGCTTCGCCCCTACTCATTAATTTTTTTCCATGCCATCATGACCTCTGCCGTGACAAACATTGAACCGGCAGACAGCACAATGCTACCATCTTTTTCAGACAAGTCCAACGCGTGCACGAACGCGGCTGCGACGGATGCCGCCGCTTCATTCGGGATTCTAGCTTGCCGCGCCAACTCCTGGATTTTCTCGGGCTCAAGTGCGCGCGGATGATTGGCGCGCGTGACGAACATTTTCTTGACCTTCGGCTGAATCTCCGCGAACATGCCGGGAATATTTTTATCTTCCGACGCGCCGAAGATCAAATAAACCGACTTGTTCGGAAAATAATCATCGAGGGCTTGACGAAGCCGCGCAAACGAATCCTGATTGTGCGCCGAATCAAAGATCACGGGCGGCTCGCGTCGAACGACTTCAAAGCGCGCAGGCCATTTGACCTCAGCAAAGCCTTTGCGAATTTGATCATCTGAAATCTTCAATCCGCTGGCTTTTAACGCCGTGTAAGCAGTGACCGCATTTTCAATTTGATGGATGCCCAGCAATGGAATGTTCAAAAGCAAATCAGAAACTTGCAAACTCTGCCCATCCAGCGAATGGCTCAGTGCCTTGTAAGTGATATCTCGACCGACCAAAGTGAATGGCGCGTTGCATTCTTGGGCAATGCGAACCAAAACTACCAGCGCTTCATCCTTTTGCGGCGCAGAGACGACCGACACGCCGGGCTTGATGATGCCTGCTTTTTCACCTGCGATCAAAGCCAGCGTGTTTCCCAATACAGCCATATGATCATACGAAAGCGAAGTGATGACCGAAATTTTTGGCATGACCACATTGGTCGCATCAAGCCGACCGCCGAGTCCAACCTCGATGACCGCCGCATCCACTTTTTGTTGGGCAAAGTATAAAAAGCCAAGCGCGGTTGTGATTTCAAACGTCGTGAGTTTCGGAATCTTCGTCACCGCCGGTTTGACTTGCTCAACCAAATCCACCAAGCCTTGATGCGAGACCGGCTGGCCATTAATTTGAATACGTTCGGTGTAATCCAACAAGTGCGGAGAAGTGTACAAGCCAACTTTATAGCCAGCAGCTTGCAATGCCGAGGCGCACAAGGCAGAGACCGAGCCTTTGCCTTTCGTCCCTGCTACATGGATGACGGGATATTTGGTTTCGGGATGACCGATTTCAACCATCAGCGCGCGCATACGGTCGAGGTTGAAATCGGCTTTGGCAAGCTCGGACGAATGTTTGAGGCTATAATCTACAAAAGAGTAGAGATAATCGAGAGCAGAATTGTAGGATTTTTCTGTGTTCATTGGAAATCATTTTAGTCGAATCAAAGGGGTATAACAAGGCTGTATAATTCTACCAACAACAAAGAGGTAAGATGGATATCACAACATTATTTGTCGGCATGTTTTTAGGGATCGTTGTTGGTGTGATTATAGGAGCAGCTTTAGTTTATTTATTTATTCGGGGTAACTCAAAAATATCCCAAGCAGAGAAAGAGAAATTAATCCAAAATTACGAACAAAAAATCTCAGCTTTACCGCAACAACATACTCTTGATATTGAACAAGCACGAAAACAAAGCGTTGATCAAAGCCGAAATACATTAAAAGGGAAAATGGCTGAACAGATGGCTCCACTTCTACCAGGTTTTAAATTTCTTCCCGCCGATGCAAGGTTTTTGGGGGACCCAGTAGATTATGTAGTTTTCGATGGATACACAGAGACTAAAGATAATGGAGCAGACCCAAACACAATTGAAGTAATAATTCTCGATATAAAACAAGGTGGTGCAGGTCTTTCTGGCTCTCAACGCGCAATCGCAAAAGCAATCGAAGATGGCAGGGTTAGATTTGATGTTGTGAGAATATTTGATAATGGCGTGGTCAAATCACATACTTGGCATTCAAAACAAAAGACGGGAATCGCTAGCCAAGCAACTGTGCAATAATGTTTGCTTCTCTTACCATTCATCTTCATCTTCCCGCCTGCTCCTCGCTCAAAGAAAAGCGCGGACGCATCAAGCCGCTAATCTGGCGTCTGAGACGCGAGTTCAACGTCTCGGTAGCAGAGATGGATTTGCAGGATCAATGGCAAGAAGCCGTGATTGGTTGTGCAATGATCGGAAATGACTCAGTGCACCTGCAACAATCCATGCAATCTGTGGCAAAATGGGTACATGCGGATTGGGAAGACGGTCAAGTGATTGATGAAAAGATCGAAATCGTTTAAACACGAAGGACGCAAAGTACACAAATGTTTTTCTTGGTGTTGTAGTATCCGCCTGCCCTCGTTCTTTGAGGGTTGTGTTTAGAAAAAGGAGACAAGATGGACTTAGGATTGAAAGATAAACGTGCTCTCGTCATCGGCGCATCGCGCGGATTGGCTTACGCTACCGCACATCTGCTGGCAAAAGAAGGATGCCGCGTCGTCATCAATGGACGCGATGAGGCGAAGGTTAAAGCCGCGGCGGAGAAAATTGTCAAAGAAACCGGTGCGTCTGTGACCGGCATTGCGGGAGACGTGAGCGATCAATCCGTGCCGGAAAAACTCGTCGATCAAGCGGTCAAGTTTCTTGGCGGTCTCGATCTGCTCGTCACCAACGCGGGTGGACCTCCGGCGGGCGCATTCGATTCGTTCGATGAAGCCACGTGGGAGAAAGCGGTCGATCTTTCTTTCATGAGCCACGTGCGACTCATCCGGGCCGCACTGCCCCATTTGCGAAAGTCAAAAGCGGCCAGCGTGCTGACGATGACATCGTATTCGGTTAAACAACCGTTGCCCAATCTGGTTCTATCGAACAGCGTGCGGCTCGCGACGATTGGCTTGACCAAGAGCCTGGCGCTCGAACTTGGCAGTGAAGGAATTCGATTCAATTCGATTTTGCCCGGCACGATTGAAACGGATCGTATCCGCGAACTGGCAACGTTCCGCGCACAAAAGAATAGCACGACTCTCGAACAGGAACTCGCTATCGACGCGCAGAAAAGCGTCTTCGGGCGCATTGGCCGTCCGGAAGAATTCGCGAACGCGGCGGTGTTCCTGCTTTCACCTGCCGCGTCGTACCTCACCGGCGTGATGCTGACCGTTGACGGAGGACAATATAAAGGAACTTTATAATTACCAACACTATTACGAATAGCATGCAGGTCAACGCGGATCCACGTGGATTCAAAAAGCAAAATCCCTTCGCGTCTTCTGCGCGCGTCCGCGTCCCATTTTTAAAATTTCCAGAAGATGAGAAGTGCATCAACCTTCAACTTTAAACTTTGGACTTCATCATGAAGAAATTATCCTTCCTCACCCGCGTCTCGCTCCTGCTCGGATTCTTTTTCACGCTCGATAAACTGCTGGCCTTCGCGCGCACGATCATTATCCTGCGCCAATTCCAACTCTCTTCCCAACTGGACGCTTTCTATTATGCCGACCTTCTGCCAAGCTGGGAAGTGGCGATCTTTTCGGGTAGCGCGCTGGCGATGGCAATGATCCCGGTTCTGACTCAAACCCTGACTTTGCGCGGGCGCGAATCCGCATGGAATTTATTTTCGCGCGTCGCCAATCTTGCATTCATCGTGACCGGCGTCGGCGCCGCGCTGGTCGCCATTTTTGCAGATCCGATCATTCGCTTGTGGATCGCACCCGGCGTCAGTGCTGACGAACAACATTTCATCGCGATCCTGATGCGCATTGACTTGATCGCGACGTTCATTTTTTCCATCAGCGGCCTCGCCATCGCGGCTCTGCAAGCCAATCAACATTTCTTATTGCCCGCGCTGGCCCCCATTCTTTATAACGTTGGGCAAATATTCGGCGCGTCGATTCTTTCACCAAACACTCCTTATGCGTTTGGGCCAATCAAACTCCCAGCTTTTGGTCTCGGCGTTTACGGATTGGTTTACGGAGTCATTCTCGGCGCGGCGCTTCATCTCGCCATTCAAATCCCCGGCCTCATCCGATTTAGATTCCATTGGATCGCCTCGCTCGATGTGCGCGATCCGGCCTTGATCGAAATGTTCAAAGTGCTCTGGCCGCGCCTATTGACCGTGCTCGGTGTGCAGCTGATGTTCATGGCGCGCGCCAATCTCGCCTCGCGGCTGGGACAAACAGGCGCGTTCTCCGCCATCACCAACGGCTGGATGATTATGCAGGTTCCCGAAACGTTACTCGGAACCGCAATTGCGACCGCCATCCTTCCGACTCTTTCAGAACTAGCAGCGCGCGCCGACTGGAACCGATTCCGGCAAACAATCGAGAAAGCCCTGCAAGTTTTGATCGCGTTAACTCTGCCCGCCGGTGCGATCATGGCCGCGGGAATGCATCCTTTGATTCGCGCGGCATTCCACCTTGACGAAGCCGGCGCAAACTTGCTAACTGCCACTGCCCGCGTCTATATGCTGACACTTTGCGGTTATGCGATTCAAGAAATCGCGGCGCGCGCATTCTATGCGCGCAAAGAAGCGCTTATCCCGCTGGCTACCATTGTTCTGCGATTGGTTGTTTATCTGACCATCGGCATTTCAACCCTGATCTTCTTCCAATCAATCGGCGCACCGGCTATTGCCTTTGCCGAAATTTCATTGACCGTTGAAGCCCTCGTGATGTTAATCATTCTCAGCCGCCGGACGAAGGAGCCGATAAAGATTAACGGCTCATTGCTCAAAGGGTTGATTGCCGCTTTGTTTGGCGGCGGCGCGGCTTACGTCATTGCGGTAATGCTTCCGGGCGGCGCGGTGGTCACTGCCATCGCCGGAATGGTCGTCGGCACAATTATCGCGCTGGTTATCGTAAACAGAGAAGTCCGCTTATTCTTGAAGTTAGGAAAGGATGAGAATAGCGAAAGTCCAAATGCCGTAGAGTATAATAATCGCCATGTCTGAAAGCATTGAAAACACTCAACCCCTCAAACCTGTTAAGAAAGCG
>Ga0209039_10001498_pt1 | contig 21629 bp, 21 predicted proteins | sample BogFormECP12_OM1_FD_188238 | JGI IMG/M metagenome (GOLD analysis project Ga0209039, IMG submission 188238) | Bog forest soil microbial communities from Calvert Island, British Columbia, Canada - ECP12_OM1 (SPAdes) (version 2) | ecosystem: Environmental > Aquatic > Freshwater > Wetlands > Bog ...
GGCCGGCCGGGGGCAGCAGGATGGCCAGCATCGGCAGCAGGGCGCCGGAGGTAAACGACAGCGCCGATGCGCTGGCGGCCTGGACCGGGCTGGGGATGTCGGCGGGGTCGATGTGCAGCTCGGCGTCGAGATGGGCGGCCAGGGCGCCACGGGCGGTCAGCTCGGCGGCGACGGTACGGGCGGTGGCCGCGGAAAGGCCTTTAGCTTCGTACAGGGCGGTCAGCTCGGTCAGCTCTTCCTCGGGGCTGGCGGCGAGTTCACGTTTCTCCTGCTTGATCTGCGCTCGCTCGCTGTCGCGCTGGCTGGAGACCGACACGTACTCGCCCAGCGCCATCGATACGGCCCCGCCGACCAGCCCGGCCAGTCCCGCGGTAAAGATGGGGCCGCGGGCCGTAGTGGCCCCCGCCACCCCGATGACGATGCCGGCTACCGACACGATCCCGTCGTTGGCCCCGAGCACCGCGGCCCGCAGCCAGTTCAGCCGTCCCGCGGTGCCGCCGCTATGCGGCTCCTGCGGGTGAGTCGCCCGCCCCTCCTCGGCCGCCTCGACCTGAGCCGCGGAGGGCATGATGTCATCGGCGCTCATATCGTCCCCAGAGCATCCGGCGGTCAGAGCGGGTATCGCAGGATCGCGGCCACCGAGTTCCCTCCCGGTACGTCGTCGTGGCGGACGGCCAGCACCCTGCCGCCGCTGAGCCACACCCGCCGCGCGATCTCGTCGACCACGCCGTAACTGGCCACGTCGTCGGTCGCGCTGAGGGTCAAGGGCACGTCGAGCCCGTTCAGCAGCGGGCGGAGCGCCCGGTCGATCTGCCGCGAGTACTGGTGCAGACGGACCTTCTGCCCTTCGGAGCCCTGGATCTTGCGCCGGGGAGCACGGCCCTTGATCGAGGACAGGCCGACAGCGTCGGCCGCGCTGGCCGGGAGGTCGGGCACCGCCACCTCGGCGGGCTCGAGGTCGGCCACGACCTCGAGCAGGCGGACCGAGTTCTGAGCGAGGGCAAGCACGAACGCGACCTGCGGGAACGTGACAGAACGCAACAGAGGCTTGAGGTGGAACCGGTCGGATACCTCCACCAGGTTCACCAGCCGGTTCGGCAGCCTGAAGGTCGTCAGCGCATCCGGCGTCGCGAACGCGGCCAGGCTCCGAGCCTGGCAGCGCCAGAATGCCTCGTCATCGGCCAGGTCCGCGAAGGCTGCGCCGATCTCGGCTACGTCGGGTCCTGCGGCGCCCAGGTCGTTGAGGTGTCGCGCGGCCTCCGCGGCCAGGTTCTTCAGCTCGATCCGCTCCGCGGTCCCGGTTGACGCGGGATCCGTCTCCAGATAGACGGAGACGCTCGACGGGTTGCGACTGGCCAGCAGCCAGTCGATCTGGGCTCGGGTCGGAATGTCGGTGTGCAGAATCATATCCGCTTCCTCGACCCTCACGATGCGTCGCAGGCCGCTTGGCACCAGCAGTAAAAGGAAGAGCGTAATAGAGCCTAACCCACGCGCAGGTGCGCCGAAAGGCCGAAAGCTAGCCCCGGTCCGAGCTCAGCGCGCCGACCCGCGAGTCTGTTCTCGTAACGTTCAGTGCGGCAGCGGCCCCCCGGCTAGCGCGATACCCAGCCCGGTCGCGGCCGCGGCGAGCAGGGTGACCACGACCCCGCGCTTCAGCCCGAGCAGCAGGACCGCCGCGCCGGCCAGCACCGCGTACTGCCACGGCTGGCTCAGCGCCGCGGCCAGCAGGATGGCCGAGCCGAGGATCGCCCCGATCGCCGCCGGGCCCGCGCCGTCGAGGAACGACTGGGCGTTCCTGCTGGTGCGCAGGACGCTGAAGTACCTGGCGCCGCCGAGGACGAACGCGAACGACGGCGAGAACGCGACCAGCGCCGCCAGCAGCCCGCCGCCTAGGCCCGCGGCCGCGTAGCCGACGGCGGATACGGTCAGCACCACCGGGCCCGGGGTGATCTGGCCCAGGGCCACCGCGTTCAGGAACTGGCCGCTGGTCATCCAACCCCGCCCCACCGCGTCCGCCCGCATCAGCGGGATGATCACGAATCCGCCGCCGAACGACAGCGCCCCCACCTTGAACGCCACCCAGGCCACCGAGGCCAGCACGCCGCCGCCCGCCACCGCCGCCGCCGCGGCGCGAACCACCCCGAGCGCCGGCAGCGCCGCCACCCCCGGCACCTTCCCGCCCGGCGCCGTCCCGCCCGGCGCCGCGACCCCCGGCGTCGTCCCGCCCGGCGTCGTCCCGCCCGCAGCGTCCCCGGCTGCCGCGGCCTCCGAGGCCGCCGCGCCGGTCCCGTCGGCCGCCGCCGCCGGCCGGCCGCCTCGCGCCCCGACAGCCAGCTCGGTGACCCCGGAGCCGAGCAGGACCAGGACCAGCCACGGGCCGATGGTCGCGGCCGCGGCGCCGCCGGCCAGCAGGTACGCCACCCAGCGGAACCGGCGGCCCGCGCCATGCGTGCGCGCACGCGTCCAGCTGGGGACGGCCAGGGACCAGCCGGCCTGGACCGCGACAGCGGCCACCGCGGCCCCCGCCCCGGCGCCCGCCCCCTGTACCCACAGCGGTGGCGAGCCTTCCAGGAACAGCGCGGACAGCGCGAGGATGCAGACGAGGCCGGGGACGATGAAGGCCAGGCCTCCGGCCAGCGCGCCCAGCCAGCCGCGGACCCGCCAGGCGCAGAAGATGGCCAGCTCGGTGGAGGCCGGACCGGGCAGCAGGTTGCAGGCGCCGATGGCGTCCTCGAATTCCTGCGCGTCCAGCCACCGCCTGCGGTCTACGCACAGCTGGCGCAGCAGCGCGATGTGCGCCGGCGGCCCGCCGAAACCAATGCAGCCGATCCGGCCCCACTCGCGCAGCACCGTGGCCAGGCTCACCTGGTCGCGCGGTGCTGCGGGAGTCGGGGCGGCCTTGCCGGACACGGCTACCCGCCCGCCTGGCCGACGTCGTGGCCGATGAGCCCGAGCAGGAAGCCGATCCTGGTCCGCAGCTCGGCCGCCACCCGGCGGAAGCCCGGATAGCCCTCACCGGACGGGTCGGGGATGCTCCAGTGCATCGTCTGCGGGTGGCCGGGGAACTCGGGGCAGACCTCGCGGACCCGGTCGCACAGGCTGATCACGTAGCCGAACCGCTGTCCGGCCAGCGTGTCCAGGTGCTTGGCCCGGCGCCCGCTGATGTCGATGCCCCATTCGCGCATGACCAGCACCGCGTCCGGGTGCAGGGGCCTGGGATGGCTGCCCGCGCTGGCCGCCTCGATCGCGTCCCCGCCCAGCTGCCCGAGCAGGGCCTCGGCCATCTGCGACCGGGCGCTGTTCCCGGTGCACAGGAACAGCACGCGGGTACGTACCGGGACTCGCTCCGCGGGTGCCTGGACCAGCCCCAGGCCCGGGTGGAGGGCCCGGCCCGTCTCGGTCAGGAGTTCAGTGCAGCGGGTCAGGTCGATGCGGTAGAAGGCGTCCCGGCGGTCGGCCGAGCTGCGCCGGGCGGACACCAGCCCGCCCGCCCTGAGCTGACCGAGGTGGTAGGAAACCAGGCTCTGCGGCTGGCCGAGCAGGTCCCGCAGCTCGCGGACCTGCCGGTCGCTGCGGGCCAGCTCGGTCAGCAGCCGCCAGCGCAGCGGATGTCCCGCCAGCCGCAGGAACCCGGGCGGGATGCTATCCGGCGCTTCGGTCACCCGCCCACAGTAGATCAAGCCAGATCAATCGATCAATCCCATTTGCTTGACTTTTTGGATGCGCCCGACGAGCGCCTCCCCGGCCTGCCGTGACGCGAGGTCTGGACGGCGAGCAGGTCAGGGACCCTGCGCTTCCCCGGCTACGACATGAGCGCGAGCAAGGCCGCCTCGTCGGCCGGGATGTCGCCGACGAACAGCGGCGGCGCCAGCGTGTGAGAGTCGGCCGCGACGATCTTGACGTCGGTCAGGCCGATGGCCAGGTCCACGGGGTCGGCGGCCAGCTTGTGCCGGACGGCGGCGGTGGCCCGCCCGAGCGCGCCGGGCGGGGCGCCGGCGTGGTGGCCCACCACGAGGTGCAGGTCGTTGTCGACGTCCGTGGCGTGGACGTGGTACTTGTGCCGGACGCTGGCCTCGTTCATCTCGCGCCGCAACTCGTCGAGCGGCTGGCCGGCCCCGGCGAGCGAGGCGGCCGGCCATCCCATCAGCACGAACGCCTTGTCTTGCACGCAGAAGCTCCGTTCGGCCAAATGCTGCCCCCGGCTGCTGAAGGGGATCTGGAGGTCCGGCCGGAAGCCGCCGATGCGGACCGGCAGGGGGGTGGCCCTGGCCAGGATGTCCATCACCCGCGGCAGGTCCATCTCCCGGCGCACACCCGCGTGCGCGAGCAGGTACTCGTTGACGATGGCGCCGGTCCCCGGGTCGCGCACGCCGTCGAGCGCGATCAGCGTGGCGTGCACCTGCTCGAGCGAATAGGGCCGGAAATCGCCGCCGACCTGCTCCGCGATCAGGGCCTGCACCCCGGCCAGGAGCTCACGCAGCCGGCCCGCCTTCGGCCCGTAGAAGGCCACGGCCGATATGAAACGACTTCCCATGCCCGCGATGGTACGGACGATAGGTTGCGGACATGAAGTTCGGGATCGTTTACAACACGGGCTACTACGGCACCGACCCGGATCAGCTGATCGCGGCCGGCCGGCACGCGGAAGCCTGCGGGTTCGAGTCCTTCTACCTCACCGAGCACATCGCGCTGTACCCGGGCGCGGCCGTAGGCCCGGTCACGATCCCGGCGTCCCTGCCGGTCGCCGATCCGCTCGAGTGCCTGAGCTTCGTCGCGGCCGCCACCGAACGCATCCTGCTGGGCACGGCCGTCCTGCTCGTGCCCTACCACCAGCCGGTGATCCTGGCCAAGCGGCTGGCCACGATCGACGTGCTGTCCAAGGGGCGGATGCGCCTGCTCACCGTGGGCGTGGGCGCGCTGCCCGGGGAGGCGATGGCGGCCGGCGTCGACTTCGCCACCCGCGGCCGCCGGGCGGACGAGGCCATCGACGTGCTGCGGCTGCTGTGGTCCGGTGACGAGAACGGCATCAGCTTCGACGGGGAGTTCTTCTCCTTCACCAACCTGTGCAGCTTCCCCAAGCCCCTGGCCAGGCTGCCCATCCACGTCGGGGGATCCAGCCTGGCCGCGGCCCGCCGCGCGGGCCTGCGCGGAGACGGCTACTTCCCGGGTGGCCGGCTCACCGCGCCGGAGCGAGCCAGCCAGCTTGAGGAGATGCGGGCCACCGCGCGGGCCGCGGGCCGGGACCCCGGCGCGCTGGAGTACACCCGGTGGGGATCGATCGACATGACCTCCGGCGACGTGGCCGCGCACGCCGCGAACGGGACGACGCGGCTGGCCGTGCCGCTCGCCTCGGCGGACGAAGCCGGGCAGCGGGAGGAGATCTCGGCGTTCGCGGACCGGCTAGGGCTCCGCTGAGCTCGGCACCACCGCCGGGCCTTCGGCCGTGGCGCTGCCCCTGGGGCCTTCGGCCGTGGCCCGGGCCAGCTGGCGTAGTCGGCTGAGGGGGTCGCCGGGCTGCCCGGTGAGCACGTGCAACCCGGCCGCGGACCGCGTGATTTCGTCCGCCGCCTCGCGTGCCTGCCGCGCGGATTCCGCGGTGGCCGAGGACAGCACCACCAGGCTGGCGCCGGCCATGCGGGCCAGCCCGGTCACCTCGTTGACCGGCAGGTCGGCCGCCAGGTGATGCACCAGCCAGCGGTCTTCGCGCAGGCAGGCCGTGGCCATCAGGGCCGGCAGCCCGTGCCGTTCCCCCGGTGGCGTGCTCGCCACCGCGATTCCCCGCGGGCGGCCCTGCGGCTGGCGCGCGTGGGCCGCGATGAGCCGCTCGCAAATGGCGCTGGCCCGGTGCTCGGCCGCGATCGTCTCAGTGCCGGCGGCCCAGTCCTCGCCGATCCGGTACAGCGCGGGCGAGAGGACCCGCTCACACAGTTCGGTCAGCGGCACGCCGCGGGCGAGCCGGTCGAAGAGGTGCCGCGCCAGCGTCTCGTCACCGGACATGATCGCCGCGTGCAGTCGGCCGGCCTGGGCCGCCCAGTCACGCACCCGGATGTTGGGTCGCGGCGCCGTGCCCGAGGCCCGGCGCGCCGCCAGGGCCCTGACGTCGCTCTCGCTGACCTCGTAGCCGCGCCCGGTCTTCCTAGCTGGGAGGACTCCCTGGCGCACCCATGCGTAAGCGGTCTGGTAGTGCACTCCGAGGACCTCGGCGGCCTCGCGTAGCTGCATGAGTGTCGTCCCCGTGCCTTCCCCCGTGCTCAGGTACTCGCGGTTTTAGTGTAATTTAGCATTGATTAGTTCGCGATGATGCCGCAAACGATGAGGGGGCGGAAAACGCACATGGGACTGACCTACTCCAGCGTGGTGGACGCAAGCCTGGACGAGGTGTTCTCCTGGCACGCCAGGCCAGGGGCGATCACCAGGCTGGCTCCACCCTGGCAGCCGGTCCGGGTGATACGCGAGGTTTCTGGGTCCGCATCGCTCCGGGACGGCCGGGCGGTGCTCGGCCTGCCCGGCGGGCTGCGCTGGGTCGCCGCCCACCAGCCGGACCGCTATGACCCGCCGTACGCGTTCGCCGACGCGCTGGAATCCTTCCCGCTGTCCGCGGTGCTGCCGTGGCGGCACACCCACGAGTTCAGCCCGGCGGGTGAGGCCACGCTGGTGACCGACGTGGTCCACACCCCGCTGCCCGCCCGGGCGCTCCGGCCCATGTTCGTCTACCGGCACCGGCAGCTGGCCGGTGACCTGGACGCACTGGCCCGCGCTTGCGCGATCTGCCCGGACACGCTGACGATCGCGGTCACCGGCTCGGGCGGCCTGATCGGCACCGCGCTGACGGCCCTGCTGACCACCAGCGGGCACCGGGTCATCCGGCTGGTGCGCCGGCCGGCCCACGAGGGGGAGCGCTACTGGCGGCCGGAAGACCCGAGCCCGGACCTGCTGAACGGGGTCGACGCGGTGATCCACCTGGCCGGGGCCTCGATCGGCGGCCGGTTCACCCCGGAACGCAAGAACGAGATCCGCGACAGCCGGATCCTGCCCACCCGCCTGCTGGCCGAGTTGGCCGCCGCTACCGCGGCCAGGGGCACGCCGGGCCTGCGGGCGTTCGTCACGGCGTCGGCCATCGGCATCTACGGCGCGGATCGGGGCGAGGAGATCCTGACCGAGGACAGTCCCCGCGGCGAGGGGTTCCTGGCCGACGTGGTCACCGACTGGGAAGACGCCACCACCCTGGCCGCCGCGGCGGGCATCAGGACGGTCCGGGTCCGCACCGGCATCGTGCAGTCGCCGCGCGGCGGCATGCTCCGCCTGCTCAGCCCGCTGTTCGAGGCGGGCCTCGGCGGCCGGCTCGGCAGCGGCCAGCAGTGGCTGGCCTGGATCGGCCTGGATGACCTGCTCGACGTCTACCTGCGGGCCGTGCTCGATCCCGGCCTGTCCGGGCCGGTCAACGCGGTCGCCCCGGAGCCGGTGCGCAACATCGACTACACCAGGACGCTGGCCGGCGTGCTGCGCCGGCCCGCGGTGCTGCCGGTCCCCGGGTTCGGGCCCCGGCTGCTGCTCGGCGCAGAAGGGGCCAGGGAAATCGCCCAGGCCAGCCAGAACGTCCGGCCGGAGCGGCTGATCGCGGCCGGGCACCAGTTCCGCCAGCCGGACCTGGAGGGAGCGCTGCGGCACGTATTCGGTCGCGAGGAATCGGTCCGGCCGCCAATCCGGACCCTTAGTAGCCACGAATAAAGGGCCGTAAGCCTGAAAGGTGAGAGCCGCAGGCCTAGAAGGTAAGAGCCCGTAAGCCTGGAGGGAGGGCACGTGACCAGGCGGAAGATCGCGGTCATCGGCGGCGGCGTCAGCGGGATTACCGCTGGATACGTATTGTCACATACTGATTACGTGACGCTCTTCGAAACCGACAGCCGGCTCGGCGGCCACGCCGACACGCACATGGTCGTGCCGCCCGCCGGACCGCCGATCGGCGTCGACACCGGCTTCATCGTCTGCAACGAGCGCACCTATCCGCTGCTTACCAAGATGTTCGCCGAGCTGGGGGTGGCTACCCAGCCTGGAGAGATGAGCATGTCGGTCCGCTGCGCCGGCTGCGGCCTGCAGTACGCGGGCCAGCGCGGCCTGGGCGGCCTGACCCCCGGGCTCCGCCGGGGCCGCGGCCGCTACCTGCGGATGCTCGGCGAAATACCGCGGTTCCACCGCGCCGCGCGCCGCCTTCTGGCCGACGGATCAGGCACGAACCTAACCTTCGGTCAGTTCCTTGAGGACGGCCGCTTTTCCGAGTACTTCACGGCTCACTTCGCCCTCCCGCTGGTCGCCGCGGTGTGGTCGTGCCCGCCGGGGACCGCGCTCAGCTATCCGGCCAGCTACCTGTTCGCGTTCCTGGCCAATCACGGGATGCTGGCGGTTACCGGGTCGCCGCCGTGGCGGACCGTGACCGGCGGGTCCCGCAGCTACGTCGAGCGGGTCGCCAAACTACTCCACGACATCAGGCTCTCCACCCCGGTACGCGCGGTGCGCCGCCACCGCGACGGCGCCGAGGTGCGCGACGCGGCGGACCAGACGCACCAGTTCGACGCCGTGGTCATCGCCACCCATCCGGACCAGGCGCTGCGCCTGCTCGACCCGCCCACCCAGGCCGAACGCGACGTGCTCGGCGCGTTCGGCTACACCCAGAATCCGGCCATGCTTCACACGGACGTCACGCTACTTCCGGACCGCCCGGGTATCAGGGCCTCGTGGAACTACGAGCTCGGCGGCTGCCAGCCCGGTGAGGCCCTGCCCCGGATCAGCTATCACATGAACCGGCTGCAGCACCTGCCCGCGGGCGAGGAGTACATCGTCACGCTGGGCGGGCAGGGCGTGGTGGATCCGGTGAAGATCATCGACCAGATGGACTACGAGCATCCCGCCTACACCCCGGCCTCGGTCGCCGCGCAGCGCCGCCTGCCCGAGCTGAACACCGCGGTCACCGCCTTCGCCGGCGCCTACCACGGGTGGGGCTTCCACGAGGACGGCTGCCGGTCGGGCGCCGAGGCGGCCCGGGCGCTCGGAGGCGCCTGGTGACCGCCCGGCTGTATGAGTGCCGGATCGCCCACGTCCGTACGGTCCCGCTGCGCAACGTCTTCACCTACCGCACGTACCTGTGGCTGGTCGATCTCGACCACCTGCCCTGCTTTAAGTTGCTGGGCTTCCGGCTGCTGGCCGGCTTCCAGGCCCGCGACCACCTGGGCGACCCGCGCCGCAGCCTCCGGGAGAACCTCGACCACTTCCTGGCCGGGCACGGCATCGACCTGGGCGGTGGCCGGGTGACGATGCTGGCGCACGCGCGCGTGCTCGGGTACGTGTTCAACCCGCTGACCGTCTACTGGTGCCACCGGGCCGACGGCACGCTCGCCTGCGTGGTGGCCGAGGTGCACAACACCTACGGCGGGCGGCATGCCTACCTGCTGCACACCGACGACCGCGGCCGGGCCCAGGTGCCCAAGGAGTTCTACGTCTCGCCCTTTTACCCGGTCGACGGCAGTTACCGGATGAGCCTGCCCGAGCCGGATGCCCGCCTGGCCCTGAGCATCGTGCTCGGCCGCCCGGACGGTCACTCGTTCGCCGCCAGCGTGCACGGCCGGGGCGTCCCGGCCACCGCGCGGGCTTTGATCGGCGCCGCCGCACGGCACCCCTGGTCCACGGCCGCCGTCTCCGCCCGGATCCGCTGGCAGGGAGTGAAGCTGTACCGGCGCGGTTTGCGGCCAGTGCCGCGGCCCGCTCATCTACCCCAGGAGGGAGTTCAGTGACCAGCACTAGCGCGCAGCACGCCGCACCCTGGACGATCGACGCGGACCGGTGGCCCGATGTCGCCGTGGCGGCGGGCTCGCCGGTGCGCGCGGCCGTGGCGCGCGCCCTGTTTAACACCGGGGTGGCCCGGCTGCCGCTGCGCGTCAGGCTGCCGGACGGCCGGCTGTTCGGCGCGGGGGGCCCGGCCGCCCCGGTCATGATCCTGCACCGGCCGCGGCAGTTCTTCCGCCGCTTCGGTGCCTCGGGCCTGATCGGGTTCGGCGAGTCCTACATGGCCGGCGACTGGGACTGCGCCGACCTGACCGGGCTGCTCACCGTGTTCGCCGCTCACGTCGACGACCTCGTGCCGCCCTGGCTGCAGCGGCTGCGCGCGCTGGCCGTGCGCCGCCAGCCGCCGGGCGACGTGCAGACCATCCAGGGCGCCCGGCGCAACATCAGCCGCCACTACGACCTGTCGAACGACCTGTTCGCGCTGTTCCTCGACGAGACCATGACCTACTCCGCGGCCATCTTCACCGAACCCGACGGCGCCCCGGTCGAGGTGCCGGACACGGACGGCGCGCACCTGCTCGCCGACACTTACACCTGGATCCACAAGTACATCTTTCCCGGCGGGCTGCTCCCGTCGCTCACCGCGATCGATAACAGCCTGACCCGTGCTACCCGGCTGCGGATTACCGCCCGCGAGGACTTCGGCGCCCACTACGGCCAGACGCTGAGGATCTGGCGGGAGCGGTTCGCCGCCCGCGCCGACGAGGTCGCCCGACTTGGCTTTGATGAGGTGTTCAACCGGATGTGGAAGTTCTACCTGTGCTACTCCGAAGCCGGCTTCCGGGCCGGGTACATCGGCGTCAGCCAGCTCACCCTGGCGCGGATTTGACCAGCGCCAAGACTGGGACCGCCGCCAAGGCGGACCGCCTGCCCGCCGCCAAGGCGGACCGCCTGCCCGCCGCCGAGGTCATCGCGGCGCTGCTCAAGGACCACGCCGGCCTGGACCTCCGGCTGCGCGCCTGGGACGGCAGCGAGGCGGGCCCCGAGAAGGCCCCCGTCGTGGTCATCCGCTCCCCGCGGGCGCTGCAGCGTATCGCCTGGCGCCCGGGTGAGCTCGGCCTGGCCCGCGCCTACATCAGCGGCGACCTCGACATCGAGGGCGACCTCACCGACGGCCTGCGCCAGTTCTGGGGCGCCCTGCGGGACAAGGGCGCCCCGGCCGGCGGCCTCACCGAGCGGGCCGCCCGCGGTATCGCGCTGGCCCCGACCCTAAGAGCCGCCCGGGCCGCGGCCAAGGCGGTGGCCCAGCTGAAGCTCCTCGGCCCGCCGCCCGAACCCCCGGCCTGCGAGCTCCGCGTCCGCGGCCGCCTGCACAGCCGGGCCCGCGACCAGGCCGTGATAGCCGGCCACTACGACCTGACCGCCGCGTTCTACCAGCTCATCCTGGACCCCAGCATGGCCTACTCCTGCGCCTACTGGGCTCCGGGCATCACCACGCTGGCCGACGCGCAGCGTGCCAAGCTGGAGCTGATCTGCCGCAAGCTCGGCCTCGAGGCCGGCCAGCGGCTGCTCGACATGGGCTGCGGCTGGGGCTCGCTGACCATCCATGCGGCCAAAGACCACCGAGTCCAGGTGACCGGCGTGACCCTGTCCCGCGAGCAGGGCGGCTACGTCCGGCAGCGGGCCCGCGGCCTGGGCCTCGGCGACCGGGCCGAGGTCAGGATCCAGGACTACCGGGATCCGCTGGACGACCGCTACGACGCGGTCGCGTCGGTGGAGATGGGTGAGCACGTCGGTGCCGCGCAGTACCCGCGGTTCTGCGCGGCGCTGCACGCCCGGCTGCGGCCGGGCGGCCGGCTGCTGATCCAGCAGATGTCCCGGGGCGCCCGGGCCCCCGGCGGCGGCCCGTTCATCGAGTCCTACATCGCTCCCGACATGGACATGCGCCCGGTGGGCGACACGGTCCGGCTGATCGAGAACGCCGGGTTCGAGGTCGTCGGGGTCGAGGCCATGCGGGAGCACTACGTCCGCACCATCCGGGCCTGGCTCGATAACTTCGAGCAGAACCGGCCCGCGGTCGAGGCGATCCTGTCCGCCGAACAGGTGCGCGTCTGGCGCCTCTACCTGGCCGGCGGCGCGCTGGCCTTCGAGGAGGGCCGGATGGGCGTCGACCAGATCCTCGCCGTCGCCAGGAGCACCCAGTGAGCGGCCTGCCCGCCGGCCCGTTCGCGGTCACCCTCCTGTCCACGGCCGCCGCGCTGCTGGTCATGATGGCCGTCACGTTCGCCATCGCGCTCAAGGCCGGCAAGCACAGCGTGGTCGACACCGCGTGGGGCATCGGCATCGCCCTGGTCGCGCTGGTCGGGCTGGTCAGCTCGATCGGGTACGGCCAGCCCGCGCGCCGCGCGACGCTCGCGGCCGCCTCGGTCATCTGGGGTCTGCGGCTGGCCATCTATATCGGCTCGCGCAACCGCGGCAAACCGGAAGACCCGCGCTACCGCGACCTGCTGAGCCGCGCGAAGGGGAACAGATGCGTCTACGCGCTGCGGACCATCTACCTGCTCCAGGCCCTGATCTTGTGGGTGGCCTGCCTGCCGACCCAGGCTGGCATGCTGGAGCGGGCCCCGGCCGGCCCGCTCACCATCATCGGCGCCGTCCTGTGGCTGGGCGGTTTCGTCTTCGAGTCCGTGGGCGACTGGCAGCTGGCCCGGTTCAAGGCCGATCCTGCCCAGGAGGGCCTGATCATGGACCGCGGCCTGTGGCGGTACACCCGCCATCCCAACTACTTCGGCGACTTCTGCATGTGGTGGGGCCTGTTCCTGATCAGCTTCGGCTCCTGGGTGGAGCTGCTGACCATCGTCGGGCCGCTGCTGATGACCTTCCTGCTGACCCGCGGCTCGGGCCAGGCACTCACCGAACGCCGCATGGCCGACCGCCCCCAGTACGCCGACTACGTCGCCCGCACCAGCGGCTTCATCCCCCGCCCGCCGAAACGGCACCGGGCCACCGACGCCTGACAGCACCGTACCGGTCCGGGAAAATCATTGGGCCGAACGAGCGGCGTTCTGCCCTCGCGTAAGGATTCCAGCCAACTCAACAGGCTGCCGCGTAACGATGCGCCTGGCCTCAGATCCAACCGCCCCGATGTGACATCGTGGCGGTTGCAACCGCACCAATGCCACATCGGTGCGGTCGGCCGGGGTGACGGTGCGGCCGGTGGCGATACTGAGGGGGCTGGTGAGGCGCCGGTGGCGGCCAACGTAGCGCGCTGCGGCACTAGGCCCTCTTCGACGGTTAACGGAAGGGAGGTAACCGCGCGGCTTATACAGCGTGCCGCAGGCGCAGGTCGGGGGGGAAGGGCCTGAGGTAGGTCTGCTCGGCCAGCCAGGGCAGGCCCAGCGCGTAGTGGGCGAGCAGCGCGATCGGCACGCTGAGCGGCTCCTCGCCGCGCCGGTAGGCCTCGATCCGGGCCACCAGGTCGAGACGCCGCGGCCGGTCGAGCTCGCGGCCGATCCGGCTGTACGCATGCTGCAGCGCATTGGCGTTGCGGCCGCGGGTGGCCGGGTTGGCCATCGCGGCCAGGAACAAGTCCCGGTAGGCCACAGCGGCCCAAGCCGTGCCGGCCGCCGCCACCACCCGCCCCGCCGACCGGTAGCGCGCCGGGTCGTGCGCCAGCAGTTGCAGCTTGTGCCGGGCGTGGAAATCGACCAGGTCCCCGGCCGAGGCCGGCCCGCCGAAAAGAGCACGCAGCCGGGCCGCCGCGAAAATGCGCTCAACAAACGCCTCCCGCAGCCCCGCGTCGTTCAGGCGGCCCTCGTCCTCGGTCGCCAGCAGCGGGAACGCACTGAGCACCCGCGAGGCGTACAGGCCACGGCCGGCGTGGTCGGCGGCCAGCCCGTCGTCGCGCTGCCCGTCGTCGCGCTGCCCGTCGTCGCGCTGCCCGTCGTCGCGCTGCCCGTCGTCGCGGTACCGCGGGATGGCGCGGATGCCGCAGCTCGGCGACTTGGCCTTGAACACGTAGCCGTCCAGGTCCGCGGGCAGCGGCAGGGCCGACATGGCCGCCGTGTGGTCGGCGGTGCCACCGCGGTTGACCAGGCGCCCGGCCGCGGTCAGCCGGATCGCCTCGCGCGGGATCCCCAGCCCGATCGAAACCTCCGGGCAGTAGGGCACCCAGTCGACATACGGGGCAAGCGAGTCGGTGAGGAACCGGTAGCGCTTGTGCCCCCCGTTGAACCGGACCTCCTCGCCGAGCAGGCAGCTCGACACGCCCAGCCGAGGCCGGCCAAAGGTCATGCCCCGACCCTAGCGGGATCGGAGCCCAGGACCAGTTCCCCGCTTTCCGCGTCGTACTCGAACAGCTCGCCGTAGCGCCCCCATTCGATGGCGATGTCGAGCTGGCGGCGGGCCTCCTCGGCGGAGAAGCCGCGGCGCAGCAGGTCCAGGAAGAATCCCTCGCGCAGGGTCCCGTCGTCGGTGGCGTTCAGCGCCCGCAGGATCGCCTTGATGAGCGGGGCCCGTTCGGCGATCAGCTCGCCGAACAGCTTCTTGCTGGTGTCGATGTCGGCCCTGGCGAACTCGCGGCCGGCGTCGGTGATCTCCAGGACCGGCACGGACTGCAGGATGTCAAGCACCGGGATCAGCACCTTCTCCGCGCGGGGCAGCCGGGCGGCCGCGGTGGCGTAGACGAAGGTGAAAAGCACCGACAGGATCAGGCCGATGAACATGCGAAACAGGGACCGCACCGCATAGTACGGCAGGTTGGCCGGGTCGGTGGACACCGTGCTGGGCGCGGTTTTCGGCAGGAAGGGGGCGTTCAGCGCCGGGGCCAGCCGCAGCAGCCCGAAAAGCAGGGTCAGCAGCGCGGCGAACACAAGCAGGTCGACCAGGCTCGGGCCGGGACGACGGCGCCACACCTCCCGCGACGGGAACACCGAACACCGATCACCCCCTAGATCCGCTAAAAAGGATCCCACGGCCACCCCGCGCCAAACCACCACGCCGTTAACCGGAGGTAATGACCAGGTGAACACCTGGAGCCGCCCGGCCCAACTCAAGGAGGCAGATGGACACCGCGATCGTGGTCTTCACCCGTGATCTCCGGCTGCATGACAACCCCGCGCTGCACCAGGCGTGCGCCCGCGCCCGGCAGGTCGTGCCGCTGTTCGTGGTCGATCCCAACATCGCCGCGCCGCCGAACCGGGTCCGCTTCCTGGCCGAATCCCTGGCCGACCTGCGGGGGAGCCTGCGTGAGCGCGGCGCCGACCTGGTGATCAGGGACGGCGATCCGGCCGCCGAGGTGATCGCTCTGGCGGGCGAGACGAAGGCCAGCGCGGTCTACCTTGCCGACGACGTGTCCCATTACGCCACGGCGCGCCGCCGCACGCTCGAGCGGGAATGCGCCACGCACCGGCTTGACCTGGCCTTCACCCCCGGCCTGACGGTGGTGCCGCCGGGGGACCTCAAGCCGGCCAGCGGCGGCCACTACCGGGTCTTCACCCCGTACTGGCGGGCCTGGCGCGCGGCCACCTGGCGCAGGGGATGCCCGGTGCCGCAGGCCATCCAGATGCCGGCCGTGGAGCGAATCGGGCGCATCCCGCCGAGCGACGGCGCCTCCCCGGGCCTGGCCAAGGGCGGCGAGACGGCTGGCCGCCAGCGGTTCCTCGCCTGGCGCCAGCGCCAGCTGGCCGGCTACGACGAGAACCACGACGACCTGGCCGGCGATGCGACCTCCAGGCTCAGCGCCTACCTGCGGTTCGGCTGCGTGTCGCCGCTCGAGGTGGCGATCGGGGCGCTGGACCGCCCGGCCGGAAATGAGCCGGGCGAGGAATTCTGCCGGCAGCTCGCCTGGCGTGACTTCTTCTACCAGGTGACCGCCGCGTTCCCAGACATCGCCAGGAAGAACTACCGCCCCGGGGCGGCCTGGCACCAGGACCAGGCCGCGCTGGACGCGTGGCGCGCGGGCCAGACCGGGATACCGATCGTGGACGCCGGCCTGCGCCAGCTGGCCGCCGAGGGCTTCATGCACAACCGGGCCCGGATGATCGCCGCCTCGTTCCTCACCCGCAACCTCGGGATCGACTGGCGGCACGGATATGCGCACTTCGGCGCCCTGCTCGTGGACGGCGACGTGGCCGCCAACGCGGGCAACTGGCAGTGGGTGGCCGGGACCGGCAACAACACCCGCCCCAACCGGGTCATGAACCCGCTGCGCCAGGCTCAGCGGTTCGACCGCGACGGCCAGTACGTCCGCCGCTACGTCCCGGAGCTGGCCGGACTGGACCCGGCCTACATTCAGACGCCGTGGAGGCTGCCCGCCGCGCACCGCGAGCATCTCGGCTACCCCGGCCCGATCGTGGAGCTGTCCTGATCGCAAGCCGCGGTCCGTTCGGCATGAAAATCTTTGTACCGAACGGACCTCGGTTCCCGCCTAGGCTCAGGACGAAGGCGGCGAGACCGGATACGGCCAGCAGGCGATGCTTCATTTCTTTACTCCTTATACATGGGTTCATTTGTGGGTGCGGCCTGGTGCCGTCCCGCGGATGCGGCGCCGCCACGTGTCGATGCCGCCCGAGGCCAGCCGGGCCGAGCGCCACGGGCCGCCATCCACGCTGACCTCGACCGCGGCGATGCCGCGGGCCGGCGCCCAGGCGACGCCCGCCACGGTCACCCGTCCCGCCTTGACCTGCGCGAGCGGCTTGGGTATGTCGATCCGCGACTCGGTCTTGATGGGCGCCTGGGCCGCGTAGCCGCGCTGCGTCCAGTAGGCCCGCTGCCGGGCGAAGGTGGTCAGCGTCAGGCGGGTGACCCACTTGGTCGCGGACACGTAGCCGTACAGGCCGGGGACCACCATGCGCGCGGGGAAGCCGTGCGCGACGGGCAGCGGCTGGCCGTTCATCCCGACCGCCAGCAGCGCGTTCCGGCCGTCCATGATGGCGGCGGACAGCACCTGGTCGGCGGCGGCCCGCACCCCGGCCTGGCGGAGCAGCCCGGCCAGCGGCAAGCCGAGCCACCTGGCGTTGCCGTTGTAGGTGCCGCCGACCTCGTTCGAGACGCACACCAGCGTGATGTCGGCCTCGGTCAGCGGCATCTTCAGCAGCTCGGCGTAGCTGATCTCGAGCTGCCGGTTGACCAATCCGTCTATCCGCAGCGTCCAGCTTTCCGGCGACACCTGCGGCAGGACCAGGTCGGTGTCGACGCGGTAGAAGCTGGCGTTGGAGGTGACGAAGGGCGTCAGCCCGGGAATCCGGAAGTCCGCGCCCGCCGGGACGGCCGCCGCCGGGCTAGCCGGCGCGGGCAGCCGCACCGCCGCCCGGGACGAGGCCACGCTGAACCGGCCGAGCAGCGCGTTCCCCAGACCGCCGGCCGCCGCGGCCAGCGCCGCCGCTCCCGCCCCCGCGATCAGGAAGCGGCGGCGATCCGTGGGCCCTGCAACCTCTGTGGGCCCCGCGGCCTCCGTGGATTTTGTCCGCCGCGCCGGCCCCGTGCGCACTAGCAGCACCAGCGTCACCGCGGCCACCGCCCCGACCCGGCCTGGGTTGATCAGGATGCGTGACTGCATGGAGGTGACGTGGTGCAAATCCTGGTCGACGATTTGCACGTGCTCACCGGCAGTTACGCCCTGGATGCCCTGCCCGATCCGGAGCGGGCCGAGTTCGAGCGCCACCTGCAGCACTGCCCGTCGTGCGACGCGGAGGTCCGCAGCCTGCGCGAGACCGCCGCCCGGATGGCGATGGCCCAGGCGGTCCAGCCGCCGCCGGGGATGGAACAGCGGGTGCTGGCCGCCGCCTACCGGACCAGGCAGCTCCCGCCACTGCCCGCCGACCGTCATCACCGCCGCCGGGCTCAGGTGTCCGAGCTGTTCGCCGGGCAGCCGGGCCGGGTCCCCAGGCGCGTGGCCGCCTTCGCCGCCGCCGCCAGCGTGGCCGCAGCCGTCGCTCTCGGCATAACGCAGCTGTCCACTCAGCACCAGCTCGAGTCGACGCGGGCGAGCGAGGCCGTGATCAGCCGGGTCGTCACCGCCCCCGACGCGCGCATCGAGACGACCAGGACGAGGGCGGGCGGAAGCGTCACCGTGGTCGCCTCCGCCGCTCTGCGGGAAGCCGTCGTCACCGCCGCCGGCATGGGGTCCCCGCCGGCCGGGCGGGTGTACCAGGTGTGGGTGATGAGCCCGTCCGGCGCCCGTTCGGCGGGCCTGATGGCCGGCCCCAGCACCCTGCTGGCGTCCGCCGTGGTGCCCGGTGACCGGATCGGGATAACCGTCGAGCCCGCGGGCGGGTCGTCCAGGCCGACCATTACGCCCGTGGCGGTCCTGCCCGCCTAGCCGCTCGTGCTGATCGCGCTGGCCTGCTGGCCCTGCCCGCGCTCGGCCACCGCTTTCACCTTTTCCAGCGTGGCGCGCATCCCGTCGAGATTGGTGCGCAGGCGCGCGGGCCCGGCCACGCTCCAGTAGAGGCGGAGCGGCAGCGTGTCCGGAAGCTCGAAGGACTCGGTCACGTCGGTTCCGTCCGCGACGGGTTCGAGCTGGTACCGCCAGGTGTTGACGGTGGTGCCGCCGGGTCCGCCGACCGAGAAGGCGAACTCGCGGCCCACCTCGCTCGCGGTCACGGTGCAGGTCGTCCAGTAGACCGGTCCCCGGCCGTTCCGCCGGACGTGCCCCCGGAAACGCGCTCCGGCCCGCGGCCCGCTCGCGCCGTCCAGCCACTGCGCCTCGAAGGTCTCGGGGCTGAACTCCCCGATCCGGGTGACATCGCTGACTAGATCCCAGACCAGTTCGGCCGGGGCCGCGATATGGACAGTCACGGAGCCTTTCACTAGATGATCATAAGGGCTGGCCGCCGTGCGGTAACGTTCCCGGAGCGCTCCGGGCCCCGTATTGCCTGACGCTGTATTGCCCCACGCTATATCGGCTTGCGGTATATCGGGCGCTGGTTGCCGGGGTCGGCGGGCTGCCGTTGTGGCTGCTGATGCTGCGCCGAGCCTGTCGCGAACGCCGCCCGCGGGACATGGTGTACCTGCTGCTGCCGTTGATCGCGCCCGCCGCGTACCTGGCCGCCCTGATCGTGACGATCAGGCTGCTCGGCCGCGCGAACGGGGTCGGCCCGTGGTGGTTCCTGGTCGTCACCCTGGCCGGGTTCGCCGCGGCCGCCACCGGGGCGGCTGCACCTGACCGTCTGGTACGCCCTGTACACCGAACGAATGCCCGAGCTGCGCTCCCGGGCCGCCGAACTCCTGGCTCTGTGGCCGGCGCCGGCCGGCTAGCTCCCGGACGGGCGGATGCCGGAGACGATGCCAGCCTCGGCCACGACCGGCCGGAAGGTCACGTGGGTGTATCCCGCGTCCCGCAGGGCCGCCTGCCAGAACTCAGGTGTGGCCGGGTGCTCCTGGCCGACGCCGAGGCCGTAGCGGACTAGGTTCTTCGCGATCCGCCACAGGCCGCCCGGCCCCTTGGCGGCCAGGGCGATCACCTTCTGGCGAAGGATGTCACGGTCCCGCTGGCTCGCGCCGCGGCCGAACATCATGTCCCCGATGACCAGGCGGCCGCCAGGGCGCAGCCACTGCGCGGACCGGGCGACGAGGGCACGCTTGTCGGCGTCGACCAGGTGGTGCAGCGCGTAGCTGGAGACCACGAGGTCGGAACTGGCCGGCTGGAGCTGGAAGTCGCTGAGGTCAGCCACCTGCGTCGACACGTTGCCCAGGCCGTCCTGCGCGGCTCGTTCGGCCAGGGCCGAGGCCATCGCGCTCGAGATGTCGACCGCCAGGACGGAGGACGTCAGCGGGGCCAGGGCCATCGTCACGAAGCCGGTGCCGGCACCCAGGTCTACGCAGGAGTCAGCAGGTCGCGGGGCGGCGATCTCCATCATGTCCTTGAGCAAATGCTCGAACGCCGCCGCCGATGTGACATGGGAATGCCATTGCTCTACCCGCTTGTCCCACTTCCGTTCCGGTGTCAATATTTTCCCTTCGGCCTCAGTTCGGACTTAGCGGTTTACGTTCCCGAAAGATAGTACGTTCCGCTTATGACGACAACATGAAGCAACTCATATATTAAGGAAATGTGAAGCATTCTGCCTGGTAGGGGAAGATGCATGAGGCCTGATGGGCCGCACTTGCGCTAAAATTTCCGGTGTTCCGGCTATGGTCCAGTATTGACGGGTTTTCTCCTCATCAAACGTGCAGCTTGTCGATGGCCGCCTGCAACGACTGGATGTAGGCCGCGCTGGTATAGGTGGCACCGGAGATGGCGTCGATGCGGGCGCTCTGGGCCGACAGGGCCTCGGCCCGCAGCATGGCGACGGCCTGCTCGCTGATCTGCTGGGAGGTCGGTTCGGCGGTTTGCAGCAGGGGAACCGAGACATCGGTGATGCGCGTCCCGCTCTGCGTGACCTTGACGTCGAGCACGCCGTAGCCGTACTGCTCCTCCGGGCCCAGGGCGCTGCGGACGGCGCCCTGGCCCGCCACCGGGCCGGCCGGCGTCCGGCCAGCCGCCGACGGACTGGCTGCGGACGCGCCGCTGCTGGTCCGGGGCGCCGCGGTGGTCGGCGGGGCCTGGCGGGAATGGAAGCCGAGGACACCGATGAAGCCGGCGGCGGTTCCGGCGAAGAGCAGAAGCGGAGCCCGCTTCATGGCCTTACTCCTAACGACTCGTAACGCCAGTCAGAGGGCGAATGCCTCGTGGTGGATGGCTTCATCGGGTATGCCGAGCGACCGCACGACCTCCACGACGTCGGTCACGAAGGCTTCCGGGCCGCATACGTACAGATCGCGCTCCTTGTAGTCGGGGACCGTGTGGCGCAGCGAGTACTGGTCGATGGTCGCCGTCATCCGGTTGCCGGTCAGCTCGTGCAACTGGCCGCCGCGGCGCTTGACCAGGTCGGCGATCTCCGTGCCGAGCACCAGGTCCTCACGCTGGGTGGCCCGCAACAGGACCACCGGCCGCGCGCTGCGCGGCAGGTCTTCGAGCAGCGCCCGGACGGCGGTCACGCCGATGCCGGCGGCGATCAGCAGCACCCGGGAACAGCGCTGGGAGTGCTGGGTGAAGATCCCGTAGGGTCCCTCGATGGCGACCCGGGTACCGGGCCGCAGGTGGGTCAGCGCGGCGGAGTGGTCGCCGACGCCCTTGACGGTCAGCCGGATGAACGGTGGCTGCGGCAGCGCGGACAGCGAATAAGGGTGCGCCTGCCACCACATGCCCGGCGTCAGGAAGCGCCAGAAGAAGAACTGCCCGCCAGACACCGCGAGGCGATCGAGGTGCTGGCCCTGGCAGATCACCGAGACCACCCCCGGCCCTTCCGGCCGCACTTCGGCGACCCGCAGGCGGTACCGGAAGCTGCGGAGCGCGGGCAGGCCCACCCGGTAGGCCAGCACGACCCCGGCGGTGGCCGCCCACGCCACGGACCACACCAGCTGGGTGAGCGGATGCCCGACGAACGACGGCCCGAGCACGATGACGTGCGCGAAGGAGATCGCCAGCGCCAGGTACATGCTCAGGTGGACGGCCCACCAGACCTCCCGCCGCACCCGCCGCCTGATGGCCCGTATCGAGATCACGCCGGCCAGGCACATCAGGCCCAGCCCGATGGTGGCGATGAGGACATCGGGGTAGGAGAACAGGAGCGTGTTCAGCTCGTGCCACGGGCCGGCCTGGGCGACCTGCGCGTAGCCGGCGACCAGCAGCACCGCGTGGGCGACCAGCAGGCTGATCGGCCAGGGGGCGAGCCGCCGGTGCCAGCGCAGCAGGCCATCTTGCCCGAAGGCCTGCTCGACGAACGGGATGCGGCTCACCAGCAGCACCATCAGCAGGGCCAGGTAGGTCCCCACCATGCCGGTGAGGTTGCCGGCGAAGGTCGCCAGGC
>Ga0209039_10001499_pt1 | contig 21621 bp, 16 predicted proteins | sample BogFormECP12_OM1_FD_188238 | JGI IMG/M metagenome (GOLD analysis project Ga0209039, IMG submission 188238) | Bog forest soil microbial communities from Calvert Island, British Columbia, Canada - ECP12_OM1 (SPAdes) (version 2) | ecosystem: Environmental > Aquatic > Freshwater > Wetlands > Bog ...
GTCCTGGTCTCGGCCAATTTGCAGATTTCCTATTGGAAGACTGCCGGAGCCGGCTTCGCGGCCGCTGCGTCGCAAATGAAAGTGCGCTCCGATTTCGAGGGGCCTCAGACGTTCGATCCCAAGGCGGAGCGCGACGCTCTGGACCAGGCGGTGCAGAAGAAAGCGACCGGCATCCTGCTGGACGTAACCGACGCCGCGTTGCTCAAAGACAGTATTGATAAGGCTGTGGCGGCCGGCATCCCTGTCATCACCATCGACTCCGACGCTCCGGCGAGCAAGCGATTGTTCTTCATCGGCACTAACAACTATCAGGCAGGACTGATGGGCGGAGAGCGTTTGGCCCAGGAGTTGAACGGCAAGGGCAATGTCGTGGTCTTCACCATGCCCGACCAGCCGAACCTTCAGGAACGCCTGACCGGTTACAAGGCCGCGCTGGCCCGCACGCCTGGCATCAAGATCACGCGCGTGGTGGATATCCAGGGCGATCCTCGCATCGCATTCGACACGGCCACCGAGATCGTTGGCAAAGAGCGCGACAAAGTGGATGCGTTTGTGTGCCTGGAGGCGCAGTCGGGCAAGGAGGTCGCCGGCGTGCTCGACAGCTACCACGTGACGGGGAAAGTGGTGATGGCCATGGACACGGACCAGGAGACGCTGGACTGGATCCGGAAGGGCGGAATCGCGGCCACGATTGCACAGAAGCCCTACACCATGGCATTTGTCGGATTGGAGATGCTCGACAATCTCTATCATCAAAAACCCTTGGCCCTGGACAGAGACTGGGCGAAGGACAGCCTGGCGTTGATCCCCAGTTTCGTCGATACTGGTTCGGCTCTGATTGACAAGTCCAACGTAGAGGCCTTCATGCAGGCAGGGAAAAATCTTACTTCTGCGCCGCAATGAAAGTTGAACGTTTCTCGTGCCCATAACTACGCGACACAGGAGCCCTAGATGCGGAAGCGGCTGCTTTCTTTTTGTGTCGTAAGCCTGATCTTTATCTTTGCGTTTGCCCGTTCGGGAAGCACTCTCGACCGGCAGCCTGGCGCTGACTATCACGCGCGGCGGGAGGCGCTGGCCAAGAAGGCCGGAGGGGTCGTGCTGCTTTTCGCGCCGCTGGAGGGGCGCGATTCGGTCTATGCGTTTCGGCAGGACGACAATTTCTACTATCTCTCGGGTATAACCGTTCCGGGTGCAGCGCTGCTGATTGCTCCGGCCGCGGATGCCCAGTGGGATTCTCCGGCGCGTCCCTACACGGAAATTCTTTTCTTGCCTCCCCGCAATCTTCGGATGGAAAAATACACGGGCGTGCAACTGGGTGCGGACAATCCGGATGCGCCGAAAATCACCGGTTTCGACCGCGTCGCGGACATGGGCAAGCTGCCGGAGGAAGTGTCGAAGTTGCTGGCGAACGGACGGCCGGTGGTCTATTCCGATGTCGCTTCCCCGAACGAAACCCCCGCCAACCCGGAACCCCTGGCCTTCCTGAAACGCACGAACGCGGTTGTGGTTTTCCAGGACGTCAAGCCGATGCTGGCGTCACTGCGCACGGTAAAAGACGCAGGCGAAATCACTCTTCTTCGCAAAGCCGTGGACGCCTCGGTGGCCGCGCACTTCGCCGCAATGAAAGCGGTGAAGCCGAACGTCACGGAGTATGAGATCTCCGCGCTGATGCAGTACGAGTGGGGGCGGCGCGGCTGCGAGCGCCCGGCCTACGCCCCCATTGTCGGCTCAGGACACAATTCCACTGTCCTGCATTACTCGGAAAATACCAGCACCATGAAGGCGGGCGACGTAGTGGTGATTGACGCGGCCGGAGAATACTCCATGTACGCGGCCGACATCACGCGCACGCTGCCCATCAACGGCCACTTCACGGCGCGGCAAAAGGAGATCTACGACATCGTGCTGGGCGCGCAGGAAGCGGCCATGGCCGCGTTTCAATCGGGCAAGTCGATGCTCGTGGGCGATTCCGACGCGTCGCTCAACAAGGTGGCAAAGGACTACATCAGGTCCCATGGCAAAGATCTTCATGGGCAGCCGCTGGATCAGTATTACATCCACGACCTTGGCCACTACATCGGCCTGAATGTGCATGACTCAGGCGACTACAAAGTTCCGCTTGCGCCTGGAATGGCCTTTACGATCGAGCCCGGAATCTATATCCCCGAAGAAAATATCGGCGTGCGCATCGAAGATGATTTCCTGGTCGGCCAGGACGGCAAGCTGATCAAACTCAGTGGCGCGCTGCCGTCGAAGGCGGAGGATGTGGAGAAGGCCATGGCGGGAAAGTGAAGATAGGGGTCAGGGGCCAGAGGTCAGGGGTCAGAAAAAGCTGGATGCGTTACTGGCCCCTGACCTCTGGCCCCTGACCCCTACGAAATATATTCCCGGATGTATTCGTCGCGGGTTTGCGCCAGTTGGCGAACGTCGCCGTCGAAAATGACCTTGCCATCCCTCAGGATCAAAAAGCTCATGGGCACGTCACTGTACTGGCCGCGAGGCAAGGACCGCAGTTGACTGGTCTGCGGGTCGAATTGATGCGTGGCCATGGTGAAGGCGTCCTGCAGCCGGTGCGTGACCAGCAGGGAACTGGTCTTGTAGACGTCCCGCTGCTTCACGATCAACTCAACGATGGTATTGGAGGTGACCGGATCGAGCCCGGCGGTGGGGGAATCGTAGAGCAACAGCTCCGGCTGAGTGATGATGGCGCGGGCGATGGCCACGCGGCGCCGCATGCCGCCCGATAGTTCGGAGGGGAACAGGTCGAGCGTGTGCTCGAGTTCAACGAAGCGCAGGGCCTCCCGCACCCGCCGGTCAATCTCGTCGTCGTAGATTCCCTTTTCCTCGATGAGGCGGAAGGCTACATTCTCGCGCACGGTGAGCGAGTCGAACAGCGCGCTTTCCTGAAACACCATGCCGATCTTGGCGCGCAGGGCGAAGAGATCTTGTTCCCGCGTTTGAGTGACGTCAGTGCCGAGGACCAGGACCCTTCCGGAGTCAGGCTTGAGCAGCCCCATAGCCAGTTTTAGAATCGTACTCTTGCCCGACCCCGCTACGCCGAACAACGCTTTCGTCTCACCGAACGGTAGGCTAAAGGAAACTCCGCGCAGCACTTCATTCTCTTCGAATTCAATTGCCACGTCCTCGAACTGGATGGCGTAAGCGGCCGGTTCCTGGCTTCTGGCCGAAGGCGAGTCGAGAGGCAAGGTGGGCGTGGTCATGAAGCTACTTATACGACAACACGTTCATCAGGAATTGCGTGATAAACAGATCCACCACCACGATCAAAACTGAGGCTGCCACGACTGCTTGCGTGGTAGCTCGGCCAACGCCCTGCGTGCCGCCGCGGGCCGTCATTCCATAGAAGCAGCCGACCGTGGCGATGATGAAGCCGAAGAAGATCGGCTTCACCAGCCCCATGAAAACGTCCTGAAACACCAGCGCTTGCCAGGCATTGCTCCAGTACTGGCGGGAGTCGAGGTTGAGAAGAATCTTGGATACGAACAGTCCACCGGCCAGACCGACGAAGTCCGAAAGGATAGTCAGGAAGAACAACATGAAGACCGTGGACACGATGCGGGGCGTAACTAGTTTTTTTACAGGATCGGTGCCTAAGGCGCGCATGGCGTCAATCTGCTCAGTCACTACCATGGAGCCCAGTTCGCTGGCCATGCCCGATGCGTTTCGCCCCGCCACCATCAGGCCAGTGAGTACTGGGCCCAATTCCCGCACCATGGAGAGCGACACCAATTGCCCGATCAGCGTGATCGAACCGAATCGCAGTAATGTGTTCGCGCTCTGCACGGCCAGCACGGCGCCCGTGAAAAACCCGGTCAGCGCCACGATGGGCAGCGAGCCGACGCCGATCAGGTCGGCTTGCTGGACCATGTCTCCAAAATACAGAGGTTTGCGGAAGATGTTGGCCAGAGATTGCGCAGCCAGCAGTGTGTACTCCTGAACCGATTGAACGTTTCGTTTGGCGAAGGCCGTGGGCGAGGTCAGTTCCATACGATTCGGAGGGCAGACTGCGTTGCTGGTTCCAGACGCCGTTGCTTGACCGAACTATAACAGAATCGGACCTCGGACCTCGGACTTCAGACCTCAGGCGTCGGACCTCAGGCGTCAGGCGTCGGACCTCAGACCTCGGCTGGACCTCTGGATACACCCCGGCGTTCAGCGTGCCTCGGCACAACTTGGATGGCGTGTCGTGCCATGCAAGCGCGGAATCCGGTTCGCGGAGGCCTGACGGCTGAGGTCCGAGGTCTGAGGTCCGATCTTACCGGCCCTTCTTCTTGATCTCGATATTGAGCCGGCGGATTTTCTGGTTGAGCGTGGAGAGAGGCACGTGGAAGCGTTCGGCGGCTTCGGTCTGATTCCAGTTACAGCGTTCCAGCATATCGGTAATAACGCGACGCTCCCAGTCCTCGACGATTTCGAAGAGCGAGGAGTCGGAGGGCACGTCGTGCATGGCGAAGGCAGAACCGCGTCCCAGCATGGAATCGGGAAGAAGATCCATGGCGATCTCCGGGCCGGAAGAAAGTACCACCGCCCGCTCGATTACGTTTTCCAGTTCGCGGACATTGCCCGGCCAGGAGTAGGCCATCAGCGGGCGCAAAGCCTCGGGCGTGATCCGCGGCGCCGGACGCCCATTTTCTTCCGCGTATTTCTTGAGGAAGAACTCCACCAGCAGAGGAATGTCTTCCTTGCGCTGGCGCAGAGGCGGAAGGTCCACGGTGATGACGTTGAGCCGGTAGAACAGGTCTTCGCGGAAACGTCCTTCGCGCACCATCTGGCGCAGGTCAATGTTGGTGGCGGCGATGATGCGCACGTCCACCTGCACTTCCTGAATGCCGCCCAGGTGCATGAACCTCCGGTCCTGCAACACGCGCAGAATCTTGGCCTGCGTCTCCAGCCCCATGGTGGCGATTTCGTCAAGGAAGAGCGTGCCTTTGTCGGCGACCTCGAACAATCCTTTCTTGGAGGCGATGGCGCTGGTGAAAGCTCCCTTGACGTGGCCGAAGAGGGTGGACTCGAGCAAGTCCGTTGGCATGGAACCGGTGTTGACGGGAACGAAGGGCTTGTCGCGGCGCGGAGAATTCAGATGAATCGCCTTGGCGATCACTTCCTTGCCGGTGCCGCTCTCGCCCTGTAGCAACACGGTCGAGCGGCTGTTCGCCACCTGCGCGACCAGGTCGAAGATCTTGAGCATGGGCTCGCTCTTGCCCACGATGTTTTCGAAGTTATAGCGCTGCTTGAGGGCACGCTTGAGCTGGACATTCTCTTCTTCCGCGCGGCGCCAGCCCACGGCGCTGCGCACGTCGGCCAGCAGTTTTTCATTGTCCCACGGTTTCTGGATGAAGTTGACCGCTCCCGCCTGCATGGCGCGCACGGCATTTTCGACTGTGCCGTAGGCGGTAATCATGATCACCGGCAGGTGCGCGTCGTGGGAGCGGATGTCGGCCAGAATTTCCATGCCATCGCGTCCGGGGAGAGCCAGATCGAGCAGCACCAGATCGAAGGGCCGGTCTCCGATTCGCGTCAGGCCCTCTTCCCCGCTGGCCGCGGTCTCGACCTCGAAGCCCTCCATCTCGAGCAGGGTTTCGAGGGATTCGCGAATCTCGGCCTCATCGTCAACGATGAGCACCGATCCCGCCGGAGATGGACTGCCGTTCGCTGTTCCCCGAGAAATGACTGCTGCCTCAGACATGGACTGCCTTCCTGCTCAAAGGGAAATCCAGGGCAAACGTTGTCCCCGCCCCAGGATTGCTTTCCACCCGAATCTTGCCCGCATGTTCCTGGATGATGCCGTAAGTCACGGAGAGACCCAGGCCGGTTCCGCGGGCCTGACCTTCTTTGGGCGCAGTTTTGGTGGTGAAGAACGGGTCGTAAATACGCTGGATGTGTTCGGGGGCGATGCCCGAGCCCGTGTCGGAAACGCGAGCACCCACAAAGTCGCCGTTGGTCGTCGTCACATTCAGCGTGCCGCCGTCCGGCATAGCGTCCTTGGCATTGAGAAACAGGTTCAAAAAGACCTGCTGCAAGCGGCCTGAGTTTCCCTGGATCGGGGCAAGCGACGGGGCAAGATCGGAACGGACCTGAATCCGAGCGGTTTTGAACTGGTGTTCCAGCAGCGCCAGCGTGTCGGAGATCACCTTGTTAATGTCCACTTCGGCGAACTCGGTGCCGCTGGTGCGCGAGAAGTTCAGCAGGTTGTTCACGATCTCGGAAGCGCGGAAGGTTTGACGGGTGATCTTTTCCAGCAGGCCGGTTTTTTGCGTGTCGCCCTGCAGTTGCTTGGCGAGCATCTGGGTGTAGGAAGAGATTACCGCGAGAGGAGTGTTCACCTCGTGGGCGACGCCCGCAGCCAGCAAACCGATGGAGGAAAGCTTGTCCGCCTGGGAAAGCTGACCCTCGAGTTCTACGCGCTCGGTGATATCGTCCATGATCACCAGGCGGCCGACGACCTGGAATTTGCGCGTCACCAGCGGGGCGATGGCGATGTTGAGTGTGCGCATCTCGCCCGCGGGCGTTTTCAGGCGGAACTTGTACAGGTTGTTGATCCCCGAATTCTGCCGGACGCGGTAGAACTCCTCGACGAATTCGGCAGGGAAGACGCTGCGCAGGGGCTGGGTAAGGGCTTGCCACCGGGGCAGGGCATACATTACTTCCATCTGTGCGTTCCAACTCTCGATGCGGTCTTCCATGTCGAGTGCCATGACGCCGACGTTGATGGACTCGACGATGTTTTCGTTGAAGTCCTTCAGACGCTCGTACTCCGCCATCTTCTGCTGCAGCGAGGCGTAGAGGCGGCCGTTCTGGATGGCGATACCCAGATATCCCCCGAGCGTCTCCAGCAACTCAACGTCTTCGCTGGAAAGCAGGTCGCCCTTGGTAGTTTTTCCCAGCCCGAGAACCGCGACGGTTTTCTGCTGCGCGCGGCAGGGGATGTAGTAGTTGAAATCCAGGCGGGCGATCGCCTGCTGCGAGCCCTCCGTCTCGCGCGGCACCTGGTGAGTGTTCTCGAAGAACAGGTGCCCGGCTTGCTCCGGTCGGGACACGCTCAGAAAGCTGAGATCAAGGTTGGCGGGCGCCGCTACGCCGGACAATTTGGAAAGGACAAACCGCTCCGGCTCTTCGCCTGTATTCAGAAAGATGCCCAGACGATCTACCCCGAGAGTGCGCGACAGCCGGTCGAGGACGGTGGAGATTAGCGTCTTCAAGTCAGGTTCGGAACTGAGTTCGCGTCCGAACTCCAGCAGCGTGCGCCGGTAGTCATAGCGCGTGCGGTAAAAGAACTGGTCCACACGGTCCTGAATCCACTTGCGCACCGGGTCAAACAACAGGGCCGTAACCACCACGGCCAGAATCAATCCCGTCGCACCGCTGGCCGGCTTCTGCATCTGCACCAGCCACGCCACACCCGCCACGAGCGCGAAATACAAGCCGGCCACAGTCGCGGCGGCCAGGGTATAGACCACGCCGCGCTTGAAGATGAGGTCAACGTCCATCAGGCGATAGCGGAAGATGGCGTAGCCGAATGTCAGCGGCAGCAAGCCGAGCGACAGCACCGACAGTTTCATGGCCCATTCCGGCAGCCAAGCCATCGCGTGGGGAAACACATAGGAGAGAACGTAGAGGAGCGTGTAGGGCGCGATGGCGAGAATCGTACCCCGAGTGACCCACTTCAGCTGCTGGCGCAGGACGGTGGTGCTGGCCCTCTGGTAGCTGTACCAAAGCATGGCGGCGGCGAGCAAAAAGAAAACCGCACCGTAGGAGATATCGAGGCGGTCCATGCCTCGGCTCAGCCGGCCAGTAGCCTGGAGCAGGCGCATCGCTATCAATCGGATGCCCAGCAGGAGTGCTCCGGGCACATAGACCAGGCTCAGGACCCACGCATGCTTGCGCACGAAGTCCCGCTTCTCGGGAAAGGTCAGAACAAAGTGCAGGAACAGCGCCGGCTGCAGCACCCAGGAGACAATGTTGCTCCAGTAGATCGTCCAGTCGAAATCGTTGAACTTTCCGGTGTACTTGAACGAGTAGGCGATGAACGAGACCAGGCAGAAGATGTAGAAGTGCGTCGAACCGGGCGCTGTCCAGCGGCGCAGCAGAACGTAGAGGCCGATTCCCAGGTAAATCAGAGCAATCAGCCGCAGCCAGTTATTCAGGGAGCGGTCCGCGGGGGCCAGGATGACGCTGGAATCGAGCGTGACCGATTGACGAATGAGCGAGTAAACCGCTTTCGACCAGATTCCGGTGCGGTAGAGTTGGCGTTCCAGCCCGGCCGTATTCTTGACGTCCTGACCGTTGACCGCAACCAGTTGATCCCCGGGCTTGATTCCGGCTTTGGCGCCGGGCCCGTTAGTCTCGACCTCGTCGGCGACTAGGTGGCCATTGCGTTCGACCCAGTTCACGCCATCGTCGGGAGCTGTGACTTTGCGCTCCGCCTGAAAATTGAAGCCGGCGAAGACCACCGCGCCCAGGGTCAGCAGGAACAGCAGCACGGCGACAAAGCGAACTTGGCTTTCCCGGTTCATGGGCTTCGGCAATGACCCCGCGCCCTCAGGGGGCTGGAGAGGCGAGGTTGCGGCCCCTCGCCGATCCTCAATGAGCAACTTCGCTGCCATGTCAGGCCCCGATTCGGGAAGGCTAAGTTCAGCAGATAAAACCACTTCCGAGATTATAGATGCATTTTCGAACTCAAACTACGTCTTTTGGGATATTCCTGTGGGATTCCGTATCTGTTTCCCCTTGACTGTCTTGCAGTTACGCCGAATCACGAAGGTGAGACATCGAGGCAGAATCCCAGGGTTCCGGGTTTCGTAGGTTGGTTCCAAAATTGAAGAAGCCCACGCGGATAAACATTACACCGGAGACAATCAAGAGTCTGGAGTTGTGTGCGGAGACTCGACGCCTAGCCCGCTTTGCGCTCTTCGCCCGGCGGAGTTTTTGGAGCCTCTTCTTCCCAGTCAAAGGCCAGCGTCCGTGACGAGGTTTCGATGGGCTCGAGTTCCGGAATATCCTCCGCTGCCCGCGCCCCCAGTTCGACGAACTTGCGAGCGGAAACCAGTACGCGGGTTTCCAGCGATCCCACAGCCTTGTTGTAGGACTCGACGGCACGATCGAGATTAGCGCCCACGGCCGTGATGTGGCTGGCCATGTGGCGCAGGCGGTCGTGCAGTTCTTTGCCCAGGGCGCTGATTTCGTGCGCATTGCGAGCCAGTTTTTCCTGATTCCATCCGTAGGCGACGGCCTTCAGCAGCGCGATCAAAGTTGTAGGCGAGGCGGGAATTACGCGCTGCAGCACGCCCTGCTCGATCAGCCCCGGATCCTGCTCAAGCGCGGCGCTGAAGAATGTCTCTCCCGGCAGGAACATGACCACGAATTCCGGCGTGGCTTCGAACTGCTCCCAATAATTCTTGCCGCTGAGCGTCTTCATGTGCTCGCGCACCTGGCGGGCGTGAGCGGCCAGGCAGGCGCGCCGGGCCTCTTCGTCGGTTGTCTCGAAGGCATCGAGAAAAGCCTGCAGCGGAGTCTTGGCGTCAACCACGACGTTCTTGCCACCGGGCAACTTGACGACGAGATCGGGGCGCAGGCGTCCGCTTTCGCCAGTTACCGTTTCTTGTTCGGCGAAATCGCAGTAGGGCAACATGCCGGCAATTTCAACCACGCGCCGCAATTGAATTTCGCCCCAACGCCCGCGGACATTCGGCGTGCGTAAGGCGCGCACCAGGTTGCCGGTCTCGGAGCGCAGGTCCTTCTGGGCAGTAATCAGCGAATCCACCTGTTGCCGCAGTCCGCTGTACGCATCAATCCTTTCTTTCTCGACCTGCTGAATCTGCGCGTCCACTTTACTGAGCGATTCGCGCACGGGAGCGACAAGATCGGCAACCGCTTTCTGGCGCGCGTCGAGATCACCCTTAGCTTCGCTCTGGAAGCGCTTCAGCGTCTCCTGCGCGATCTGCAGGAAGGAAGAGTTGTTGCTTTTCAGCGCGTCCGCGGCCAGGGCCTTGAATGCATTCTGCAAATCCTCCCCGGCGCGGGTGAGCAATTCGATCTTTTCCGCGCTGGCTCTTCGCTCCGCATCGAGAGCGGATTCAAGCCTCGCTTTGTCTGCCACCAGATCGGTTTGCGCCTGCTGCAGGCGCGCCAGGTCGTCTTTGGCAGTGAGCAAATCCTTTTCCACCAGCGACAAACGAGCTTGCAATGCAGCCTTCTGTGAACGCACCGCCAGCCAGACAATCAGGCCGCCAAACAACAGGCCAAGGACCGCACTGACCCCGAATTCCATGGACGCAGGCAACGTCTCACCCTCCCACCCTGCCTCTAGCCTAGCACCCTCAACAAGTTTGAGCGCGAACCACGGAATGGGCGGATCCTTCCCGCGATCCTCGCGGGCCAGTTCAAACGCAGACAAACCGTAAAGTTTGGTAAAAATGTAAAGTCTCTGGCATCTTTCTCCGGGTTGAGGCAAGCTAGGCCACGTGATCAACTTGACGTAAATCAGAGACAACTTCAGTAAACTGATCACTCATGCGTTATCTCCATTTCGGTTGCTGCATCTCCAGCCAGGAAACTATCCGGACGGAGCTTTGTGTCATGCGTCTACAAAGGTCATCCTTCATTGTCGCCAAGATGCTGCTCTGGGTCGCGATGATACTGGTGTGTCCAGCCATCGCAACAGCCCAGCATCACGGCGGCCACGGCGTAGGTGGGAGCACTCCGGGCGGACCGGGCCGGCCCGATGGAGTTGACGAGAAGGACACTTTGAAGGATTTTCACCATGCTCTGGCTGTGCAGGCCACCAGCCAGCAGATTGCGGAATTTCAGACACTGGTGAAGAACGCGGAAGCGGCGAAGACAGAACTGCAGCAGTTTCAGCAGCGGAGCCAGGAAAGAGATGCAGCGGAATCCGCGCGCGACGCTGCTCTCGATCAGGCGTTGGAAAAGGCGCGCAGTGAAACGCAGAAGTTTATCGGCGGATTCTCCGATGCGCAGAAGTCGGGGTTGAAGGAAATCGCCAAGAGGCTGGGCAAGGCGGATTCCGATCTTGAGCAAGAGGAGAAGAAGCTGGATCAAAGTCTGCAGCTTGCGAATGTGGCAGGCTCGGAGGTTGCGTCCCACGCCGAAAGCCTGGACAAAGCGCTCTCTGACTTCGCCAACCAACAACTGGCGCTGGGAAGGGAAATGGGCATCACGTTGGCCACTGGTCAGGATCTGACCTTCACCCTTCCGTCGGTGAACAGCCCGGCCAGCATTGCGAAGCGCACCGTCACGGTTGCCGTTTCCGGAACGCTTTCGCAAGTTGCCGTGGAAGGCAGCCAGCACACATTCAAGCTGGATCTGGTCGCGGACCTGTCGGACCTGCAACAGAACATTACCGAACTCTTGCGGGGCCAACTCGACAGGGCAAATCGTTGCGGGGAGCGGGTCGCCGTCCGGCAGGCGATACTCACGCCGTCGGCGCCGGCTACCGTTGTGTCTGTGCAGTTGCACCTGGAACGCTGGACCTGCACTCAGATGTCTGGTCGAGTGTCGGCGAACGAATTGGCAGAAAGCGACGGCTCCATTGAGATCAGACTGACTCCCGTGGTGGAAAAATCCAATGCCCTGACACTAACGTCTGAGTTTGGGCGCATCCAGGCAAGCGGCATGATGGCGGACGCGTTGCGCTCTGGAGATCTTGGCAACGAGTTGCGCGATAAAGTGACCCAGTCCATTCTTTCTGCACTGCGGGCTGGAGCAGATTTCAAGACGACGCTTCCTCCCGTGCTGCAAAGCGGCGCCTTGATACAAAGAGCAAGATTCGAGGATGCAGCCGGGATCCTGCGCGGCGTGCTGGAGGGTCAGATACAAATCTCCAGCGAGCAGGCCGACCTGCTGGCCAGTCAGTTGAATCAGGCGTTGTCCTCCCGGGAAACGCCACAGTAGGCGGATTCGGCACTTGATCTAACGGATTCGATTAGTACCGCGGATTCTTTCGAGTCCTCGCCCGTGATCTTCTGTGCTACGCTTGCCCCTGCTCTTCCTCTGCGGTTCCGCGCATGGAATCCCCGGCCCCAGTCCGGCCGCCCGAAATTGGCTCGCATCAGGTCCGCATCGGTACGGCGGGGTGGTCGTACAAAGACTGGGATGGCATCTTTTATCCCCCGGGAATGCAGCGCCGCAAAACACACCCGCTCGAATACCTGGCACGCTTCTTCGACACCACGGAAATCAACACCTCGTTCTATGGGCCGTTGAAGCCTGAACTGGCGAAGCTCTGGTGCCGCAAAGTCGCGGCGGTGAATCCCGGCTTTCTGTTCACGGCCAAGCTCTATCGCGCCTTCACGCATTCGCCGCTCGCGGTCATGGAGCCTACTTCGGCTGCGACGATTCGACCCACCGACGAAGATGAGATTCGCACCCGCGAAGGCCTCGATGCCCTGGCCAGCGAGGGACGGCTAGGGGCGCTGCTGATTCAGTTTCCCGTGTCGTTCAAAAACACTTCGCTGAACCGCGAATACCTGGAGCGGCTGCTGCGGCAGTTCATCGAGTATCCTCGCGTCGTCGAGGTCCGCGACTCCAGTTGGAACAATGCCGAAACGCTGGCGTCTTTCGCTCGCCAGAACGTTGCTTTCTGCAATATCGATCAGCCCGTACTGGGAAAGTCTCTCGGCCCCACCGAGCACGTGACGGCACCCATTGCCTACGTGCGCCTGCACGGACGCAACTACGACCAGTGGTTCGATTTCGACAATCGCAACGACCGTTACAACTATCTGTACAAGCAGAAAGAACTGGAAGGCTGGAAAGAACGAATCGAAAACGTGGCGGAGAGAGCGCAAACGACCTACGTCATCACCAATAATCATTTCGAGAGCAAGGCGGGGGTCAACGCGCTGGAGTTGAAGGCGATGGTGAGCGGTAAGCGAGTGCCGGCCCCGCCGACGCTGATTCAGAAGTACCCGGAGTTGAGAAAGTTTGCCGACCCGGCAGAGGAATTCGGCGAAGGAGAGAGCCCGCAGTTTCCGCTGCTGGCATGAATGCAGAAGGCTAGTTCTTGAAGAAATTCAGAGAGGGCCCACAGGGCTAAAGCCCAAGCATTAGCAACTCTGTCGCGGCCCGGAAGGACCGCTCTTCCACTGACCACTGACCCCTGCCGCTAAGCTCCGACAGCCGCGTGATCGGCGAGTCGCCGCTTGTTGTAGCGCAGGGCGACGTTCATGAAAACGCTCCCGAGTGGAGTCTCAAAGCAGATCACCAATGCTTCCGTGTCCTCGCTGGTTTTGTCGCCCTCCTGAGCAGTAAGGAGGAGCGGGGGATGGACGCGGAAATGGAAGCCCTGGTCGTTGAGCGCTGAGATGGCGTTGCCCACAACCTGATTGGCGAGCTCGAAAATGGTTTCTTTGACCAACTCGTCCGACTCGGGCAATGCGGCGCCGGCGTAGTGGCTGGCGACGCGCACCGCGGTCTGCGGATCGAGATCGACAACGATCCGACCCTCGATGTCGCCCGTCAGCGTGACCATGCCGGCCACGCCCTTGCGGCGGTAGGCCTCCTCCTCCATGGTGAGATTGCCCACCCGGGTGGCGCCTTGCATGCCCTGCGACAACACGGCATCGGCCGCATTGATGAAAGGCTGGATCAGTTCCATCTTCATCGAGTTAGACTCCCGCTCCGGCCGCGCCGGCCACCACTCCATCTTCTCCGAGCACGTACTTGATGACTTCGTACAGCACTTCCGGCTTGACCGGCTTCTGCACGAAATGGCGGGCGCCGCGCTGCAGCGCAGCCACGATGTTTTCCTGGTAGCCCACCGATGACACCATCACCACACGCGCTTCCGGATGCTGTTGCACAATCCGTTCAGCCGCTTCGATACCTTCCATCTGCGGCATGGTGATATCCATGAGCACGATGTCGGGATGCGTGCGGTCGAACTCGCTGATGGCGGTCAAGCCGTCCCCGGCCTCGGCCGCCACCTGCCCGCCGAAAGATTCGATCATGCGGGCCAGGTTCTTGCGGGCAAACACGGAGTCGTCCACGATCAAATAGCGGACCGGCTGCCCGTCCTTGCTGCGTTTTACTGGTGCAAACTGCTCCATAACACTCTCCCCTTTCGACTGCATATCATGCCCGGCTACCCGCGGCCAGATCACGCTGGTCATGGGTTTCCGGGGCTGATCTTAGTGTCCGGCGCGCACTGCCCGGCCGGCGGAGCCCGTCTCGGATCCCGCCCCCCGGCCGCAAATCGCCTGCAGCGTCGCACCCAGAACGTCCAAAGCGATTACCCGGATGGCATATCCCCGTTCGATCGCCGCTTTCGGCATCCCATACACCACGCAGGAGTCTTCGCTCTGCGCAATGGTCATGCCACCTTCCTTTTTCACCGCACCCAGGCCTTCGGCACCATCGTCCCCCATGCCGGTCATCAGGACACCGACGGCCTGAGTCTTGAACTCCTCAGCCAAGCTGCGCAGCAGCACATCGGCGCTGGGACGATGCCCATTCACCCGCGGCTCGTCGTTGAGCACCGCAATGTCTCCCAGGGGCAGCCGCTTCACTTTCATGTGGCGGCTTCCGGGGCAGATCAGCACGCGTCCGCGCTGAAGCAGGTCGCCGGACTGCGCTTCTTTCACTCGTAAAGCGCAGGTTTCGTCGAGCCGCCGAGCAAACATGTCGGTGAACCCGTCAGGCATGTGCTGCACTACGACAATCGTTCCGGGGAAATCCCCGGGCAACTGCGTCAGCAGATATTCCATGGCTTGCGGGCCGCCCGTGGACACGCCAATGCCCACGACCTTGGTTGGGCCGGACGAAGAGACCGAAGCCTTCTCCCGCTTTGGCTGGGTCCCCGCCAGTAGCCGCGGCTTCAGCTTGCATTCTGCCGCAGCCTTTACCTTCGCGATCAATTCCCGGGCGGTCTCCGCCATGTGGGCGGAAGCATCTTTGGGCTTGGTAACGAAATCAAACGCCCCCAGCCCCAGGGCTCTCATGGTGACCGACGCACCTTCGGTGCTGTGCGAGCTGAAGACGATGACCGGCACCGGCTGGCGGCGCATGATCTCCTTCAGCGTGTCAATGCCGTTCATGCCAGGCATTTCCAGGTCGAGAGTCACGACGTTGGGCTTCAACTCTTCGATCTTCTTCAGGCAGAAGGTGCCATCCATCGCCGTGCCCACCACTTCGAGGGACTCGTCGGCAGCCAGCATCTGCGGAATCAGCTTGCGCATCAGCGCCGAATCGTCAACCACCAGCACGCGTATACGATTCTTCATGCCCGGCCTCCGACGGCTGGGGTCATGGCCAGCCGCAAGCGGTCGGTGTGCGTCAGCAGCAGGCCGGAATTGGCCTGTCCCGTTTCCTCTGGCCTCCAGCGGGCCACATGCTCTACCACCGCCGGCAGGTTGAGAATCAGCACCACACGCCCATCGCCCAGAATCGAGGCGCCCGATACCAGATCGGTCGAGAAGGTCTGGTCATCGAGGGCCTTGATCACCAGTTCCTCTTCCACTTCCAGCGCGTCCACGATCAAGCCGTATTTTCTTTCCCCAACCAGAATGACCAGCACAAAAAGCTTGGACTTGCGGTCATCGGCGGCCGGGCGGCCCATGCGCAGTAGAGGCAACACCTGATTGCGTAACTGCAAGACCTCGTAGTTGTCCACCTGGTGCACTTCCGATTCGGCGGTGCGCGAAATCTCCACCACGGCGTTCAGCGGGACCGCGTACAGCCTTTGCTCGACCCAGAACAACAGGGCCTTGATGATGGCCAGGGTCAGCGGCAACTTCAACCGGAAGGTGGTGCCATGTCCGGGCCGCGTTTCCATGCTGATCGAGCCTTTCAGGCGGTGCAACACGCTTTGCACCACGTCCATCCCCACCCCCCGCCCGGAGACTTCGGTGACCTCTTCGGCGGTCGAGAAGCCGGGCCGGAAGATGAAATCGAGGGTCTCCATCTCGCTCAGGCGGGCGGCGTCCTCGGCCGTGGTCATGCCCAGGTCGATCGCCTTGGTGCGAATCTTCTGCGCGTCAATGCCGCGGCCGTCATCGGTGACCTCCACGATGACCTGGTTGCCCTGGTGATAGGCGTTCAGCTTCACCATGCCGTGGGGCGACTTGCCCAGCCGTCGGCGCTCTTCAGCCGGTTCAATGCCGTGGCTGACGGCGTTGCGCACCAGGTGAGTCAGAGGCTCGGCGATGGCATCGAGAATTCCCTTGTCGAGATCGGTGTCCTGCCCGCTGACCACCAGTTCCACTTCGCGGCCGCACTGCCGCGAGACATCGCGCACCATGCGCGGAAAGCGCCGGAACAACTGCTCCACCGGTACCATGCGGATCTTCATCACCGAGCGCTGCAAATCGTTCAACACCCGTGCCTGGAAAGCCATGGCATCGGAGAACTTCCCCCGCAGCAGTTCTTTCGGATAACGCTTGGAGAATTCACTCAACGCCTGCTGCAGCATGGATTTGCCGATGATCAGCTCGCCCACGAGATTCAGCACGCTGTCAATGCGTCCTGCTTCCACGCGCAGAACGTTCTCCTGCGCCGCGCGGATTCCGGCGGGTTCGGTGCCCGGCGCCGCGACAGGAGTTGAGGCTGCGTTCGCCTCGGCTTCCAGTGAGTTTTCTCCGCCGTCGTCCTCTGCCGCGAGGGCGCTCGCATTCTCCGCTTTTTTCGCCGCCGGAGTCGGCGCCAGCATCAGCTCCACGCTGACTTCTTCGGCGATGGTCGGGATGCGTCCCTTAGCCGCGATCTGCTCGACCGTCTGCGCGCTGGCCAGCACGAACTGGACCTGCTTCGACGCCGCGGGTGACTTCGCGTCGGGGCGCACCGCCAGGACTTGAGCCACACTGCCCAGAGCGTTGTGAATCAACTGCCGCCCGGCGATGGGCATGGCGCAGTGCGGATCAATCTTAGCGACCACGTGATACACCGCCAGGCCGCCAGTCTGCGCCTTGGTCATGGCCAGCTTTTCGTACTCGGTCCAGTCGGCCGCGGACTTCGCGGCCGCCCGGGGCGCGGATGCGTTGGCTGCCGTCTTTCTGGTGCGGCGGGCTTTCTTGGCCGCTGGCGCGGCCGTCAGGTCTTTGATCCTCTTGCTCAAGCTCCTGGTAGATGGCAGTTTGCGGCCGCCGCGATAGGCCGCGATCATATCGGCAAAGAGGTCGGCCGACGCAAACGCAATCTCGGCCACCGCGGTCTGCGTGGCCGTGCCTTCGAGCGAAAGAGCGTCTTCGAACTCGTGCGCCAGTTCGCTCAGCTCGCGCAGCCCGCAGGCCGCCGAGTCGCCTTTCAGGGTGTGCACCGTGCGCCGTATGACGCGCACGATTTCCTCGTCGCCGGGATTTTTTTCCAGCTTGAGTGCCTCTTCATTCAGCGCCTGGAGCAGTTCCTGGGAAGTCTCAAAAAAGAGCTCCCGCAGTTCCAGGCCACGTTCATCGGGGGAATTCGTCATTCGTTACTCCGCAACTCAACCCGCTGGTACGCCGTGCCGCTGTCCTTGTGGACCATCTGGAACTTCTTGGTCAGGCCCAGCAGGCTCTCGGCGTGTCCAACGAACAGGTAACTGTTGTTGTTCAAGCAGCGGTAGAATTTTTCGATCAGCCGTTTCTGCTCGGCCTCATCGAAGTACATCATCACGTTGCGGCAGAAGATCACGTCGTTGCGCTGCGGCAGGTACTCCGTCTTCAGATTGTGAAAGTCGAAGTGCACCATTTCCTTCAGCGCTTTCTTGACGGCGTAGCGATCTCCCACCTTGTCGAAGTAGCGCAGGCGGTAGCCGTAGTCCACCATCGCCATCTGGTGCTCGCTGTACGTGCCTTCCTGCCCCGCCCGCAGCACCGAGTAATTGATGTCGCTGGCCAGAATCTCCACCCGCCACGGGGGTGGAACCAGAGGCTTGGGCAGCGGCAACTCCATGGGCAGCGGATTGCGCAGGTAGTAATACGCCAGCGCGTCGGTGACCAGCATGGCCAGCGTGAACGGTTCCTGTCCGGTGGAACAGCCCGCGCTCCAGATGCGGATCGAGTACTCGCGCCGCGCGCTCTTCTGCTTGAACAACTCTTCCAGTACGAACTTCTGGAACAAATCCAGTTGCGCCTTGTGCCGGAAGAAGCTGGTCTCGTTGACCGTCAGGTTCTCCAGCAGCTTGGCCAGTTCGTCCTTGCCCTCGCGGCTGATCAGCAGGCGGTAGTAGGCGTAGAAGGAGTCGGCGCGGCATTCCTTCAGGCGGCGCAGCAGGCGGTCCTGGAGGAAGTGCGTGCGGCGCTCGTCGAAGTGCATGCCGCACTCCTGGTAGACCAGCGCCTGCAATAGCTTCAGTTCCGCTTCCGTCAATATGGGAGCAGGTGCTGCTCCAGATGCGCTCATGCTTATTCTCGTCCTCGCCTGACGCTGAATTCACTCAACTCAGTGACCACTGACCACTGCTCCTACCGCGCCGATGCTCCGCGCGCCTCACCGTTTGCTGCCGCCTTCTTTTCCCCGTTCTCGCTTTTCGCCTGCAGGCTGCCGGGGGCCAGCAACTTGCTCATGTCAAGCAGCACCACCAGGCGTCCGGCGACTTTGCCCAGCCCGGTTACGCAATTCAGGCCGCCATCCTGAAAGGCCGCGGGCGGAGGTTCCACGGCGTCGGAGGGAATCTTCAGCACCTCGGAGGCCGAGTCCACGATGAGCCCTGCCAGTCTTCCTCCGTGCTCGACCACCAGAATGCGGTTCTGCTTCTTCAGCGTCACCTGCTTGTTCCCGAAACGCTTGCGCAGGTCCATCACGGAGACGATCTTGCCGCGCAGGTTGATGACGCCCTCCAGATAGTCAGGTGCGTCGGGCACGGCGGTGATCTCCGGTACCCGCACGATTTCGTGCAGGGAAGTGATGGGCACGCCATAGGTCTCGCGGCCCACCTGAAAGCCCACGATATGAAGTTCACGGCTCATATTTTTCAAGCCCTGGTTCAGGCTCCTCCGACGCGACTGTCAGAACTGCGCCCCCGCTGCGGCCCGGCGTGCCCCGCGCCCGGAGGACTCTCCGCCCGCCAGGCTGTGCGATTCTTGTTCCAGGGAGAAGCGGTCCAGTGATTCGAGCAAGCCGCGCGACATCTTCGACATCTGCTCCGAGGAAGCCGCCAGTTCGGTGGAACCGGAGGTGGATTGCTGCACCAGTTCCCGCATCCGCTCCATGGCTTTGACCACGGCCTGGGCTCCGGAAGCCTGTTCTTCCACCGCCGAATTGATTTCGTGCGTGATTTCGTTCAGCCGCGTGGTGGCGCGAGCGATCTGCGACGAGCCGTGCGACTGTTCGTTGGTGGCCGCGCCGATTTCCTGGGCAAACTTGTAGACCTCGGTTACGACGTTGGAAATCTTGCGCAGTGCGGCGTTCAGCTCTCCGCCCAGTTCCAGGCCTTCGTTGACGATGCTGGTGGAGCGGTCCATATTCTCGACCGCCTTGCGCGCTTCCTTCTGAATGCTCTGGATCAGTTCCGAGATTTCCTTGGTGGACTGAGCCGATTTTTCTGCCAGCTTGCGCACTTCGTCGGCGACCACCGCGAAGCCCAGGCCGTGTTCGCCGGCGCGGGCCGCTTCGATGGCGGCGTTCAGGGCCAGCAGGTTGGTCTGTTCGGCCAGATCGTCAATGACTTCGATGATCTTGCCGATATCGTCGGCCCGCTGTCCCAGGGCTCCGATGATCTCGCCCGAAGAGTTGATGGTGGTGTTGATGCGGTTCAGGCCGTCTGTCGCCTTATCCATGGTGGCAATGCCGGCGTGCACTTCCTCGCGTGAACGGTTGGAGATGTCCAGCAGCACCTTGGCGGTGTCGGCGACGCGCTGGATCGAGGCCACCATCTGGTCAATGGAAGCCGAGGTCTCGCTGACGCTGGAGGCCTGCACCTGGGTGCTTTTCACCATGTTCTGCACGTTGACGCTCATTTCGTGCATCGTGCTGGTGACTTCGTCAATGGCGGAAGAGGCCTGCAGTCCGATCTTGGCGGAGTCTTCCGAGGCGCCGGCGACCTGCCCGGAAGCGCTGGCCACTTGCGACGAGGCATCGCGGACGCTGCGCACCAGACCGGCCAAGCCCTCCACCATCTGGGCAAACGCGTTGCCCAGCGTGTCGTGCGAAGAGCGAGGCTTCACTTCCACCCGCAGGTCGCCTCCGGCGATGGATTCAGAAACACCGGCCATCTCTTTGAGGTAGGTGACCATCTTGGTGAAAGTGCGGGCCAGTTCGCCGATCTCGTCATCGCGGCTGACGTCAATGTTGTGTTCGAGATCGCCGGTGTTGCCGATGCCGCGAGCCACCAGCATCAGGTCTTGCAGGGGTGCGGTGATGGACTTCGCGGTGCGGTAGGCGATCAGCGCGCCGGCAATAAAGGCAACCAGGGTACCGATCGCCGAAATAGTGATCGTCCAGTTGGCGGTGCTCTCGTCCGATTTGTGGCGCTCATCGACTAGCTTGTGGTTCTCTTCGTCGGCGGCATCTAGCGCATCGGTTGAGTTCTTGACCCAGGTGGACGCGTCCTTCTGCAAGTAGTAGATCTGGAGTTCGGCGACGGTCGCATTGCCGGAGTCCACGTCTTTCCGTTTGTCAATCAGCGGCTGGGCGAATTCCCGATCCCAGGATTGTTCCAGTTGCTGCACCTTGTTGAACGCGCTCTTTGTCTGATCGGAGGCGGCCAGCGACTTACCCTGATCCAGTTTTTCGTTGAGGATGCGCAGACCATCGTTCATGCGGTCCACTTCGCGCGTATCGCCGCTGAGCAGGTAGTTGCCCAGGTAAAGGCGATTCAGCATCATCTGGGAGCGGACGGCGTTGGTCGTGCCCGCCAACTCCAGCGATGCGGCCGCGCGCCTGGCCGCCACCCAGTTCACGAAGAACAGCATCAAGACCATCCCCAGAATGAATCCGAAACTCCAATAAAGCTTCTTGCCAATCGTCATGCCGTTTCTCCTCCGCGGCGCCAGCTGCCGTCTACCGCGGCTCAAACTTGAAATCAATGATCCCAGTACTCTCTCCTGATGCGGGCTCAAAGCGCCACTTCTTGGCGGCGTCCAGCGCAGCGCCAGCCAGTACCGGATGTCCACCCACGACCCGCGCGTCCTTGATCGTGCCGTTGGGCGCAACCACCACCTCAATCTTTACTGTGCCCGTGATATTCATCTTCCGTGCCAGTTCGGGATAGATGGGCTGCACCTTGACCTTGGCTCGGCGCAAAATCTCCTCGTTCTGGGCCTGCTGGGCTCTAACCTGTCCCGGTCCCATAACCAGGAACAAGCTCAGCAGAGCCAACACTGCCATCGCGGTTCTTCGAGACACAACTCCTCCTAGGCGGAACAGTCCTTGCTGTCAGTAAGCGTGCAACGCCTGGGCCACCCGTGACTTCTGGAAAAAACCGAAGTAATGGGACGTATCTATCACTTGGACAAGCAGTTACACGTCACGCGCAATTCCGCCGGTAGCCTCCTGGCGATTAGGTCTGTCTCATTCGGGATTGAGAACCCCAGGTTTCTCACTGTGAGACGGTAGTCTCAACAAATCTCGGGATTTCACACCAAGGCACCCCCGTAGCCATTTCCCTTGACTCAAAATGAGATGACCTGTAGTTTCCCATTAGATTCAATCACTTGTGAATCACGAGAACTT
>Ga0209039_10001500_pt1 | contig 21617 bp, 26 predicted proteins | sample BogFormECP12_OM1_FD_188238 | JGI IMG/M metagenome (GOLD analysis project Ga0209039, IMG submission 188238) | Bog forest soil microbial communities from Calvert Island, British Columbia, Canada - ECP12_OM1 (SPAdes) (version 2) | ecosystem: Environmental > Aquatic > Freshwater > Wetlands > Bog ...
TCGAGGAGCTCCTGCGGGATCCGTACCGTCACCCGCTCCGACGTGTCGACCATGCCCGTCAGACAAGACCCCTATCTTTGTCTGACGAATGACATATCGGCTAACGGGTATATGAAACACACTGGTCGCTCGAACTCCCTTCCTCGACCTCGTCGGTCGCGAGTGCGCGACCGATGCGGGAGGCGGCGTTGCTGAGCCGACCGGAACGTCTAACGCTAGTGAACACCTAGGACCTGGCCGTCGGGTGAGAGGTCGATCTCCTCGGCGGCCGGTCGTGTCGGGAGCCCGGGCATCGTCTCGATCGTCCCGAGGTAGACGACCGTGAACCCCGCCCCGGCCGACCGGGTCAGACGGTCCGCCGTGACGTTGAAGTCGTGCGGCCGACCGAGGACGTGCGGGTTGTCGGAGAGGGAGAGGGGGGTCTTCGCGATGCAGACCGGTCCGGAGAGCTCTCCGATCCGACTCAGGAGCTCGAGGTCCTCGATCGCCTCGGGGGTCCGATTCACGTGCGAGGCGCCGTAGAGACGCGTCGCGATCGTCTCGACCTGGTCAAAGACGGGCGTCCCCGGAGCGTTGACCGGGTGGCTCTGATGGCCAAGGGCTGCGGCGGCCTCGACCGCGCGAGCGAGCTCGATCGTTCCCTCGCCCCCGTCCGAGAACCCCTTGGCCTCGACGACCTCCACGTCCCGGGCCCGGCAGAAGCGCTGGACGAGCTCCGTCTCTTCGGCCGTGTCCCCGGGGAACCGGTTGAGGGCCACGACCGCCGGGACCCCGAACGTCGCGATGTTGTCCAGGTGCTGAGCCAGGTTTTCGAGGCCGCGCTCGAGCGCGGCCGGGTTCGGAACCGACGACTCCTCGTCGGAGGCGCCTCCCTGGTAGCGGAGACCCCGCTGCGTGGCGACCAGCACCGCCGCGTCGACGTTGTGCCCGAGCGTTGGGGTAACGATGTCGACGAACTTCTCGCCGCCGAGCTCCGTCGCGAACCCGGCCTCGACCACGCAGTACTCGGCGGTGGCCAGACCGAGCTCGATCGAGAGGCGGCTACACGTTCCGTGGGCGAGGTTGCCGAACGGTCCGGCGTGGACCAGCGCCGGCGTGCCCTCGGCGGTCTGCACGAGGTTCGGTTCGAGCGCGTCCCGCAGGAGCGCGGCCATCGCTCCCGCTCCTTGGAGGTCGGACGGGCGAACGGCGGCGCCGTCGGTCGTCAAGGCCGCGACCACGCGGCCGAGCCGGGCCCTCAGGTCGGGGTAGTCGCGCGCCAAGGCGAGGATGACCATCACCTCACTGGCCGCGGTGATGACGAACGAGCTCTCGTGGGTCACGAACCGGGGGTCGTGGCCCATTCCGACGGTGACGCGGCGGAGGGCCCGGTCCTCCATGTCGAGCGTCCTCGGCCAGAGGATCCGGTTCGGGTCGATCTTGAGCGAGTTCCCGTGGAAGATGTGGTTGTCGAGCAGGGCCGAGAGGAGGTTGTGCGAGGCGGCGACGGCGTGGATGTCGCCGGTGAAGCCCAGGTTGATCTCGGCGGACGGCTCGACCGTCGAGCGGCCACCGCCGGTGGCGCCCCCTTTCACACCGAAGATCGGTCCGAGCGACGGTTGGCGGAGACAGGGGACGGCCGTGCGGCGTAGCCGAGCGAACCCGTCGGCCAAGCCGATCGCCGTGACCGTCTTTCCTTCCCCATGCTTCGTCGGGGTCATCCCCGTGATGAGGATCAGCTTCCCGGACGGTTTCTTCTCGGCGCGCTCCCGCACCGCTGACACGGGGACCTTGCCGACCCACCGGCCGGCAGGATGGACCTCGTCCGGTCGAAGACCGAGAGCTGTCGCCAGGTCGTTGAGGCTCCGCATCCGCTCTCCCGGATCCCTCGACCGCTCGTCCGGTCCGAGGGGCAGTACCTCTCCGCAAGGGGCGCCCTTTATAGAAGGCCTCTCGTGGACAGGACGTGACCCTCGCGCTCGTGCCGTTCCCGCGTGACCTACCGACCTCGCTCGCCCTCGCGGCGGACGCGCTCCGGGTGCGCCTCGCTCCGGGAGAGGACCTCCGCGACCTGCTTCCGCCCCTCGAATCCTCGATCCGCTCGGCGCGCGCGAGCGGAGGGCTGCTCGTGTCCGAGGGGGAGGCGCGGGGGATCGTGCTCTGGGAACCGGCGGGCCCGTTCGGGGTTTCGGTCCGGCTCCTCTACCTCACCCCTCCGAACGCCGACCGAGAACGGTACCGTGCCGCCCTCGACCTGACCGGGCGCGCGGCGGGGCCGATCGCCTTCGCGCCCGGACCTCTCGCCGGGCTCTCGGACGAGGAAGAGTCCGAGGTGATGGAGGAGCGGGGATTCGCGCCGTACGGCCGGTCCGAGATGGCGTTCCCGCCGGCCGCCTCCGTGCCGCTCGTGTCGGTCCCGGCGGGGGCGGACGTGCGCCCGGTCCGCCCGGCCGACGAACCCCCCCTGGCCCGTCTCCACGAGAAGGCCTACGAGAACCACCTCGACCGGTACCTCTCGCTCGAGGCCCTCGACCCCGTGCACGACGCCGACCGTCAGGTACGGCACTACTTCGCCGGCCGGTGGGGCGAGCTCCTATCGCCCGGTTCGTCGGCCGTCACGGTCGACGGGCGCGTCGTGGCCGCGACCATCGCCGTGCGACGCACGGCCCACGTCCTCATCCTCGACGTCATGAGCGACCCGGCCCTTCAGGGGAAAGGGTTCGGACGGGCGGCGCTCGCGAGCGCGGTGCGGGCGCTCCGGGATCGGGGCGAGAGCGCCATCGTCCTCAACGTCACCGAAGGGAACGAACGCGCGGTCCGTCTCTACGCTTACCTCGGGTTCGTTCGAACGGTCGGCCCATCGAAAGAGTGGTACGACGCCCGGCGGATGCCGGTCGAAATCCCCCGACCCGCCTCCGGTTAGCCACCCGGGGGCGGCGGGGGTTCGGCGGGACGGTAGCCCAGACGCCGCAGGGCGCCGAACGAAGCGACCATGATGAGGCCGAAGCCGATGATCGCCCCTCCCGCGCTCAGATAGGTCCCCTGGACGCCCACCGACACGGTGAGGAGCCCTCCGGTGTACTGGCCTGCGGGGACGAGGGCATAGCTCCCGACCTCGTCCGCCGAGAAGACTCGTCCCATCACCTCGTCCGGGACGGTTGCCTGGACGGTGGAGAGGAAGATCGTCGTGATCATCCCGGGCATGAGGCCGTAGAGGAAGATGATCGGGAGCGCGAGCCAGATCGTCCGGACGAGACCCAGGGCGATCATCGCGAGCCCCATGGCCAGCATGAACACGATGATGGCACGGCCGGCATGGGCCTCGAACCGGATCCGAGGCGCGAGGAGGAACCCGGCCGCGACCCCGAGGGTGAGGACCCCCGTCATGGCCCCGTACCAGATCCCTTCGCTCAGGTTGAGCCAGCTCGCGACATAGAGCGCGAGCTCGACCAACGCGACCGCCGCGAGGAAGTTCACGACGAGGGCTGCGACTGTGATCTCGAGGAGCCCTCGCCTTCGAACGAGGTAGCGGTATCCCTCCGTGGCGTCCGTCAGGACGGAGCGGCTCGGTCCGCGCCGAGCGACCGAGAGGTCGACTCGGACGAAGAGCAGGGCGACCTGCACCGCGAAGAACAGGAGGAACGCCACGCTGATGGCGTAGGCCGGGGCCGCGAAGGTGAGGACCACTCCGACGATGAGGCTCCCGATCGCGCTCACCACCGCGGCGATCGCGTAGATCGCTCCGTTCGCGTTGGGAAGCTCCGTGGCGTCCACGAGGCGCGGCACGGACGCGTTGAACGCGGGTCGGAAGAGCGTGGTCGTCGCGGCGACCGCCGCCCAGCCCGGGAACAGCAGGAGGACCCAGAGCGGGAGGTAGAACCCCGCGGGTCCGGGGAACGGCACCCGGCCCGAGGGAAGGAAGACGAGGTCGCTCGCCAGCGCGGCGGTCGCTAGGAGAGAAGCGAGGTTCACGGCCTTCATGAGGGCGCCCCGGTCGAACCGGTCGGCGAGGGCGCCCGAGAAGAACGCGCACGCGAGGGTCGGGAGCGTGGAGGAGAGGCCCAGGAACGCGAGCGCGAGCGCCCCGTAGGTCGTGCGCTCGTCGGCGGGGTAGGCGAACGTGATGCAGTACAGCAGGACGACCAGGGCCGCGGAGGGCGCGGCGAACTGGAGGGCCCCGGCGGCCAGGAACGCCGAGAACGAGCGCTGACGGAAGAGCGCCCCGAACCGGCTCAGAGGGTCCCGCCTCCTGACGGTTCGGACCCTCCGCCTCGACAATAAGCCTGTCGGCGGGCAGGTCGCCGTCTGCGAAACCCGCTTGTACTTCCCTCACGTCCTCGACGTCTCGGAGCCTACCGTGCGTCTCCTCCACCGCGACCCTTCCACCGGAGCCCACCGGCTGCGGCTCGAGACGCCGAGCGACCTATGGCGCATCGCGCGCCTCGTTCGACCCGGTGACCTCGTGGGCGCCTCGACGACGCGCCGGGACCCCGAGGCACCGCCCGACGTGGCGGGGGCGGAGCGGACCCGGCGTCGCGTCTTCCTCACCGTGCGCGCCGAGCAGGTCGAGTTCCACGGGTTCTCGAAGCACGTCCGTGTCACCGGTCCGATCGTCGAGGGCCCGTTCGACCTCGGCCGTCACCACACGCTCGACCTCACCGAGGGCGACGAGCTCGCCGTGACGAAGCCGAGCTGGACGACCGGCGACCGGACGATCCTCGAAGAGGGACTTGAACGGAAGGGCGACGCCACGATCCTCGTTGCCGCCGTGGACTGGGGGGACTCGTCGCTCGTCCGGCTGCGCGGCCGCTCGGTCGAACCGGTGGTCGACCTGCGACGGACCATCGCCGGGAAGAGATACGAGGGAGGGCAGGCCGAGAAGGACCGCAGCGCTTACGTCGCGGAGCTCATGACGCTCCTGCGCCGCGAGGGGGCGGAAGCGAACGCGCTCGTCCTCGCGGGCCCGGGGTTCCTGAAGGAGGAGCTCGCGCACCGCCTGACCGAGGAGGACCCCGCGCTCGCGCGCAAGATGCGGGTCTATCCGACGGCCGAGTCCGGCCGTGTCGGGGTCGACGAGCTCCTCAAGAGCGGACGCGCGACCGAAGTCTTGCGCGGCAGCGTGGCCGCAGAGGAAGCCGAGGTCGTCGAGCAGCTCATCCGGGCCCTCGCCGGAGGGAAGCGCGCCGCCATCGGGCCCGTGGAGGTCACGGAAGCGGTCGAGGCCGGCGCGGCCGAGACGATCCTCGTCTCGGAATCCCTCTTGCCGGACACCGGCATCGCCTCGACGCTCGACCGAGCTCGGGAGGCCCGGGTCCGCCTGTTCGTGGTCCGCGACGAGGGTGAGGCCGGCCGAAAGCTGACGGCCCTCGGACGGATCGGGGCGCTCTTGCGCTACGACTGGGTGAGCCCGTCGCGGCTCACGGGATCGCCTGGATCGCCTCGCGCAATTCCTCGAAGCGGCGCTTGAGGTCCTTCAGCGAGAAGCGCAGGGCCTCGCGCGTGGTCAACGACCCGTCGGTCTCGAACCGGAGGAAGAAATCCTCCTCGTCCGCCGTGACCTTGATCGAGCCGTGCTCGCAGACCTCCTCGCACGCCTTGCAGAAGATGCACTTCGGCTCGTCGGTGACCGAGAGCTTCCCGCCGCCGAACTCGAGGATCTTGACGGGGCAGGACGCGGCCGTGCGCTTCAGGCAGGCGTCCGTACAACCCTCCTTCCGAGCGATCTTGACGTGGGGCCGCGGGAACATCCCAATCCCGTGTGCGACCTGCCACTTCGCGTGCTCGCGCGCCGTCCCGACCACGGCCGTCATGTAGGCGAGCAGCGCCTGTCGCGCGCCGAGACGAACGATCGGCACGTCCGGCTCGAGGATGGCGAGGCTCGAGTCCCCGAGCGGGACGACGTCCTTCGCGTAGACGGTGCACGGTCCCTTCTTGTCGACGGAGAACATCACCTGGCAGTGGACGCAGCCGGCCCCGCCGCACTCGCATTCGGACTTGCGTCGGAACTGGGAGAGGTCGGTGGGTATCGGGAGCAGTCCGAGCCGTAGCGCGACCGCCTCGTCGAACATGCTGGTCGACGAGTCGTAGTCCTTGCTGGTCGCCTCGTCTCGGATCGGGCCGAGGTGGAACTCGACGTCCTCGATAGCGAGCTTCGGCACGTCCGTGAGGAGCGTGCGCCGGATCGCGTTCACCTGGGACGCGGTCATCCCCTCGATCTCGAGGGCGGTCGAGCGCGGCTTCAGCTCTTGGACCGTGATCGTCATGAATTACACCCGCCGGCCCCGGCGGCCTCCCTTCGGCTTCGTGCCGTCGTGCGGGACCGGGGTGACGTCCTCGATCCGCTGGATCCGGATGCCGGCTCGGGCGAGCGCTCGGATGGCGGCTTGGGCGCCGGGCCCGGGCGACCGAGAGCGATTTCCGCCGGGCGCGCGGACCCGGACGTGCAGCGTGTCGTACCCTTTCTCCTTGATGACCGCGGCGATCTGGTCGGCCGCCTTCATCGCGGCGTAGGGACTCGACTCGTCCCGTGCGGCCTTGACGACCATCCCGCCGGTCGCCTTCGCGAGGGTCTCGGCGCCGGTGATGTCGGTGACCGTGATGTGGATGTTGTTGTAGCTCGCGAAGATGTGAGCGATGCCGACCTTCGCCATGGCCTACGCACCCCCGGCAGGAGGCTCGGGTGCGGGCGGGGGCGTCGGGGCGGCGCGGGCCTGGAGCCGCTCGCGCAGGGCGACCCGGACCATGTGGTCGTCGTTCGCCAGGGGGCTGGTCGGACAGTACGTGATCAGGGGCTCCTCGGCCGAGGGGACAAGGTATCCGGGGCGGGTCACGCGGTGGTCGCCGATCGACATGTGACCGTGCGAGATCCACTGCCGGGCCCCGTTGGCTGTCGGGGCGAGCCCACGATGGAAGACGATCCACTCGAACCGGCGCTGCAAGAGGTCCTCGGTGGTGAGCGCGAGGACGTCGTCGATCGTTGGGGTCCCTACGGGCAAGAGCCCGAGGCGGGTCAGTCGACCGATGAGCTGGTCGGTCTCCCGCCGAGCCTGGGGTTCCCCGGCCCGCAGACGGGCCTGAAGGTCGCGAGCCTGGCCACGGAACCCTCGGAGGATCGACTGGGCCTTCCACAGCTCCCGCTTGTTCTTGAGGCCGTACTTCTGGAGCAGCTTGCGCTCCTCCTCCATCCGCGCGGCTTCCCACGGATGCTTCGGAGTGTCGTACGTGCGCCTCAGGAACTTCGGGTCGCCCATCGCTGATCCCTCACACCTTCTTCGCGGCGGGCGCCGTCGCCGCCGGAGCGGCCGCCGGGGCCGCGGCCGGAGCCTCTTCCTTGCCGGCGGCGGCCGCGGCTTCCTTCGCGGCCTTCTTCAGAACGCCCGCGGCCATGCCCGTCCGACCGTTGGACCGGGTCCGCTGTCCGCGGACCTTCTGGCCCCTCTCGTGGCGGACGCCGCGGTAGCTCCGGATCATCTTCATCACGTTGATGTCGTCCCGACGCCGGGTCTCGAGGTCGGGGCCGAAGAAGTGGGGCGATTCACCGAGGAACGGCTCGTGAGGGTGGTTGACCATCCAGGGAGGCATCTTCGCGGCGAGCGACCCGAGGGTCGTCTCGAGCGCCTCCACGGTGGTCTCGGGTAGGTTCCCGATCATCTCGCTGGCGTTGACCTCCGCGATGCGGCAGGCGACCTCACTGATCCGCAGTCCCACGCCACGGACACCGGTGAGGGCCAAGGCGGTCGGGCGGGTGCCGTCCAGGTCGGTGTTGGCGACGCGGACGATGTATCGGAAGTTCGGGTTGTCAGGGATGATCTTGGTGGTCTTGCCCGGCGCGCCGGGCTTCGACTTGCCCTTCGACTCCTTGGCTTCCTTCGGCTCCTTCCCTTTGCCCGGCTTCTCCTTGCGACCCGCCTTTTCCGTAGCGGGCCCAGGCCCGGCGTCCGCGGCGGTCGCGGCTGGTTCGGCCGGGGCTTCTTTCGCTTCCTTGGGCGCGACGGTCACTCCCCTAGGGGTGGAGCCTCTCCGGACGAGGGCGAACGGTCGGACGGATGCCGGGTTCGACCCCCTCCATCGAGGGCGCGGCCGCCGAGAAACCCGCGCCTCTTAACGGCTTCGGCCGACGAAACGGCGGAAACCCCGCCGCGCTGCCTCCGCCTTCAGTGGGTGGGGTCGGGTGGCCGGCGTCGCGCTTCCAGCACGCGATAGCCGGACCCGCGGCCTAGGACGTTGACCGTTCCGGACCAGTGCGCCTCGAGCCATTCCTGGTAGAACCGGATCCCCTGGCTGCCCTTCCCGACCAGGACGAGGCGCCCGTCGGGGGCGAGGTGGTCCGGGGCCTCGGAAAGGATGCGAAGAACGAGCGGGCGACCGGCGTGGAAGGGGGGGTTGGTCGCGATCACGTCGAACGTTTCGCCGGCGACGGGTGCGAAGAGGGACCCGACCCGCACCTCGGCGTTCCGGACGCCATTCCGCTCGACGTTCTGTCGGGCGAGCCGTGCGGCCCTCCGGTTCACGTCGGTGAGCACGACCCGGCCGTCCCGAGCCGACTTCGCCGCCGCGACCCCGACCGCGCCCCAACCGCAGCCGAGGTCCAGGACCCGGTCGGTCCGTCGGAGCGTGAGGTTCTCGATGAGGAGCGCGGTACCGGGGTCAAGCCCGTGGGAGGCGAAGATGCCGGTGTCGACGACAAAGGTGAGCAGCTCCCCCTGGTAGAGGAACCGCCGCTCCATCCGGTCCGACCGGGCGCGCGGCTGCTCGGCGAAGTACTGTTCCGTCTCCGGCTCCTCGTCGTCCGCCATCGTCAGGAGGAGCGCCGGCGGAACGACCATTCCCGTTTCGAGCCGACCGGGGCGCCGGCCCCGAGAGCCTCCCGGAGGAGCTCCTTCTCCCGCCCGGAGAGCGAGCGCGGGACCTCGACGTGGACCGTCACGATCTGGTCGCCGCGGGAGGAGCCCCGGAACCGGGGGAACCCGTGGCCGCGCATCCGGAACTGGGTCTCGGGCTGGGTCCCTGCTGGTATCTTGAGCGCCGCCCGGCCCTCGATCGTTGCGACCTCCACCTCTCCTCCGAGGAGCGCCACTGCGAGGGGGACGGTCGTCTCCGAGAACAGGTCCGTGCCTTCGCGGCGGAAATCGGCCGAGGGCTCCAGCACGACCTGGACGAACAGGTCACCGGACCGTCCCCCTCGCGAGCCGACGGTCCCGTGGCCCGGGACCCGGAGGACGGAGCCGTCGTCGACGCCCGGCGGGACCGTGAGCTCGATCCGCTCGACCGTGGTCGTCCTCCCGTTCCCTCCGCACGTGGGGCACTTCTCGAGGACCCGCTGGCCGAGGCCGTGACATCGCGGGCATTCGGCGATCGTGATGAGCTGGGTGTAGCCGCGGTTCTGCACCCGCCGGACCTGACCCTCCCCGCGGCACTCCGAGCACGTCTCGAGAGCGGTCCCGTTCCGGGCGCCCGTGCCGCGGCAGTCGGCGCACGGACCGGTGTGCGGCACCTCGACCGTGGGGTGAGCGCCTTGCACGGCCGCCAAGAGCGGCAGGCGAATGGTGACCTCGACGTCGCTCCCCCGGTACGTTCCTCCCGTTCGACCTCCCCCTCGGAACGGCATGCCGAACCCGGCGAACACCTGCTGGAAGAGCGGAGAGGCTCCGAGCAGGTCCTCGAGGTCGCCCATGTGAGTGAAGTTCTGCCAGTTGAACCCGCCCGGACCGAAGTCGGTCTCGACGCCCGCGAAGCCCATCTGGTCGTACTTCTGGCGCTTCTCCGTGTCCGCGAGGACCTCGTACGCCTCGGAGAACTCCTTGAACTTCTCCTCGGCGACCTTCGGGTTCTCCTTGGCGACGTCCGGATGGTACTGACGGGCGAGACGCCGGTACGCCTGGCGGATCTCGTCCTCGGTGGCGGTCTTGGGAACGCCGAGGACCTCGTAGTAATCGCGTTTGGCCATGAGATGCCCGCCCGGATTCTCCGGTCCGTTAGCGCCGTTTCCTAGGTCGCGCGCTATTAGCCTTTGCACCCCGGACCGCGGGCCGCCGACGCCAAGCGAGCGTGACGGTCGAGCCGACGCCCGCCCCGAGGCGGTCCGCGGCCCGTCCTTCTCCGACGGCGATCTCGACCAGGCCGAAGCTCGAGCCGAGCGCCCCGAGGACGCCGCGACCGAGCGCTTCGTAGCTTCCCGTCCAAGGTACGGTGCGGAGCCGGCTCTTTCCCGATGCGAACCGAAGTTCGGAGACCCGCGACCCGATCCATCGGGAGGGGACGTTGGTGATGAGGTTCCCGAACCGGTCCACGTGGAGCACCTCGCCAGAGGCTCCGACCGGCGTGGGCGCGGCTTCGGGGATCGAGTAGGGTCTCGGCTCCACGCGAGAGCCGAGCGCGGAGGGGCGCGCGCCTTCCGCCAGGAGCGCGGCGGCGGGAGCGAAGAGGTCCCGGCCATCGAACGTCGTCCCCACGGGGGGTCTCCGTCTGAGCCCGGCGGGCTCGATCCGGTACGCCGCCCGGACCCCGAGCTCCTCGGCCAGCGGAACGAGGAGGCCGTTGTCAGGGCCGACGAGGATCGGACCCGACCTCGTCTCGATGATGATCGGCGCCCGGCGACCCCCCACGCCCGGGTCGACGATCGCGAGGTGGACCGTGAGCGGGGGAAACCCCCTCGCCATCTCGCGGAGGAGGAACGCGGCCTCCCGAAGGCCGTGCGCCGGCAGGTCGTGGGCGAGGTCGATGACTCGCTCCGGAGCGACGCCCGCGAAGATCAACGCCGCCTTCATTTGGGCGGCGTAGGCCGACCCCACGTCGCTCGTGAGGGTAACGAGCCGACCGCCGCCCGCCCTCGGCCGACGCGCCAAGGGGTCCCGACTGCGCCGGAGGGCCGTCTACGACTTCATGATCGCGATCAGGAAGATCCCGATCGCGGCCAGGGCGCCGATGACGGCGGCGACGATTACGAGGATCGACTGGAAGACCAGCGAGCTCAGCTGGTCCGAGGCCGCCCCGAAGTCCCCGGCGTGGTACAGATAGGCAATCAGCACACCGACCACTAGGCCTACGACCAGGAGCGCGACTCCGATGGTCCGGCTCTTCCCACTCCCGAAATAGGCCGTGAAGATCCCGGCCAGGATCAGGAACAGGGCGAAGACCAGCAACAGCACGGCCACAAACGCGTACCACTTCGAGAAATCCACCGAGGTAACTGCCAACAGATCGAACATTTTCCACCTTTCAGAATTTGATGCCCGTGAGGGTCTTGGTATCGATTACGCCCGGGACCGACCGAATCTTGTCGACCACGAGCTGGCCGAGCGCATTGAAGTCCTCGGCCTCCACCTTGGCGATCAGGTCGTACTCCCCAAAGAGCGGATGCAGCTCGACGATCCCCTTCACCCGCAGGAGCTCGGTGTAGACCTCATGCTCCTTGGCCGGGGCCGTGCTGATCAGGACGAATCCAATCGCCACTCGGAAACTCCCCCGAAGGGCGGCGAGATGGTCCCTGCCTAATAAGCGTGTCGAGGAGGAAGAGACCGCGCCTCCTCGGGAAACCCCTTCGTTGACCCTCATCGCCACTCGAAAGAGGGCCGCTTAAGTAAGCGGCCTTTAGCACCGGGTTCGGAGATGGCCCTTTCGCTTCGGACCTGGCCGAGTCGTTTCCTCGCCCGGCCGTGGCTCCTCGCGTTCGTTCCGATCAACGCGGCGACCGCCGGCTTCGGCGTCGTCCTTCCGCTGCTCATCCTGATCACGCTGCACGGGTCCTGGGCGGACGTCGCGGTGGCCGCGACCCTGTTCAACAGCGCGGTCATCCTGATGTCGGTGGTCTGGGGCCACCTGTCGGACCGGTACCCCGTTCGCCGCACCTTCCTCGTCATCAACTTCGCCGGGTACGGCATCCTGTACGCCCTCCTCGCGGGGGTCCACTCGATCACCACCCTCTACCTGCTCTACGCCGTCATCGGCGCGATCGCTCCCGCGGGGGCGAGCGCGTCCAACCTGCTGATCCTCGAGAAGTTCGACGAGCGCGAGCGCCCGAACGCGTTCGCCTCCTTCCAGGAGATGAGCATGATCGGGTCGATCCTCGGGGTCCTGATCGGCTACTTCTGGACCCTGGCCTCCGAGGCGCTCCTCAACCTGCTCCTCCTCCTCGCGGTCCTCGCGCTCGTGAGCGCGGTCGCGATCTGGTTCGGAATCGGGGAGGGCCCAGAGAGGCTGAAGCCCGACCATGTCGCCCGTCACCCCGAGAGCCTCCTCTCGCGGATCCGGACGGTCACCGCGTTCCGGATACCGATCCCGTTCTTCCCGACGCGGCCCTCCCTAGGCGCCGGCGTCTGGACCCGGTTCCGTCGATGGGCCCGCGCCGAGCTCCATCACGAGTTTCCCCTGATCATGGTCGCATCGTTCCTGTTCAACCTCTCCGGGAACCTGTTCAACATATCCTACACGCCGTACCTCTACTCGGCCGGTCTTGCGGCCTCGTCGATCTTTCTGGTGAACGTCGCCAACAACTTCGCGCAGACGCTCATCTTCCCGTTCACGGGTGGGATGTCGACGCGCACCGGCCCCGACCGCCTCGTGCAGCGGGCCGCGTACATCCGGAGCTTGGGGTACCTGGCCACCGCCGGGTTCACGTTCGCCGTGTTCTCCGAGCCGGCGGCGTTCGAGGCGAACCTGCTGATCTACGGGGTCCTGGGAGGCGCCATCGCCGTCTACACGACCGCGAGCTCGCTCATCCTCTTCCGCAGCCTTGTCGGACGGGACGCGGGAAGCCTCATCGGGATCAACACGGCCCTCGGGGGCGTAGCCGCGGTCTTGGGCGCCGCGCTCTCGGCCGTGCTCTCCCTCGTCGGGAGCTTCCGACTGGTCTTCTTCGTCTCTGGCGGCCTGCTCCTCATCTCGCTCCCGCTCTGGACCGCCGCGTCGGTCGCGTACACGCGTCGCAAGTACGGGCCGGCCCAAGGAGGCGGCGCCCGGCGCGAGCCGAGCGTCACGCCCGCGGTCGACGCCGGGGCCGCCGTGCAGGTTCCCTGACGCGGCGGCGGGTTGGTCGCGCCCCGCGAGCGGAGACGCGTTCGGGGTCGTTCATCCGTACGACCTTCATGAGCGGATACCGAAGGTCGGGGCGGTGTTGGAGGCGCGCCTCCACGGTCGTCGGCCCGTCAACGAGCTGGACGCTCACGTCCAGCATCTCGGGGATGAGGTACCGGTAGGCGAACCTCCCGCGACCGAGCGGCCCGCCCCGCTTCGGATGGATCCCGACGGTGACCCGGCGCACGAACGGCTGAAGCCCGACCGCTGCCTCGATCGCCCGGGCGAGGGAGGCCGCGGTCCGCTCCGAGACCGGGATGCCGAGGTACTGGTGGAAGACGCCTCCGAGCTTGATGCCGGCCTCGAAGAGGAGGGTCTCCCGGCTCGAAAGCCGGGGCGCGGTCCCGGGACGTGCGGGCGTCATCGGCTCGGAGAGTCCTCCGTTCGCTCCCGAGAGACCGTGAACGGTCCGAGGAGATAGTAGCTCGCCACGCCGATCAGGAACGCCACGGAAGCCCCGATGGCGAACTCGTAGAGGAGCGAGCCCGTCGCGAGGTGGAACTGGAGCGGTACGAGGGCGAGCGCCGCGAACGCGGCGGTCGCGACCATCGGAAGGCGGAGCGGGCTTCCGCGTCGGATCTTCGGGTACCGGACCGGCACGACCATCATGACCGAGAGCACCGCGACCCCGACGAGCACGCCGACCGGCAGCACGCCTTCGAACGCGGGCGTGTCGAGGAACAGGAGCAGCACCACGAGACCGAGAGCGCTCTGCGGGGTCGGGACGCCGAGGAAGTCCGGTCGGTCGTGGGCCCGGGCCGTGAAGTACGTCAACCGTGCGACGGCCGCCGCAACATACACCCCCGCGAGCGCGAGCGCGACCGGCGCCCACGGCTGCCACGTCGCCACGTCCCCCGTGTGGACGGCGATGAGGAACGCCGGAGCGATCCCGAAGGTGACCGCGTCGGCGACCGAGTCGGCCACGCGCCCGAACCGGCTCGCCGGGGCGGTGCTGCGGCGCGAAAGGATCCCGTCCAATCCATCGAACCCGATCGCGCAGACGATGAGGAACATCGCCCAGAGCTTGTTGCCCGCGAGGACGTAGAGGACCGCACCGACCCCGAGGACCGCGTTCGAGAGCGTCGCGAGGTTTGCGTAGACCCGCCAGCGGTCGGTCACGGCCCCTCTCGCGCGATCGAGCTCGTCCCGGCCCGGACCCGGTCCCCCACGCGCACGACCGGGCTCACCCGGTCGGCGGGCACGAGCACGTCGACCCGCGACCCGAGCACGATCATCCCGAGCCGTTCTCCCTTCTTCCCGAGGGAGCCCACCCGGACGAACGAGACCAGTCGGCGGGCCACGACCCCGGTGATCTGGACGACCTCGACCGGCCCAAGGGCGGTCGAGAGGCGGTAGCGCCGCTGGACGTTGCGGTCCGCGTCCGGCCGGTACGCGGCCCGGAAGCCGCTTCCGCTGCCCTCGATCTCCGTGACGCGGCCGTCGAGGGGGAATCGGTTGACGTGGACATTGGTGACGTTCATGAAGACCGAGATGCGCCAGACGCTCCCTTCCCGGTCGACCGCGCGCACTCGGCCGTCGGCGGCGGAGACGATCCCTTCGCCGGGGGTCCGCTCGGGGTCCCGAAAGAAGATGGCGAAGAATCCCCAGGCGAGAACGCCCGCGAGGAGCCCCAGGGTCCAGGCGAGCGAGAGGGGGACGGCGCCGACCGCCGGGAGCGCGGCGAGGAAAAGGAGGGCCGCGGCCGCCGCTCCCAGGTACCGGCCCGCCCCCGGCGCGAACACGCGGTTAACCGGTGAGGACGATCTCGATGTTGACGCCGTCGGGCACCTGGATCCGCATCACCTGGCGGAGCGCTCGCTCGTCCGCGTCGATATCGATCAGCCGCTTGTGGATCCGCATCTCCCAATGGTCGATGGTGCTGGTGCCGCCGCCGTCCGGGCCCTTGCGCACGGGCACCTTGAGCTTCTTCGTCGGGAGCGGGATCGGTCCGGCGATCGCGACCCCGGTCTTCTGGGAGATCTCGCGGATCTGCTTGCAGATCGAGTCGACCTTGCGAGCGTCGGTGCCGCTCAGCGAGATCCGGGCCTTCTGGGGCATCGATAGTCCCTCCCGTCCGGTCTCGCGCGTCCGCCCGCGAAAGGCTTACTCGCGCTTCTTGAGGTCGACGACGACCCCGGCCGCGACCGTCTGCCCCATGTCCCGGACGGCGAACCGCCCGAGCTGCGGGAACTCTTTGTACCGCTCGATGACGAGCGGGCGCTTCGGCGTGATCTTGACGACCGCCGCGTCCCCGGTCTTGAGAGTCTGCGGGTTCTCCTCAGCGACCTGACCGGTCTTGGGGTCGAGGCGCTTCAGGAGCTCCGTGAACTCGCAGGCGACCTGGGCGGTGTGGCAGTGGAAGACCGGCGCGTACCCGACCGTGATGACGCTCGGGTGGTTGAGCACCTGGATGTTCGCCGTGAAGCTCTCGACCACGGTGGGCGGGTTCGAGACCGGACCGGCGACCTCGCCGCGGTGGATGTCGTTCTTGTCGATGCCGCGGACGTTGAAGCCGATGTTGTCGCCCGGGACGGCCTCCGTGACCGCCTCGTGGTGCATCTCGATCGACTTCACTTCCCCGGACTTGCCGCCGGGAAGGAAGATGATCTTGTCGCCGACCTTGAGCGTCCCCGTCTCGACCCGTCCGACCGGGACGGTACCGATGCCGGTGATGGTGTAGACGTCCTGGACCGGCAGCCGGAGGGGCTTCCCGGTGGGCTTCTCGGGGACCTTGAGCGAGTCGAGGGCCTGGAGGAGCGTGAGCCCCTTGAACCAGGGCATGTTCGGGCTCGCCTTGTTGATGTTGTCGTCCTTGAACGCCGAGATGGGGAGGAAGACGACCTGCTCGGCGATCTTGAAGCCGATGTTCTTCAGGAGCTTCGTCAGGTCCTCCTTGACCTCGTTGTACTTCGCCTCGGAGTAGGCGACCTCCTGCCGGTCCATCTTGTTGATCGCGCAGATGATCTGGCTCACGCCGAGCGTCCGGGCGAGGAAGATGTGCTCCCGGGTCTGTTCTTGGACCCCTTCGGCCGCGGAGCAGACGAGCACGGCCGCGTCGGCCTGGCTCGTCCCCGTGATCATGTTCTTGACGAAGTCGCGGTGGCCGGGGGCGTCGATGATGGTGAAGTAGAACTTCTGGGTGTCGAAGCGGCGGTGGGCGATGTCGATCGTGACCCCGCGTTCCCGCTCCTCCTTGAGGTCGTCCATGACCCAGGCGAACTCGAACGTCGCCTTCCCCTTCGCCTCGGCCTCCTGACGGTACTTGTCGATCTCTTCCTGTCGGATGTACCCGGTATCGAGGAGGAGACGGCCGACGGTCGTGGACTTCCCGTGGTCGACGTGTCCGATGAAGACGATGTTGAGGTGGGGCTTCTGCGCCATTTTCTCGGGCTCCGGGCGCGCCCAGTTGGTCCTGCTATATAGGCGTTGTCTCCGCGCGCCTCCGAGAGAGACGAGCGGTGCCGGTTTCCGCGACGGTCTCGGGTCTTTGCCGCCCTTCCGGGAAGGAAAAGCCCGGGCCCCGTTGCCGGTCGGAGCCCGGGCGGGAGTCGCTAAAGGTCCGGCATCAGGAACAGCTCGTTACCGTCCGGGTCGCGCACGGTCGCGTACCAGCCCCAGGGCTCCTTCTTCGGCCCCTCGGTGAACTCGACCCCGTTCGCCTTGAGCTGTCCGCACGCGGCGACGAAATCGGTTCCCGGGATCCGGAGCGTGATGCCTGAGTTCCCCGGCTCGAGCGGAGCGTTCGCTTCGAACTCCGACATCTGACAGAGGTGGAGCATGCCTCCCTTGCCCTTGCGGCCCACCGCGACCCAGTGTTCCATGCTCTCGACGAGGTCGAGGCCTAGGCGCCCCGTGTACCAGTCGGTCGCCTTCTTCCGGTCGGAGACCACGACGGCCACGCTCGCCACGTGCGCCTTCGGAAGCGATCCCTTTCCGCGGCTCGGTCCCTCTCCCTGGCTCGTTCCCTTGCTCTTGGTCGGCATCGATGACCTTCCGGTCGAAGGATGACCACTGCCCACTAATCAGGATTCGGTAGGGTGCTGAAACGGTCCCGTCCCTCCACCACCCCCCGGGAAAGGTTATATCGAATAAACGATATCGGTATTCCGACTATGTGGGCGTATGGCTGGGGTTCGAAGCGTCACCGAGGCCTCCGCGTCTGGGTGCTTCAGCTTCTGGAGCGGGGACCGATGAACGGGGCCGAGATCATGGAAGAGATGGACCGCATGACGATGGGCTGGTGGCGACCGTCTCCGGGCTCGATCTACCCTCTCCTCGACCAGCTCGCGGAAGAGAAGCTGATCCGGAAGCTCGACAACGGCCGGTACGAGGTCACGGAGGCCGCGCGAGGAGGGCCGGAGTGGACCCGGGGATGGATGGGACGCGGACCCCGTACCCCCCAGGACGCGCTCACCGAGGTCGAGGCCTACATCGCTTTCCTCGAGGACATCGGCCGGGGCGAGAAGGGCGACCTGAGCGCCATGACCCCTCGGCTCAAGGCCGTGGCGAAGCGGCTCGACGACCTTGTCGACCGCTCCGGTCGGGGGAGGTCGGCATGAGGACCGGAACGGACCGAACCTCTACCCTCTGTGGGGTGGGTCGATGATAGGCCCGGGGTTCCGCCCGGGGCCCGCGGAGGCCGTCCCGTTCTTCCGTGGCCTCAAGATCCGCATCGCCGCCACGCTCGCCCTTCTCGTCGGAGGGCTCTGCTGGGTGATCCTGTACCTCGCGTTCCTCGCCGGACGGTTCGCCTGGTACCAGAACCTCGCCATCGTCCTGGTCTCGTTCATCGTGTTCCCGGCCGTCGTCGTGGTGATGTGGGTCTTCTGGGGGATGTCCGTGGGTCGTCGGTTCCGGCGGGCTTTCTGGGACGACGACTTCCCCTGAAGGGCCACTCCGATAGCGATCCCGTCGGTTTACCGAGATGTCGGGCTTGGGAATGGGGTACCGACCCTCCCGACGGGACCGGTTCCGCCTCCGGGCGCGGCGAGCGCTGCTCGAGCGGGTCCGCGCGTTGATCGCGCCGGAAGGGACCCGACTTCTCGACCTCGGCGGAGGCACCGGGGCCACCACGGCGGTGTTCGGAAAGGGGGCCCGGGAGCTGGTCGTGCTCGAGCCGGACATCCGAAAGATCTCCCGCGGACGCGACGCGGGCGCTCCTGTGACGTTCGTTCCAGGGGTCGCGGAGGCGCTTCCGTACGGGGTGGACCGGTTCGACCGAGTGGTTTCCCTGATGTCGTTCCATCACTTCCCCCAAGGGGACGACGCGCTCCGCGAGGCCGCGAGGGTGCTCGCTCCGGGAGGCCGGCTGGTCGTGTACGACTTCGACCGGTCGACCCTCTCCGGTAGGTGGGTCGCCTTCTTCGAGGGACACTTGGCCCGCCACCCGATGGCGTTCGTGACGGCGGTCGAGCTCGAGCGGCGGGTCCTCTCCGCCGGGTTCCTCCGGGCTCGTCGAGAGTCGTTCGGGTCGGGCGCGTTCGTTCTGGCGGAACGGTGAGAACGTTCGGAACGGCGAAACCGCTTTAGCGGCCTATCTCGGTGACGCGCTCGTCCTTTAGAGCGCGGAGGAGCGGCTCCGGTTCGAGGAAGGCCAGCGGAGAATGGAAGAACGCCGGCAGACTCGACCCCCGCGCCCGGAGTAGGAGAACACGATGCTCTGTGAGATGTGCGGCAAGGAAGTCCCATTGACGAGCCGGGTCCGCCTCGAGCGGTCGGTCCTCTCCCTGTGCCCGGAGTGCGCCCGGTTCGGCACGCTCGTCGACCCGGTGCCCGCCCCGGCGACAACGACCTCGACCGAAGGGGCCCGGTTCCGTCCGGGGATGGCCGTTACCCGTCCCTCCGGGCCCCGACGCCGGCTCGAGGAGCGCGACCTCTACCAGGAGATCGGGGAAATGGAGCTCGCCCCGGACTGGAACAAACGGATCCGGCTCGCGCGAGAGGCCCGCCAGTGGACCCCCGAGGTGTTCGGGAAGAAGCTGAACGAGAAGAAGTCGGTCGTCCTCAAGATCGAGTCCGGGAGCTTCCGGCCCCCCGACGCGCTCGTGCGCAAGATCGAGCACCTGCTCCAGGTCCGCCTGCGCGCGGAGCCGGAGACCCCGGGTCCCACCTAACCCGGGCCTTACCCGGACCTTACTTCGTTGCGTGCGACGGGTCGTCCTCGTCTCCGGACGTCCCCGGGTACCGCCGTCGGGCGTGAGGAGAGACCGCCGTGGGTCGACCGACGTCCCGGTCGAGTCCGACCGGCGACCCCACCTCCGCGCGGACGAAGCCGTCCGTCTCCCTGCCTTCCCGCGCGAGGCGGAGGTCGGTCGCGTAACTCGACAGCATCCCGTCGGACCACCCGAGGTACGTCGCCCCGAGGGCACCCAGCGCCACGACCGCCGCGAGCCCGATGAACGGGAGCGGCACTCCCAGGCCGACCCCGGTCAGGGCGACGACCGCGGCCACCATAGTCCAGAGGGCCCGACGGACGTCCCGGTGGGCTCGCCGATCCCGATGGGTGTAATCGGACACCGACCGGACCCGGTCACCGCGCGCCGCTCACTTCGAGCGCCGGGCCTTGGCCCGGGGCAGGAGCAGGTACTCGAGGATCGCCTTCTGGGCATGGAGCCGGTTCTCGGCCTGGTCCCAGGCAGCGGACTGGGGCCCGTCCAGGACGGAGTCGGTGATCTCCAGGCCGCGGTGCGCGGGCAGGTCGTGGAGGACGAACGCGGACGGCTTCGCGAGGTCGACGAGCGCGTCGTTCACCTGGAACCCGTGGAACGCCGCCTCTCGCGCCGCCGCCTCGGCCTCCTCGCCCATCGAGACCCACACATCGGTGTAGAGGGCGTCCGCCCCGCGGGCCGCCTCCCGAGGGTCGCTCGTGAACGTGATCGTCGCCTTCGATCGCCGGGCGAGCACCTCCGCGGCCCGGACGTACTCGGGCTGGGGCCGGTATCCGGGAGGGGTTGCGACCGCGAGGTCGAGCCCTACCGCCGCCGCTCCGAGGAGCAGCGAGTGGAGGACGTTGTTGCCGTCCCCGATCCACGCGAGTCGGTGACGGGCGAACCGACCGTTCCAGCGCTCGCGCATGGTGAGCAGGTCCGCCGCGATCTGGCAGGGGTGCTCCAGGTCATCGAGCGCGTTGATGACCGGCACCGTGGCCCAGCGCGCCAGCTCGACCATGTCGACGTGACGGAACGCGCGATAGCACACCGCGTCCACGAAACGGGAGAGCACGCGCGCCGTGTCGGCGATCGTCTCGCCCCGCCCGAGCTGGAGGTCCTTCGAGGAGAGATAGAGGGCGTGGCCTCCGAGGTCGTTCATCGCCACCTCGAACGAGGTGCGCGTGCGCGTGGAGGGCTTCTCGAAGATCATCGCGAGGTTCCTCCCCGCGAGGGTCGGTTTCCGGACCCCCCGAGCCCGCTCGGCCTTCAGGGCCGCGGCACGGGCCAGGACCCCGTCGAGGTCCTCCGCGAGGTCGGAGATCGAAAGCAGGTCCTTCGGGACGGGATGGGTCGGCATCGAAGGGAGCACCGTGCGTCCGCGTTAAACGGTTCTGGGGCCGCCCGCCCGCGAGCCCCCGTGCGAAGGTTATGAGGACCACCGGATTGGCGCGAGCCGAGGGAGTTCCAGTGCCCGCCCGCTCGAAGAGGAGTTCGAAGAGTCCACCGGCCCGACCGACCCGAGCCCGGACGTCCCCCGCCCGAGGGCGGCGCGTCTACATCGTCACGGGTGGCGTCACGAAGTTCGCGAAGGCCCACCCCGCGATGGACTTCCGGCTGATGGTCCGGAAGGCGTACGATTACGCGCTCAAGGGGGTCCCGAACCTCACGCCGGACCGGATCGACGGGTCGCGGATCTCCTACTTCTCGGACCACTTCGCCCGGCAGCTCAAGGCCGCGAGCATGGTCCAGGATTACCTCGGGCTGAACCCGAAAGGGTCGGTACGGATCGAGTGGGGCGGGGCCACCGGCGGGGAGTGCGTCCAGGCCGCGTACGAAGCCATCGCGAGCGGACGGATGGACGTCTGCCTCGCGGCCGGCTTCGAGACGATGAGCCGTGTCCCCACGTGGAAGGGGAACGAGTTCATCGCGCTCGCCTCCGACACGAACTTCGACTTTCCGCTCGGGGGGTTCTACACCGGCTACTACGCGCTCATGGTCATGCGCCACATCTACGAGTACCTACGGCTCGGGAAGTTCGCGAACGTCACCGACGAGCGCGAGGCCCAGCGCCTCGCGATCGCCGAAGGCAGCCGCATCATGAGCCTCGTCTCGGTGAAGAACCACCGCAACGCCCTGCACAACCCGTACGCGCAGTACCCGAAGCGCCTCACGGTCGAGGACGTGCTCAAGTCGGAGATGATCAGCTACCCGCTCACGCGGGAACAGATCTGCACGATGAGCGACGGGGCGGCGTGCGTCATCCTGTGCGACGAGGCCCGCGCGAAGGAGTTCACCGACAAGCCCGTGCAGGTCACGGGCGTCGGCTGCGGCACCGACACGATGCGTCTTTCCGACCGACCGTTCGGCCGCGTCCCACTCCTCCCGCACGAGAAGGCGAAGGAGTACGAGAACCTCCCC
>Ga0209039_10001501_pt1 | contig 21616 bp, 28 predicted proteins | sample BogFormECP12_OM1_FD_188238 | JGI IMG/M metagenome (GOLD analysis project Ga0209039, IMG submission 188238) | Bog forest soil microbial communities from Calvert Island, British Columbia, Canada - ECP12_OM1 (SPAdes) (version 2) | ecosystem: Environmental > Aquatic > Freshwater > Wetlands > Bog ...
ACACTACCCATACAGGATCGGGACAGGATGCGCTATCTTTTTCCTTCGAACGAACTAAAGCTCCCACTTCTACCCACAAATTCTGCCGAGGAGCCGAATGTTCTGGAAGCTATCCGTCCAGGCATTCGATGCCGCGACCGCCGTTTGATCCGGGAGGGGATGGCAGCCCTTCACGCTGGGCAGGCTCACGGGAATCGAATTGATCTCGGGAGAATAGTAGTCGTCCAAGTTCGTGCCGTCGCCCGGGCCGGAAACCGAAGAATACGAGGGGTGCTTGTCGGACCATGCGGTGTAACCGCCCGCCGCGTGGATAACCCCAAAAATCGTGTTGGTGCGAACGAAGTTCCACGGGTAGACGGGCGCGCAGCCCTGGGCGGGGTCGCGCTCCAGCCTCTTAGGATCAATGGAAGCGATCCCGCCGTCAACGCCGCCTGGCGCTCCCCCGTTGAGCTTGGTTTGGTTGAGATCAATGCCCTCGTCGAACTCGGTGGTGGTGCCGGTGGGGACGGTATAGGGTGTACACAGGTCCGGGGCGCCCGCCACGCCGTTGCCCGTAGTCCGCGCCGGCGGATCGAGCGAACGGTCATAAGCTACGTCGTAAAAGGCGCCAAAGGTACGCGGAGTGCCTCCCGACACCAGCGCCGTCAAACCGGGAAACGAGTCCGACGGCTTGGAGGTGGAGGTGTTGAGGTAATTCACGCCGGTGGCGGAAAGCGCCGTCAGGTTGGGGCAATAGGGCTCGAAGCCGCTAACCCCCTGGGAGCAGTTGAGGAAATCCACCGCATGCATCCCGTCGATGCTAATGAGCAAGACGTGGCTGATTCCGTTGCCGCCCAGAACCGCGCTTCGCTGCGGTTGAGCATAGGATTTGTAAGCAACCGTTGAGGCCAGCAACAAAATGCCGGCTACGGCTGCGACGATCCACTTATTTTGCAGTGATTTGCACATGTTCGTCCGTTCCTCCTTGGAGATTTTGGATTTAGATTGAAAAGCCCGGCAACTAGGTAATCAGCCGGAGGTTACGGGAAGGTTATTCTTGGGTGAACCGTTAGAGAAAAGGTAAGTGAGCAGCGCGGAGGTACGCGTAGTTTGCGTTCCTCCACGGTTCTTCCCAATCACGTAGGACGTTCTAAGGCTGGCCAGAGTTTGATCGAATTCGAAACGCTCAATCCCATTTTCGAACACCCCACCCTCGCCCCTCCAAGTTGCGCCCCGCCTTAACTGCCGTCGAATCCGCAGGTTGAATAATTGGAACCTTGGGCTCTGGTTTGCGTATTAAAGAGCGGGAGTCGTAGGCGTCCAACCGGTGCTCTCTTCGGAGGCAGCCCGAGGCCGCTAAGGCACAACTAAGGAGACGATCATGCACGCACCTGTTGACGCAGACACACAAACCCCAACCACCACCCAGGAGGATTGGGCATCCAGCCAGACTTTGATTCGCCTGGAGGGCACCACGAAGGTTTTCTTCACCGACGAAGTGGAGACGCACGCGCTTTCCGGAGTTCACCTCGAAATCAGCCGCGGCGAGTTCGTTTCCATCTCCGGTCCGTCGGGCTGCGGGAAGTCAACCCTGCTCTCCATTCTCGGGCTGTTGGATTCTCCCTCGGATGGCAAGTACACGTTGAATGGATCGCCTGTCGAGGACCTGACGGTCGCGCAACGCACGCGCATCCGCAACCGGGAAATCGGATTCATCTTCCAGGCGTTCAACCTGATCGGTGACCTGACCGTATACGAAAACGTGGAGCTGCCGCTCACCTATCGGGGCATGAGCTCCACGGAGCGCAAGCAGCGGGTGCAGGAGGCGCTGGAACGCGTGGGGATGTCACACCGCATGAAGCACTATCCCTCGCAACTTTCCGGCGGCCAGCAGCAACGCGTGGCGGTGGCGCGGGCCTTGGCGGGGAAGCCCTCCATTCTGCTCGCGGACGAACCCACCGGCAACCTGGACTCGAAGAACAGCGAGGCCGTCATGGATTTGCTGCGGGATCTGCATCGGGAAGGAGCGACGATCTGCATGGTCACGCACGATCCCCGTTACAGCCAGTTTGCGGACCGGACCATTCATCTATTTGACGGCCAGGTCGTGGACGAGAGCACGGCGGCCCCCGGCAACGGGTCCCGAGAAAGCAGTTGGAACTAGCGGGGGCGAGGCGCGCACCGTGCGGGAGTATCACGAGAAGGTCGAATACATCCATTCAAACCCTGTCCGCCGGGGATTAGTGAAGAAACCGTAGCGCGGACCTGCACTCCAAGGTCTGCGGCTTTACTGGAAGTGGTCAAGCATGCGGGAATACACGGGGGTTAGCGGGGAGGACCCAGAACGGTTCTGCGGACGCCGCATCGATTGCGTCCCACTTCCCTTCGATGTGCCTACGCGCATTTAAAGCTGAAAAGCCGCGGACCTTGGGGAGCAGGTCCGCGCTACTTGCTCCTCGAACCCCGTATCTCGGGAGTCTGAATGCGTGAGGCACTTGTACGGTTAGGCGACTTATCGTCAAGTAGACGTAAAACTATTACGGGATCAAAGATCGAAATCACCGGGGCCGGAATTCTAGAAGGCGAATTGAGTGACCAGGGAGATTATTTCGTCGGGCTGTGCCTGAACGTCGGAAGACCCTCGCCGCAGCTAAACCACATTGTCCAGCGTGTACAGCGGCTTTTCGCCGCGCGCCACGGAGATTCCAGTCATTCCTCAAAATTCCTCGAAGACGACTTACTGGCGGAGCGGGTTATATGCGTGTGCGGGCAAGCTGTTGGATTCGCCTTTCCAAAGCATCCTTCCTCTTGAAGTCGAGGTCCAAACCCTTGACGTGGCGCGTATCGTCGATCCCGACCAGGATCACGCCATCGTTTGTGTTCGCAAATGCCACAATTGACTTTAGCCACTCAGTGTTGACGCTGCCCGTCTTTGTTTCGTCGCCGGAAAGACCGCGCTTAAACTCCACCCGCTGCCCTTCGCCAGTTCGCAGGGCCTCCCCCAGAGTTGGCACCTGTTTGTTCCTGTTCTCCATCAGGGATGGCGGTTCGAGTTGCCAGCTGTTTCTATGGCCTCTGCCCACAGCAGCCACTGTACCTTGTCGGCCCACCCTCCAACGTGCGGACTAAGTCGGCGGCATGACCTCAATAGCCAAGGCAGGAACACTTCGACCACTGTCCTGATGAAGTCGGTGAAATTATCGTACACTGCATCCCATCCAGAGTTGGCCTTTGATCCTTTTAACCATTCCTCTATCCCAGGCTTGATCGACGACCTTTGCACATACGGTAAGCTTGCAAAGATCTTTTCACGCGAAGTCCCTTTGAGCCAAAGGTCGATAAGCGAATCGAAATCTTCGGGTTTTACACAAAAGCGGCTGCCCTTGACCGTCAGCACTTTCCTTAAACTACCGTTGGTCTGTTCAGGCAATGTTCCCAAATTTCTGAGAAGTTTTGCGGATACCGCAACCACGTCGCCGTTGTTGTCCGTGTTGCGCAGATACTTCACGATACGTCGGCAGCTTTTTGGAGAGAATCCCGTCGTGTTTGCAGCTTCGCCCAGAGGCGTAAGGCGTATTGGACTTGCAGCCATCGCGAGGGCGCCATCAGTTGGGTCCAACAGAGAGGCTTCGATTCTCGTTATAGTTTCCCTAACAAGAGGCTCCCTTGATTGACTGCTCCCCGAAAGTGTGGCTCGCGCAAACTGCCGTGCAAGATCATGTGAATTCGGGTTTTCCGGAATCGCCGCCATGAATTGGGAGGCGAGCGCCGACAATAGGGTTTCGTCTTTTTCAGCATGAGGCTGCTCTAACGCGCTTCTTGGTTCGATATTCTTTCCAGAAAGAAACGTTTGCCTTAGGTGTCGTTCCCTCAGGCTCGGTGTTGTAAACTTTTCGTCGCCCAAAGGGTTATCAAAGATAATGGTGTCGCCCTCCGTGAACATACCAGCCCTTCCGCATCTTCCGGCAATGTTTCGAAAGAGAAGGGGAGGCATAGGACGCTGCTCCCCCTCTATCTGCCATGTGAGCCAATCAACAATAATCGTGAATCGGAAAGGTAGGTCGACGCCCTCAGCGAGTGTCGTTGTCGAAACAACAGCGATGATTTCGCGCTCAGATATGGCACGCTCGATCAACTCGCGGATTTCGTTGGGAACCGTAGAATTGTGGAATGCTACGCCTCGCCTAAGAACCTCACACAGCGGCAACAAGAACGGATGGTGCTTTTCTATCGAGGCGATAGTCTGATTGACCGTCTTGGGAAGAGGATTTAGCAGCGGAAATCGCTGGGCAACGGCCATGGCCTCTCTTCTTGTATCATCCTTTGTGGCGCACACGCAAAGAACGGGCCCTCCGTACTCGGATATCAGCAGGTGCGCAAGGTAAGCCACATTGGAGTGAACCAATGGCTTCTGAGCCTTAACCGCACCATAAAACTGTGTGGAATAGATGTCCTGGTCTGGCCAAGGCAGCCTCCGTTCGCCAAGCACGGTCAGATGAGTGGCTCCGGCCGGTCGAATTGGATCACCTGTCAGGAACCAAGTGAGTCTCCCATCCTGCATCCAGAGCGCTAACCGTCGAGCCGTTGGCCTCCAAGAGTCCGTCAAAACGAGTTCGTTGGGAACTCCGAGCCACCTCTGTATAGCCTCATATTGCGAGAGCACAGCCGACAGGAGGACCAGCCGAATTCGGTTTCCTTGGGCCTGGAGGAGGCGGAGTCTCGTCAAAATACCTTCCAAACGCACACCACGCTCGTAGTTCTCCACGTTGTGCGCTTCATCACAGATTACACAGCGAAGATGTTGGATAAGACCGGGTGAGATGCGAAGTAACGCATCGAATCGTTCCGGAGTGGCAACCACAACCTCTGAGTAGTTCTCAGGATCGAGTGGTTCAGGATCTTGGTATCCTCCCACCATGGGGTGCACCCGCATGGTTTCAGGAAGATGGAGCTTAAATGAATCTGCGACCTGTCTCCCCAGTGCAAGGTACGGAGCGAGATAGCAGGCCAATCCCGGCTTTCCCCGGAGTGCATTTACGATACACATTTCTCCCAAAAGCGTTTTCCCCGTGCTTGTGGGGAACGCAATTATGGTGTTCTCTGAGCTTTTCAATAAAGGAGTCGACTTAACTGCATTGAACTGCGGCGGGAGACAGAGGCGAACGCCGGAGTTCACTAGTTTCAGTACGTATGCCGCTGGGAGGTCAGGGCAATATTGCTGAAGTGTCCGAGCCATCGACAACGTACACATATGCTCCAGGGATAACCGAACGGAACGCAACAGGCTTCCCTCGAAGGCTGAGGGGGCTGCGAGTAAGGAGCTGACAAACGCTTTCCGGAGGGGTTCGATCCGCGACTCATCTCCCGTACTAAGAAAGTAATCAAGAGTCTCGATGAACTCGAATTGGTTACTCTTCAAGTCGCAAGACTCCAACATCCTTCCGACAAAATGGGGGGCCGAAGCAGCAACAATCGCTGCGACAGACGGTGAGACCTCATCCATCTCATCTAGAATTCGGCGAACGACCGCTGTTGCGGACGGGAAGTTAGCGTACATCCCGAAACAGACAGCTGCGGCAAGCCCTATGTTATGCTGCTCATGCTTTTTGAGCGCCGTAGTTGGCTGTGCGGCTGTGTCCAGGATTCGACTGGCGGCAATCAGTGGAAGGATGTTTCGTTCATCGTACAAGTCTTCGACGTTACCAGATTCCGCATCCTGATAAATCCCCATTATTGCCTGTGCGGTGGCGATCAGTTCACCCCACTTCGCAGATGGTCCCCTCAGGCCGCGATACATCGCAGCCGCTGCGTTCTCACTTCCGGCAAAATCTAGCCACTCAGGGAGTTCTATCATGGCTTTCCCATGGCCAGTCTACTCAAGCGAGAATCGAGGTCGAACAATCCTATCGCCCAGCTTTCGACCGACTCCGGGGGCCACCCTTTCCCGATCAGTATAGTTCTAATTGCATGCATTCGGATTTCTGGCTTCGAATCCTTTCTCTCGCATACGACAGTTGGAAGCAGACGGACCCTTGCAGACGTCTTGGGGGAATTCCCCGCTAATTTGGATAGGCGTGGACATAGTTTGGGTTTCTTGAGTTTGTACTCCAGTTCGTTTTTTATCGCTTGGAGGCGAGTATGTAATGTTAGCGCCAGATCTGTGCCGAAGAGCTTTTCGTAGTCCGCCACCAGGCCGTACGCTATTGTTATTTCAGCATCGCTTGTGGTTTTTACCTCTTGCAATACGGCACAGTCATCCTTCTCTTTTTGGGCGAAAAAGACCCACACAATATCGATCTCAGATTTCGAAATTGAACTAAGTGGGTTTAGTGCGTTTGCGGGGAAAGGTGTATGGGAAGAGAAGTCGTCGGATTCTCCTAAACAAAAAGCAATAAATTCTCCGATGTTACCTTTATGGCTTGTGGTGACATCCGATTTCGTCTTAACAAAAGCCTTTGTGAGCTCTTTCAATCTCGCGAGTATCGATGCATGTGCAGCTTGGCAATCAGGAGAGCCGACCCATAATTCCACATCCTCACTCGATTCACGCGAAAATCCCTTCATGGTTTTTCCTGGCATTGATCCACCGTGCCCACCTGAAGTAAGTTAACCCACGCAGGCACATGCCTACACAATCAGCCAGCGCGCCGACCTGCTATATGGCCACAGCCGAGTCGAGTACGGGCATCCCATCCCACGTTCGGCCTTCGAGTTCCCGTCCGGCTTTCTTCTTATTCGTCCCGCCCCACTGTTTGAAGAAAAAGGGCACGCGGGCGTCCAGGCACTGGTCGCGGATTTCCAACACCCACGCCGGGTCCATGGGACGGGCGCCCGGGCCGGACTCGCCTCCCACGATCACCCAATCGATGCCTTCCAGATCCAGGCCGGGCAGCGGCCCCAGCAGCGGTTCGATGGACAGAAATTTGACGTTTGCGCCGGTCCTGCGAAGGTCATCGATGCGGGAAGTGTACCTAAGACTCTCGACGCTCACGCCCATCCAGATGTGCGGACGCCAGGGAAGTTCTGACGAAAGTTCCAAGAGCCGATCCGACCTTTTGGTGAGAATTTGGAAGACATGCCAGTCGGCGCGGCGCATCACATCGAAGGTCTTGGCGATGAATTCCACCGGCACGTCTTTGTGGAACAAATCGCTCATGGAGTTCACGAAGATGGTCTGCGGCTTCTTCCATTTCAGCGGCAGTTCCAGGGCGTTCTCGTGGAGCGCCAGTTCGAAGCCGTCGGCGTAGTTCGGCTGGCCCATGGCTTTCAGGCGCAGGGCCATCCGCTCGGCGTAGCAATGCTTGCACCCCGGACTGATCTTGGTGCAGCCCGTAAGCGGGTTCCACGTGGATTCCGTCCATTCAATTGCGGAATTTGCACCCATGATCTATCCAGATTGATCCCCGTGACTTTGAACAAAGTTTGCCATGTCCGCCGCGAAAGTCTACGAGAAAAGCCCTCGCTGGCCGTGAGGATCGATTTGCTTGATTTTCCGCCAGAGGTCGTTACCCCTGGGATGTTTGCTCGCGAACACAAGATAATAGAGCAACGTGTTCTGGTGCGTCTTTACCGGAACCCAATCACTGTCCACCGCGATGTACCCTAGAGCCCTCAAATTCCCCAGGTACTCCTTCGCGATTTCAGAACATACCTGGTTGAACGACTTCAGGGACTTTCCGTAGCTCTCCTTCCACATCGAGGTACCCATGAAACGATCGAGCGCGTTGGCCTCGGATCTGGTGTATTGCCGGAGATTCATCCTGATCCCCATGCCCTCGTGGAAATTGATGATCAGATCCACCTTCCGATTCTCAGCGAGCTTGCTAATCGTATCGAAAGCCAGCGGGGAAACGCCGGTGGGATCGATGAAAGCAAGCGCGAGGCTCGCAGGCGGTAACTTGATTTTCTCGATCACATCGTTGCAATCCCCCGGAATGATGTCAACGTCCTTCTCCGGCGCGCGAACCTTAACTCTGGCCGCCAAAGCTCGATAGCACTTCTCGTCGGACTCGACAAAGAAGTACTTGGCGAAGTTGAACTTAAGAGCGATTAGGGGAGAGCCATCTATCTCTTCGCGCGTCTCGCGAATCAGGCATTTCCCCGGCCCCGCAAACAGGTCCACATAATACAGCTTTCCGGCCCACCTGTTTTTCATTCCCACGGAGACGATATCCAGGTAGCGCTCAAGGTAGTAAAGCTTCTCTCCTGCCCACACTCCGCTACCTCTCACTGGCAGTTCGTCGCTTCCGAGTTGTTCCGATTCAGACATGTTTTCGTGGCGAACGCTTATAACATAAACTCGGCGGCGGTGCCTGATTACTTAGCAAAAGGTATCTCCCCTTTGAGCCCGCCGCTTTAATCATAGGCGAATATAAAGCGAATATCAAGGCGGGTTCGCGTATGCTCTCGCACTTGGCGCGCCAGTCCACATGGCCGGTAAACGGCCTACCCGTGGAAATGCCTTGTGCCCGCGCAGAATCGCACTAAAATAATCTGCCCTCGGCCTTTGCCGTAACCAAGGGAACACCTGAACCTGACCCACCCCTGGGGGCCGAACGCCTTTCGGCCAGCCGGAGTGTGTGTCCCGCACGTTGAGCGCTCGTGATAATTAGGATAGGATGGGGATTGACCGCGCAGCACGGTTACCGCGTGTTAGCGGGAAGGTGGCAGATGGGACAAACCAGCGTTGAAAAGATTGCTGCCGAGATTCAGGATCTCTCGCCCCAGGACCGACTGAGGCTTATCCGGACGGTCGTTGACTCCCTAATCATGCCGGGGCGCCCAGCCGAATCGCGGCGCCTCGTCTATGGAGAATTCCGCGGCGGAAGAATGTCGACAGAGGATGATTTCAAGATCGCGGAGTGGCGTCCCCAGGACCAAGAAATGAATGGCCTATAAATACGTTCTTGATACCCACGCGCTGGTGTGGCATTTGGAAGGTAACCCACGCCTTGGCCCACAGGCGAAAAAAGTCATCGACGATCCACACAGCAGCCTTGTCCTGCCCATCATTGCTCTTGCTGAGGCGGCCTACATTGTCGAGCACGGGCGCACCGCCATCCCCAGAGTGTCAGATCTCCTCGGCTCAGTTCTTGCTGATCTTCGTATCTCGATTTACCCGATGACCTGGGAGGTCTTTCAGGAGAGTCTGAATGCCACCGTGCTTTCCGAAATGCACGACCGGCTGATCGTAGGCTCGGCGCTCTACCTCCAATCTCTTGGCGACACCATCTGCTTATTGACCAAGGATGCCAGCATCATCGCGGCCCGCCTCGTACCCACCCTCTGGTGATAGCGAATTCGCAGGGCGCGCGCCATGATGCGTGGTGCGCATGGCTCGTTTTGATCTGTTGGCGGGCGGCGGAAGTAACCCCAAAATCATCTACTTGGCTGGATTTGGCCAAACCGTGGAAGTGCCCTACGCCCGTGCAGGATCGCTGTGGAAGAATCTGTCATCAGCCTTTGCCGTAACTAAGGTAACACCGGAACCTGACCCACTACCGGAGGCCGAACGCCGTTCGGCCCTACACCGGCCCCCCCCCAAACCCAAATCCCGAACCCCGGGTCCGGTTTTCGGACAATCGCAGATTTCAGATTCAAGATTCCAGATTACGAACCCCGAATCCCGAATCCCGAACCCCTAACCCCGAATCCCGTATCCCGTGTCCCGTGTCCCGTCTCCGAGCGTGTTATCATTGAAGATTCACGAAAGGCCGGAATTTCATGTCCAAAGTTCGAGTGCGTTTCGCTCCCAGCCCGACTGGTTATGTCCACGTGGGCAATGCCCGGACCGCGCTTTTCAACTGGCTGTTCGCGCGCCATCACGGGGGCGTTTTCGTATTGCGAATCGAAGACACCGACGCGGAGCGCTCGAAACCGGAATACGAACGGCAGTTGATCGAAGATCTGCGCTGGTTCGGGCTCGATTGGGACGAAGGTCCTGACACGGGCGGACCGTTTGGACCGTACCGCCAGTCGGAGCGCAGCGAAATCTATGCCCGGTACGCGGAGAAGTTGATTGGGCAGGGCGACGCCTACTATTGCTTCTGCTCGACGGAACAACTGGAAGCCGAACGCCAGGAAGAACTCAAGGCCGGCCGCCAGCCGCGCTATTCGGGCCGCTGCCGGAAACTCATGCCCGAGGAGGTGGCGCGCCGCCAGGCTGCTGGTGAATCCGCGGCGCTGCGCCTGAAGATCGTGGAAAGCAGCTTCTTTTGGAATGACCTCGTGCACGGACCCACAACATTTTCCAGCGAGGTCATCGGCGATCCCGTCATCGTGCGCTCGGAGGGCCTGCCCGCCTACAATTACGCGGTGGTGATTGACGACCACCTGATGGAAATCACCCACGTGATCCGCGGCGACGATCACATCTCGAACACGCCGCGCCAGCTTGCCCTCTATCGCGCCCTGGGTTGGGAACCGCCGGAGTTCGCCCACCTCTCCACTATCCTGGGGGCTGACCGCACGCGGCTCTCTAAACGGCACGGGGCAACTTCCATGGCCAATTTCCGGGACGATGGAATTCTCCCCGAGGCGTTGAGGAATTATCTTCTGCTGCTTGGTTGGTCGGCCGCGGACGGCAAGACAGAAAAGCTGAACACTCAGGAGATGATTGCTCAATTCTCTTTGGACCGAATCACCAAGGCTCCTGCCGTGTTTGACCGGAAGAAGCTCGACTGGCTGAATGGGGAATACCTGTTCGCGCTCCCTGAACGCGGGAGGGTCGAATATTTCGAGAAGATGGTTACGGACGCACTGACACACGGCGAGAAGTATTTGGCGGAAGATGAGGTCGGCATTGCGAAAGAACTAATCGATGAAATTCTTCTCATCATTTGGGAGAGCAAGAACAAGGCAAGCCTGGACAATCTCTTCCGTTTGATATTCGATCACGACGGGGCAAGTGTAGTTCGCAACGAAAGCACACAACGTGTGTTAGAAGATCCTGTCGCGAGGGAAATCCTCCGGGAATTCACCCGCCAAGTCATCGCTGAACCCATCTTGAGTTTTGAGCGGTTCCAACAAATCATCAAGTTCTTGGGGGAGAAAACGGGAACGAAGGGAAGACAACTCTATCATCCGGTCCGGATCGCGTTGACGGGGGAAGAATCTGGACCTGAACTCAAGTGGATGATTCCAATTTTCGAGACCGGTGCCCAACTCTTACTAAAACGGCCTGTAAAGAGCTGTGCCGAGCGGCTGAGGGAATTCTCCGAAGCGGCTAAATTGTCAAGATGAATGGTAGCGCCGACTTTCATGGCGACATTTTTCCCGAGTGCGCGACATACTGACTAAAAGTCAGCGCTACAAAACTCAATCAAAGGGCACGGACAAAAAGTCTGGTTGTGTACCGCATGGAGGGGCCTGGAGCGCCCTGAACAATGCCTTTTAGCTGGCATTAGCCCTTTATCCACTTTTGGTCCAGAGCCAGCATGTCCTGGGGAGCTAATTCTTTGTCCCATCGCGAAAGTGGAGATCGCCAGGAGGTCGTCTACGGCATCCATGCGGTGCGGGAGGCGGTGCGCACCCGGCCGGTGGATTTCGTGATGATCACGCAGGGCTATCACAATCCTCGTGTGCAGGAAATTGTGGACGCCTGCCGCACCGCGGGCATCGGGTTGCGCTTTTCCCCTCGTCCGGCGGTAGAGCGCACAGCCGGCACGACCCAGCACCAAAACGTGGTGGCAGTGTGCACGCCGAAGGCCTATGATGATATTTCTGACCTCATCGCCCAGGCCGAGCGTCCCCTGCTGGTGGCGCTGGATGGCGTCGAAGATCCGGCCAATCTGGGGGCGATCATCCGTACGGTTGTGGCGTCGGGCGCGCGCGGCGTCATCATCCCGGAGCGTCGGGCGGCGGGACTCTCGCCGGCAGTGGCAAGGGCGGCAGCGGGCGCTTTGGAACACGCTAAGGTGGCGCGCGTCCCGAATCTGGTCCGAACCTTGATGGACCTGAAAAGCCACAACCTTTGGGTGTATGGATTTGTAGCGGAGGCCCCCAAGTCTTATACTGAGCTTGATTATTCACAAGGGTGCGTGCTGGTGCTGGGCGGCGAAGGGCGTGGCCTGCATCGGTTGGTGTGTGAGGCCTGTGATGAACGGGCGCACATCCCCCTGCGGGGTCCGGTGAGTTCGTTGAACGTGTCGGTGGCCGCGGGAGTAGTGCTTTACGAGGCGGTGCGGCAACGCGCCGGTTAGCGCAGGGCTCGCTCATCAGCCCCTTCGACAGGCTCAAGGCAGGCCCTGCGGCTTTTCGATTCGGTCCGGGAGAACCGCATAGCCTGCCCTGAACGAATCGAAGGGGCCGGACCGCAGATCCTGCGCTGCACGCTCCCCTTGCAACCGGAGTAGATTGGCGGTCATCCAACAGCAAGGGAACTCTGGGAGGTCGTTCATGAATTGGAAATGGCTGCGCTGCTTCCTTTGCCGGGCAGCGTCCTTCGCGCTGCTGGTGGCGCTCGCTGATCTGGCGCCGGTCGCCTGGGCGCAGGGAGGCGCTGCGGGCAAGAGCCCTGAGCAGGCCGCCCCGCAAAAGGATTCCACCGATCAGACGCAGGGGACTGAAATGTATAAAATAGTCGTCCCCGTTAATTTGATCACGACTCCCGTGACGGTCTTCGACTCGGGCGGGCAATTCGTGTATGACCTCGAACAGAATGAGTTCAAAATCTATGACAATGGCGTACAACAGTCCATCAAGCAGTTTGACTCCGAAATGCGCCGGCTGTCTTTGGTGATCATTGTAGAGACCAATGACGCGACTGTCCCCTTTCTGGATTCAGTCAAACCCTTGGGTTCAATGTTTTCCGAGATGGTCATGGGGCCGCAAGGGCAGGTGGCCGTGCTCACGTACAGTGACCGCGTGGACCTGGCCCTGGACTTTACTGCCAATGGCGACAAGTTGGATACGGTGCTCCGCGGGCTCCACGGGCGCGGCGGCGGGATGCACGTGGACGATGCGCTGGTGCGCGCTTTTTCCATGTTGAACAGCCGGCCGCTGGGGGATCGGAAGGTGGTCATTGCCTTTTCCGACGGATTCAACATCGGAAGCAAGATGAGCCGAAGCGAAATCGTTAAGGGGGCGATGAATTCCAATATAACCATCTATCACTTGGGCTTTAGCCCCCTGAAGGGTTTGTGGAAGAGGCCCCCCAAGGATCCCGCTCCGGATTTGGTGAGTGAAAGCGTGGCGCGGTCCATGCCTCCGAACTCGGCCCCCACACCCACCGTTGAAGAGAACACTTGGGACACGGCGGACGTTAATATTGTGGGGATTCTGCTCGGCCTGGGTGAAGAAGCGAAAAAGCCGCTTTTCAAGGATTCGATGATCTATTTCGCGCGTTATTCGGGGGGACAATCGTATCAGAAGTGGGGAAAGGACACGGTGCAGCAGGCGCTGAATCAAATCGCCACGGAGATCCACAGCCAGTACGAACTGGCCTATGCTCCCACCAAGCCAATTCAGCCGGGATTCCACAAAATCGAGGTACAGGTGCGGCGCCCGGGAGCAAGAGTCCGAGCCCGCGCCGGATGGTTCTATCAGGGTGAACCGGTGCCCGGCGAGCTAGTAAAGTGAAGCGCGAGAGGCGCCCGCGGTGGGGATGCCTCAATCAAATTCGCCGAAGCTTCGGAATTCCTGAACGCTCTTGCCGGATTGCAGTTCGATTTCCGCAAAATAGGGACGCATTTCATCTTCGTCGACGCGGAGGACCACGGCGCGCAATTTACCCTGTTCATTGCAGACGATGGTAAAGAACTTATTTTCTCTCAACTTGGTGAGTTGAGGTTTTATCTTCCAGGGGATTTTCATCGCCAAGACTTCCGCGCTCACGTCCGGCCGATATTGCATCAGGGTGATCGCGGAAAAGGGCAAGCTGAAGGTTGCCCCCGGGCATGCAAAGGTAAACCCTTCCTTGAGCACTTCCAGCTTTCCCGCGCACCCTTTCTCGACATTTTCTGTTCCGGCTTGGTACTGAAACGGCGGCTCCTCAACTTTCTTGTGCTTGCCGTAGCTTGAACCGACCAGCAGGAGCAGCGCTATCGGCAGGTTGATTGCCATCGCGAGACGTTTGGTCATGCGGTTCGGCATCATCATAGAATCCCCGAATCCTTGGTGATTGGGCGTCGCTTTTCGGCGCCCATAACGAGTTTACTCCGAGAAGCGCCGCGGGGGAAACAGGCTTGTAAGGGCAAGTGAAATACCTTCGAGGATTTCAACGGCTGTCGGAGTTGGAGGTCGCGCGAGCGACCGACGTGGCGCTCGCGGGAACATCAACCTCGAGGTACGAGGCGATGGGGAGGTTGCCCCAATACGCGGGTCGGAAGGTCCAGCCCCGTAAAGTTTCGCGTGCGGCTTCGAACTGCCCCTTACCCATGGGCGAAACTGCGCTGTCGACCACCTGGCCCTGGTCATTTACCAGCAGGCGCATATGGACGGCATCTCCCGCCGGCGCGTCATCCGGGCGGCGCACCACCTGGGGTGGCTTGACTTGGCGCAGGAAATCTTGCTCTGCCCGCCGTGGCGTTAATTCTGTTTGTGCACTCCGGTTATGCAAAGAGAATTTCAATCTCACTAGAGTAATGAACCCTGATGGTCCCGAGGGCGTGATCAGCGGATGGTAGATCCAGCGGCGCGTTGCTTTCAGGGCCGACTCCGCGAGAATGGCGTTTCCTTCCAGCACATGCGCGTTGTCGACCGTCCCCTTGCCGTCGACCGTAAGTTCCAACTTCACTTGTCCCTCGATGTAGTTGACCTTCGCGATGGGTGGGTATTCCGGCACGGATTGCGCCAGGACCAACTTCGTGGCTTGCTTGGAGTCAATGACGACCGGCAGGACATTCGGTCCAGGAACGTACTCCTGCGCGCACCCGTTTCCCCCTGCGCATACCATTGCCAGGGCGAGGAGGGAAAGGTCGTGGCGGTAATGCCTGAGCTTAATCATCGCCTTCGAAAATCACCAGAGCCACTACGTAACGGTCAGAGTGTGAAATCGAAATTGACATGCGGGTGACCCGCAACTCCCGAGCAACTTCTTGCGCCCGGCCGGTCAAAACCAATTCGGGTTTTCCACTCGGCTGGTGAATGACTTCTACGTCGAGCCAACGAATACCTTCCCGCCAGCCGGTTCCCAGGGCCTTGAAAGCCGCTTCCTTGGCCGCGAAACGCGCCGCATAGCGCTCCGCGCGGTTCTTGAACTTCTCGCAATAGGCGATTTCCGCCGCCGTGAAGATCCGCTTGGTAAATCGCTCCCCGTGCTGTTCGATACTTCGCTCAAGGCGCGAGGTTTCGGCGATATCCACTCCGCTTCCAAAAATCATCGTCAGGTGGTGCGCTTACCGGAATCAGTCCGTATGAGTAGGAATACTCGCAGTATAGAATTTCCGCCTGCGACTTTCAAGCCCAGTCCTGTTCCCAGTCACAATACCAAATCGTTGCCCCGATTGCAACGAAACGGTGATCGAGCCTTGAGCCGCGGGACTATCGCTGCCGGGGTTGTGCTATATTCAAAGTTTGGGCAGCCAAGTTTTCAAAATGGTGTCTCGGGGCGGCCTCGGCTGGCTCGAAGCGGTTCGGCTGAGCAGATTGCCATGGTTGGTGCATGCCTTCAGCACGCGGCGGGGAGGTTTCAGCCAGGCCCCATGCGCAGGACTCAATCTGGGATTCACGGAGTCGGATCGGCGCACGCGCGTGGAACAGAATCGCCGCCGCTTCCTGGATCAGCTCGGCGCCGAGGATTTTGCGCTGGCCTCGGCGCGGCAGGTTCATTCTTCCCACTCTTTGCTGGTGACGCGCGACCGCGAAAACCAACTGGCTTACCAATGGCCCGGCGCCGAGGCTTCTGTACCGGCGGCAACCCAACCAGAGGCAGGTGACGGGTTGATGACCGCGGCGCCGGGAATCCTCTTGACCATCCGCATTGCCGACTGCCTGCCCCTGTTGCTGGTGGACCCCCAGCGACGTGTGGTGGCGGCGGTCCATGCCGGTTGGCGGGGAGCGCTGGCTCGGGTCATCGAGAAAGCCGTGGGCGATATGCGGTGCGCCTTTGGTTCTGATCCGCAAGAAATGATCGCGGCGCTGGGGCCATCGATTCGCGCCTGCTGTTACGAAGTGGGCGAGGAAGTCGTAGAAGCATTCCAGGGAAGTTTTGCCGATGCGGATGGATTCTTCCGGCCGCTGGCCAATCGTCCCGAGGCCGCCATCGATCGTCATGCGATTCTCTTTTTGAGCGCCTATCCACCGGGGCACGCTCCCGAGCATGTTCCCGCCGCGCGCCTCGATCTAACCGCCGTGGCCCGGCATCAGCTTTCGAGCGCCGGGCTTAAGTCTGCGAATATCCTGGTCGCTGACTATTGCACGGCGTGCCGCACCGATCTGTTCTTCTCACATCGCCGGGAGGGTGGGGGCACAGGACGGCAAGCAGCGGCGATTGGGATTCGAAAGGCAGTGGATAGTGAATAGTGGACAGTGGGCAGCGAAAACCGCACAAATAGCCAGTTCGATAGCGGCTGTCCGCTACCCACTGTTCACTGTCCACTGCCTTCCAGGCTGAGTTGCCCGCAGGCGGCGCGGATGTCTTGACCTCGGGAGATGCGTATCAACGCAGGAATGCGGCGGTCGGTGAGGATCTTTTGAAAGGCCATGATGCGCTCGAAATGGGGAGCGCGGAAGGGAAGTTCCGGGCCGCTATTGTAGGGAATCAGGTTGACCTTAGCGCGGAGGTCGTGCAGGAGGTGCGCGACGCGTCGCGCGTCGGCGTCGGAATCGTTGAATTCGTCCAGCAGGACGTATTCGAAGGTCAAATGCTCCCACGGGCGCAAGGGATACGCGCGGCAAACGCGCAGCAAGTCCGCCAGCGGGTATTTTTTGTTGATGGGCATCAGCGCGCTGCGTTGCTCGTCGTGGGAGGCATTGAGCGAAACGGCCAGCTTGGGGCGAATCGGTTCGCGCGCCAGTTCTTCGATGCGAGGGATAATGCCGACGGTGGAAACGGTGATGCGCCGCAGCGAGACGCCCACGCCTTTGGGATCGGCGAGAATTCCCACGGCTTTCGTGACCTGCGGCAGGTTCAGCAGAGGTTCACCCATTCCCATAAAAACCAGATTGAGCCGCGCCCCGCGCGCCAGGTTCTGCCCGGCGCTTACCGCCAGCACTTGTCCGATGATTTCCCCCGCGGTCAAATTGCGTTTTGACCCGAGCAAGGCCGTGAAGCAAAACTGGCAATCGAGGGCGCAGCCAACCTGGCTCGACAAGCACAGTGTGGTGCGTTCTTCCTCCGGCATGTAAACGGTTTCAACCAGGTTACCGTCTGGGAGGCGGAAAAGGTAGCGGACGGCGCCGTCGCGCGAAGCAAACTCCCGCTCGACTTGCGGATAGATGATTCCCTGGCGGGAGGCGATGGCATCGCGGAACTCGCGGTTGAGATCGGTGAGCCCGGAAAGGTCGCGAACCCGCCGGGCATAGATTCCGTGGTAGATCTGCCGCCCTCGATAGCGAGGTTGGCCGCAACTCACCGCGAAATCCTCCAATTCTTCAAGGTTGAGCCCCAGAAGATTGCCGCGCTGTTCTTCCAAAGCCATTTTGCGCCTGTTTCAAATGATGTTAACACTTGGCGGACCGAGGGTTCAAGATTTCCCCCCGTTCAGTGACTGATTTTGAAATGGCACGGGCATCCCACCCCTGAGCGGTCACGGCCAAGATGGCCGCGCTACCTGCTCGTCACTTGCCACCCGTCACTGCTTTTAGACCGCGCTGGGCGCGACGCGTTGAATTTCGGAGACTTGGTCGAAATCGGGATCCACGCTGACGAGGGTCTTTAGTCCATTGCGCAACATCGTGCCCACATGGACGGCGTCTCGCACGCCGAGCCCCGGGTACTGGCGGAGAAGCTCGCACGCCTCCACCACATCATCGCGGGTCACCGCCAGGAGGTCCGGAAACAGCGAAGTCAAGTAACCCGCCAGCTTCAGACCGTCATCTCGCCGCCCGCGCCGGGTGAGCACGTAAAGAATCTCCTGGACCACTCCCGAGTTGATGGTGGCGTCGAGGCTGCCATCGGCGACGCGCCGCAGGACCTTGGCGCAAGGCTCGCGCAGAGGATGAGAGGCGCCGGCGGCGTACAAAAAGATGTTGGTATCAAGAAAGACCTGCATGGGCGGCCTCGATTTCTTTCTTGGCTTTCTTCCAGTCGATCTTCGGCAGCTTGAGATCGAGGATGGCCTCGACGAGGGGTTTTCGGTCCGCCGGCGCCTGGAGATAGGATTGTCGCACGGCGCAGCGAATCAACTCCGCCACCGAGGTTTTCCTTCGCCGCGCCAGTGCGCGCAATTGCTTGAATTCGTCCGGGTTCATCAAAAGCTGGGTGCGCCGCGTGGCCGCCATTTCTAGCTCCTTTATGCTCATGCCTATGAGCATGAGTATACCAGCCAACGATGCGCTTGGTCAATGCCGTTGCCGAAAAGCGAGCGTCGCGCGGACCTGTTCTGAAGGTCCGCGGCTCTTAGGTTCAAAACCTCGCGCGATGCCTGGTCTTGCATCGTGAATTTTGAACCAGCCATCCATTTCCCCTGAACCACCAAGACACCAAGGCGCCAAGTTACCCATTTGTCAGACAATGTTCGCCAGAGCTTTCTTGGTGTCTTGGTGACTTGGTGGTGAAAGAATCGCCAGCGGCGTCGTTGCCGCCACAATTGACCGGAGGTTTGGCATCAAGGGAAAAGCCCACGGACAGAAAGGCAATATCCGTGGCCCGCTCACAGGATGAAGGGATGATCGTACCGGAGGAATTGAATCCCGAAAACACGAGCGCCTACTTGAACGGATTCACGACCTGGAGCGCACCTAGCGTGGGAAGGCCCGGGACGTCCTCCGAATAAAGGGTCTCCACGCCTGCCTCAGCACACGCTGCCAAAATCAAAGCGTCCCAGAAGGATACACCGTGAGTTGCATGCAACCTCTGGCCGCGCTCAAGCACCCCTACTGTGGGGAGGATGAGGTGCAACAGAGTAAGAAATTCTGTGAGTCGGTTCCACGCGTCCGATGCGGTGAAGCCTTGGGCGCTCAGTTTGCGGGAAGCCGCGACGAACTCGCAGGCCACTTGCCAAAGCGGGACGCCGTCCCTGCTGTTCGCAATGAGATCGATGGCGATTTGTTGGCGTCTGGAATCCGCCCGATCGCAGGCGTAAAGGAGGACGTTGGTATCAAGCGCGATCATGGAGGTCCTCTCGCGTGGGCAGTGGCCCGTTTGAGAAGAACTGCATGCCTGCGATCCCGGCCTTCAAGCGTGCCACGGCTGCATCCCGGTCCCCGGGACAGTCCTCGATCGATTCAACGATAACGCGGACTCGCTGCTGCTCGCGGAGGTTTAGATCAACCGCAGGCTTCAGAACGCCGTGAGTGTAGATGGCCTCGGTGATTTGCGTCATGGTCACCTTCCTCTATCCAGATTACTATGAGCTCGGCGGAGGCGCAATCCCTCGACCGCTGCCGATCATCACGCACGTTTTCGCCGGGGGAGCGGAGCTTGTCCCGACCGCCTCGGCAACCGGGCGGAACGGCGTTCGGCCATGGGGCGAGCGGCGTCGTTGCCGCCACAACTGACCGGAGGTTTGGCATCAAGGGAAAAGCCCAGGGGCAGAAGGGGTCGCCGCGGCGACTCCGTGGCTCCGAGTTGCTCAGCGTTCATCTCAAACATGGAGACACATCCACATCATTGATCTACCACCCTCGTCACAGTAGGAATAGGATTTCTTGACTTACATAAATTAGAATAGTAGGATATGGCGTATGGTAGGTGCCCAATGAAGATCGAAACGAGTGTCGTCACAACCAAGGGACAACTGGTTATTCCCGCTCGCCTACGGCGGCGATTCGGGATCAAAAAAGGGACGAAGGTCACGTTTGTAGAAGATGCCGGGCGTATCATCGTTCAGCCCGTCACCCGCGAATTCATCAGCGGCCTGCGCGGGTCGCTCAAAAGGGAGCCGTCCGCGCTCGCCGCCCTGTTTGAGGAGCGCAGGCGCGAGCGGACCCCATGAAGACCTACGTATTGGACGCGAGCGCCCTGATGACTTTTTTCGAGAACCGTCCGGGTGCCGACAAGGTCGAAGACCTCCTGGCCGGGGCGGTGGACGCTCAGCGCCCGCTCGCGATGTCGGTGGTCAACTGGGGCGAGGTCTATTACGCGATTTGGCGCGCGCACGGAGAGAAGGCAGCCACCGCCAAGCTCCAAGAGATCGCTCAACTTCCCATCCAGGTTTTCGACGTGGATCTGGAACTGACCAAAATGGCCGCCAGCCTCAAGGCTCAATACAATCTTCCCTACGCCGACTGCTTCGCCGCCGCCCTCGCCCAAGATCGGAAGGCAACCTTAGTCACCAGCGACAAGGACTTCGAGCGCGCGGGAAGCGCCCTCAAAATCCTTTGGGTCTGAAGTCGCAGGTCTTCTTTAGCGGCGCTCTGCCCCGATGATGACGGGCTCTGAGCGGAGATACTTCCATGAGCAGAAAAAAGAAGGTTGACCCCATCCCCAACGAATTCGCCAGCTATGAGCAGGCGGCGGAGTTTTGGGACAAGCACGACACCACCCACTACCCCGGCAAGTTCCGGACCGTCAAGGTGGTGAGCGAGTTCCGCAACCGGCACTATGAAATCCCCATTGACGGCGACGTCGCCATCAGGCTCCAGCAGAGAGCGCGGAGGGCGGGCGTGCCGCCCGGGCGCCTGGCCAGCGAACTCCTGCGCAAGGAACTCCGAGCCGCCGGGTGAGAATGCGCGTCCAGCCTCTAGGCGCCCACTTGGAGTACAAGTGGGTCCTTTGCTCTTACAGATTGCAAGATCAAATTTGTTGAAGGCCCAATGCCGGGCCAAAGTCCCCAGACGGGACTGAGCTAAGCGTGGCTACTTGCTCTGCTCCTTCACGCGATAGACAACGATATAAGGCAGGGGAGGGAAGGAAAGTTCTCGCGTTCCTTCCTCGCGTCCGACACGGCCACGGTACGGCCACTCTTTCAGGGATTGGATAGCAGCATACACTTTGCACAGAGTCGGCTGCCGGTAATGCGGATGGTGGTCTTTGAGGTAATCGTTAACTTGCTGTAGGTCGGCGGATGCGGCGGGCGTCCAGCCTATGCGCATTGTTATGAACGCAACATCTGCTCCAGGCGGGCGTCCATCACATCCTCTTCAATGAACTCACCCCGGTCGGCCTGTGCAATACCTTCCCGCACGGCGGCACGAAAGCGGGCATCTTCCTCTAGCAGACGCACGGCGGCATCCTTCACCAGCCGTTCGGCATCGGTGCCCTCCTTGGTGGCGATCCGCGCAAGCTGCGCTTCCTGCTCAGGGGTGAAATGTACTTCCATCGCTTTCATGGTACCGAAAAGCCTCGTTTCAGGCAAGCGCGTAGATGCAAGCCACCGACAGCGTCCTTCTGTGCGTGGCCATTTTTCAAGGCCGGGCGGGTTGGGGAACGGGGCCCAAAAGGCAGTAGGCAGTCGGCAGTAGGCAGAAGGCAGTAGGCAGGAGACAGGAGCTAGGATGTCGGCACCGGGATAGAAGGGGGCCGAAATCATCAGTCTGAGGGGAGCCGGGTTTTAAGAGCCTCATCGGCGGGGACGCGGCAAGAACTCTATACTAT
>Ga0209039_10001502_pt1 | contig 21589 bp, 16 predicted proteins | sample BogFormECP12_OM1_FD_188238 | JGI IMG/M metagenome (GOLD analysis project Ga0209039, IMG submission 188238) | Bog forest soil microbial communities from Calvert Island, British Columbia, Canada - ECP12_OM1 (SPAdes) (version 2) | ecosystem: Environmental > Aquatic > Freshwater > Wetlands > Bog ...
CCTCTTCCAGGGATACCGGAATCTCTTCCGCGATTCCGATGCCGGCTGGCACATCCGCAGCGGGGAGGCTATCCTGCGCACCCTCCGGCTGCCGCGCACCGATCCCTATTCGTTCACCCGCCAAGGAACTCCCTGGTTGGCGTGGGAATGGGCGACCGACGCCTCGACCGGCGCCGTGTACCGGGCCGGCGGCCTGGCCGCAGTAGCCTTGTTTTACGCCGCGGCGATCGCCGCCGGGGCCTGGCTGTGGTTTCGCCTGCACTGGGCCATGGGCGGCGATTTCCTGCTGGCCTGCGCCATGGCGCCGCTGATGCTATCCACCTGCAACCTTCACTGGCTGGCGAGGCCGCACGTCATCGGCTGGCTCTTTCTGATGGCCGCGGTCTGGTACGCCGAGCGCCATGCCGGCCGCTTCGGGGGCGCTTCCGGCTGGCGGCAGGCCGCGCTCATCGCCGCGTTCACGAGCCTGTGGGCGAACACCCACGCCAGCTTCTTCCTGGCTCCCGTGGTGGCGCTAATTTACGCCGCGGGCGCCGCCGCGCGCAGGGCCCTCTGGGGCTCGCATGACGGAGCGTCCGCCGCCTGGTATCTGCGCGCGGCCGCCGTCTCAGCCGCCGCAGGCCTCGCCAATCCGTATGGATGGGGCCTGTACCGCCATGTCTTCGACTATCTCCGCGACTCCGAACTGCTGGGCCGCATCGGAGAATTCCAGAGTTTCGATTTCCATGCCGGCGGTTCCGGACAGCTCCTGGCCGCTCTCGTGATCGGCATGTGCGGCGGGGTCCTGGCGCTGGGGCGGAAGCGGCCGGAGCACTTCGGCATGGCCGTCCTGTTCACGGTCCTCGGTTTGCGCTCCGCTCGAGGCCTGCCGCTGGTGGCCCTGGTGCTGCTGCCCATGGCCAATGGCGCCATCGCGGAAGCCCTGGCAGGCGCCGCCAGCGGCCTCACCCGGGGATGCCGCCGCGGTCTGGAGTCGTTTCTGGCGTACTCCGGCCGGCTGCGGGCATGGGACCGCGGATTTCACGGGCTGGCGCTGGCTCCTTTGGCCGTGTGCCTGTGCTGGGGAATGCTGCGCACCCCGGCCATGCGCGCCGCCACCGGTTTTCCTCCCGATCAGTTTCCGGTGGCGGCCTATTCCCACATTCCCGAAGGCGCCCGGCTGTTCGCCCCGGACAAGTTCGGCGGGTACCTGATCTACCGCTCGGCGGGGTCGCTCAAGGTCTTCTTCGACGGCCGCAGCGATCTTTACGGCGCGGAATTTTTGAAGCGATACGGCCGCATGGTGCAGGTCAGGCCGGGCTGGCGCGAGATCTGGGATGGCTACGGCTTCACGCACGCCCTGCTGCCCAACGACGCGCCGCTGGCGGCGGCCCTCCAGCAGGCCGGCTGGCAGACGGTCTATCGCGACGGAACGGCCACGCTGCTTTCGGCGGGAGGCGTTTGGTAGTGTACGTTATGCTACAACAGGACTTCGGCAGAATATGGATCGCCACAGAACCATCCTGATTCTCGCGGCCGCCTGGATCGCGGCCGGGCTGCTGAGCTGGTTCGTCTACGCGACCGCGGTGGCGCCCCGGACGGAGCCGCAGAAGCTCGTGATCGTGGCCGCGCGCGATTTGGCGCTGGGGACGAAGCTGACCCGGAACGACGTCAAGCGGGTGAGTCTTCCCGAGCGTACCCTGCCCAAGGCCGCCATTCTGCAACTCGAAGACGCCGTTGGCCACGTTCTGCTGGCTCCCGTCAGCACCAACGAGCCGATCCTCGCCACCCGGCTTTCCGAGCCGAATGCCAGCGAGGGCATAGCCTCCACCATCGACAAAGGCCTCCGCGCCGTGTCGGTGCAGATTACGGACGTGTCGGGAGTGGCCGGACTCATCCAGCCGAAATCGCGCGTGGACGTGATCTTCACCCGTCCGGGGAGCATGGACGAAGCCAGCACCTCGACCATCCTGCAGGACGTGCAAGTGCTTTCCACCGGCCGCATGGCTCCGTCGGGGCAGACGGCCCAGGCGGCCGCCGCCGAGGCCCGCGCGCCGCGCGCTCCGGTGGTCACGCTGTTGCTCACACCGGACCAGGCGCAGGTGCTGGAGTTGGCCAAAAACGAGGGGAAGATCAGCCTGTCGCTGCGCAATCCACAGGACAATGCCGCGGTGGAGAGCGGCGAGCCCATCACGCCGGAAGTGCTCGACCCCGCTTATGGCCAGCGCGCCGCCGCCCGCAGGAAGCGCGCGCCCCAGCCGCGGAGAGACGCCGCCGACGATGCCGCCGCCTGGGCCAAGCTGGCGGAGTTGCAGAAGAAGCAGGAAGCCCCGCCCAGGAAAGAACCCGAGAAGCCTCGCGTGGTGGTAGACGTCTTCCGGGGCGACAAGCACGTTCAGGAACAGTTCAAATGAGAACCGCCGGCACATTCCGATGCGCGCTCGCCGTGGCCTGGATCTGCTGCCTGGGGTTCGCCGCCGCCCAGCCCCAGGTGACCAGGGCGCGCGACGTCAAGCTGGTGGAAGGCCACGGCGAACTGCTGCAATTCCAGAAGGACGTGACCAAGGTGTCGGTATCGGAACCCAGGATCGCCGACGCCGTGATCGTGTCCCCGCGCGAGATCATGGTGAACGCCAAGTCGCCGGGCGGCACCACGCTGATGATCTGGGAAACCGACGCCGATCCCGCGCGCTACGAGATCACCGTGGTCAAGGACGATTCCGAGTGGGAGGGCTTCCTCAAGCAGCTCCAGGAATCGGGCGGCGGCAAGGTGACCGCGACGGGCTCGCCCGAAACCATCGTTCTGGCCGGCAGCGTGAAGAGCGCCGAGGAATCCAAGCGGCTGGCCGGCATGGCGCAGGCACGCGCCAAGACCGTGGTTAACCTGCTGGCCACGCCCCCGGCGCCCGAACCGCGGCAGATCCTGCTGCAGGTCAAGATCGCCGACGTGGACCGCACCGCGCTCACCCAGGTGGGGTTCAACCTCTTCAGCACCAACCCCACCACTTTGGGCGCCCTCGGCACGGAGCAGTTTCCGGGGCCGCGTTTCGGCGCTCTGCAAACCACCCCCGGGACGGCGCCCAGCAGCACGGTGAGTTTCTCCGACCTGTTGAACCTGTTTGTGTTCCGGCCCGATCTGAACATGGGCGCCACCATCAAGGCTTTGGAGGAGAAGGATCTCTTACAGATTCTGGCCGAACCGAACCTGATTGCGCTGGAGGGCAAGGATGCAAGCTTCCTGGCCGGCGGCTCCTTCCCGTACCCCACCATCACCACCACGCCCACCGGCGGCGCCACCGCCCCGGTAGTCACCGTGCAGTTCAAGCCCTTCGGCGTCAAGCTGGACTTCACGCCCACGGTCACGGCGCAGGGCGCCATCGATCTCAAGGTGTCGCCGGAAGTGAGCTCGCTCGATTTTTCCAACGCGGTGACCATCGAAGGCGTCACCATTCCGGCGCTTTCGCAGCGCAGGACGGAAACCGAAGTGATCCTGAAGGATGGCGAGAGCTTCGCCATCGCGGGCCTGATCAACGACCAGGTGGTCGAGACCATGGAGAAGGTCCCGGGGTTCGGGGACATCCCGCTTCTCGGCCACCTCTTCCGCAGCCGCAGCACACAAAAGTCCAAGGACGAACTGCTGGTGGTGATCACGGCGCGCTTCGTGCGTCCGCTGAGCCCCGAAGACAAGGCCAAGCTGCCGGACATGCCGTCGGCGTTCCTGCCCGCGGCGCCGCCGGCCAAGGCCAAAGGCAAGAAGAACGACAAGACTTCCCAGCCGGCTCCGGCTCCCGGCCAGCCGCAGTTTGTAGGACCCCGTGGGCAACAGACACCATAAGAACCCCGGACATGTGGGGCAGGATGGCATCCTGCGGCCGATTGTTAATCGGCCCGGCGAGCGAAGCTCGCCTGCGCGGGTGACCAGGCCCACTCCGTCTGGCTGCAGCAGAGCCGCTCCGCAGGGCGGATTGTGCGCGGGCGTCTACAGGCGGGTTGACAACCCGCCGCAGGTTGCCAACCTGCCCCAAATAAGGATCTGGCACATGTCCGGCGCCGTTTCCTTGCAGATGCTGGTCATACTGGTGCCGGTGATCTTCGGGTTTATGGGCTTCGCGCTGGATCTCGGCCGCCTCTACCTGATCCGCGGCGAACTCAACCAGGCCGCCGACGCCATGGCCGTGGCGGCGGCCCAGCGGCTTGTCGGCGCCACCGCATCGAACACCCTGGTGCAGAACGTCCTGCCGGCGCCGCTGGGCAATGGCCCTTCGTACACCTACAATTTTGGCGCGCTGACGCTGGGCCAGCCGTCCGGCAACCTCTCCAGCACCATCGCGCCGCTGTGCTTCGACACGGTTACGGATGCCGTCGCCAACACCAACGGCACGTCCGACTGCTCGACCGCGACTGCCATTCAGGTCACGGTCAGCGCCGACGCGCCGCTGCTGTTCTTCGGCCTGCTGCCGGTTGCCCAGTCGCGTTCCACGCCGGTCGCAGCGCAGGCCATCGCCGGCATGAGCGCGCCGCTGTGCACGGGATGCGGCATGGTGCCTATCGCCGTGCCGGCTCTGAACACCGGCGATCCGGTGGACTTCGGATTCGATCCATCGAAGTCCACGGTGTACACGCTCTATTATGCCTGCGCCGGCACTCCCATCCCCACGGCGCTGGCCGGGGCCAATGGGGCTCCGCCGGCGCCGTACGTTTTGATCAACCGGTACGACACCGCATCGGCGCTGCCCGAGGGCGATCAGTTGTTCCAGTACAATGCACTGGGGCTCACGGCATCGAACGACCCCACACCCAACACGTGCACCGCCGCGCCCACCACTCCATTTGCGTGCGTGAACATCGGCGACTGCGAACAGTTCTGGGCGAGCGCGGCCGCGAGAGCCTGCACCGCGGCTGCCCCAAGTCCCTCGGTGGAGGCTGCGCTGTGCGGACTGTACTCGCGCCTGGACAGCCCCAGCAACGTGGGCATCTGCTCGACCGTGGTCCCGGACCTGGCGGCGCTGGATTCCGCGGCCGCGCCCGACACGGACCTGGCGCCGGGCGAGACGCCGCCCTATTCCGATTACCTCGGCAACGGCCGCCGCCTGATCACGGCGGCCATCGTCCAGGGCAGCGGCAGCAGCATGACGGTGCTGGGATTCCGCCAGTTTCTGATCGAGCCCAATCCGGACGGCACATTCTTTAACCCCGCCGATGCGAACGGCCGGTTTCCGGCGCTATACGCCGGCAGCCCGGCGCCCATGCCGCAGGGCTGGTTCGACACGCGCTACGCCGGAGCGATGTGCCCGGTGGGGTCGTTCAGCGGACCGGGAAAGGTGGTCTTGCAGAAATGAACCGGGCGCGCAAGCGGGGCAACGCGGTGCTGGAATTCGCTCTCTGGTTCCCCGTGCTGCTGCTGCTGGTGGTCGGCATGATTGAGTTCGGAAGGATCGAATACCTTCAGTACTCGCTGCGAAAAGCCCTGTACACCGTGGGGCGGACGCTTTCCGTTCAGCAGGGCCTGGATCTCTGCGACGGGGACGCGCTGGCGGCCATGGTGCAGAACCTGATCGTCGATCCCAACACGCAGCAACCGCTCATTTCGAACCTGACGGCGGAGATGATCCAGGTTTCCACGGTCTGTCTCGACGCCAACGGAAATCCTCTGCCATGCGATTCGAGCGGCTGTTCCGGTATTGCCGCGACGCCGCAGCAACCCGCATTCCTGACGGTTTCCATCCCCGGCGGTTACCCGGTCCAACTGCACATTCCGTACGCCCAGTTGCGCCCCACCCCGCTGTACCCTACCGTGACGGTTCCATTCACCGGGAGCGTTTTGTGAAGCGCCGCCATGCTCAATCCGGCCAGTCGACGACTGAGTTCGCGTTGTTGTACGCGGCGGCCATCCTTCCGCTCACGTTCATGATCGTATTTGTCGCGGAGATGCTCTGGATCTGGCACAGCGCGGTCGACTTTACGCGCGAGGGAGCGCGCTACGCGGCCACCAGTTGCTGGGCGCCGGACGGAAGCGCCAGCAACGTGCTGGCGCACATGCAGATCGTCGAGCCCAATGTGATGAAACAGTTTCAAAGCGCCGGCGCGCAGATTCAGGTGGCGTATTTCACGCTGAACCCGGACGGCAGCGTGGCGCCCTTCGATGCATCCGCCTGCACCGGGAGCCTGTGCATTCCGGATTCCGTGAGCGTGGGCGTCGAGAACTACCAGTTCCTGCCGTTTTCGGGATTCATGAAGCTGCCGCCCGTGACCATGCCGCCCTTTACGACCACGGTGCCCATGGAAAGCGCCGGGTACCAGGATGATTCGGGTGTCTGTGTTTCGCCATCGTGAGAGAGGATGCCAGTGCCTAATACCGCCCTCATGGTCGCTTCGAGCGACGAACATTTTCGCGAAATGGTTCGCGACAACCTGCTCAACATGCCGGAGGCGAAGATCGTCGCCGAGTACCGGGAGGTGACCGCCAACCTCTACATCCGTGTGCTGCAGGACCTGGAACGGCATCCCAACGCCGGCCTCATCGTGGATCTTTCGGGCGATCCCGAAGGCGCCATCAAGGCCATCGAGAAGGTCAAGCAGGCCGCGCCCTACCTCTTCGTCGCCGCTTCCAATTTCCATGCCGACGCCGAAACCGCCATCGCCTGCATGCGCGCCGGCGCCAACGAGTTTCTGCTGCAACCCATCAAGCGCACCGAGTTCCGCGACGCCATGGCGCGGCTGGACCGCGCGCCGCGGCAGGCCGCGGGGGGCGAAAGCAAGCTGGGCAAGGTCTACACGTTTCTGGGGACGCGCGGCGGAGTGGGAACCACCACCCTGGCCGTGAATTTCGTGGCGGTGCTGGCGCAGCGCAAGCTCTCCAGCGTGATTCTGGACCTGGACTGGATCGGCAACGACGTGGCCATGCAGGTGGGCGCCGGGCCGCAGTACACGCTCACCGAAGTGGCCGAGAACCTGGAGCGCATGGACCAGGCGCTGTTCGAGGGATTCGTCACCCGGGATCCGCTGGGCTTCTTCATGGTGGGCCCGCCCGACGCGCTCGAAAACCGCGCGCATTTCAGCGAACACCAGTTCCGCGAGTTCGCCGCTTTTCTGGTGGAGAAGTACGACGCCATTGTGGTGGACGGCGGGCGCGCCGTCTCCGACGAAACGGTGATGGCCGCGGCGCAGGTTTCGGCCGCCGTTTTCCTGGTGATCGACCAGGAGTTTCCCTCCATCCGCAACGCCCAGCGTTACATCTCGTTTCTGATGCGCATGGGCTTCAACCAGGACCAGATCCGCGTGGTGGTGAACCGCTACAGCAAAAAGCCGGCCCCCAATATCGCAACTCTGGAGCAGATTCAACAGACGCTGAACCAGCAGGTGTTCTACGGCATTCCTCAATCGCAGGCGGTGATCGCGTCCATCAACAAGGCGCGGCCATTCGTGGCCAACCGGGAAGAGGCGGGCGAATTCGACCGGATCTTCCGCGCGTTCGTGGACAAGGCCACCGGCGCCAAGAAAGCGAAGACGGCATGAGGGCCGGGTTCCGCGCGCCGAAGTCTTATGTGGGCCAGGTTGTCAACCTGCGGCCGATTGTCAATCGGCCCGGCGAGCGAAGCTCGCCTGCACGCGGCAACAATCCTCCCACCCGCGGCGTCTGCGGACAACTCAGCAGGCGGGTTACCAACCCGCCGCAGGCTGCCAGCCTGCCCCGCATAAGGCAGGTGGAAGCTCCAGTCATAATGGTCCATATGCCATCGGGAGGGTTTCTTGGGTAGCCGATCCCTGCTCCGGCCCGGTTCCGGCTCCGACCGCTGGTTCGAGTTGAAAACTCACGTCCACCAGAAGCTCCTCAACTCGCTCACACCCGAGCAACTCAAGGACTTGAACAAGGAGAGCATCCGCGGCCAGATCGGCGCCGTGGTCGAAAAGCTCATCGTCGAGGAAGCGCTGCCCATGACGGTGGCGGAACGCGAGAAGCTGATCGAGGAAATCCTGGACGAGGTCTTCGGGCTGGGCCCGCTGGAGCCGCTGCTCAAGGATCCCACCATCAGCGACATCATGGTCAACGGCTTCGATAACGTCTACATCGAGCGCGCCGGCCATGTGGTGGAGACCAATGTCCGCTTCAAGGACCAGGCCCACGTGCGCATGATCATCGAGCGAATCGTCAGCGCCGTCGGCCGGCGCATCGACGACTCGTCGCCCATCGTCGACGCCCGCCTGCTCGACGGCTCGCGCGTCTGCGCCGTGATTCCCCCGCTTTCGCTCATCGGCCCGGTGCTCTCCATCCGGCGCTACGGCAAGAAAGTGCTCTCCACCGAGGACCTGCTTCGCAACGAGACCTTCACCACGGGCATGCTGGATTTCCTGAGCGGCTGCGTGGAAGCGCGCCTCAACATCGTGATCTCCGGCGGTTCCGGCTCCGGCAAGACCACCATGCTGAACACCCTCTCGCGCTTCATTCCCGAAAGTGAACGCATCGTCACCATCGAGGACACCGCCGAGCTGCAACTGCAGCAGAACCACGTGGTCCGCCTGGAGACGCGCACCGTCAACATCGAAGGCATGGGCGCGGTGACGCAGCGCGACCTGGTGATCAATACGCTGCGCATGCGGCCCGACCGCATCATCGTGGGCGAGTCGCGCGGCGCCGAAGCGCTCGACATGTTGCAGGCCATGAACACCGGCCACGACGGCTCCATGACCACGGTTCACGCCAACTCGCCGCGCGACGCCTTCTCGCGCCTGGAGACCATGGTGATGATGGCGTCCCAACACATCCCCGACAAGGTCATCCGCCAGCAACTGGCCAGCGCCATCAACGTGGTGGTGCACTGCGCGCGCTTCAACGACGGATCGCGCCGCGTCACCGCCATCGGCGAGGTGACGGGAGTGGAGAACGACCGCGTGCGCATGCAGGACATCTACGAGTTCGAACGCACCGGAGTCGGCGCGCGCGGTAAAGTGCTGGGCCGCTTCCGATCGACCGGCGTCAAGCCCGCCTGCCTCGACCGCCTCAAGGCCTACGGCATTCATCTGCCGGCTTCCGTCTTCCACGAAGAACACGAGGTGAAGGACCGGTGATCTTCTTCCTGATGGTGGCGGCCTTCTTCTCCGCGGCATCGCTGGTGGCGGCGCACTACATATGGGCCGTGCCCGAGCGGCAGGCTGCGCGGATGCTGAGCCACCGTTTGCGCGAGGTCCGCGCCCAGGCGCGCGGGCGGACGCGCAGCCAGCCCGAGTTGTTGCGGCGCGAGCAGCGCGGGGCATTTGGCTTCCTGGGAGATCTGGTCACCTGGGTTGGGCTGTTGCGCCGCTTGCAGGAATTGATCGAGCAGGCCAACCTGCGGTACCGCGCCGCCGACGTTTTCGGCCTCAGCCTGCTGCTGGCCTCCGCGGTCTTCGGCTCGCTCGCCCTGGCCGGCGCCGGCAACTGGATGACCGGCCTGATCCTGGCCTTGATCGCGGGGTGCGGGCCGCTGGTCTACATCCTCCGCGTGCGCCGGCGGCGGCTGCGCAAGTTCGAGCGGCAATTGCCCGACGCCATCGACCTGTTTACGCGCAGCATGCGGGCCGGCCACAACCTCCATAGCGGCCTGGAGACCATCGCCGCGGAAACCGCCGACCCGGTCCGCATGGAGTTTCGGAAAATGATGGAGGAACTGGCGCTCGGCAGCCAGGTGGAGCCGGCGCTGCACGGTTTGGGCAAGCGCGTTCCGCTGATCGATCTGAAGTTCTTCATCACCAGCCTGATCCTGCAGCGCCAGACGGGCGCCAACATGGTGGCCGTGCTGGAGAACCTGGCGGCGCTGGTGCGCGAGCGTCTCGACATGGCGGAAAAACTCAAGGCCCACACCGCCCAGCAGCGCTTTTCCGCCTGGCTGCTGTGCGCCCTGCCGCTGGTGGTCGGGCTGGGCTTCTACATCCAGAAGCCCGAGTACATGCGCATGCTCTGGACCGACCCGACCGGCACGAAATTTCTGGCCTATGGCATCGTTTCGGAGATCGTGGGCATCCTGATCATCCGCCGGATTGCGAGCGTGCGGGTATGAGAATCCTGGGCGAGTTGCTGTTCTTCCTGATTTCGGGCGGGGTGTTCAGCCTCCTGATCTGGAGCACGGGCGAGTTCTTTCGCACCGAGGAACGTGCGCTCGACGGCCGCCTGGAGGAGCTCAGCTCCCAGGCTATGGTATCCACCGTTCGCGCCACGCGCTTCACATCCGGAAACACCGGACTGGGCCGCTTCCTCTACATTGTCAGCCTGGCGCCGGGCGCCGCTGGCTGGCTGCGCGAATCCGAGCGCCTGCTGCACCGCGCGGGGTTCCGCAAAAAGCCGGCGCTGGCCGTGTACATCATCCTCTTCCTGATTTTCGTGACGCTGGTGCTGGCCGGCATGGCCTGGCTGCAGCGCGGCAACACGCCCTTCGACGCCACCGTGGGCATGGGCGCCGCGCTGGTGATCGGAGTGCTGCTGCCCCGGATGACGCTGGAGCGCCTGGTCAAACGGTATCGCCGCAAGCTGGAGGAGGCCCTGCCCGACTCCGTCGATCTGCTGGGCATCGTGCTGGGGACCGGCCTGGCCCTCGACCAGGCCATGATGCGCGTCAGCGAGGAGATGCAGTTCATCTATCCCGAGCTGGCCACCGAATTCGCCACCGTGGTGATGCAGGTGCGCGCCGGCCAGGAGCGTTCCACGGCCTTCAACCAACTGGTGAGGCGGACGGGCATCGAAGCCATCAAGTCGCTGGCGGCGATGATCGTGCAGAGCGAGAAGTTCGGCACCAGCCTGGCCCTGGCGCTGAAGGTGTATGCCGAGGACCTGCGCAAGCGGCGCATGCGCAAGGCCGAGGAAGCCGTGGCCAAGGCCGGCATCAAGATGCTGTTCCCGGTATTGCTGTTCATTCTCCCCGCGCTGTTCATCGTGACGCTGGTGCCGGCGGTGCTCAGCGTGCTGCGGAATCTGCAGATCATGGGGGGGCCGAGGTAGAGGGGCCGCGAGTTCGTCCGCGGAATTCCCGCTGGCGTGGGGGTGCTTCCGCGGTTGGGGCGCGCAGCGGCCATGTGGCTACGTCCCCCGATTCTCGAGTGCGTCGGGACGTGGCCCGAGGTGGTCGGGCGGCTTCCCGGATCGGGGGCACTTTGGCGGACGCAACCAGCGACCGCCCGCCTAACGGTCAGATGTTGCGGCTGGTCCCTCTTCGATTTCGCGAAAAAGGAAGTTCCAGCCGCAAAACTCGTAGTGTTTCAGCAGAAGCCTTCCCGTTCCAACAGGCTCGGCCTTCTTCTTGACGACGTAGGTCTGAGCAAATTTGTCACGAAGCGCCTGCCGGTGAGCGTCGCCTGAGAGCCATGCCAAGTCAATCAGGCAGTTCAGCGGACCCAGCACCATGAACGTCAGTCTTAGAGTCAATGAGAACAGGTTCGCAGGCTGCCCGTCCGGCCCGACAATCTTGACGCCTCCGAGACGATAACCCACAGTGCCGATCTTCGACGGTTTGAGAAGAACGAAGTAACCGAAGACGACTGCCGACCACGTCAGGAGAATCGTCTCTCTTGTTGCCAATCCCCACTGGGCAGTGGCCACCGCGATGCAGACGGCCCTGCTGCGAAAGTACAGCACGGTTGTCGTGTCCATTAGCGGGTCTTCGATTTCTGAGCGCCCAGGATAGCATCAAGGCTCGCCGGGCTCAAGGTCTGCCTCACTTTGTGTCTGCCTCAATTTGTCCGCCGTGACCTTTGGAGTTTGGCGCCGTCTGAGCGACAATACTGCCATGAGACTCGCGTGTCTTTTTCTCTTACCGGCATTGTGCTGGTGCCAGTCCGATGCCCAGCAGGCCCCCAAGGAAAAGGCCGCCTTCGATGGCGTGGTGCTCAACGCCGTCACCGGTGAACCGTTGCGCAAGGCCAAACTCACGCTGCGCGTCAACGTGGCCGGCAATCCCAGCAATCCCGCTGCAGGTGCGCGGCCGACGCCCGCCATCCGGCCCGCCGTGACGACCAGCGATTTGACCGGCAAGTTCGCATTCGCCGATATCGAGCCCGGCGACTACCAGATGTCCGTGTCGCGCGACGGTTTCAAGACTGCGAGCTTCGGCCTCCACACCGGCGGCAAGAAGACTGAAGCGCTGGTCTTCAGCCCCGGCGACCACCGCACCGGCTTCACCGTCAAACTGACGCCTTACGGCGCCATAGCGGGCCGCGTGTCCGACCAGGATGGCGACCCGGTGCAAGGCCTGCAGGTAGCCGCCATGAAATACCGCTACACCACCCACGGCCGCGAGTTGGTTGAGGTCATAAGCGCCACTTCCGACGACCTGGGCGAATACCGCATCTACAACCTGGAATCGGGCAGGTACTTCCTGCGCGTGTCCCCGCCGCAGTTGCGGATGCGCCGCGGCGGGGAGCCAGTCGATGGCTACGTCCCCATGTACTACCCGGGGGTGTTGGAGGCTTCCGCCGCCTCGCCAGTAGACCTGCTGGCGGGCCAGCAGTTGCGGGGACTCGGATTCACCGTAAGGCAGCACCGACAGGCTTCCATTCGCGGCCACGTGTCCGTCCCGGCCGGAGCCACCGCACAGGTCGGCCTCATGACCATGACCGAGAACGGTTCCTCCTCCACTTCCGGGCCCATCAACGACAAGGACGGGAAATTCGAGCTGACGGGGATTCCCCCCGGCGGAATCTGGGTCACCGGCGCCTATAGCCTGCCCGGACAGTATGCCCAGACGCAGGTGTACCTGACGGTAGGCACCGAGGACATCGAAGGCGTGGAATTGCGCCCGCTGCCCCCGTTCGAAGTCACGGGCACGGTCCGGATCGATGGAACCACCACCGTGACGCCGAGCCAGTTGACCATCCAACTGCAAGGCCAGTCGCGAAGCGCCGCGGCCAAGCCGAAGGACGATGGCGGCTTGCTGTTCGAGAGTGTGTCGCCGTTTATCTACCGCATCGGCTCCGGCGGGATCGGAGGCCTGTATCTGAAGTCGGCGCAATGGGGAACCAGCGACGTCACCGACTCCGATCTGGACCTCACCGGCGGCGTGCCTCCCAACACATCGCTCACGGTGGTGCTGGGCGCGGATGGAGGACAGGTCGAGGGCCATGTGACGAACGACCGTTCCGAGCCCTGCGATTCCGCCGTGGTGACCCTGGCGCCCACCGGCAGCCACCGTTCGGCGCCATTCCACAAGCGGGCCACTACCGACGAGGCCGGGCATTTCGTCATCAAAGGCATCGCGCCGGGCAGCTATCAGATTTACGCCTGGGACACGGTGGACACCAACGCCGTCGTGTACGACCCCGATTTTCTGCGGCCCTATGCCGCCGACGGGCAGCCGGTTGAGGTGGCGCCGAATGACAAGAAGGATCTGAATCTGAAGCTGATCCTCAATAAGCAGGCGCAGTAAGAGAGTCCGGGCGGACGCCCGGCCGAAGTCACTGCTTGAGCAGCGGCACCGCCCGTTCCAGAACTTCGTCGCGTCCCGCGGCAACACCGGCCTGCGTCGGGCGGACGGGCACCGTAGGCTGGATCCCGACGCCGTGGTGACGGCTGCCATCGTGCTTCAGCACCTTCATGCCGGTCCACGTAATCCCGTATCCCCCGGGCAACTGCATCGGATTGACGTTGCCGTTGGTGCCGGCCGTCGCTTCGCCGAGGATCTCGCCCAGCTTGTAATACTCGACAATCCCCATGGTTGACTCGGCGTAGCTGATGGCGCCACCGTTGGTCAGGAACGCCCTCTTCGCGGAGAGATACGGCTCTTGCGGATCCAGGGTCCATTCGCCCTGGCGCTCGAAGGTCATCTCGCCGGGACGGTCCACCACCGGGACGTGCCATTGCGCGCTGTGCAGGGTTGTCCTGGTGACATGCGTGAACCACGCGGGGCTCACCTTTGGATAGCCGCGCACGTCAAACACGATGCCCTTGGCGGTGGCGAGCTGCGGCAGGGCTTTGTCGAAATCCTGGTCTGTCGCACGGGTCAGATCGACATACCAGATGCCGGGCTCGAGCTCGGTGGTCACGCTTTGGGGGCGGGCGTCCATCGCAAGCGGGCCTTGGAAGCCGCACGAAACGGCCACCTGCCTGGTTTCGGTGGCCTCCAGCGGGCGGATTGTCAGTGCCAGCTTCTCACCGCGCGGACACTGCAGGGCCTCCATGGTGGACCGCGCGCGCTTCCATTGGGGCGTGGCGCCGGAGATCAGCTTCTCCATTTCCTCAAGCACGGCGGCGGCGGGTTTGCCGTTTATGGCGACGATGGCGTCGCCCGGGGTGAGCTCGGCTGTTGCAGACCAGGTCACGATGTACTTGTTCCCGATCCACGCCGCCGTTGCCGGGGCGTGCCCCTGCGGCTTCATGGCTGAGTAGGTAACTCTTCCGTGGCCGTCCTTCAGGCTGGCCACCATTTCGAGCAGCGTGTTCTGAAACTCCGCGCCGTCTTGGGCGGCTGCGGCTCCCTGCAACGCCACCGGCAGAACCGCGTCCCAGTCCGTCTTGGCGATATCGAAATAAGGATAGAAGTGGCGCAGCACGTTCCAGGCGATGACAACGTCCGCGATTCGCGTGGCACGGTCGTTGGCGCTGTAAGCGGCGGCCGGCGCCGGCGGCTGCGGTTTCACCGGCACGGTGGCGTGCGGTAGCGTGCCCTTGTCATCGGCAAACAAGGCGAGCGGGATCAGGGCGGCGACGGAGGCGCCCAGGTCGACACGGAAAATGTCCGAATCCTTCCAGGTCTCCCGCGCGGCTTTTACGCGGCGGCTGACATAAATGTTTCCCTGGATTCCCGGGTTCTGCCCGACCCCAGGGTTATGCCAGCGAATAACCTCGACTGCACCGGAGGGCGAAAGGGCCGGGTGAGGCGCGGGAGCGGCTCCGGTGAATATGCGGATGGTCGGCGCCACCGGCTCGAACACCGATTGCAGCGCGGCCGCCAGTTCGCGCGCCGAGTTCGCGGACTCGACGTTACGGACGCCCTCAACCGCGAAGCGGTCCCAGTCCGTCGCTGCGGCTTCGTCGCTGGGGTGGAAGTGCCGCACGATCCCGAGGACTTTGGCGAAAGCCGTCAGGTTGCGGAGCCCGGCGCCGGTCAGGGGCCGGGCGGGTTCCTCGGTGGCGGCGGGGAGGTCGCCGGTTACCTCCAGCGTGACGTCGCCAAAATGGGTTTTGGCCCCATAGACCAGAATGCCCAGCGCAATGGCGTCGGCGTCGGCGTGTACGAACCCGTCGATTTCGAAGTACTGCCACTTGCCCGCGGTTACGATGGGCCGCGCGTACATGTTGTCGAAGAAGCCCATCGCGCCGCCGGGCCGGTCGACGCGCAGCCACAGCCCGGCGTGCCCGCCGTCTTCGACGTTCACTGCCGCGCGGTAGCGGATCAGCTTGCCGCGATAGGGCGCCGCGCCGAACGCCTGCATGAGATTGCCGGGCGCCGCGCCGGGGTCCGCTTTGGGCATGATCTGGGCGCAGGACTTGCCCCGAAGGCAGCCTTCGGTTGTCCAGGTGGCTTGGTAGCCGGCGAATGCATTGGGAACGAACCAGCCATCCGGCGGGGAACCGGGAGAGCCCTTGGCGAAATCGAGGTTCACCGGCCCTGTCTGGGCAAGAAGACCCGTCGAAACGGCGAGAAGAAGAACGAGACGCAAGCGCATTCTGGTGATGAGTCCTTTTCTGCGGGTGAGTGTAGCATCCGGCGAAAACAGAGGCGTGATGCGTGGGTGGGCGTGGACAGCACACCGCCAGAGAGTCCAGAATGGAACCTGAGGACCATCATGAAGAGAGTGGGCTCCCTCGCGGCGCTGTCTTTCGTGCTCCTTGCCGCGCACGCACAGGAGGGGCCCGCCCGCCGCGGCGAGCCCGAGAAACTTGACGACTACGCAATCTACCGGCGAAATCCTCTCACCCAGAAACAGAACGGCATCGACGGCGAGCTCCAGCTATTGCAAGACGCGCGGCTGTCCGCGGCGCTGCGTAGCCGGACGTGGGGGCAGGTTCCGCTCGAGGTGCTTGTGTTTGAGGACCCGGCGAGTCCTTTCAAGAAGGTTCCAGCCCGCAATGCAGTCCTGAGAATCGTTGACCGCGGCGGCCGGGTTGTCGATCGGAAGCCATTTGACAAGCCCCTGGCGAAGATGGAGGCGGCCAACCTTTACGGAGACGACAGGATCGCCTACCTGGTCAGCGTCGATTACAGTTCGGGCATGGGATCCTACAACGGGCCAGTCACATCCCTGGTGGAAGTTGCGCGCGGGAAACTGAAATGGCTGGAGGCCGTCGACAAGGCAACAGGCAAACCGGAAACGATCAACGTGGTGTCATCGCTCAAGACGGCCTGGAGGATCACCGATGCGCCCCGCGGCACGGCGAGAGACATCCTGCAAGTTGCCTGCCGCCCGGACTTCGCTTCCTTGAACGAGGTAAGCTTCCTCCTGATCTACACGCGGTATTCCTTCGACGGAAAGAACTGGGTGAAACTGGAACGCCAGGAGAAAGGGTTCGCGGAGCTCGATGACTTGAGACATCTCCTGGACCGGAAGCCGTTCCCGTAGCCAATCGCCGCGGCCGTCAGTCCGACCGGGCCATCCCGCCGCCAAAGAACCAAGCTCAGGCCAGTTTCCGCCTCTGCTGGTTCATGGCCCGACACTATTTGGGCCGGGTGCCAAAATATTGGCACTTTCCCATCGCGCTTTCCCAACAGAATCAGTCACTTGAGTTCGGAATGGCACATGCCATTCGTCTCCACGACATGTCCTATAAACGGGTGGCTCCAGGTGTCCTTCTGCTCGTGGCGTTGGCCGGTGTGGCACCGGCGCAACAGGCCCAGACGCCGGCGCAGGCTCCGCTTCGGCTGACGCTCAAAGAAGCGGTCCGGCTGGCGCTGCAACAAAATCCGATGGTGATTCTGGCCAACCTCGACGTCTCGCAGGCGGACGAGGACAAGCTGGTGGCGCGGTCGGAGCTGCTCCCCCAAGCCGGCGGCGGCCTTTCCGAAACCCGGCGGCGGTACAACCTGCCGGCGCAACTGGGGCTGCCGTTCCCCGGCTACCCGGAGCACGTGGGGCCGTTCAACGTGTTCCAGGCCGGCATCGGAGTCAACGCGCCCATCTTCGACCTCACGCTGTGGCGCCGCTACCAGAGCGCCAAGCTGGGCGTCGAGGCGAGCCGCGCCGGGGAGCGCACGGCGCGCGAGACTAGCGTGCTGCTGGTGGTGTCGCAATACCTCGGCACGCAGCGGGCGCTGGCGGAGACGGCTGCCGCGCAATCCCGCGTGGACCTGGCGCAGGCCCTCTACGACCAGGCGGCCGACCTGCAGAAGAACGGCGTGGGCACGGGGATCGATACCCTGCGCGCCAACGTGCAATTGCAGAACGAGAAGCAGCGGCTGATCGTGGCCAGGACCCAACTGGAAACCTCGCTCTTCGCGCTGGCGCGGCTGTTGAGCGTGGATCCCGAGCGGAAAATCGAACTGGCCGATGGAACCGGGTTCTTCGAAACGCCCGAGATATCGCTCGACCGCACTCTGGAGCAGGCCTACACGGCGCGGCCGGAGTTGAAGCAGATCGCGACCGAGCGAGCGCGCTCAGAACTGGGCCTGAAGGCGGCCTCCGAGGTTAAGTTGCCCAAAGTGTCGTTCAGCGGCTCCTGGGTGCAACAGGGCCTCACGCCGAACGCCGCCATCCCGGTGTACCAGTACGAGGCCGAGTTAGTGTTCCCCTTGTTCGTTGGCGGCCTCATCCATGCGGAAGAGGCCAAGGCGGACCTGGCCATCCGCCAACTCCGGCAGCGGGAGCAGGAGACGCGCAACCGCATCGCGCTGGAAGTGAAGACGGCCGTGGCGCAGCTCGAGGCGGCTCGCAGTGAGGTGGAGGTAGCCAACCTGGGCGTGCAACTCTCCAGGCAGGAAGTGGAGCAGGCGCGAGACCGCTTCCAGGCGGGCGTGGCCAACAATATCGAAGTGATTTCGGCGCAGGATTCGCTCGCCCGCGCCTCCGACAACCAGATCGCGGCGTTGTACCGGTTCAACCAGGCGCGCGCGGACGTGGCGCACGCCATGGGGCAGATGGAGGCGGCGTACGGAAAATAGCGCACACCTGCGCGACGACCGGGGAGACTGGTCGAAGGACGGCGTCAACCCATGGATCATCGCCATGACGGTGATGCTGGCGGTGTTCATGGAGGTGCTGGACACCAGCGTGGCCAACGTCTCGCTGACCAACATCGCCGGAAACCTGTCGTCGAGCATGGACGAAGCCACCTGGGTGCTGACCTCCTACCTGGTGGCCAACGCCATTATCCTGCCGATGGGCGGGTGGTTCTCCATGCTGATGGGCCGCAAGCGGTTCTACATGATCTGCGTGGCGGTGTTCACGCTCAGCTCGTTTCTGTGCGGTTTCGCGCCCACGCTGGGAATGCTGGTGTTCTTCCGGGTGCTGCAGGGGCTGGGCGGCGGGGCCTTGCAACCGATCTCGCAGGCCATTCTGGTGGAGAGCTTCCCGCGCGAGAAACACGGCATGGCGATGGCCATATTCGGCATGGGCGTGGTGGTGGCGCCGGTGATCGGGCCGACGCTGGGCGGCTGGATCACGGATAACTATACCTGGCGGTGGATCTTCTACATCAACATACCGGTGGGCATTCTCTCCCTGGTCCTGACCTCGTTACTGGTTCACGACCCGCCCTACATGGTGCGCAAGGGATTCGCCCAGGGCCTGAAGATCGACTACCTGGGCTTCGGGCTGCTGGCGCTGGGGCTGGGTTCGCTCGAAGTGGTGATGGACGAAGGCCAGAAGAACGACTGGTTCGCGTCGCACTACATCGTGGCGTTCACGGCGATCATGGTGGTGTCGCTCGTGGCGGTGGTGTTCTGGGAGCTGCGGCACGAGCACCCCATCATCGATTTCCACGTTTTGAAGGACCGCAATTTCACGCTGGCCACGCTCTCCATGCTGGTGCTGGGGTTCGTGATGTACGCCAGCACGGCGCTGCTGCCGATGTTCATGCAGTCGCTGCTGGGCTACACGGCCATGCTGAGCGGTCTGGCGCTCTCGCCGGCGGGGCTGGTGGTGATCGTCATGCTACCCATGGTAGGCATGCTGATGAAGTGGTTCCAGGCGCGGTGGCTGGTGGTGGTGGGCGTGCTGGTCTCCAGCTTCGGGCTGCTGCTGATGTCGCGTTTCACGCTGGATATCGATTTCGGCACGGCCATGTGGTCGCGGATCGTGCAAAGCCTCGGCATGCCGTTCCTGTTCGTGCCCATCAGCGCCGTGGCGTTCGCCTACGTTCCGAAAGAGCGCACCAATTACGCCACGGGGCTGTTCAACTTGGCGCGCAACATCGGTGGGAGCGTCGGTATTGCCAGCGTGACCACCATGCTGGCGCGGCGCGCGTTGTTTCACCAGCAGCGGCTGGTGGAGCATCTCACGCCTTACGACGCGAACTACCGCGATGCGCTGCGCGGCACGGCGCAACTGATTCACGCGCGGGGAGCGTCGCTGCCGGACGCCGCCGTTCAGGCCCAGGGCATGATCTACGGCTCGGTGCTGCGCCACTCCGGCATGCTGGCGTTCGCGGATGCGTTTGCGATGATGGCGGTGGTGTTTCTCGTCGTCATCCCGCTGATGCTCATGATGAAGAAGATCCGGCCGGTTCGCGGGCCCATGGTAATCGAATGACGGAAAGGAAATGACAACAGTGTCTACAACAGCGCAAAACCCAGGGGTGGCTTCCGATGCCGAAGCGCCGCCGGCGAAGGGCTCGGGCGCCAAAATTGTGGCGTTTCTGGTGCTGCTCGCGATCGCCGCGGCGGCCGGCACGTGGATGTACTTTCACTACCGCTACCAGGTGTCTTCGGACGACGCGGAGGTGGATGGCCACATCAGCGCGGTGGCGGCCAAGGTGGCGGGCAACGTTGTCGAGGTGCTGGCGACGGACAACCAGCCGGTGAAGACCGGCGACGTGCTGGTGCGCATCGATCCGCGCGATTTCCAGGCCCGGGTGGACCAGGCCAGAGCGGCCCTGGCGCAGGCCGAGAGCCAGGTGCGGTCGGCGCAACTGGTGGTGCCGTGGACCAGCGAGACCACCGAATCGGGGTCGGAGGCCGCGGACGCTCAGTTGGCCGGTGCGCGGGCGGAAGTCGAGCGGGCCAAGGTGGCCTTCGAACAGGCCGCCGGCGCCGATCTGGCCTACGCCGAAGCCAACGTGCGCACCAAGCAGGCCAGCCAGGAGCGCGCCCAGGCGGACCTGGCGCGCATGAAGCCGCTGGCCGAGAAAGCGGAGATTTCGCAACTCCAGTACGACGGATACTTGGCGGCCGCCAAGGTGGCGCAAGGCGAGCTGGATGCCGCGCGGGAGAAGCTGACGTCGGCGCAGAACGAAGCGGCCATCCGCAAGGAGGCGCTGGAGGCGGCCCAGACGCGCGTCACTCAGGCGCAGGCGGGCGTGGCGTCCTCGTTGGCCAACCGGCGCCAGGTGCCCATCCGCACCTCCGACGTGGGGACGGCCACGGCCGCGGTGGCGGCGGCCCGCGCCAGCCTGGAAGCCGCCGAGCTGCAACTGAGCTACTGCACGGTGACGGCTTCCATCGACGGCGTGGTCACTCGCAAGAGCGTCGAACAGGGCCAGATCGTGCAGCCCGGCCAGGGCCTGATGGCCCTCATTCCCCTGCGGGATACGTGGGTGACGGCGAATTTCAAGGAGACCCAACTGGCCGACGTGCACCCCGGCCTGCGTGCCGAGATCCACGTGGACATGTACGGGAAGAGCGTCAACGGGCATGTGGATTCCATCGCCGGCGCCACCGGATCGCGCCTCAGCCTGCTGCCGCCCGAGAACGCCACCGGCAACTTCGTTAAAGTGGTGCAGAGAATCCCGGTCAAGATCCTGGTGGACCGCCAGGAGGACCTGATCCTGCGGCCCGGCATGAACGTGGATGTAACGATCTTCACCAGGTAAAAAGGAAAAAGGGGTCAGACGCATTTTCTGCGCGCCTCCCATTCTTCGGGGATACCTCCCGGCAATTTCGGAGTATAATATCTTGATATATGCCTTCCGCAGTCAGGCGCGGCCATTCCGAAGGCTGTACCCGCACCGGCGGCGCGAAGAGCGTCATCCAGTGGTATGGGTGGGACGCGCCCAGCCGGACGTGGCACGGTCCCAGCCAGTTGGGTCTCGCCGCCGGGCGGTCCCAACGGCTGGAGGACGCTCTGATGGCATCCCACGGGCCCTCATGGTTCGGCCCGGTCACCTGCTCGGTCCCCGGAGAACCGGCCGCTCGTTTTTTCGTGGTCGTGAACGATCTCGCCGATTGCGCCGTGGCGATGATCTACTGCGATGAATCCAAGACCGGCCCCGTGGAAATTGTCGCCGTCATTCCCGCCGGGCGGCGCTCCCGTCTGCGTCCGGAATTCGCCTTCGAGTTTCTGGCCTTCGCCGGATTTCTCCGATCCCTGGGAGATGGCGTGGAGTGCGAGGTGAGCGAGGCCATCGGGGCGGCTCTGGCCGAAGCCCCCGTCTCGGATTCCCTGGTCTTCTCCATCACCACCGGGCTCTGGGCCGGCGACCTGGACTACATCCTTTCGCGCTCGGTCGAACAGATTGCCATGGCGGTGCAGCGCTGGCTGGGCCGCTTCAGGCCTCCGA
>Ga0209039_10001503_pt1 | contig 21574 bp, 22 predicted proteins | sample BogFormECP12_OM1_FD_188238 | JGI IMG/M metagenome (GOLD analysis project Ga0209039, IMG submission 188238) | Bog forest soil microbial communities from Calvert Island, British Columbia, Canada - ECP12_OM1 (SPAdes) (version 2) | ecosystem: Environmental > Aquatic > Freshwater > Wetlands > Bog ...
GAGTGCTTTGCCTCTACCCATGCCATAGCTATAAAGCCTGACACCATCTATGCCAAGTGCATATCTTGATTACCTATCTATGTGGTCATAGCACTAGACAATGACAATTCAGCTTGAACTTAACCCGGAATTGATGGAGCGGCTTGCGGCGGAAGCCCGGGCGCGAGGCATTGGATTGGAGGAGTGTGCCGGGTTCTTGCTGCGAGAAGCGCTTGCTACCCACTCGGAGCCTCAAGGGAGTCTGTCCGTCGAGGACTTACACGCCATGTTGCATGAGATCGCAGAGGGTTCAGACAAATTGCCGAAAGTGCCGACATCGGCTTTTACACGTGAAAGCCTCTACGACGAGCTCGTCTAAATCTCAAGGAGGCGCGATGCGCGCCCGTACCTCCCACCAACCATCAAGTCAACTTGCTCCTGCGGCGCAATACCTGCGTATGAGCACTGAGCACCAACAGTATTCAATTGCCAACCAGTCGGCCGCAATCGCCCTTTATGCGGCTGCGCACAACCTCGGAATTGTGCGAGCTTTCGTCGACGAAGGAAAGACCGGCACGACCATCAAAGGTCGCAAGGGATTGCAGGAACTGTTACGCGTGGTTGAATCCGGAACCGCCGACTTTGATCAAGTCCTGGTGTACGACGTGAGCCGATGGGGACGGTTCCCCGACACGGATGAGGCTGCTCACTATGAGTATCTCTGTAAGCGGGCCGGGATTACCGTCCACTATTGCGCGGAGCAGTTTGAGAATGACAACAGCACCACGTCCAATCTGTTGAAGGCGCTTAAGCGAACGATGGCCGGAGAATACAGCCGCGAGCTGTCGGTGAAAGTCTGCGCCGGCCAGCGTCGGCTTGTTGCAATGGGCTTTTGGCAGGGTGGAACGGCGCCGTTTGGGATGCTTCGGCAACTTGTCAGCGCAACGGGTGAGCCAAAACAGACACTCAAACCTTGAGAGTGGAAAAATATCAGTACAGACCGGGTGGTTCTAACGCCTGGTCCGCCGGATGCCATAAAAACCATCCAGCTTGCGTTTGACCTTTACACAAAACGACGAAAACCCCGCCATCAAATCGCCGAGATTCTCAATCGGCAGAAGAGATTCTGGGGGAAGACTCCCTGGACCGTACAGAAGCTTCAGCTTCTCCTCACTAACCCTATCTACAAGGGTGCCTATGTTTACGGCAAACATGAGTACAAGCGCCATGTGTACAAACACATACCTCGTGAGCAGTGGCAGATATGTGAGCACGCCTTCCCTGGAATCATCTCTGAGAAGCAATGGAAGAAAGCGAATGACATGATTCGAGAAGAAACCAAACCGCTGGTTGATTCCGAGATGCTTGAAGGCCTGCGTCGGCTTTGGAAGCGCGAAGGGCGACTCAACCAGGCATTGATCAACGCTGCAAGAGACATTCCATCAGCGGTTGCGTACCACAAGCATTTTGGAGGAGTCAATGAAGCGTACAAGTTAATCGGCTATCCGCTGCCAAAGGATTACTCGTTCGTAGGTGCCATAAGCATGCAGAGGCGGATGCGCGATGCGCTCTGCGATCGCTTATGCGAACAAGTCCGAGCGGTAGGTGGTAGTGCTGAGCGCCAACCACGTCCAGGAATCATACTTATGAACGGCCATGTTACTGTGAGGGTAACCTTTTCAACCGGGCACCTCTGGCCTACCGGTCTGACTATCTGGACCCTGGTGCTCGGCAAACAGCCAACCACGGACCTTCTCATCATTGGCCGGATACACCCGCCAGATCCTTCAGTTTTCGATTACTACGTGATCCCAGCGTACTCACAGATTCACGGGGCCTTGCACGTTCGCTCGGAGAATAGCGCTCCGTTCTTGGAGTTATACAAGTTCGGAACCCTCCAGTCTCTCATCGAGGCGTTCGGTCGTTGCCCACTGTCGGAGGTGTCGTGAAAAAGATCTATCGAGAACGGGTAATGAATCGACCCAAACAACAGACTGCGATCACAGGCCATGCTGTTTATCTGCAATATACCTTGGCGTTGCCTAGACGTGCAGAGTTGGTCAGTCGTCATCTTGGAGATCTCAATCGGGTATTTTCGAGACTGTTCGGCGATGAGAACTTTGTGACGCTGCTGCGGGCGGAATCGATGATGACAATTCCTGTCTATCTAAAGCCGCTACTTGAGGAGCACACGTGTGGGTATGAAATCACTTAAGCAAGACGGAGGCGAGTGCCTCCGAAAATGGCACGCTACGCGGCACGCGCACCTTTTGCGCCTTTCGGGCGAGACCCCGAAGACGCTATGCATGGAGCAGGTGAATGCGACCATCTGCTGTCGGTATGTTGAGTCTCTACTGGAGAACCCCCGGATTCGCAGGTATCTGGCAAAGCATCACCCAGAAGGTTTGCGCGAACTGAAAGATCTTCTCGACGAGTTCGAACAGATTTGCCAGATCACCAGTTCGAGATACGATCCACGGTGACTCCTGTAAGTCAGGAGCACGCATCGAGCTTTGACGCACGAATAATTCTCCGGTTTGACGAAAAGACCAGGGCGACGAGCAAGATTACGCAGTTTGCGTTACGCACTTTGCGTAAAGGGCCGGCGGCGGTGATGGTGGTGCTGCTGCTCCTGAAAGCGTGGATGTAGTCGGCCGCGCGCTTATGAGTGCGAAGCAAGGAGAACGTCGATGGAACGGATTGGGGATGCCCGTCAAGCGGAGGCGAAAGTTCTGCGGGATATGCAGGAGATCGTCTCGAACCTGCGGCGGCTTTCAGCGGCGGACGTGACCGATGTGCGCAGCGGAATTGCGAAACTCAGGGAGATCCGGTCGTCAGTCTACGAAAACCTGAACCAAATCCAGCACGAATACCTGTTGCTTCGCGGACTTGCGTGGCTTCTTGGGAACGGTTTTGGTCCTGAGGTCGGGTGGGAATGGAATCCGAGGCAGACGGGAAGCGGGAGCGAGCCGGACTTAAGAGGCTGTGTGAACGGCAGAATTCTGGTTTGTGCCGAAGCGTGTACATCGGAAAATCCGATAGGAACGATCGACAGCAGAATGAAGGATACGCTTGCAAAGCTCAGTCTGATGGAAGGTCAGGGATTCTACTTTGTCGGCACGGCGGGAATGGCAATGCGGGCGGAAACCAAAGTCCGCAGGGCGAACTGGTCGATAAAGGTGGTTCAAGTCTAAGCGAGGATCTTGCGGCACGCGGCGGCGCGCTCTGCGAGGCCCTTGGCCAAGCGCGCAATCAGCGGGTGATCGATGCCTTCCTCGCGCATGCGCCGTGCGATATCGGCGGCGTGAGCCGCAAGCTGTCCCGCAAACTCAGCGACCCGTCCGATGACCTTGTCCGGATCAAGGCGGACCTCTTGGGCCAATTTTTGCCACTGACGAGAGTGAATATCGCGGAAGCGGTATTCGCCGCCGACCTTCATGGAGACTTTGACGCGTTGAAGGTCGATCTCCGGGTACGGGAGAACGCTCGCCACATCGTAGAGAGGGGCAAGACGCACACGGCCGCCGGTACCGATGAGAACGGCGTAATTCTTGGCGTGAGCGTCGGGGCCGACGATAAGCCAGTTGAACGCGACGGAATCGATGAATGTGTCAACGTCCTCGACGGCGCTGCCGGAATAGGTTCTCAGCAGCTGAACAATGTTAGCAATACCGGGTCCGCCTTCATTCTGGTATTTGTGTGTCGGCTGAATGGCGAGGGCCTGGCATATGTCTTCCTGGTGGACGCGCCGCAATCCGTCAGGCGTGCGGAGTCGGTCGTAGCGTTCGACGACGATCGCGACTTCATCCCCGAAATGCATGATTTTGGAGTTGACAGCCGGGAGCCCGAGCGCGCGCGCCAACTCCAGGCAGAAGTGCTCGTTTTCAGCATGGCCGTCGAACTCGCCGGTAGGCGGCTTGAGGATGTGCGTGGTTGGAACGCGGCCTGAGGGAACGCCCCATCTTCCATCATCGAAGAGAAGGGCCGTTTTCGGCTGGGCGCCGGCAAGACTGAACTGGCCTGTGTCCCGCGGGATGCGCCACGCGGAGTGATCCTGGCGCAAGGTCCGCAGGCGCTGGGCTATCGCTGCTTCATCGAGCCATTCAACATCCGGAACTTCCTGCCCGAGAATATCGTCGAGGCGTTCGGGCCTGACAAACTGAACGGCTCCGGCGCAGTCTTCGCCGACCGCGCCGATGAGACTGAACGCGTTGCGCGCCGAGACATGAAATTTTTGCGCCCACTGCCCGAGCACCTTTTCGTTGTCGGGCAGCAGGCCCCAGAGGAACGGATCGATTTTGTCGTTGCCGTGCTGGGCGAGTGCCAGGGGCATCGAAAGCGACAGCGGATAAGCGTTCTCGGCAGTCCGCCAGTCGTCGTTATAGGTGAACGACAGTCGTCCGTGGGCATCGCGCACGACACGGCCTGTTTCGCGGCCGTCGAGAATCGCGATCAGTTCCTTGTTCGTTTTTTTCGTGCTCATTTCCTTTTCCCGCGCGCGGCCGCAACGATCGAATCGATGTCGACAGGGGGCGGCCCGCTCAGTCCTTTGGCAGTGGCTTCACCAGCAGTCAGCGGAATTCCAAGGGCGTCAAGGGTTCGCAGAATTAGGCTGACTTCAGCTCTGGGCTTGCCCCTTTCGACTTCGACAATCCACTGGCGGCTGACGCCGACCTTCTCTGCAAGGGACTTCTGATCCAGACGGATCTTGCGACGGCGGTCGCGGATAAGCGCTCCCAGATCGGCGGGTGTTCTAATACGCATTGAAGCCTCCTCTCTCCGAATGTCAGCGCACGATGACATTCTAGCAAAGTCAGCGAACGGCGACAACGATAAAAGTCAGCGATCGTATACATGCAGAAATGTCGCCGTTCGCCGCCAATCACTAGCTCGCCTTTTCGTTGTTGACATTGTCAGTATTTTGTTCTTACTATCCTGACATAGGGAGTGGCCATTATGAGCGACGGTCCCCATAGAAGTTTGCCGATGCGGCGTGGCTGGAAGCGCGTCGCAGAGTGCGGTGACAATCTGGCTTTTGCAGCGGAAGAAATAGGTAAAAGCATCATCTCGGCACTGGAGCAGGATTGCTGCGAAGAAATCGACCAACAATTTCTTGAAGGAATGTGCGGGATTTTCCGAGATCAGGAACAGTCTCTGTTCAAGGATCAGATGCGGCCACAGCTAGAGACCATGAGGCAAAACGCAGGAAGCGGAATCGGGCGAGTCATCTTGGAACATGCGATCCAGGTCGCTGACACAGGTGGCTGCGGAATAGAGGGCCTGATCGAGGCGACGACAAACGCACTGACTGATCGGGCAGGACGCGGAGCCCGCCAGGTCGAAGAGCATTATGACCGCAAATCGACCAAACCGCGCGCACAGCGGGTGCGTGCGCGGATAGAAGAGGGGATTGGTTGCGCTTCTATAAAAGAGTTCGCGCGAGAGCTTCTGAAGATTGAGCCTCGCCCGACCGCGCCTCGGAAATTGAAGCAGCAGGGGCTGGACGACGGAGTGAGGTTGTGATGGCAATAAGCAGAGAACGGACTATTCCAACTCCCTCAATCGGAATTGAGGTTGTTGAAGCAGAGGGCCGGACGCGGCGCGGGTGGCTTCGGTGCGAAATCGACGAGAACGTGACGTTCTCGACCGAGCGCCTTGAAACCTATTGTTTCGCGAATTGGGAACCCGTCGTTTACGACGCGCTGCTCGTTGCTGCCGCCGTCGAGTTTGGCGACAGGAGCCAACGCCGCCGCGCCTTGAGATGGGAGAGAGAGATCGCATTAAGCGTGCCGGTGCATGATCCGGATCGCTGGAATGACAGGCCGGTAGTGAATGCCCTGCACGACGCTCTCGACTTTCTTACGGGAGATCGTTGGGAGATCACATTCACAAAGCGCCGCCAAGCGCAGAATCCTCCAGTTCAGGGTAGGCTCAATCTTCCGGAAGGAGTAACGGCCGTTATCCCTTTCAGCGACGGGCTCGATTCGCGGATCGTAGCCGGACTCATGGCGCGCGACATGGGCGACAAGCTAATTCGGGTTCGTCTTGGGTCAAAGACATCCGATGCGCGCGCGCTGTCTCGGCAAAGGCATCCTTTTACGTCAGTGCCTTATCGCGTGCAGCCAGGCCGCCAGCGATTTACGGAGTCCAGTGCGCGGTCTCGCGGGTTCAAGTTCGCGCTCATCAGCGGATTGGCCGCATACCTGGCCAAGGCAGGACAAATTATTGTTCCTGAGAGCGGCCAAGGGTCCTTAGGGCCTGCGCTCGTCACGGTTGGACAAGGTTACGAGGACTATCGCAGCCATCCGCTCTTCACTGAGCGAATGGAAGTGTTTCTGGCGGCGCTGCTCAAACATCGGGTTGCATTCAAGTTCCCCCGGCTCTGGTACACGAAGGCCGAGACCCTTCGCAAATTCGTGAAGGAATGTAGCGATTCTTCGGGATGGCCGCAGACCTGGTCGTGCTGGCAACAAACCCGACAAGTCAGTGTAGACAGAAAGAAAAGGCAATGCGGAATTTGTGCGGCCTGCATGTTGCGGCGCATGAGCGTGCACGCAGCCGGACTGAGCGAGGCAAGAGAAACATACGTCTGGGAGGATCTTAAGGCGCGGCATTTCGGGGACGGTGCCGCCACGTCATTCCCGAAGAAGAAAGTGACCGGCAAGCTTCGGGACTACGCAATTGCTGGCGCATTGCACCTGGATCACCTGGCTGGATTGCGAACATCGCGAGCCAACCAGCAGTCGCTCAAACTTAACGCATTTCAGTTAAGCCGAACTCTAGGGATAGCGCAGAGTGAAGCTGAGAGGAAACTTGACCGGCTGTTAGCGGAGCATGGGAAGGAATGGAAAAACTTTGTCGATTTTCTCGGACAAAAGTCATTCGTGGCAGATTGGGCGATTGAGGCAACGGCATGACCCCTCTTGAAGAAATAGCCCCCGTCGATCTTGGAGAACGTCTGCGGATAGCGCGCGAAGGCGCGGGTATCAAGCAAGCAAAAGCCGCAGACTCCATCGAGGTGGCGCGCACGACTCTTGTGGCGATCGAGCAGGGGCAGCGGCGTGTGCGTGTGAGCGAACTGCAACAGCTTGCAAGGCTGTATGGCACGTCCGTAAACGCACTTCTTCGGCAAGAAGCGATACAGGTTGACTTGGTGCCGCGCTTTCGAAGGTTGGGTGGAAGCAGTGATACCGCCGTGAATTCGGCTGCAAAGCTTCTGGCGGACCTGGCGAAAGCCGAAGTGGAACTGGAGAACCTGCTCGGCGTCAAGCGTGTGCGGAACTATCCGCCTGAACGGCCCATCCTGAAGGGAGATGTGAGGGCGCAGGCTGAGCAAGATGCTATCGAATTGCGGCAGTGGCTAGGCCTCGGAATGGGTCCTGTTACGGACATCATCACTTTGCTAGAGTTGGAGCTTGGCGTTCGTGTCTATATCAGGAGACTCGACAGCAAGATCTCAGGACTCTTTGCCTACGATGAAGCGCTTGGTCCCTGCATTCTCCTGAATGCCAATCATCCACGGGAGCGGCGCACGCAGTCGGCGGCACACGAATGCGGTCATTTCATATCAAGCCGTCGGGAGCCGGAGGTTCTTCACCTCAATGAGCATGAAAACTCGCGCGAAGAGCGTTACGCCGATGCCTTCGGGCGTGCTTTCCTTACGCCAATGCGCGCGGTGGCGCAGAAATTCCAGGAAGTGACGGCGGGCTCGGACCGATTAACCCGCCGGCATGTGATCGCCCTGGCGCACCTCTTTGGCGTGTCGCGCGAGGCGCTGGTTCGCAGGCTTGAGGAGCTGAAGTTGGTGAAGGAAGGCACCTGGAATTGGTTCCAATCAAATGGCGGCATCACGGACGAGCAAGCGCGACAGGTTTTGGGTGATCTGTCGATCCCTGACGCATACAAAGCTGAGGCCGATCGCCCTACCACTCTCCGGCTCAATCTGCTCGCTGCAGAAGCATATCGTCAGGGTTTGATGAGCGAGGGACAGCTCGCCCGCCTCCTGAATCTCGATCGGGTCGCTCTGCGGGAGACTCTAGGCGATTTGGAGGCGGAAGGGAGTGAGACCGATGGGGTCGCAAGCCTCCTTGATTGACCCCGCAGGCATTCTCGTTGCCGATACCAGCACGATCATTAACGTGAACGCGACCGGCTGCGGGCAGGAAATCATCCGGGCGCTCCCGAACAAGTTGGTGATTGTGGATGTGGTCCGCGGCGAGCTAGACGAAGGGAGACGCTTGGGCAGGAGGGATGCAGATCAGCTTGATGAGCTTGTTGGGATCGGACTGGTAGACATCGTAAAACTTGATGACGCCGCTCTGATGCATTTTGAGAAGCTGGTCATAGGACCAGCAGTTGCCACACTGGATGACGGTGAAGCGGCGACTATTGCGTATGCATTTCGCCAGGGAGCTGTGGCAGTGCTGGACGAGCGAAAGGCAACCCGAATCTGCGCACAGTTGTTTCCTTCCTTACAGACGAACTGCAGCGTCGACATTCTTGCACACCCGGACGTGGAACGTTGCCTTGGGAAGAAAGGATTGGCGCAAGCTGTGTTTAACGCGCTTTATCAAGGTCGAATGAGAGTGTTCGGACAGCATGTCGAGTGGGTAGTGGGCTTGATCGGAAAGGATCAAGCGGCTGTATGTTCGAGTCTCCCGAATTCGGTTCGTCGACCCCAGAAAATTGGAAGGCGTATTGGGCCACTGGGCGAATCGACGCGAGATCGTGCAGATGGCAGCAGAACAGGAAAGTAAAGTAAAGATGAGTGTTCGGCAGATTGATCTGAAGGAAGTGCCGGGTATTGATGTCATACAGGCGCGGCTAGCCTTGATCGATCCCAGTCTGTCTGTCAGTGAAGCCGGTTACGATTTCGACCATACGTCGTATCTTCTGACCCTGAGTGGAAGAGGGCGTGAAGGGCGGGTGACGCTTCCCCGAGAGCTTCTGGATGATATCCGGGACAATCGGACCCCTGCGGGGAGCCGCTATTCCCAGGAGTTACATGCGAAACTCATCGATCCGTCACGCGAGGTCATCGAGAGCAACGGGCTGATTTCCTTTAGTGAAAAGGCGCTCAAATACAAGCTGCTGCAATTCATCTACAAGGAAACCAAAGACGGCCGGTCCGTCGAAAAATACAACACCATCGGGAAAGACGGCCGCGGTAACTTCGAGCTTTGGCTGCGAATAACGTTGACCGAGGATGAGAAGGAAACCCTCATCTGGATATGGGGCGATCTGCTGAGACTTCGTTTGATCACGCCGACAGGAAAGGACCTGGTGCTTCCCGACAATTGGGTACGCGTGACCGACAAGGGCATCGCGGCGATCGAAGGGAAGTCGTACGTGGAATACGACGAAGCGGAGGTATTCATCCCGAAGGGCGAAGTGTACACCGCCTATCGGACCATAAAGAAGATCATGAGTCAGGCCCAAACGGAGCTTCTGGTGATCGATCCTTACGTCGATGAAGATTTACTGGACATGCTCGCCAGCCTCGATCCTTCGGTGAAAATCAGGGTCCTGACGCAGCACCTTAAGGGGGATTTCAAACTCGCGTACCGTAAGCTCGTGCAGCAACGGGGCGGAATCGAGGCACGGTCCTCGTCACAGTTTCACGACAGATTCATTGTGGTCGATGGCATAGCCTGCTATCAGCTCGGAGGGTCAATCAATCACGCTGGTGCCAAGGCCACGGTCATCGGCATGAAGTCGGAAGCCATCCGGGATGATGTCGTGAAAGAAGCCGAGAATGCCTGGTCATCAGCAAACCCGGTTTCGTAAAGAGGGCGTTTGCAGGGCGTGGGCAAATCCTGCGCCAGTCTGAGAGCGTCGTGGAAGTGGGGATGGCGGGTTGCGAATTCGGGGTCGTCGTGTAATGTGATGGAATTTGAGCTGGAGACAGAGCCGGATGCTCGATGAACGGCGGGAGAGAATCGTGAATGGGAGCTGCGCGGTGAGTCGGGGGACGAAGAATTGAACGCCGTTGAAATAGAACAAGCCATTTCGCAGCTGGCAGATCAGCCCTTCGACCCCGAGAACTTCCCGTATGCCTTTCTGGAAGCGTTCGGCAACAAGGAGACGACGATCAAGAGGCTGCGGGCCGGTGCCTCAAACAAATCCGATCTCGGCGGCGTTCTCCAGACCAACAATATCCACATCGCCACTTGCGAGGCGGGCCAGGTCACGAAGACACTCACGGCGTTGAAGGACAGCCCGGCGACCACGAAAGCGAAAGCGAAATTCATCCTGGCGACGGACGGCGTCGATTTTGAGGCCGAAGAACTGGCGAGCGGTGAAACCGTTGCCTGCGCTTACAAGGATTTTCCAGACCATTTCGGTTTCTTCCTCCCGCTCGCGGGGATCACGACGGTCAAGCAAATCACTGAAAACGCCTTCGACATTCGGGCCACCAGTCGCCTGAACCGGCTCTATGTGGAGCTGCTGAAGGACAATCCTGAGTGGGGCACGAGCGCGCGCCGCCATGACATGAATCACTTCATGGCGCGGTTGATCTTCTGCTTCTTCGCAGAAGACACCGACATCTTCATCGGCAAGGGCCTGTTCACCGACACCATTGCGCAGATGAGCGAACGGGATTCGTCGAACACGCATGAGGTGATCGGGACGCTGTTTCGCGCGATGAACACGGTACCTGCGAAGCGGGCAGAAGCGAAACTGCCGCGTTGGGCGGACGCTTTTCCCTATGTGAATGGCGGCCTGTTCTCGGGCAACATGGATGTGCCGCGCTTCAGCAAGATCGCACGCTCCTATCTTCTGCACATCGGCAATCTTGATTGGACGAAGATCAACCCGGACATTTTCGGGTCGATGATCCAGGCGGTGGCCGAAGACGAGGAGCGTGGCGCTCTCGGTATGCACTACACGAGCGTGCCGAACATTCTGAAAGTGCTGAATCCGCTTTTTCTAGATGACCTCCGCGCGACACTTCAGGAGGCGGGCGACAATCCCCGTACACTGCTCAACCTTCGCAAGCGCATGGCGAAGATCAGGGTCTTCGACCCGGTGTGTGGTTCGGGCAACTTCCTTGTTATCGCCTACAAGGAAATGCGCGCGATTGAGGCGGAGATCAACGAGCGCCGGGGGGAATCGGACCTTGGCAGCGAAATTCCGCTGACGAATTTTCGAGGTGTCGAGCTGCGCGATTTTCCGGCGGAGATCGCGCGGCTCGCACTCGTGATTGCAGAGTATCAGTGCGATGTACTTTATCGCGGCCAGAAGTTGGCGCTTGCCGAGTTTTTGCCGCTCCGTGCGGAAAACTGGATTACGTGTGGCAACGCGCTGCGGCTGGACTGGCTGAGCATTTGCCCGCCGACGGGGACTGGGGTGAAATTGCAAGCGGACGACCTGTTCAGTTCGCCATTGGATCAGGCGCAGATCGACTTCGAGAACGAGGGTGGGGAGACCTACATCTGCGGAAACCCGCCATATCTTGGCTTCACCTGGCAGAGCGCAGAGCAAAAGGCTGAGATTCGTGACCTTCTTGGAGGACGAACTTCGTCGAGCGGATTCCTCGACTATGTGGCCGGTTGGTTCATCAAAGCGGCTGAGTACGAGAAGAGAACGAACGCCGTTGCCGCGTTCGTGGCAACAAATTCGATATGCCAAGGGCAATCTGTATCGATACTGTGGCCCCTTCTCTTTGATGCTGGTTGCGATATCCTGTTCGCATACACGTCTTTCAAATGGTCTAATCTGGCCAGCAATAAAGCCGGCGTTACGGTAGTGGTGGTGGGGATTGGCCCGTCGATCGGTGGGCCTCGTCGTCTCTATGAACACGAAGAGCAAGAAAACGTGGTTGTGAGAGAAGGAGCATCAATCACGCCTTATCTTACCCTTGGGCCTCGCATCATTGTGGAGAAACGCGATTCTCCAATTAGCAAAGTTAACGTGATGGAGTTCGGTAACAAACCGAGCGATGGCGGTCATCTCCTCTTGCAATCGGAAGAATTGTCCGCGCTCAATCTTGATGCGGCGCAGCGTCACAAGTTCATTCGACGTGTTTATGGGTCGAATGATTTTATAAACGGCGGCGACAGGTTCTGCATCTGGATCGAGGATTCCCATCTTCCGGAGGCCCAATCCATAGAATCGATCAGGAAGCGTATCGACGCTGTTAGACGGGTCAGACTTGCAAGCCCGGATAAAGGGGCTAACGCTCTCGCGAAACGAGCTCACCAGCTGAAACTGATGCGCATCGGAGCCCGAAGTACGATCGTTGTGCCTGGGGTTTCTTCTGAGCGCAGACCGTATCTCCCCGTTGGCCTTGTCGATGACCGCACCGCATTGACAAATTTGGCATTTGGCCTCTACGACGCCCCAGTTTGGAACATGGCTCTGATCGCCTCGCGCCTGCATCTTGTGTGGATCGCAACTGTCTGTGGGAAGCTGGAAACACGATACCGGTATTCCAATACGCTCGGGTGGAATACTTTTCCTATCCCGACGCTGACGGAGAAGAACAAGGCCGACTAACGCGCTGCGCTGAAGACATCCTGCTGGCGCGTGAGCATCATTTTCCTGCATCCATTGCCGACGTCTACGATCCGGGCAACATGCCCGAGGGCCTGCGTCAGGCGCATCAACGCAACGACGAGGTGCTGGAGCGCATTTATATTGGCCGCCGTTTCAAGAACGACACAGAGCGGCTGGAAAAACTGTTCGAGCTTTATACCAGGATGACGAAAACGAAGGGGGCGGGATGAGTAGCCTTACAGTCGTTGAAAGACGTTATCTTGAGAAGTTTCTGAAAATATGGAAGGCGGCTATGTGCTTGGCTATTCCGATAATAGTTTCGGGACGTTCTTCAATCGTCAGTCGATTGATATTCATGGCCCAAAATATCAAACGTATGGAACGTCCAAAGCAAAAAAGCTACGTGCTTTCTGGGATAGCGAGGACGATTCTGTTGTGAGCAAAGCAATGTCGGTCATGCTCGATGAATATGAGGCTGATTGTGACCTGAATAAAAGGAAAATAGATTCAGAACTTCTCGTGAAGGTGCGGGGCATCGTCGCACGGCTTTCTGGAAGGCCACAGCCCGCGAACGCAGCGCCGACGGCTGCCGATTTCTTGAGCCACGAATTCACGATTCCGAATGTTCACAAGTTGCCGATTGAAGCGCAAGCCATACCGATCATCGAAAGCCGTCTTGCTGAGGCCCGGAAGGGATTAAACGCGGGCGCGTATCTCTCCGTGATCTTTCTTTGCGGAAGTGTTCTCGAAGCCGTCCTGCTTGGCGGGGCGCAGAAGGAGCCAGCGCGCTTCAATCGGGCAACTGCCAGCCCAAAGGACGGTAATGGCAGCGTAAAGCGTTTTCACGAATGGAATCTCGCTCAGTTTATCGACGTTGCCTGTGAGATCGACTTGTTAAAGCCTGACGTGAAGAAGTTCAGTCACGGACTGCGGGAATTCCGCAATTACATTCATCCATACGAGCAGATGGTATCCGGCTTCACGCCTGACGAGCACACAGCAAAACTCTGTTTTCAGGTTCTCAAAGCCGCACTTGCGAGCGTTGCGGGGGAAAGAAAATGACGACAGAAATAAAGTCAGTCCCGTCCATTTCCGTCGCCTACGTGCAGAACGGCAGTTCGACGAAGGCGAACGCGCTTGGTATGCGGCCCATGCAGGAGCGCGCCTACGAAAAACGCGGCGAGCAATACCTGCTGATCAAGTCGCCGCCCGCGTCGGGCAAGAGCCGCGCGCTCATGTTTATCGCGCTAGACAAGCTCCAAAACCAAGGGATCAAACAGGCGATCATCGTCGTGCCAGAGAAAGCGATCGGCGCGAGCTTTTACGATGAGCCCCTTACGGCAGAGCGGTTTTTGGGCCGACTGGCACGTGGATCCGAAATGGAACCTCTGTAATGCACCCGGCGGCGACAACGGCGGAAAGGTGAAAGCCGTCGGGGCGTTTCTTGAGAGCACTGACAAGGTGCTGGTGTGCACGCACGCAACATTTCGCTTCGCCGTCGATGAATATGGTGTGGAGAAGTTCGACGATCGGCTGATTGCAGTGGATGAGTTTCATCACGTCTCGGCCAACCCGGATAACAAGTTAGGCCTGCATCTCGGCCAATTCATAGCCCGCAACCGCGTCCATGTCATTGCCATGACCGGCTCTTACTTCAGGGGCGACGCCGAAGCCGTGCTTTCCCCGCAGGACGAGGCGAAGTTCGATACCGTTACGTATACGTATTACGAGCAGCTCGACGGTTATGAATATCTGAAGCAGCTCGACATCGGCTATTTCTTTTATTCCGGCTCCTATGTCGATGACATCCTGAACGTACTCGATCCGGCTGAGAAGACGATCATCCATATCCCCAACGTCAATTCGCGCGAAAGCACGAAAGACAAGATGCGGGAAGTGGAGCACATCATCGAGGCGCTAGGCGAGTGGCAAGGGGTTGACCCTGGCACGGGGTTCCAGCTTGTCAAAACAGCGGAAGGCCGCCTGCTTCGCATCGCTGACCTGGTTGATGACGATCCTAACAAGCGCGACCGCGTTTCCGCAGCGCTGAAAGACCCGTCGCAGAAGAACAACCGGGATTATGCAGATATCATCGTCGCCCTCGGCATGGCGAAGGAAGGCTTCGACTGGATCTGGTGTGAACACGCTCTCACCGTGGGATATCGAGCGAGCCTGACCGAAATCGTGCAAATCATCGGGCGCGCGACCCGTGACGCTCCGGGGAAGAGCCGCGCTCGCTTTACGAACCTGATTTCGGAGCCTGATGCTGCGCAGGAAGTTGTCACCGAGGCGGTGAACGATACCTTGAAGGCCATTGCGGCGAGCCTACTCATGGAGCAAGTGCTCGCGCCGCGTTTTGAGTTCAAGCCGAAGCACCCGGAGAGCGGCCCCGCGCCCGGCTACGATTACGGTGGAGGCGGGTACGATCCGAGCAAGTGCAATGTCGGTTTCAACGAGCAGACGGGACAGTTCCAGATCGAAATCAAAGGACTCGCCGAGCCGAAGAGCAAGGAAGCAGCCCGCATTTGTCAGGAGGATTTGAATGAAGTGATTGCGACCTTCATTCAGGACAAGACAGCGCTTGAGAGGGGCTTGTTCGACGAAGAACTTGTGCCCGAGGAACTTACGCAAGTCCGAATGGGCAAAATCATCAAGGACAAGTACCCGGCGCTTGATGACGAAGACCATGAGGCTGTGCGCCAGCACGCCATTGCCGCGCTCAATCTCACGCAACAGGCCAAACAGCTTGCGGTCGGCGGGGGAGGGGACGACGCCGGGCAGGCCGCGAACACCTCCCTGATCGACGGTGTGCGCCGGTACGTGATTCATGTGCGCGAACTAGACATCGACCTGATCGACCGTATCAATCCGTTCGGCGAAGCCTATGCAATCCTCGCAAAGAGTATGAGCGAGAGCAGCCTGAAACAGGTTGCGGCGGCTATTGCCGCCAAGCGCACTAGCTTGACGCCGGAGGAGGCGAAAGAGCTTGCTGTGCTCGCCGTCAGGTTCAAGAAGGAGCGGGGACGGCTCCCGTCCCTCGACTCCCAGGATGCCTGGGAAAGGCGGATGGCTGAAGGCGCAGCCGCGTTTGTTCGCTACAAGGATGAAGGTCGCTATGAGTGACATCGACCTCGATCAACTGCGCTCGGAACTGGACGACTTTGCGGAGCCGGAGAAGAAAGGCGGACGCTCCCCGCGTGAGGAACGCGTCATTGCTGGATTCGAGGAAATACAGCGATTTGTTGAGAAAAAAGGTCGCGCCCCACAACATGGGGAAGACCGCGACATTTTCGAGCGGCTGTATGCCGTGCGGCTCGACCGGCTGCGCGCGCTTGAGGAATGTCGTTCGTTGCTCGCGCCGTTCGACCATCAAGGTCTGCTCTCCGGCACGAAGGCCCTAGCCGCTGCGTCGTCGGAGACGGTTGACGAGGCTGAACTGCTGGCTGAGCTGAAGGGCGCGGCGGGTGACGGAGCCATCACCGAGCTGCGCCATGTCCGCAAGAGCGTTGCAAAACGCCCCGCCGAGGAGATCGCCAATCGCACCGTTTGCGAGGAGTTCGAGACCTTCAAGCCGCTGTTCGAACAGGTGAAGCGAGAGTTGAAGTCCGGCGTTCGGCACACGCTTCCCGTCAAGAATATGGACGAGATCAAGATGGCGGAGATTCAGAAGGGAGAATACTTCATCGTCGGGGGACAGCTGGCTTACATCGCTGAGGTGGGTGAGGATTTCAAGACGCAATACGACCGTCGAGACAGCCGGTTGCGGGTTATCTACGACAACGGGACCGAGAGCGATTTGCTAATGCGGTCCTTCCAGCGCGCCCTTCACCGGGACGAGGCGGGGCGGCTCATCACCAATCCCGACACCGGCCCGCTGTTTGCCGAGCAGCAAACGGAGGATGATCTGGTAAGCGGCACGATTTATGTTCTGCGCAGCAAGTCGGACCATCCGGTTGTCGCAGCCAACCGCGATGTGGTGCACAAAATCGGGGTCACAGGCGGCAAGATGGAGACGCGCATCGCGAACGCGAATTTGGACCCAACCTTTCTGATGGCCGACGGTGAAGTCGTTGCCACTTACGATCTCTTCAACGTCAATCGAGTTAAACTCGAAAACCTGATTCATCGCGTCTTCGATCTCGCGCAGTTGAGTATTGAAATCCGGGATCGCTTCGGCAACCCCGTCAAACCGCGCGAGTGGTTCCTCGTTCCCCTTTTCGTTGTCGACGAAGTGGTCAAGCGAATAAAAGACGGGACGATTACAGACTATGTCTACGACCCGGCTTCGGCGCGATTAGTGAAGGCAGGCTGCTGACGTACGACGGCCAAGTCATTTCGCATAAGTCGAAGCGACAAGGGCGTCGACGCTTATGAAGTGTTTCTCGGATGAAGATCACGCACGGTCGGTGTTAGCTTTCCAATGTTGGCGCCTCTCGATCTGGTGTCCGCCTATGCTTGGCGGCGTGTAGCGTTTACAACCTACGCGCTCAGCCTTTCTTTTTTCGAGGCGGTCATTCTCGATGCGCTCGTTCGTGGCGGCGGGCGTGAAGCGGTTATCCTCGCTGATGTCCAGGGCGTGCGGGCGAGCCTGGGGGAGCAGGGCGCGCGTCGGGTCGGAAAGGACTACGAAGTTGAGCCAGTGGCCGTATCCGGAGGAGTTTTTCATCCGAAGCTATCGGTTCTTTCGGCGGGTGAGGAGTGCCACCTGCTGGCCGGTTCTGGGAACCTGACTTTTGGCGGCTGGGGTGGAAACCGCGAAGTCCTTGAACACCTTCATCCGAGCTTTGCTGCCGACGCTATTGAGGATGCGGCAGATTTCTTTGATCTTCTCCCCGTAACAGAGCGCATTCGCCATTGTGCCGAGGAAGAGTGCGCGGCAATAGCCGCAGCTCTTCGCGGGTCGATCCAGGGCAAGCCTCGCAACGGTAATATCCGCCTTTTTCATAGCTTGGATAAATCAATTTCAGAGCATCTGGTGCAGACGGCGGACGGCCTTGGCGGCGCGGTGCGCATCGTGGCGGCTGCGCCATTCTGGGACGGCGGGTCAGCTATTGATGATTTGTGCCACAGGCTTGGGCTGGATCACGTCTTCGTGCATGCGCATTCCCACGGCTGCGTCGAGGGAAGCGCGGGCTCGAACTGGCCGGCTGGTTGTCACAGCAGCGTGCAAGCAATTCGCCTTGAAGTAATGGAGGCGCAAGGGTCTCGCCGACTTCATGCAAAAGTGTTCGAAGTGATCTGCAAACGTGGGCGTATTGTGCTTTCCGGCAGCGCGAACGGCACGGCGACAGCTTTGTCGGCGGAGCGCAATGTCGAGGCATGGGTTGTGCGTATCGAGCGGGAACGCACGGCGGGCTGGAAATTCAGCGCGTGCGATCCGCCGGAACTACAGGCAGCCCTGGAAAAGCCCGAGAGCGACGAGCAGGCACTGGGAGTGCTGCGCGCAGTTTTGGAAGGAGACGAGGTCAGCGGGAAGGTGCTGACGCCCACGATGAAAGGAACAGTCTCCGTGTTTCGCAGCACGGAATTGGGCTTGCAGCTGTTGGGGGAGGCCAATCTTTCCGCAGAGGCGACATTTCGGATCAAGGCGCCCGGCCTGGAAGAGCAATCGTGGCGGGGGGAACGTCTCGTCATTCGGGTTCAAAGCAAGGAAGGCAAACAGGCCGAAGGGTTCGTCTCCGTGGCGAGCTTTGTCGACATAACCCGACGTACCGGGAGCGTAGGACGACGGCTTTTTGCAATGTTGGCTGGCACGGAAACTCCGGCTGATGTCGCCGCGATCATGAGTTGGTTCTATGAGGACCCTCAGCGCCTGGCAGGGACAGCGCCAGAAGCGATCAGTGGTGGATCTGAGAATGCCAGCGACCCTGATGAGTCTTCCATCATGATCACCGTCGCGGAGCTGGATGGCGAGTACGCGGATGCTTTCAGGGCAAGCGCCGGTAAGGACACCGCCGCAAACCGGAGCTGGGTTCGCTTCATAAGTCATGTCTTCGCGGCTCTGCGCGAGAAACGCGGCCCCTTTGGTCGAGCCGGTACGGGCCGGAAGGGAGAAGATGAGGAAGACGAACCAGCGGAGAATGGATCGGAGCCGGAGGGTGAAGACCCCGCAATCGAACGGTCGATGGAGATATTCGGCCGGCTCTTCGATCGCTTGGTGTCTCCGGAGAGCTCGTCACGTCACATCATGATGGCCTTTGATCTGACGCAGTATGTTTGCGAGCGTATGCAGCCAGACGCCGCACGGGTGCAAGCGTGGATTGAAGGGTTGATAAGGGCCTTGGTGAAAATCGGTGTACCTCCCGAGCGGCAGAACGATGTAGCTGGGGCCGTTCTGATTTTGCTGGGCATGGAGCCTGACCCGCGCGGCTATCGGTGGGCGCGGGATTGTCTTCTTCATGTGGGCGTGGATATGTGCGGCAAGGCGCCATCAATGGAAGGCGTGCAAGGGTTTGGCTCGATCCTGCATCAAACGGACGGGTTCGAGGCGAGTTGGGAGCGATTGCAAGACATCCGCACCTTTGCGGAACAGGTTCGCTCTTATCTGCACGCTCTGAAGGAAAGCAAGCCATCTGTGGATTACGGGGACCTCGCTCGTGAAGCGCCTGAGGAATGGCCTGTCCTGCAAGCGGCGTTTGCGTCCGAATACGCGCGCAAGAGAATCGTGGTTTTGACCCAATGGCAGGAATTCTGCCCCCGCTGTCAAATCTCACTGCCAACTGGCGAACTCTACAGATTGCAAGCGATAGGGATCGCAACGGCGAAAGGCTGTTGCCATCGCATTGTGATCTGGCCGGGAGAGTGATCATGGCACGTCCCTCACTGACGGAACTGACAGCGGCCGCGGCAGCGGCGAATGATCCGGGCTTCACGCCAGCCAGTGTGCCAAGGTTCGGGGGCGTCGATCCCCTGGGTCTGCGTCAGATCAATTTCGACCTGATGGACCAGGTCATTCCTGGGCTGAACAATGTTGCGCGTCATATCCGGCCGTTCGTTCTGGTGGCATGGGCCTGGCGTCGCGCCTCCCAGCTCGCCAAGAACCAGGGAAGCAAGATGATTGCTGCGGATCGCCTGCAAGACTTCGTGGATCACATCGAAGTGATATACGTCTGGTCGCAGTTGCTGGTGAACGGTGACGTGGACCTGCCAGGTAGCCAGGTGCTCGCCAATCTAGTACGGGCGGAGAAGTGGACATTTGGAGGCTCCGCGTGGCAGCAACGTCGGAACGTCAGACGCTACTCGACAGCGTTAAGCGCTCCCGTCAACTACGGGCCTGCTCTGAAGATGTTAGGTTGGGTGCAACGGCACCCTCACTATCCGGACATCTTGATGGCCACGCCCGCAGCCGGTCCGGCGCTGGATGCTTTCGAGCAGCGAATTGGGGATCGGCTCAGTCATCCGGCATTCAGCAAGTTTGGTTCGGTAACGGTGACGAGAGATGAAGCGCGACAGTGGGCAAAAGCCTGGGCGCTGGATGGTGTCATCAAGGCAGAAGCGCAGGCAATAGCCGAAATGCTTTATGGCTCGAAAGCTCCAGTGTGCAGACAGTTAGCTGGGGAGTTGATGTTCGCGGCGGCCAAACATTCGTGCAGCACGGATGTCGAACGAGTCAGGAGCATGATGGCTGGCCCCCCATCGAAATTCACGCCAAGCTCTCATCTTGTGAACACACGGGAAGCGTGGCGGCGAATCCAAGTCCGTCAGCTACTTCGCCTCTCGCTGGAGGCTCTGTTTTATTGGATATTGGTCGCTCTCGAAGGAAAGCCGAAGGGTACGGATGAGCTTGTTGACATGTTTCTCGGCCAGCTCCCGACGCTGGCCAAGCAAACCACTGCAGACAACTGGCTGGCTACGGCCGTTCCTTCCAATTCGGGTCCGACGGAGCTGATCAAAAAGATCGAAAAGGCGCTGGAGACGCCAACAGGTGCCGACCTTGCGCCCAGCATCGCCGCAGGTTTAGCGATTTGTCTTGCTGAACCGCCACAGGAGCTGAACGATTTCGAGCGATCGGACAGGTTGCCGTTGTTTCGGGCGCGCCGGGAAGCGGCAGCGCGGGAGAAGGGCCCGACAAAGGATTTTGTGCGTCACATTTTGGAAAGTTGGGTCTTAGCCCAGCATGTCTACTGGTCCGTAGGGCGCGGGCTTGCGGATGCCCGCGCACAAGGAAAAAACCTGTTGCGGTTAAAGGTCATCTTGGACGAAAACGGCTGGACTCTGGCTCCCGGCCTGTCCCGTGGTTGGCCTCCGGAGCCCACTCCGGACAGGCTGCGGACGATGATTAGCCTTGCAACGGAATGCGGTCTCTTCAATCAACTACAGCTCAAAAACAACTGAGGCAGAGCGAAGGCATGACAGATCAGCAAGCCGCGCAGATCGCGCACCTTCTGAATACGCTGAATCAGCTTCAGGTTAATTACACGGCCGAGAAGGTCATCGAACACGCTGACGATTATCTCTTCGAGATCAAAGACGACGCAATCGTTGCATGCGTTGAGGTGAAGAAGATTCAGTGGTACCAATACGAAATATGTCACCTTTCTGTGAGTGAGCAGTATCAACATCAAGGGCTCGGCAAACGACTTATCCGGCGTGGCGAGGAGAAAGCCCGATCTGGGGGAGCCCGGATCGCTCAATGCACAATCCGCGTTGGAAACGCCGCAAGTGAGGCAGCATTTCAAAAAAGTGGATATCGGGAAGCGTGTCGGTTTCTTAACGCTGGGACGGGAAACTATGTTGCCGTTTGGCAGAAAGTGCTGTGCACGTGACTGGCGGCATACGGCAGTAAGTCACAGCATGAAATGTCGTAAGTATTCCTATCGCATAGATGTTGGGTTCGCGCCGGATCACTTTATCGGGCGTCGATAGGGGGTTCGCCCCACACTGACAGGCTCAGGGATAGTTGATCGGACTGGAAGATGGTTTCGATGTCCCGACGCACGACGGGCGCTAGGCGGTAACAGCACTGTGCAATTTCGATCATGCCCTTTTTGGACATATCTTCTAGTGCTATGACCACATAGATAGGTAATCAAGATATACACTTGGCGTGGATGGTGTCAGGCTTTATAGCTATGGCATGGGTAGAGGCAAAGCACTC
>Ga0209039_10001504_pt1 | contig 21572 bp, 20 predicted proteins | sample BogFormECP12_OM1_FD_188238 | JGI IMG/M metagenome (GOLD analysis project Ga0209039, IMG submission 188238) | Bog forest soil microbial communities from Calvert Island, British Columbia, Canada - ECP12_OM1 (SPAdes) (version 2) | ecosystem: Environmental > Aquatic > Freshwater > Wetlands > Bog ...
GCAACGCGGTTCGGAAGAAATGACCGGCATGAGCTTCCTCGAGCACCTCGAGGAACTGCGCCGCCGCATCATCTACAGCTTCCTCTACATCGTCGGCGGCTTTTGCGTTTGCTGGTGGTTCCACGAGCAGATCTTCGCGCTCATGCAGAAGCCCATCATGGAGGCCCTGGCCAGCCACCAGATGGAGCAGAAGCTGGTCTATCTGAACCCGACCGACCCCTTCAACATGTATTTGAAGATTTCGTTCATCGCGGGGGTCTTCGTGGCTTCGCCCTTCGTGCTCTACCAGATATGGCTGTTCATCTCGCCAGGTTTGTATCGCCATGAACGCCGCTACGTATTGCCCTTTATGTTCAGCACGGTGGGCTTGTTTCTGGCCGGCGGGCTCTTCGCTTACAAAATGGTGTACCCGGCGGCGCTCGACTTCCTGATCGGATGGAGCGCGCAGTTCAAGCCGATGATCACCATCGGCGAATATACCGACCTGTTTCTCACCATCATCGTGGGCCTAGGCATCGTTTTCGAGATGCCGATTCTGGTGTTTTTTCTATCGCTGATGGGAATTCTGACCGCCGGGTGGATGTGGCGAAACTTGCGCTACTCGATCCTGGTGATCTTCATCATTGCCGCTATCATTACGCCGACCACCGACATCATGAACATGTGTATCTTTGCGGCCCCGATGATTGTTCTCTATCTGGCCAGCATAGCGATCGCGTGGTTCGTGCACCCAGCGCAACGCAGGAAGCGGGCGGGAAACGCCGAAAGCGAATAGAACAGCGGCTCAACAGAGCCGGATATCGAAAGCGGCAAATCTCCGGATGTAGATATTGAATGCTTGAAAGGGTATTTTGCTCAGGTTTGGCCTGAACGACATGAAGACTATCGCCACTCTCGTTGTTCTTCTATCCCTACTCTGCGCGCCACTCCTGGCGCAAGTTGCGGCCGACAACCCGGTTGAGGCACTTCGTACGCCCGGATGGAATAAGGGCATTTTTGTCGGTGGGAGCACCTCGTTTGCTAACACTCCCAGCGCACAGACCTTTCTGACGGGCGCGCGCTTCGGGCGAGTGCTGACGCACGAATTGGGTCAGAATGCGCTCCGCGGCAGTTTCGAGATGGCCGTGGACATCATCCCCATCAACGAGTTCTGGATTGGCGGAAACGCGCAATACGCTGGGGCCATCAATCCGTTCATCGCCAAATGGAACTTCACGGGCGGGAAGAGTGTCTCCCCTTATCTTGCGGCTGTCGGGGGTGTCGTGTTCAGCTCCAGTAATCTCCCGCCGGGGAATACCTCGCAAGTGAATTTCACCAGCGGGGCTGAGTTGGGAGCGCAGTGGTTCCGCCACGAGCGCAACTCGCTGAACTTCGCGGTGAAGATCTACCACCTGTCGAACGCTTCCCTCGGAACCTTGAACCCGGGCATCAATGGAGCGGTGCAGTTCATGGTGGGATATACGTGGCGTTGAAGAGAGCAATTAGCATTCAGCAATTAACGATAAGCGACTGGCGAAGACCCACTCAAGCAAAGGCAGCTTGAGTGGGGCACCCGCTTGGGTGCTGCATCCACTCAGTTGCTAGTCGCTAGTTGCTTCATTATCCTGACTTCTTATGCCAGCACTCGTGGAATGTGTTCCGAACTTTTCCGAAGGCCGCGACAAATCCAAAGTTGATGCAATTCTTGAAGCGATGAAGATGGACGGCGTTTATCTGCTCGACCGCGAGATGGACGCCGACCACAATCGCTGTGTCATCACCCTCGTGGGCGATCCGGTCAAGGTCGTCGAGGCCGCAATTCGCGGCGTAGGTAAGGCTGCCGAGCTTATCGACTTGACCCAGCACACGGGGGCGCATCCGCGGCTCGGAGCGGCCGACGTTATTCCTTTCATTCCGATTGAGGGCGTGACGTTGGAAGACTGTGTCGCCATCGCGCGCCGGGTTGGCGAAGAAATCTGGAAGCGCTATCAGGTGCCTGTTTACCTGTACGAGGCCGCTGCACAGAAGCCCGAGCGCCAGAACTTGGAAAACGTACGTCGCGGGCAGTTCGAAGGCATTCGTGAAGAGGTAAAAACTAATCCGGCTCGACGGCCAGACTATGGCGATGCCGCACTGCATCCCACAGCCGGTGCGACGACAGTGGGGGCGCGCAAGTTTCTGGTGGCGTACAACGTGTATCTAAACACGCCCGATGTCGAAGTCGCGAAAAAGATTGCCAAGGCGGTGCGCTACTCCAATGGCGGCCTGCGCTACGTCAAAGGCATGGGCGTCGGCGTTCGCGGCTTGGCACAGGTGTCGATGAATCTAACGGACACCGACCAGACGCCGATCGCACGCGTCTTTGAATACGTCAAGCGCGAGGCAGCGCGTTGCGGTGTTCTGCCGCTCTCCAGCGAAATCGTTGGTCTGATTCCCAAGAAGGCCTTGGAAGACGCCGCTGAATGGTTCTTGCAGATCGAGAACTTCGACTCCTCGCTGATTCTGGAGAATCGACTTGCCGCCGTGATGAGCGGCAAGATGGCAGTGGGAGGAATCCGTGCGGGAGTTGAACCCTTCATCGAACAACTGGCCGCGCCGACCGCAGCTCCGGGTGGAGGCTGTGCATCGGCTGCGGCAGGAGCGATGGCTGCAGGGTTGGGCAGCATGGTGGCGGGGATGTCGCGGGGCAAGAAAGCCTACTTGCAATACGAACGGCAGTTGAGCGACGCGATTGCGCGGCTGGCAGAAATCCGCGCAGAGTTGAAGGCTGCAATCGATGCTGACGCCGCTTCTTTCAACGAGGTGATGGCCGCCTTCAAGAAAGCTAAAGAGCAGCCAGTAGCGCAGAGCGAGGTCGATGCAGCACTGAAGAAGGCGACCAATATTCCACTCGCGGTTGCGGAACGGGCGAGGGAAGTGCGCAAGCTCCTGGAGGGATTGCGGCCCATTACGAATCCAAAGATGGCGTCGGACCTGGCCGTGGGGATCGCGTTGGCGGGAGCGGCGACCGAAGGCGCATTGGCAAACGTGGAAATTAACCTGTCCGATCTGAAGGATGATGCCTTTGTCACTGAAGTGCGCCAGCGCGTGGCGGCGGTGCATTCCTAGCGACTGCGAGAAAGCCTCGACCGCACGCATCGGGGCATTCCCGACGGATGGCTGGCAAACGTCTAACGACTCGCACCCTGTTGCGTCTAAGACTCAGGTAAAATAGTGCGAATGAAGCAGTCTCTCTCTGGACTTATCCTGGTGGTTCTGATGTGCCTTCCGGCATTCGGTGCCCCGCTCAGCAGCAACGCGCGGACGGTCGTCCCGTCCGCGATTCAACAAGTCATTTCGGTGGATTATCGATCGTTGCGCGGCTCGCAGACCGCGCTGGCGTTAAAGAACCGAGTATTGCCTGACAACTTGAAGCAGTTCGAGAATGCGCTGCGCGCCTTTGGCATTGAACCCAACAAGGATGTCGAGCAACTTACCTTTGTCACCTACCGGCAAGCGAACAAGAGCCTGAACGCCATAGGAATAGCGCAGGGCCCCTTCAAGCAAAAGGAATTCCTGCAGAAGATGCAGTTGAAGAAGGTCAAGCCGGAGAAATATCTACTCTCCTACCTCTATCCCATGGGCTCTGGGATGCAGTTGGTGTTTCTCGATCCCTCGACGATTGTCTTTGGCGAAAACAGTTCGTTGAAGGGTGCCATCGACGTGCGCGACAAGGGTGCCGAGTCACTCGCGTTGAACAACTCGATCAACGATCTCATTACGGACATCGACAGTGCACCGATCTGGAGCGTGCTCGATCAATTGGGGACGCAGAACATGATGAAGTCCGCGCTTGGGCAGGCTTCGTCGCTCGCCGATTACGACGTGGTGAAGAAGCGGCTGCTGGCGTCGGATTACGTCATGAACTTCGAGAATGGCGTGACCTTTGACCTGAATGTGAAGACATCCGACAATATGACGGCCGCCAGCCTGGCGTCGTTGCTGAAGGCGGGAGTTTTGTATCGCAAGATCAACGCCACGCCAGTCGAGAAACTGGCGCTGGAAAGCATGACGGTAGACAACCAACACGATCTTCTTCAGATGCATTTCAAGACCGATGATCAGCGATTTCAGGCGTTGCTAAAGTCAGATTTGTTCGCGTCCGTCTCGCACTAGTTATCCTCGGTTGCTGTGTCACCCGCCCAATTCGGGCGGGTTTATCTTGTAGCTATAATCGGTTTGCCTTGTCCTATTCGTACAAACGGATTCTCCGCCAACTGGTGTGCCTGATCGCTCTGACAGCGTTGAGTGCGGCGTTGGCCACTGCTCAAGCGGTTCATGGCACAACAACGCTGATGGTCATGCCATTCGACAACCACTCAAAGGTTAGCGGCCTGGATTGGATCAGCGAGGCCTGTCCAGAGGTGCTTTCCCAGCGGATGTCGTCACCGAAGGTCAATGTCGTCACCCGCGATGACCGTATCTTTGCGTTCGATCGGGCAGGGATTCCTGCGGCGGTGCATCCCTCGCGGGCGACAGTATTCAATACAGCGGAGCAGATGGGTGCCGACTACGTCGTGCTGGGCAGTTACGCGGTCGATGGCAGCGCCCTCCAAGTAAGTGCGCAGCTTCTCGATATCAAGAAACTGCGGCTGTATCCGCCGGTGCAGAGCAACGGGCTTTTAGCTGATTTCGTCGATCTCCAGACGTCGCTGGCCTGGGAGTTGCTGCGGCAGATGCCAAACCCGCCCCAGGTCACGCAGCAGCAGTTCATGAAGGCGTTTGCGCCGATCCCTCTGAATGCATTCGAAAACTACATTCGTGGCGTCATGTCCACCAGCCGGCAGTTGAAGATCCGGTATTTCAAGGAGGCAATTCGGCTGAATCCGAGTTACACACTGGCCGAGTTGCAACTCGGCAAAGTGTATTACGACAATCACGAGTACGAGCAGGCGGCGGCGGCGCTTGGCAAGATTCCTAAGGACGATTCCGCCATTGGCCAAGCCACGTTTCTTCTGGGCATGTCGGAGTACTACCGGGGAAGCCTTGACCGCGCTTACACCGCATTCAGTTATCTCGCAACTCGGCTGCCGCTGATCGAGGTCTACAACAATCTCGGTGTCGTCGATGCGCGGCGCGGACGCCGCACGGCGGCGCTGGAATACTTCTCTAAAGCCGTGGCAACCGATCCCAACGATCCAGATTATCGTTTCAATCTCGCACTTGCCCTGTTCAAAAATGGAGACGCGACGGGGGCCGCGCGCCAGTTGAAGGAGGAATTGCAGCGCCGTCCGACCGACGCGGAAGCCAAGTCGCTGCTGGAGATGATTAACCGAGGTGTTACGGCGCCATCGACTGTGACGGCGACAACGGCGAGCGGTTCGCCAGCGACTCCGGCGGGCCAGCCTCGGATTCCTATCGAGCGCATCAAGCGGGACTACGACGAAGCTTTCTACCGTCAACTTGAGACGGAGATCAACAATCTCAACGAGCAGCGCCCGACAAATACAGGAAAAGGCAACCAGAGCTTGACTCACGTCGATCGTGGGAAACAGTTATTGGCAAAGAATGCCAACACTGACGCGGAGCATGAATTCCGTGACGCCGTCGCAGCCGATGGCAGCAACGCCGCCGCTCATGCCGGATTGGCAGAAGCACTGGAGAGGCGAGGGGATGCGTCGAACGCGCGCGCCGAAGCGGAAACCTCCCTGCGCTTGCAACCCAATGCGTCAGCATATTTTGTGTTAGCGCGCCTCGACTTGAAGCAGAACCAGATTCAGCCGGCCACGGAAGCCGTCGATAAAGCGCTGGCCTTGGAGCCTGCCAATCCAACTGGGCTGGCGCTGCAGCGCGAGGTCGCTGCAAAACGAACGGCTTCCCAAGTAAGATAAGGGTAGTCCTCCGGAAGGGGGCCGTATGTCTCGAATTCGTTTTCTCGCCGTTGTGCCCTCTCTCGTGTTGTTCACCGCGGGTATAGCTTTCGCCAGCGGCGTCGTCAAGATCAAGTTGGACGACACCATCCAGCCGATCAGCGATGAATACATTGGCCGCGCCATCGAACAGGCACGCCAGACCAACGCTGATGCGGTGCTGATAGAGCTGCGTACACCCGGCGGCCTGGTCGACTCCACACGTTCGATCATCGAAAAGATGCTGGCGTCTCCAGTCCCGGTGATCGTGTTTGTCGCGCCCTCGGGAGCGCGAGCCGCTTCGGCGGGTTTCTTCATCCTCGAGGCCGCCGACGTTGCTGCCATGGCTCCAGGAACCAATACGGGAGCCGCGCATCCGGTTACCTTTGGTGGCGAGAAGATGGACGACGTGATGAAGCAGAAGCTCGAAAACGACGCGGCTGCATTCATGCGCTCGTTCGTCGGACCACGAGGACGAAACGTGGCACTGGCGGAAGCTGCCGTGCGCGAGTCGAAGTCATGGACCGACAAGGAAGCCCTCGATCAGCACCTCATTGACTACGTAGCCCGCGATCAGGACGACTTGTTCAAGCAGCTCGACGGCAAGCCTATCAAGCGGTTCGACGGGAAGACGGTCACGCTCCATCTAGTCGGCGCGCCCGTCATCGAATTGCCGATGACTCTCAAGCAGCGAATTCTCGATTTCCTGCTTGATCCAAATATCGCCTTCCTCGTGCTGGCCGTAGGCGCGCTGGCCCTTTATGCCGAGTTCAATCATCCCGGCGCAATTGTGCCTGGTGTGGTTGGTGTGGTGTTCATTCTGCTGGCATTGTTTGCACTGAACCTCCTGCCCACTCGCTATGCGGCGTTCACGCTCATCATGGCGGCATTCGTGATGTTCGCGCTGGAAGCGAAGTTCGCTACTCACGGCATCCTGGGTGTGGCCGGTATTGCGCTGATGACAATCGGAGGCCTCCTGTTGGTGGATGGCCCGATTCCCGAAATGCGGGTGAAGCTCTGGACCGCACTCGCGATAAGCATTCCACTGGGCGCGATTACAGTCTTCCTGATGAGCATTGCCTTGCGCGCCCGCCGCAACAAGATTGTCACAGGAACTCAGGGCATGATCGGTTCGATCGGTGAAGCCCGCAGCGACATTGATCCGGAAGGAAAGGTATTTGTTCAGGGCGAACTGTGGAACGCACACGCGCCTTCACGCGTGCAGATGGGTGAGCAGGTTGTGGTGCGCAAGGTCGAGGGCTTGGAGCTGCAAGTGGAGAAAGTCCGCTAACCACTGGCGATCCGCGCTGATATCACCTGTCGAAATTCCTCTGGCTCAGCGGCTCTCGCGACAATTTCTACCTATTGCCAAATTGGGTAACGCCCTCATATAAGCCTACAATCATCTTGGCCACAGGTTCTAAACTTGTTTGTGGCCACGGAGGCGCCCGGTGAATTTGTTTGTGATCATCCCCGTTGTCATTGTTTTGCTGTATCTTCTCAACTCAATCAAGATACTGGCCGAGTACGAACGTGCAGTCATTTTCCGGCTGGGCCGCCTGCTGGGGACGGCGAAAGGGCCCGGCATAATACTGGTTTTCGCGCCCATCGACCGTATGGTGCGCATTTCACTGCGGCAAGAAGCGCTCGAGGTCCCACCCCAAGACATCATTACCCGTGACAACGTCACGCTGAAAGTCAACGCGGTGATCTTCCTGCGGGTGATTGACCCCAACAAGGCCGTGGTCGCGGTTTCAAATTACCTGTACCAAACATCGCAGTTTGCTCAGACTACATTGCGCTCGGTGCTAGGCGAAGTCGATCTGGACGAACTGCTGGCACACCGCGAGAAAGTCAACAACCGATTGCAGTCGATCCTCGATCAGCACACCGATCCGTGGGGAGTCAAGGTAACCAACGTCGAAGTGAAGCAGGTTGATCTTCCCGAGACCATGACGCGCGCCATGGCCAAACAGGCCGAGGCGGAGCGCGAGAAGCGGTCCAAGATCATTCATGCGGAAGGCGAATACGCTGCGGCACAGCGGTTGACCGATGCGGCGCACCTGTTGGCTACCGAACCAACAAGTATTCAGTTGCGGTACTTGCAGACGCTGACAGAAATCGGCGTTGAAAAGAACACCACCATCATCTTCCCAGTGCCGGTAGACCTTTTGACCGGTTTGCAGCAACTGGTGAAGGTGGATACGGCAAAGGCAGCAGCGCCTGCAACCTCGCCGGGACAATAAAGACGGAGGAGCGACGAATGGCGACGGACGACAGCGACATCACCCTAGGGCCAGGCAAACTGCTGGGCCTGTTCTTCATGCTGGTTGCAGTTTGCGGAGTATTTTTCGCCATCGGCTACTCGCTGGGGAAAACCTCCGCCCGTGAACAGGCCGTGAACGACAAGGCGGCCCTCAACGCTTCGCTGGCAGCTCCTTCGGCCGGCGATCCGAGCGTTGGCAAACCCTCGGCCGTGATTTCGTCTAAGAACGAGTCACAATCTGCTGCGGGGGAAGAGGCGTCTGCCTCGAAGTCACAACCCGATATGACCTTCTATAACGCCGTGAAGCAGAGTGATCACGGCTCGCAGCCGGTGGCGACTGAAGCCGCTCAGCCTGAGGCTTCCAAGACGCTGCAGGATAAGACCGCCGATCCGCGTGCTACGAAAAGTAACGCGCCTTCAGAAGCCAATTCCGCTAAGCCAGTTTTGGACGTCAAAGCGGAAACGAAAGGTGAGACGAAGCCAGCGGTAGCTCCGGTCGCTAGCGGGGCATTTGTCGTACAAATTGCTGCCGTTTCTCGCGAAGAAGATGCTGCCGCTCTGGCAGGCGCGCTCCGCAAGAAGAGCTACAGCGTCTTCGTGGTCAATAATCCCGCCATCCATGACAAGCTTTATCACGTGCAGGTTGGGCCCTTTGAAACCCTGCAGGACGCGGAGTCGATGAAAGCCAAATTGACCGGTGAGGGCTACAACCCGATCGTAAAGCGAAGTTGATTGCCATCGAAGAAGCCGATCGACAGGGCCATCCGCCCCTGGATGGCCTTTTGCCTTCATAGTAGAAGCGACCGCTGGACGCAAACTCTTCACTCATGAAGCGGCTTGCTGGGAGGAACTTCCGGGCTCCGCAGGCGCCCGCTCCGGCATGTCTTCTTTGTCTAAGGATAGTGCGGTTCCGGATGTAGCGCGGGCTCCGTGCTGCCGGTCAGCTGTGTCCGCGGCTGGTTCGGCGTATTCCGTCGACGAAACCGTCGTCTTGCTCGGCTCTCCAGTGATTAGCCGGGCAGAACGATCGTAGGTGAAATAGCTCCAAGCCCACTGGATCATCACGATGATGCGGTTGCGGAAACCGATGAGGAAGAATATGTGAACAAAGAGCCAGCACAACCACGCCAGAAAGCCCGATATGTGGACCTTGCCGAATTGTGCCACGGCAGCGGCGCGACCGATCGTTGCCAAGCTTCCCTTATCGACGTAATGGAAGGGTGCGCGAACGTTGCCGGCCAGATCCGCGGCGATCTGGCGGGCCACCCAGCGGCCTTCCTGCATGGCCACCGGAGCCACGCCCGGCAACTGCGTTCCTTCGGCATGCTTCAAGGATGCCAGGTCGCCGATCACGAAGACTTCCCGATGACCGGGTAAGCTGAGGTCAGAGTCGACCAGCACACGGCCGGCGCGGTCCACCGGACCACCCAGCGATCGGCCCAACGGGGAAGCCGCCACTCCGGCCGCCCATAACACCACGCTTGCGTGCATAACGTCGTCGCCAACATGGATCTCGTCCGGGAGAACATCGGTAACGGCGGAATTCAAGCGCACGTCGACACCGAGGTGTTCCAGTTGACGCTTGGCACTTTGACGAAGGTCCTCGGGGTAGGCGCTCAACAGGGAAGAACCAGCCTCAAGCAGCACGACGAGCGTCTTTTTCGGGTCAATGTGGCGAAAGTCCGCCGCCAGGGACTTACGGGTGATCTCGGCCAGCGTTCCGGCTAACTCCACGCCCGTGGGACCACCCCCTACAACGACAAAATTCAAGGGCGGGTGTTGGCCAGTAATTGCAGCGTGCCGCTCCGCCAATTCAAACGCCAGTAGTACGCGTCGCCGAATCTCCAACGCATCTTCGACGGTCTTCAACCCGGGAGCGAACCGTTCCCATTCGTCGTGTCCAAAGTAAGCGTGGCTTGCTCCAGCCGCTACCACCAGATAGTCGTAGCCAAGCTCAAACTCGCGCAGCTTAACGATGCGGCGTTCAAGATCGAAATCCAAGACCTCGCCGAGCAGCACTTCGACATTTTCGTGCCGAGCCAGGATTTCTCGGATAGGCGCCGCAATTTCGGCCGGCGACAAACCAGCCGTCGCAACCTGATATAGCAATGGTTGGAAGGTGTGGTGGTTCTTACGGTCCACCAGCGTTATTTGAACCGGCAGACGCGCCAGCGCCTCGGCGGCCTTTAGTCCGCCGAAGCCACCACCAATGACCACGATTCGAGTGCGCTTCTTGTCAAACATAGCCCACCGTTGATTGATGCGCGCCGTGGCGCTAAGAAGCAATTTAGCCATGATCGCGCGAGTCTGGATTTACCAGGGGCAACCGCCTGGTAACCGCCCAAAAGTGGAAGGTGTTTCCGTTGCACGCTCGTTAATTCGTCGTCATCGGACGTTAACAAAATAGCCGATTTCATTCCTGTGCAGCTAAACCACCAGCGAACGGGCGCGCAAAGCAGTGCCGGGTGCTGTGTTACCGCGTAAATATGTTGTGAGTCAGGGTAAAAAATGCGACCTTGACTAGGTTCAGCATCGAGCGTGAACCCTTATGTTATTGCGGCGCATTAGTTTAGCGTGATTCTTCCTGGAGAAGACATCGGCAATCTAATTGCATCGGACTTGGCATGATCAATGTAATTTTAGCTGACCACCAGAGAGTATTCCGCATTGGTATGGCCAGTGCCCTAGCGGCCGAGGACGATATTCGCGTTGTCGGCCAGCCCCACACCGTCAACCAACTTCTGAACGGATTGCAGAGCTTCCGGCCTCACGTCCTGGTGCTGTCGTCCGCGTACCTCGGCAAAGTCGCCGAGATCAAGCAAATTGCTTCTCGTCAGCAAACTGCGATCTTGCTGCTAGAGGAGACGGGGAGCGTAGGTCTGTCCCAATTATCACCAAACGTAGACGGAGTCATACAACGCTCGGACGATGATTCGACGGTTGTCCGGTGCATACGCCAGTTGGCGCGTGACGGAAGCGTCTCACGTTTCGCGCCCAAGCAGGGCAATCAGAAGGTTGAGTTTCGCCAAGACTCGGTCGGCCTTCGCGTGCGACAGCGACTCTCGCGGCGGGAACTGAGGATTATTGCGCTGGTGGTGCAAGGTTACAAAAATCGCGAGATCGCGTCGCACACCGGCAGCACCGAGCAGGGAATTAAGAATTCGCTGCGCAAAATCTTCGATACGACCGGCGTGTACGATCGTCTCGAACTGGCTCTGTTTGTGCTGTACCACGGCATCGTGGTCCGCGAACAGGCGGACGGACATCCGACATCGGCACAGAACGCTCTTGCGGTAAGTCAATCCTTTCGAGATAAGGGTTACCGCCGGACCGTGAACTAGCTGGGCAGGAACTGCCCGCAATTGACCTGAAGTTATTCCATCCGATTCCGTCGGGAATGCTGCAGCACGCAGCCTGAGCGATCCGATCGCCAAGGAAGGCGGCCCGCTCCATTATTTTTCCTGTGATAGATTAAGAAAGTGTGGGGCCCGTAGCTCAGTTGGTAGAGCAACGCACTTTTAATGCGTGGGTCGCAGGTTCGATTCCTGCCGGGCTCACCACCTGTGGCCCGCTTGCCGTCCGTTTGACATTCAGGCATGCCTATTGCTTTTTCTCCACCTGAACCGCCGTCCCGTAGGCCAAGACCTCGGTTACTCCTTGCATGATTTCGGTGGCGTCGTAGCGCATGCCGATTACCGCATTGGCTCCCAACTCCGCAGCATGTTGAAGCATCAGGTCGAAGGCGTGTTCGCGTGTTTGTTCGCAGAGATTTGTAAGCAAGGTTATGTTGCCGCCAACGATGGTTTGCAGAGTCGCGCCAATCGTGCCGACGATTGACCTGGAGCGCACGATGATTCCGCGCACCACTCCCAGGTTATGCACGATGCTGTAGCCGTCGAGTGTGAACGCGGTGGTTACCATATGGTGCGGAATGGCGGGGTCCCGGGTGGTCCCGGGATCGACAAAATTGCTGCTCATCGGGTTGTCCTCGCTGGTATGCCACGAAGAATAGCACGCAAAGATGCGATCGTCGCTATGGTCGCGGGCTCTCGCGTCGACGTCCGAGAGCAACGGAGACCGCGTTTTCTGCGACCTCCGTTGAGTTGGACGGGAGCTTGTTGTCCTGGGTTGTCCCACGGACTTTCGCGCGATGACTGGCCAGCCACGATTCGTACGGCATGAATTCATCCAGTACTGAGCTCGCCTGTTGGGCAGACATCACGCCGTCCAGAGCATTCATATAGGGCGTGATCGCCGTGGGCGACCGCCGCGAAGTGCGCGGCAGCACCGAGCGGAAGAACAGGAACGCGCCGATCAGAACCAGCACTCGGGACATGGCAACCTCTTGTGGAGAGTGAGAGAGGACTGTGCGCCGTCGATAGTGTAAAGACTGGCGTCTTCAGCCACACTGAGTTATCGGCAAGGTCGCGGGGAACTTGAGGATACTAGCGACTTATGTGGACTGGGCTCACCGATGGAGAAATGCGGCGGTCCCATCATGCGACTCGCCACAGTTGGAGTAAGCTGAAAAAGCGTCGTTCCGGAAAGGAAAGACTTGCAACGATCCCCAAACGGTCGCAACGATAACTTGGTCATGGCGCTGTCCGTCACCGTCGTATTGGGCATGGCGGTGGCGCTGATCTTAATCTTCCTCTGGCGAAGCTATCCTGCAACGATGACTCAAAGTCCTACCTACAACTTAGCGGTGGCGCTATGTCCTCCGTTCTTCTTGGTCGAAGTCGTCAGCGCCTTGAGCGATTCCACATTCGCTGTTGTATTGACGGCAGGAACCATCGTCTTCGCGAATGGATCGCTGTATGCCGGCCTAGCCGCCTTTGTCTATTGGGTGGTCACGAGCCGGGGTCCGCGGCGCAACGCGTAGCGGTTCGGTGGACTAGACCGCGGGTTGTTGCTGCGTCATGCAGTGCAGCGCGCCTAGGCCGAGGATGAAGTCGCCGCAATAAATGGGGACAACGGTGCGTCCAGGGAACACCCCAGCCAAAACGTTGAGCGCGACGCGGTCGTTCGCGTCGTCGAAGACTGGCACCAGCACCAAGCGATTCGCGATGTAGAAGTTGGCATAACTGGCTGGCAATCGTTGTCCGTTGAACGACACGGGAGTGGGCATGGGCAATTTCACGATGCGAAGCGGCCGGCCCGACTGATCGGTGCAGGTCTTCAACTGCAGGAAATTGTCGCGCAGCGGTTCATGATTCGCGTCGCTGGGATCCGGTTCGTAGGCCGTGACAACGACATTTGGGGCGACGAATCGGGAAATGTCGTCCACGTGTCCGTGGGTGTCGTCTCCTGCAATGCCACGTCTTAGCCAGATGACTTTCCGTACGCCGAGATAATCCGCGAATAGCTGCTCCAACTCGGCGCGGCCAACCCCCGGATTTCTCTGCTGCACCTCGCTGAGCAGGCACTCTTCGGTTGTGATCATGGTTCCGCGGCCATTGACGTCGATACTTCCTCCTTCGAGCACCACACGACGCCGCTTACCATCAATTTCAATTTCTGGCTGCCAGATGGGGATTCCTAATCGTCGGCCCAATTCGAAAGAGACCAGCGCATCCCGCTTCCAGTCACTGTATTTCGCCCACGCATTAAACCGCCACGCTGTTGCAGCCAATGGCGGTAGGTTGCTTGATACTCGAGAACTACTTCGCAGGAAGATCGGACCGGTATCACGTGTCCACACTCGGTCCGTGGGGATTTGCCAGAACTTGACACCGCCGCTGCGCGCGCCGGGTGTCTCCGCGCTCGCGGGCAAGACCTCCGCGGCGACCAGTACCTGGCGGGCCTTCGCTTCTTCGGCCTCGTCCTTCACCAGAATGTTGACGCGCTCCACGCGAGCAAGATTGCGCACGATTTCGGCGTAAACCCATGGAATTGTTGCAAACTTGCCTGGCCAATCCGAGCGATTGTGGGGCCACGCGATCCAGGTGGCTTCGTGCGGTTCCCATTCGCCGGGCATGCGATAGCCGAGCGAGGCGGGAGTTTGCGAGAACTGTTTTCGCAATTTCGGCAAGCCTTACACCAGGAACCGTTGTGTGATAGGAGCGTAGGCGTCGATGCGACGGTCGCGCCAGAACGGCCAGTTGCGGCGAACATCCTCGATGCGGCGAATGTCGACCTCAGCCAACAACACCGCCTCCTTGTCGTGCGAGGCTTCCGCTACGATCTGTCCAAACGGGTCTGCGATGAATGAGCCACCCCAGAATTCCAAGCCTTCGCCCGTGGCCTCGTTGCCGCGAATATTCCCCGTCTCGAAGCCAACGCGGTTTACAGCCGCAACGTAAACCCCGTTGGCAATGGCGTGCGCGCGCTGAATGGTGCGCCATGCATCGTATTGAGCCTCGCCATCCTGCGCCTTCTCATCCGGGTGCCAACCAATCGCGGTTGGATAGAACAGGGCGAGTGCACCTTGCGCAGCCGTAAGCCGCGCACCCTCCGGGTACCATTGGTCCCAGCACACCAGCGTGCCGAACTTTCCGAACTCGGCCTCGAACGCCTTGAACCCGAGATCACCGGGAGTGAAATAGAATTTTTCGTAATAGAGCGGATCGTCGGGGATATGCATCTTGCGGTAGATGCCTGTAAGGTTGCCGCTCGGACCGAGGATCGCTGCAGTATTGTGATACAAGCCGGGAGCACGGCGCTCGAAAAGGGAAGCGATCAAGGTGATCTTCAGTTCACGTGTTACCTTGGCAAGGCGTTGCGTGGCTGGTCCAGGAATCGGTTCCGCCAGCTCGAAAAGCGCGGTGTCTTCTCGCTGGCAGAAATACTGCGTCTGGAAAAGCTCAGGAAGACAAATGAGTTCCGCGCCCTGTTTCGCAGCCTCTCGCACGTGCGTTATCGCCCGATCCATGTTGTCTTCGGGATCGGGAGTGCACGACATTTGTACGCTTCCGATGGTGAAATTCCGCTCCGCCAACGCTCAACTCCATTCAACCGAATTCAGTGAAAGAATAGCATTGCGCAGTGATTCAGAAACGAGTGCGCACCTATTGTTAATGGCGAGTGAATTCGCGCTGAGTTCGCCGTCCAGGAGCGCCTGGTGACATTGACGCGAGCGCAATCGGCTTGTAGTTTCGAGAGTTCGGCATCCAGCAGCGAATTGTGCTGCACGATCAGGCCGAAGGCCACACGATCATTGCTCTATTGAGGTGACTGTGAACGACCAGCGCAATCCGCAAGAAGAAGCCAAGGAACGCAAATTGCACGATCCGGTCTCCGACAAACTAGTGCCGCTCGAACCGCTGGATTTGGGGAAAATCAAGTCTGTCGATGACCTGGTCCGCGCGATGGGCAATACTTCCTTCACCGGCCGCCAAGTGGGGGAAGGCGCAGAAGTTCTGGCGGCCATGGCGCACGACCGGGAGTGTTTTGTGGTAATGACGCTTGCCGGCGCCATGACCGTTGCCAAGCAGGGTCTGGTCATCACAGACCTGATCGACGCTGGTGTAGTGAACGCGGTTGTTTCCACGGGGGCGCTGATGGCACACGGACTGGTCGAAGCCGCGGGCCGCTCGCATTTTCGTTACGACCCGCGGATGGACGACAACGAACTCTACGATGCGGGCTATAACCGCGTCTATGACACGCTTGAGCCGGAGACCAATCTGGACTTTGTCGAGACCATCGTGGCGCGCATCCTCAAGGGTTGGGATCATAACGAGCCGCTGTGTTCGTACAAATTGAACCGTGACATCGGCAAGTATCTCAGCGAAAACGTCAAAGAGCGCGGCATTCTCAAGTCGGCCTACGAGAAGGGCGTTCCGGTTTTCGTGCCGGCATTCAGTGACTCCGAGATCGGGCTGGATTTTGCGTTGCATAACCGTGCACGGCGCAAAAAAGACATTCCTCCGCTGCGTTACGATCCGTTCGAAGACTTGGAATTCTATGCCGAGACTCTGCTGAAGCAGAACCGGCTGGGGATCTTCACCATCGGAGGCGGAGTACCACGCAACTGGGCGCAACAGTTTGGTCCTTATATCGATTTGCGGCATCGCCGCGGCGGAGAAGACCTGCCCCTCAAGCGCTTTCACTATGGCGTTCGCATTTGTCCGGAACCCGTCAATTGGGGAGGGCTCTCCGGCTGCACGTATAGCGAAGCGGTCTCGTGGGGCAAGTTCGTTCCAGCGGAAGAAGGCGGCAAATTTGCAGAAGTGCTGCTCGACGCTACGGTCGGCCTTCCGCTGATTGCGGGTGCCGTGCTGGAGCGTATCAAGGCATAGTCTCGGGCTTCCCAAGTTGGGAATCTTTGGATCGTGCAGTTGTCGAAGCGCTGGTTTTGACCGAGCGCTTCCCGGACAATGGTTGTGGAGGTCCGAGTATGAGTTCCATGGCCATAATTCAAGATTTCCTGGCGCAGAAGCGGATCGCTGTGGTCGGCGTTTCTCGCGATCCCCAAAACTTCTCGCGTGGGCTGTTTCGCACACTGCGTGAGCGGGGCTACGATGCGGTCGCGGTCAATCCCGAATTAGGGGCGATAGACGACGCTCCTTGTTTTGCGAGCCTGGAGGACGTCAATCCGCCAGTCGACGGCGTCCTCGTCATGACCTCGCCCGCGATCACCGACGAGATCGTGAGGCAGTGCGCACACCTGGGAATCCCGCGGGTCTGGATGTATCGTGCCGGGGGCAGCGGGGCAGTCAGCCCGCAGGCAGTTGAGTTCTGTGAAGAGCACGGGATCAAGGTCGTACCGGGCGAGTGTCCGTATATGTTCTTCTCGCAGAGTGGCTGGTTCCACCGCTTTCATGGATTCATCAAGCGGATTTCAGGCGGATATCCGGCGTGAACCGCCAGGGCAGGTGGATGCTTCGCGTCTGGAGGTAGGGACTGACAGGTTGCTGAAGTCCAGCCACCGGCTCCGGTTCAGGCCCGGCGAGGTCTAAACTCCGGAGCCGGCTTCGGCTTCCGCGGAACTCTTCCGGGATCGGGTTGGCGGAGGGCGCTTACTGTTTCGAGTCATCGAACCCGGCTCGCCCTTGCCTGGCTTTGCGCGGCCACCGATCTCGCGGAAGGTCATGTTCATCGCCTTCCGCTTATATTTACGTTTCCAGTCGAAGAAAAGTTCAGCATACGATTTTGTGATGTAGTCGGCCGCGTTTACGCCGAGGGCACGAGCTGTGCGGTCGATCCAGTGTGGCTTGCCTTCGATCTCGGCTATATCGCCAATCGGAGTGTGGTCGAGCACAACGTGACCTTCACCGTCGCTCCACTCCGAGCGGAATTTCTCATAGATGAAGACCGGCTGGTAACCCAGTGCGCGCAGCATCAGGTCCATCTGCGGACCGTTGGAAACGCCTGTTTCCAGTTCGGTTCGCGACTTGTACTTGCTGACCTTGACACGCGCTTTGTGCGTCAGTCTCCAGTCCTCGCCGTACTGGCGCAGCCGCAACAACTCACCTTTGCGGCGCAGCTTCTGTCCGGGAAGGTCATAGAGCGTATTCACCTCGGGAGTGGAGGGGGTGACACAGCGAAAGCCCATCTCGGCGAGCTGCCGCTCGAGGGCGTTCATGTCAGGGACGAGGAACTTGATCTCAATTTCTTGTGGGGCAGCCATGGGCCTGAGTGTAAATCAGAATGGCGGACGCAACACTCGCTGAGCAATAACTTAATTCTCAACGGTGACTAAGTGTGGATAGGGGGTGGGAATGAAAGGAGAACTCTGACGGCTGAGAGCCATCGTTAACTCTGCCGCTCCACCACGAACTCCGGGACCCATAGCAGCACGCGTTTGATCTCGGAATCAGGAAACGTGCAGATCGACTCTCTTGCCGAGTTGGAAAACTCGATTGCCCGCGCATAGGCAGCATCGATGGAGCCGTGACGATTCAGTATCGCGACGATGTCGGCTGGCGTGATGCCATTGAAACCACCATTGCCCAGAACCGACTCAATTGTCGCGCGCTCGGAGGCAGTGGAATATTCCAAGGCGTGCAGGACTGCCCAGGTCGCCTTTCCCTCGCGCAAATCGCTGGCCACCGGCTTGCCGAGCACTTCTTCGGAGGCGGTCAGGTCGAGCACGTCATCAACAATTTGGAATGCCATGCCCAGATTGCGTCCGTACTCGGCAAGCTTGTGCTGATCGGCTTCGCTTGCTTTCGCCAGGATCCCTCCCAGCTTCATGCAGACCGAGAAGAGGCACGCCGTCTTGCGGAAAATCAGCTCGAAGTGTTCTTCCATCGTGATGATCTTGCCCAGCCGCTCGATCTGCAACAGCTCGCCCTCGACCATGGCCTGGGTCAAGTCGATCAGGGTGTCGAGCACTTGGAAATTTCGCTCCTGGATGGCGACTTTGAATGCCTGCATGTAGAGCCAGTCGCCCGCCAGCACGCATTTTGAGTTGCCCCACTGGGTGTTTGCGGCCGGACGTCCGCGCCGGGTCTTGGCCTCATCGATGATGTCGTCGTGAACCAGCGTTGCAGTGTGAATGATCTCGACCACAGCGCCCAGCTTGATCGCTCCCTGGCCGGTGTAGTTCATCAGCTTACAGGAAAGTAGCAAAAGGGCTGGGCGTAAGCGCTTGCCGCCGCCAGCGCGAAGGTACTCCCCGATTTCCGTAATCGCCCGGACGCTAGAGACGGTGTCGCGCCCAAACTCGCGCTCAATGGCAGCGAGGTCGTCGTGCAAGAGGTCGAACACTTCCTTGGCGTTGCGGATTACGGTCGTATTCAATCCAGTCAGCCCCGTCAGTTGGATCGGTAATTCGTAAACTGCATGTCAATGCCGAAATCAGATTGCTTGATCAGGGCGATGACTTGCTGCAGAGTGTCGCGGTCTTTGCCGCTTACCCGCACGAAATCGCCCTGGATCGACGCCTGGGCCTTGAGCTTGGAGTTCTTGACCAACTTTACGATCTCTCTCGCCTTCTCAATTGCAATGCCCTGTTGCAACGTAACCTTTTGCCGGATCGTCGAACCTGCCGCCGGTTCCACCGTTCCGTAGGTCAGCGACTTCAGCGACACCCCCCGCTTGAACAGCTTTCCCTGCAGGATGTCGTTGACGGCCTTCAGTTTGTACTCGTCGGCAGAGGTGAGGACCAGCGCTTCCTTGCCCTCCATCTGGATATCCGACTTCGAGTCCTTCAAGTCGTATCGCGTGTGGACTTCCTTTAACGCCTGCTGAAGAGCGTTCGAGACTTCCTGCAAATCCACCTTGCTGACGATGTCAAAACTATTCTCGGCCATGATCTTTAAGTGTAACAAGCGAGTGGACGTTTGCTGTAGTCAATAGGAAACCCGCAGCGAACCCATCTCAGTCAAGAGCGGTCTGAAAACAAGTGTGAATGTTCCTGGGCACGACCCGATCCAGACACTGCTGGGCCGCTCATAGCGCTGCTACCCGTCGTTGCACCAGCAGGAAGTACAGCGCCAGCAGTATAAGCAGCAATCCGTTGACGCCCAGCACTACAGGGGCCGTAAATACGGGAACGAGCCATCCCGACAGCAGATTTCCCATCGGCATGCCGCCGCGGAAGGCGAAGTTGTAGACGCTCATTACGCGGCCGCGCATCTCGTTCGTGGTGATCAACTGCACCAGCGAATTCACCGTGGCAAAGACGGCCATCATGGACGCACCTACGAGCACTAGAAGGACACCGCTCACAGTCAGCGACTTCGAAAGGGCAAATCCCGAGATGCCTGCACCCAGGCAGATGAGCGAACCCAGGGCGACACGGCCCTTTCGGCTAATATTCCCCAAGTACGCCACCAGCAGCGAGCCGCAGATCGAACCGAATCCCATCAGTGCCAGCATATTGCCGTAGGTTTCCGGACCGCGGTGAAAGATGTCCTTCACGAATACAGGCAGGTAAGTGCGCATCGGCATGCCGAGGGCGGTCATGCAGAATGCCAGCACGATCAACGCCTCCATCGCGTGCTGCTTGCGTACGAACTTGATGCCGTCCTTCAGACTGGTGAAGACCGAATCGGTTGTCTTCTGCGGCAGGAAGCGCGCGGTGATGATCGTCAGCGAGAGAATCGGCGCCAGGAAGGACACCGCGTTTAGTCCGAAACACCACTTCTCGCCCAGCTTTGCCAGGGTCTGGCCAGCCAGCGCCGGCCCAATCATGACCGCCACGTTGAACTGGATCGAATTCAGCGCAATGGCGTTGGGCATGTCCTCCTTCTCGACCAGAGTCGGGATCAGCGCCTGGTAGGCCGGCCCGCCGAAGGCCTGGGCAAAACCCGAGATGAACGAAAGACAGAGGATGTGCCAGACGTGTACCAGGTTGGTTGCTACCAGGATCGTAAGAATCAATGCTGTGGCCATCTGCACGTACTGCGAGGCAAGCAGAATCCTGCGCCGTTCAACACGGTCGGCTACCACACCGCCGATCAGGGAAAAAAGGAAGATGGGAATGCCGCCGAGAAATTGGTCGAATGCGAGCAAGAATGCCGAGTGACTCAGACGATAAATCAGCCAGCCCTGCGCCACAATTTGCATCCAGGTGCCAATGCTTGAAGTGCAAGCGCCAAACCACATCAGCCGGAAATCGCGGTATTGAAATGCTTTGAAGACTCGACCGATCACCGTTGCGTCCTCATAGGCATTTCAGCAGCCTACCATGTGACAGGGCTCGAGATTGGAGCCGGACAAGCCGCCAAGCAGCGCTTCACCGGGATTTTGGGAGCTTGAAAAAATCGTAGAAATTCGCGGTGGTAGCAAGCCCGACTTCTTCTACCGACAGACCTCGCAACTGGCTTACCTGCGCGGCAACTTCGCGCACATATGCGGGCTCGTTCCGCTTGCCGCGGTGCGGGAGCGGCGCAAGGTAAGGGGAATCGGTCTCAATGAACATGCGATCCATTGGGACCATGCCGGCGGCGTCCCGAATGTTCTGGGCCTTTGGGTACGTTATGTTACCGGCAAATGAGATTACAAATCCAAGATCGAGCGCGGCCCGGGCATGGTCGACGGTGCCGGTGAAACAGTGCATCACACCGCCGAGGCCGGTTGATGCCCAGTTCTTGTAGATCAGTCGCAGGGTGTCATTCCATGCATTTTCACTGTTATCGGACGGCCGGCAGTGAATGATGATGGGGAGCTTGGCCGATGCCGCGAGTTCCATCTGCTGAAGAAATACGAGTTGCTGCACGTCGCGCGGGGAGTGATCGTAGAAATAGTCGAGGCCAATCTCGCCCCATCCAATGACTTTCGGGTGCCGCGAGAGGGTGACCAGTTGGTCGAAGTCTACTTGCGTCGCAAGCGCGGCTTCGTGAGGGTGGATACCGACCGTGGCATAGACTCCGTCATACTGTTCAGCGAGCTTGATCGCGCAGTCGAAGGTTCCAGTGCCCGGCCCATCGCCATTGCCGATGGCCAAAATCGTCGTGACCCCGGCTTCCTTCGCCCGGACAAACAGGTCCGCGCGGTCGCTGTCGAAGCGTTTGTTCTCAGGATGGCAGTGCGAGTCGGTGTACATGGCG
>Ga0209039_10001507_pt1 | contig 21551 bp, 28 predicted proteins | sample BogFormECP12_OM1_FD_188238 | JGI IMG/M metagenome (GOLD analysis project Ga0209039, IMG submission 188238) | Bog forest soil microbial communities from Calvert Island, British Columbia, Canada - ECP12_OM1 (SPAdes) (version 2) | ecosystem: Environmental > Aquatic > Freshwater > Wetlands > Bog ...
TCAATCGGCTCGACCTGCATGCCGAGCTTCTTCATCATCGCCTTCATCTGGCGCGGGTTGATGTTTCCCGGAAGCATTCTTCTCACTCCCCTGCCGTACTCTTACCGCTGCACCGTAATTAAATGCAATCATCTCCGCTCCTGAAAGGAGTGCAGCGCCGCAGGCAACAAGCCGATCGCCGCCCGCGACCACCAGCACGTCATCCCCCGCGCGGATCTGCGGGTCGGCAGCGACCACGTGTTTTGCAAACGCGTTCTTTCCCTGTGCCACAAACTCTGACACATCGTCACGGATCATGACCCGGTAGCCGGGTGCCGGAAGGATCGCGTGGAGCCGGCGTGCCCCCTCCATCCCGAGTGTGAGCCTGCCATCCGATGCCCGGATCGTTGCAAGCCGCACGCCCCCGAACAGGATCTGCCGGACACGTCCCGTCGTCGAGAGCAAAAACCCGCAGCCCTCGGGAAAGAGCCCGGTCCCCACATGGCTCCCGAACTGGTAATCAGCGATCGCCTGCACTCTGCGAAGCGAACTGTTCTCCGAGTATCCTGTTGACACGGTTGACAAACTCCTGTTCTGCAGAATTGGGGATAAACGCTCCGGCGGCGATCTTGTGCCCCCCGCCTCCGCCCCCGTACTCAGCTGAGGCATCGCTGATGGCCTTCTGGAGGTCGATCCCCTTTTCAATGACCCGTTCGGTGGTGCGCATCGAGACCTTGGTGAGGTTCCTGTCCTCGGGAACTTCGCACATGATCAGGATGGGTTTTTTACTGTTTAACTTCGAGAGCGCCATACCCGCGCCGATACCCACGATGGTATCCGGGAACTTCCCCCCGACGTGGAGGTACTGGACGTTCTCGAGTTCGGTGACTCCTGTTTCGATGATGTACTGGAGCAGGTTCCGTATGATCGCACGGTGGTTGCCGAGCATGTGTTCAGCCTCCCGGTAGGCCGTGCCCCGGTCTCCTTTGAGGATCGCACTCCCGACCGCCGGTTTTGTCCACCGGCCGCATGCATTGAGGAGCGTTGCGTACTCCTGAGCGTTCCGCAGCGGTGTCAGCGGGATCTCGTCCGGGAACCGGTAGGTCTCCGCGAGGAGCCGGTCCACGCTCTCGCCGTTAGCGATCAGCTGCTCGGCCAGTGCGGACGTTATCGTGCGCCTGCCCTTATCGGAGAGTTCCTCCCAGACATACCAGCGCCCGTCCGGGGTCTGCTGGATAATGCCCAGCTTTTTCAGGAACTGCCGTGCCCCCTCGGGGTTGTTGCTGATCCCTTTGATGAACGGGTCGTCGTTGTAGGCAAGTGAGAGGTGGACCGGCCGGGTCGCGGTGCCGTAGCAGTTGAGGTCTTTTTTGCAGACCTTCACCGACCGGTGGCGGACACCGTCCTCCACAATCAGGTCGCGGGCCGGGCCGACCAGCCCGCAGGTCTCCCGGGCCATCATGTCCCCGACATTCCCGATCACCGCGATCTTCGCGAGGTCGATGTTTGCTTCGTCCATCTGCTTTGCGATGAGATAGGAGACACCGGCAGCGCTCATCTTCGTGTACCCGTACGGGAGGCAGTTGACCTGCGGGTACGTGACATCGCCCGGCTGGCTGACGTGGTGGTCGACAATCAGCACATCCTTCTCTTTGAGCCCCCGCCCGGCAAGGAGGTTCTGCTGGCCGGCACCAAGATCCGTGAATACCTTGAACGATGCATCGTCAGGCACCTGCGGCATGGTGAGTGGTTCAAGCTGCCGGACAAAAACGGAGCGGACGCAAATCCCATGGCGGGAGATGGCTTGCGAGAGGATCGCTTCACTGGAGATGCCATCCGCGTCGATGTGGGAGATGATGGTTATCTCGTGCGCAGCCGTGATCTGCTCGGCGGCCGCCTTCACATCATCGTTAAAACCCATTACCTATTATTTATGGAGTCAATACAGATGAAGTGTGTCATATGTTTGACCTGTCAGCCTGTGCAGAAGAGTTCCTTGAGGACGGGATCATCACTCATGAGCGGATGCGTGCGGTGGATGCGAATGCGCAGGAGTTAGGGGTGACCGGTCTCCAGCTGATGGAGAGCGCGGGAAAGGCCCTTGCGGCATCCGTGCTCGCATTTCGCCCGAAAGTCGTACTTATTCTCTGCGGTCGGGGCAACAACGGAGGCGACGGCATGGTGGCGGCCCGGTATCTCCAGCACGGGGTGGACACCAGAGTCTGGTATCTTGATAACGGCATGCGTACTCCTTCCTGTGCCCACCAGCTTGCGGCGCTCAAAGGCTGCCGGGTGACGCTCCACCCGTTTGTATCCACTGATGATCTCCGGGTCCTTGCCCCCGTCATGGGGGACGCGGATGTGATCGTCGACGCCCTGCTTGGGACCGGGGCCGCAGGAACGCTTAAAGAACCGCTGGCGACCTGCGTGGAGATGGCGAACACGTCGCGGGCAAAAATTATTGCAGCAGACGTTCCCTCTCCTGGCATGCGGGCCGACAGGATATGCGCGTTCCACCGGCCCAAGGTAAAGGGGTCTGATGTTATCGATATCGGGATTCCCTTCGAGGCAGAAGTCTGCACCGGGCCGGGAGACCTGACGCTTATCCCGGTGCGGAGCAGGACCAGCCATAAGGGTGCAGGTGGCGAAGTGCTCGTGATAGGTGGCGGGCCGTACCAGGGAGCCCCCTACCTTGCCGGTCTCGGGGCTCTCCGGGCGGGCGCCGATATTGTCCGGATCGCATCGCCGGTCTTTGAGCCGGTGCCGGATCTTATCTACGAACGCCTGTTCGGGGATCGGATCGGGGAGGAGCACACGGAACGGCTCATCGCACTCGCTGAGCATGCGGACGTGGTGGTCTGCGGGAACGGGCTTGGCCTGGAGAGCCACGGGGCGGTGCTCGCGGTTGCCCCGTATTGTAAAAGGGTGGTCTTCGATGCCGACGCCCTCCGGCTGCCGCTCCCAAAGGCAGCTCAGGAGACGCTGTACACCCCGCATGCCGGTGAGTTTGCCCGGATCGCGGGCAGGCATCCGCTCCCCGGTGATGCAGCTGACGCCTGCGGCAGGGCCCGGGCAGTAAAACCGGCGGCAAAGGAGCAGGAGGCTACCATTCTCCTCAAAGGGCCGGTGGATGTCATCACGGACGGACGCCGGGTCAGGTTTAACCGGACCGGTGATCCGGCTATGAGCGTTGGCGGGACCGGGGATGTGCTGGCCGGTGTCTGCGGCGCCCTCCTCTGCCACCTGCCGGCCTTCGAGGCGGCCTGCATCGCTGCGTATGTGACCGGCCGGGCAGGGGAGCGCGTGGCAGAAAAGAGGGGGGAGGGCATGCTTGCCTCAGATCTTGTGGATTGCATCCCGGAAGAGTTGTTCAGGAGACATAGGTAATGGTGAAATTTACCCATATTTCGGATGACAGGGCACAGATGGTGGATATCAGCGCGAAGTCCGACGTCGTGCGTGAAGCAGTGGCAACCGGGAAGATCTACCTTCGGCCGGCCACCCTCGCGGCGATCCGTGAGGGAACCGTTGTCAAGGGAAACGTGCTTGCCACGGCCCGGGTGGCTGCCACCCTCGCGGTAAAAGAGACGCCCCGGATCATCCCGATGTGCCACACGATCCAGCTTGGCGCAATCGCTGTTGACTTTAAGGAAGGCGATGGTTTTATCGAAGCGGTTGTCAGGGCAAAATCTACGGGCAAGACCGGGGTCGAGATGGAGGCCCTGACCGGCGTCTCGGTCGCGCTCCTCACCATCTGGGACATGGTCAAATCCGCAGAAAAAGACGAAAACGGCCAGTACCCTGTCACGAGGATCGAAGGTGTCCGGGTTGTGGAAAAAAAGAAGGGGGCGACACCGGCTGCCGCGTGATGGTGCCGTAATCCCCCACTCTTTGTCCGCTTTTTCCCGTGCAACGCCGCGTACTTTAATATCCTCCCTGTCCAATTCTATAGAACTACGGGATCCGTCCCGTTCTAAAGGAATGTAGCCCGCGATGGGCCGAACCTTGAGGTGTTATAACAGATGGTAAAATCGATGTATGCGTATGTCAGGGACGCATGGGCAAGACCTGACAAGTCCGAAGTAAAAGCCATGCTCTGGGACCGGATGCAGGAGTGGCGCCGCGAAGGCAGCGTCACCCGTATCGACCGACCCACCCGTATCGACCGCGCCCGCTCTCTCGGGTACAAGGCCAAGCAGGGGATTGCCGTTGTCCGGGTCCATGTCCGCCGCGGTGGCCGCCGGAGCTCCCGGTATGTCCGGGCACGCAGGTCGGCACGCATGGGCAAGAACCGGAGTACGCCGGGAAAAAGCATCCAGCGGATCGCCGAGGAACGTGCATCCGGCCGGTACCCGAACATGGAAGTGCTCAATTCGTACTGGGTCGGCCAGGATGGCAAGCTGAAGTACTACGAGGTTATCCTTGTTGACGGCCACCACCCCTCGATCCGGAGCGACAAGAACCTCGCATGGCTCGCAAACCCCACGCACCGCGGCCGTGCGGAGCGGGGCAAGACCTCGGCAGGCCGGAAGGGCCGTGGCATGAGGACCCGGGGCCGGGGTACTGAGAAGACCCGCCCGAGCATCCGCTCCCATGCCAACCAGGGCAAATAATCTTATCCTTTTTTCCCGCTAAGGGTATCTTCATGAAGATCACCGATGCCTGTGTCTATCCCTATCCTGCCGGTGATTCCTCCGTCCGCAGGCTTGCGCTCGAGGCGCGCTCGTGCGGTTACGACAGCATCGTGGCATCAGATACACCTGCCTCCGAGATCTGCGGCATTACCGTGATCCCGGGCATCTTCGTAACCGGTATTCCGGCAAAGGATGTCCAGAACCGGGTAAAAAAAAGCAGGAGTACCGGTGCAGTCGTGTCCGTGCAGATGGGGGACAACGGCTTTAACCGTGCCGTGGCCGGGACGACTGGTGTTCACATTTTGCGGGGCATCGGGGTGGCTGACAAGCGTGCGTTCGATCACGTCGCGGCCAGGATCGCCGCTGACAACATCACAGCCATCGACATCGACCTCTCGTTGCTCATCTCCGGGCGCGGGCACCCCCGGCAGAAAGCGATCCACCGCTATCTCGATCTTATCGTCTTGCACCGCAGGTTCGAATTCCCGCTCACCATCTCTTCGTCGGCCAGGTCGGTTCTTGGCCTGCGGGCTGTGCGTGAGGTCACCGGCCTCTGCTCTCTTTTTGGCATGGATGAGACCGATGTCCGTGCAGCGCTGGCCGGAGTCGGCCGGGTAACCGAACCACGTGAGAGCATGGTAAAGGTGATCTCATGAGTATCCGCCCCCCCACGCTCCGGGAAAAGCGCCGGTACCTTCTTGCCCGGATTGACCCGGCCGGTACGAACCCTGAGGCAAAAGACCTGTACTACGCGGTATACGAGGCCGTAGTCTCGCTCTTCGGGGACATGGCAGCAGCCGCGATGCAGCCATCGGTGCTCGCGGTGGAAGAGGGACACGTGATCCTGCGCTGCCGAAGGGGTGCCGAACGGGAGTTTGCCATCGCGCTCTCCACACTTACGATCTGCCGGGATATCCCGGTCGCCCTTCGTATCCGTGCGGTCTCGGGAACTATCGAGAGCCTGCGGGAGCGGATTGGAAGGGTTTCACCGCAGGAAACCTCAGCTGCCGGGCAGGATAGTATACCCGCAGATGACGGAACGTGCGGGACCCCACAGTACCAGTTTGGCTCCATCCCGGTCGAGATTGTCGTGTGCCACGGTCACAAGGTTGATGCCTTAGAAAAGGGATTTAAAAATACACGCCGATTGTTCTTAACAACAGAAGATCTGGAGATTATCCATGCAACCACAATATCAGATGGGCTATGACCGGGCGATCACCGTTTTCTCGCCCGACGGCAGGCTATACCAGGTGGAATATGCCCGGGAAGCGGTAAAGCGCGGAACCACGGCAGTCGGAATCAAGGCGGAGGGAGGGATCGTGCTTATCGTCGATAAGCGCGTCAGTTCCAAGCTTCTGGAATCGTCGTCTATCGAGAAGATCTTCAAGATAGACGATCACATCGGGGTCGCCTCATCGGGCCTCGTAGGGGATGCACGGGCCCTCGTGGACCGGGCGCGGATCGAATGCCAGATCAACCGGGTCTCCTACGATGAGCGGATTGAAGTCGAGGCCTTGGCAAAGAAGCTCTGCGATCACATGCAGACCCTCACCCAGTATGGCGGCATCCGGCCGTACGGCACAGCTCTCCTGATAGCCGGGGTAAGCGATGGCGAATGTCGGCTCTTCGAGACTGACCCGTCCGGCACACTCCTTGAGTACAAAGCGACCGGTATAGGCATCGGCAGGCCGGCGGCCATGAAGGTCTTTGAAGAAGAATACACCGCGAACCTCCCAATCAAGGATGCCATTCTCCTCGGGCTCAAAGCGCTGCACTCGGCAACCGAAGGCAAGTTCGACGTCGACACCGTGGAGATGGGGATCGTCGAATGCAGTACGGCGACGTTCAAGAAGATGACCAAGGAAGAAGTCGCATCGTATGTTGGACAGTTCAAGCAGTGATCCGGTATGATCTCGCTTGAGCAGGCAGTGGTAGCCCGGCTTGAAAGCCACGGGGAAAAGTTCGAGATCCTGGTCGAACCCCACCTTGCAGCACGGATACGGCAGGGCGAGAACATCAATATCGAAGATGCCGTGGCTGCCTTAAACGTGTTCGGGAATTCGTCAAAAGCCACCCGGGCATCCGAGGAATCGCTGGAAAAGGTCTTCCATACCACGAATTTTGCAACGGTGGCAAAGAAGATCATCGAGAAAGGGGAGATCCACCTGACCGCTGACCAGCGCCGGGAGATGATCGAGGAGAAACGCCGGCAGGTGATTACGTTCATCTCACGGAACGCGATCAATCCCCAGACCGGCCACCCCCACCCACCTCTGCGGATCGAGAGAGCGATGGAAGAGGCCCGGGTCAACATCGATCCCTTCAAGCATGTCGACGAACAGGTGAAAGAAGTCGTCAAGGCGCTCCGGCCGATCCTGCCCATCCGGTTCGAGGAACTCCGGCTTGCCGTGAGGATCCCGGCCGATAACGCCGCCCGCGCATACGGGGACATTGCGGCGGCAAGCACCATGGAGAAAGACGAGTGGCAGAAAGATGGCTCATGGGTCTGCGTCGTGAGGATCCCGGCCGGCATCCAGGTCGAGTTTTACGATCTGATCAACAAGATCAGCAAAGGCGAAGGACAGGTAAAGATCCTCAATCAAGTATATTAATTGCGAGGACAAATATAGAAAGTCAATTCGGTGGATACCTATCATGGCAAGCTCGGAAAACTCAGCAAAAGGAAAAGTAACCGGTAGTGCAGGGCGTTTTGGCTGCAGGTATGGAAGATTCGTGCGCAAGCGTGTTGCCGAGATGGAGAAGATCTCACGGGCAGATCACCGGTGCCCGAAGTGCGACACAATATCGGTACAACGCCGGGGTACCGGTATCTGGGAGTGCCGGAAATGCGGGTACAAATTCGCCGGCGGTGCATACCAGCCTGAAACCCCGGCCCTTCGTGTCGCCCTCCGTGCAATCGACCGCACCAGCGTCGTTGAAGAGAAAACTCATTAAACGGGACCTGTAATGGCAAGTACCTACAAATGCGCACGGTGCAAACAGAAGGTGGAGATCGACGTTAACGTCCGGTGTCCCTACTGCGGCCACCGCATCCTCTTCAAGGAACGCGGTGCAGCAATAAAAGAGCTCAAAGCCTTGTAAAGATCCAAAGCCGGTTACCTGGCAGTCCCCATTTTTATTCTTGTTTTTCCAATACCTTGACGAGGTAATCCTGTGCCGCCGCATGAAGCCCTGTTCCGTTTTACAACCGATCACACAGACCAGATCTACCGGTCGCTCCTTCCTGAGCTCCAGGATGAAGTGAACCCACGGTCGGTGACCTGCTGCTGGGTCGAGGGAACCGACACGCTGGTCCTCCGGGTCGAGGCGCAGGACATCGCGGCGCTGCGTGCGGCGCTCAATATGTTCCTGCGACTGGTCAGCATTGCTGATGAGATGCAGCAGATCTCCTCATAAGAATCTCATCGCCATCCTCATGCTCTCCTGATGCCGGTGCGGGGCCTGCCGCCGGCAAATAGGTGCGGAATCATTTTTATTGCTGGCAGATGAATCTAGATACGGAAGATACGATCATGCAAAACATATCCCCCAAAGTCCAGAACCAGTTCGCGATGCTCCAGCAGGTCCAGCAGCAGCTCCAGACCGTCCTTTCACAGAAGACCCAGTACGAGATGGCGGTCCGCGAGGCCAAGCGCGCCGAAGAAGAGGTCAAGGATACTGCCGATGACACCCCCATGTTCATGAGCATCGGGACGGTCATGGTGCAGAAGAAGAAGGACTACGTCTCCGGGAAACTTGCCGAGAAGGTGGAGACGCTTGAGCTCAGGATCAAGTCCCTTGAGAAACAGGAGACGATGCTGCAGACCAAGTTCGAGCAGCTCCAGGCACAGATCAAGGCCGCACTCGAGGGCAAGAGTGCCCCGAATGCAGCATAACTTTTTTGCTGTTTTATCTGGTTATTGTTCTCCCCTCCGGGTAGCCTTTGTTTTCGGGTTCTCCAGGATAACCCGAAGTGAATTTTAAGAACGCTCTTTTTGGCTTACGCCCCCGCCAGTGGGGTATCCCCCCTTGCGATAGTGCCGTATTACCTGTTCACCAGAGTGTAGCAAGACATTTTTTGTGCAGGTAATTCCGAGGCATCACAGTGCGCCCCGTCCCCGTTCTGGGGACAAGTGGCACGAAGAGGGGGGTGCACCATAATAAGGAAAAGGCTTCCTCATCGAAAAAGGAGAATGTTTAGTCCCTGCTGGTCAGGTTGATCGCGTTTACCAGCGCATCGACAGAGGCGAGCACGATATCGTCGCCGCTGCCGCTAGCATCGTAGATGTGCCCATGCTCGTCCTCTACTGCGATCGTCACATGGCAGATCGCGTCCGAACCGCCGCTGATAGCTTCAATATGGAACTCGGTCAGCTGGATCCGGGCCGGGATGATCCCCACGATCGCCTTGAGCGCTGCGTCCACGGGGCCGTTTCCTACACTGGAGAAGACATGCTCGGTTCCGTTGACCTGCGCCCGAACGCTCGCCGTCGGGATAACGTGGTTACCGGTCATGATCGCGATATCGTCAAGCCGGAACACCTTTTTCCCGGCAACGATCCCCATGACGCTCTCAGCGATCTCGTAGAGATCGGCGTCGGTCACCCGTTTCCCCCTGCTCGCGATTGCCTTGACCCTTTCTACGATCGCATCAAGCTGTGTATCGCCGGGCTCGATATGGGCATCTGTGAGCATCTGGCGCACCGCATGCCGTCCAACGTGCTTGCCCAGCGTAAGCCGGCGCCGGTGCCCGACCATCTCGGGAGTCATGATGCCGGGCTCGAACGTCTCAGAGCACTTGAGGACTCCCTGGGTGTGGATCCCGCTCTCGTGCGAGAAGACATTCTCCCCGACCACCGGCTGGGTGGGAGGGATGCCGATCCCGGAGAACCGGGATACAAGCCGCGAGGTCTCTACGAGGCGCTCCTTTGCGATCCCGGTACGGATGCCATAGATCGCCTCCATGATCATCACCGTCTGGGCAAGGTCGGCATTGCCGGCCCGTTCGCCAAGGCCGTTGACGGTCACCTGAACCTGCGAGGCGCCGGCTTCCACCGCAGCGATCGTGTTGGCCACCGCAAGACCGAAGTCGTTGTGGCAGTGTACGTCGAGCGGGCAGTCGACCTCGCGGGCGAGCCTGCCCATCAGTGTCTTCATCCCCGACGGCGAGATGACGCCTACGGTATCCGGGATGTTGATGATCGTCGCCCCTGCCTGTGCGGCTGTGCGACAGACCTCAACAAGGTAATCACCCTCCGTCCGCGTCGCGTCCATGGGCGAGAACATGCACAGGTCAACATGATCCCGGGCGTGCCGGATAATCTCTTCGGTGATCGAAAGCACCTGCTCCCGCGTCTTGTTGATGGTGTTCTCCCGCTGGATATCCGAGGTCGGGATGAAGACATGGATCATGTCAACATTACAGTCAATGCAGGCATCCACATCGGCTTTCACCGACCGGGCAAGACCGCATATGTTTGCCTCAAGGCCGAGTTTTTTGATAGCGGCCACCGTCTCTTTCTCGGCGGCCGACGATGCAGGGAATCCTGCCTCGATAGTATGGACACCGATGGCCGAGAGCTGACGGGCAATCTCGATCTTCTGTTCAAATGTGAATGCTATCCCCGGGGTCTGTTCTCCGTCCCGGAGCGTGGTATCAAAAACGGTCACGTCTTCATGCGCACGGCTGTCCGTGAAGAAGACGATCCCCCGCAAAATCCTTGCGAGCCATGATCATTCATACGGCCCCGGATTATTTAAAGAAACCCTGCACCACGTTTGTATCCTGTCGTTTTTACCCCTCAACCGGGAGAACTTACGATATGTTTAATAGGAAACTATCCCTACATTATTAGGCAGTGCCCCGCCTTAACTCAGCCTGGTAGAGTGCGCGGCTGTAGTATGGTTTGCCGGTTCCGGCAACTGCGCGGCTACCGCGATGTCCCCGGTCCGAATCCGGGAGGCGGGATATTACTGTATAAAGTGCCCAGGTAGTGTAGCGGCCTATCATGATTGCCTGTCACGCAATCGACTCGGATTCGAATTCCGACCTGGGCGTTCTGTTTTAGGGTTCGAAGCCCTGCATGCCCTCAGGAGTGCGGCAGCTCCTGGATTTTCGCATACGAAGACGGGCTGTCGGAGATATCCCAAACGCTCTCCAGCAATGAGAAGTCCATCAGGGATTCTCGGAGGAATCGTATGAACCGGGTGCTGTGGGATCTTCAGGCCGGCGATTCCCTGTCGATCCGGATCACCAGAGATCAAAAGTTTCGGGTACCGGGTTCCCGTTTTACCTGTACTCCTTGATTACGAGTGGCTGGCGGGCGAGCTGGTGAATCCGGATGCTTTCTTTGGTGGTGTGGGAGCATTGTGGCGGCGGTTCTCAGGCATTTTCCTCGAAAAAACAGGTCGTTTTTCCCTGTTACAGAACCCCCTTCATTTTCCGGCCATAGCATACTCCCAGGCCATTCAGGCGCTCTGCACGACCAATTGATCTTTCCCATTTTCACGATGAAAGAAACGCTTCTAAATTGCACGGTTTTTTCCTGTTTTAAATGGCCGGTTTCCAAAAATACCAGTTTATATGAAGAATATTGTCGGGCGTTGGCACCATTTCCACTGGAAAGTTCCGGGCACGGATCCGGCCCGCGAACTCTCCGTCGGAGAATGGATCGGGGAAGACAGTATGTCCGGCCACCCCCTTTTTATAAAGGGGGCTGCATTGAGGGGGGGATAGGTTTACGGGAATACGGGCTGGTTATCTGCCCGGCGTTCTTCTTGTTTTTTCACTGTGCATTTTTTTCAATGAGCAGGTAAAAAATGCCTGATGTGACATAATGTCACGCAATCTTTCCGATCACGTTTATTGCAGATGATAAAAAAACTCAAAAGATGTGTCATCCACAAGCAAAAGTCATGACGCCGTGTCACCGGCTCTTGGTATCCTCCTGATGCTTGCAATCACTCTCATCCTTGCGGTACTTGTCCTGTTGATGTTCCACCTGCCGTACCTCTATGACTCTTCTGTTCCCGCAATCTTCAAGATAACAAATATCCGGCATACCAACGAACACGGGGCGCTGAATTATGACAGTTATATGGTGGTCATGAATACCGGGACGACCGGGTACAGGAACGCGAATCTCTATGCGGAGACCTACCGGAACGGGATAAACCTTGACTGCCGGATCGAGACATTAAACGGGCATGCCTTCATCCCGACACATCACTTTAAGATCCAGACCTTGGGAGGGGCAGGATCGCAGGGAACCCTCTGGAATCCCATCGAGCTCATCTTCATTGATTTCAAAGACGGGACCTTTCACCCGGGGGATCTCGTCACCTTCGAAGTGTATGATAATTCCACAAAACAGATCATCTCGCGCCACAGGTATACGGCATAAACCATTGAAAAAAGGATGATCAGATCGGCCCGGGCCTTTTAATCATCAAGCCGTTTGAATACACCTTTCTTGGTCTTGACGATCTTGCAGAGCGGGCAGATCCATGTATTTGGCAGATCCTCGAATAATACTCCCGGGGGGATACCCTGTGTCTTATCCCCTTTTGCCGGATCGTAGATATAATGGCATTCAAGACATACCCAGCGGGCGGGTTTTACCGTCTGTTGTGTCATGCGTTTACCTCGAATAGTTCTGTCCTATCTTTCTCTCTTACCAGATATGAAATCTCCTGAGCGGGCAGTACCGGCGCTGCCCTCCAGCCCCGACCCGCGTAACCGGGCAAAATCGTGTGCGGCCCGGGCCGAGAGTCGTGCGACCCGGAGGGGTTCGGGGATCTTTCCTTCGTGGGTGAACGCCGTGCAGAGCCTGCCCGCATCCTCATTATCAAGACCCCAGCTTCGGAGATACACGATCTGCCCGTCAGGGAGAGTATGGATGAAGCGCCCGCCCAGGCGCCGGTATGCGTCCAGCCGTGCAGTGTCCCCAGGAAAATGGTGGCAGATGTCGCCCTCCAGTCCCGCGGAGTCCTCGTAGGTTACGCAGATGACCGGCAAATCCGTGCATTCGTATATCTGCTGGGGATTGATGATGTTGAAAAAGGCGATCACGCAACCCGAGAGAAAGATCACGTTGATGTCCCGGCGATCAAGGGTTTGGACGATTGCAAGGACACCCTCAGTTGCGTCCATGCCGCCCACTGACACGCGGGAAAAAGCAAACCCGTCGATGATGAGATCCTTGCGCATCACGATCCCGGCAAGGGTCGAGTGTTCCCGGCCGGAATAACTTTCCGCGATGCCGAGCGACCGGAGGCCTTTTTTCGGGATGTGCATAGAAGCACTTATGATAAACCCGTTAAAAATACTATACCAATGAAATTCAACAAAGATGAGGTCTGCATCCTTATCCCCACGCTCAACGAGAGCCTGAGCATCGGCCCGGTGATAAAAGAGTTCCGCAGTCTGGGCTACAACCATATCCTTGTCATCGATGGCAAGAGTTCGGACAATACCGTGAAAAATGCACGGGAGGCCGGGGCCGTTGTCCGGACCCAGTCCGGCAAGGGAAAGGGCAACGCGATCATCGAAGCGTTCGAGATTATCGAGGAGCCCTATATCCTGATGGTGGATGGCGACGGGACATACTCGGCGAAGGATGCGGAGAAGATGCTCACCCCGCTCTTTTTGGGGTTCGACCAGGTGATTGGTGACCGGCTCATCAATGCAGAAGAAGGCTCGTTCTCACACATCAACCTTTTCGGCAACCACATGCTCAACCTCTTTTTCAAGCTCGCCCACAGCCGGGACCTCCACGATATCCTCTCCGGGTACCGGGCGTTCACCAAACTGTCCGTCCAGCAGATGAACCTCAAGGAGACGGGTTTTGAGATCGAGACCGAGATGTCGGTGGAAGCAGTAAGGAACGGCCAGCGGATCATGGTGGTCCCCATCCGGTATTCCCGCCGGCCGGGAACGCCGACAAAACTCTCCCCCTTCCATGACGGGATCAGGATCGTCACCACGATCTACCGGCTTGCCCGGGTCAATAACCCGCTCTTCTACTTTGGGATCATGGGCCTTTTTACGGCCCTTCTGGGGATTCTTACCGGTGTCTATGTCACCACAGAATGGCTGCACGGTATCCAACATATCCCGCTGACGATTCTTACCGTGCTTCTCATCGTTGTGGGTATAGAGATCTTCATGTTCGGGATGATTTCGGATATGCTGCTCGTCTTCCACCGGGAGATTATCAGGGAGATCCAGCTGAACCAGCCGCCCCGGCAGCTGAAGTAATCCCTGGCGTCATTTAATTTTTTATTTTACGGGACCGGTATCATAAAAAATACCGCCCGGCTTTTCGAAAAAAGGAAGCTTTTCTGTTGCGCGGTGTTTTTTAGAGGAGCATCTTCCTGAATGCAAGGACCCTGCAGGCATGTTCGGCAAGGGAGGTGAGCTGGAATGCCTCATCCAGCGTTGCTCCTCCAGCAAAGGTCCCGTGCCCCTGTGCAATAACCAGTTTATGATGCTGCATCATCCCAGCCACCGCATTCGCAAACCCCTGGGTTCCGGGCACTCCGGCGGTCACGGGGATGAGCGGGCAAAACATGATCCCTTCGCTGTCCAGTGGTCGGATCTCGTCTGATACAAGCGAGGCGGCAACCGCATACGGCGGATGAGCGTGCACGATCGCTTTGTATGCGGTCTTTTTGTAGACCGTAAGATGGACACGGTACTCGCTTGATGCATCTTTTGGGGCCTCCCCGCTAAAGGGCACAAACACGGGATCTCCCGGATCATCGAGATAGGCCCCGGTTCGCTTGACAAAAAATCCTTTCTCCCCGTCTCGCACGCTGATATTCCCGAAGTTCCCGCCGACCAGATGTTCGGCAAACAACCGTTTTCCTATCCGTTCAAAGCCATAATCCTGCATCCTTTGCACCTCTTTTTCGTACACCATCCTTTAGCGTATTCAACGATATGGGCATGGGTCTGGTGGTACACGTGGGGGTCCTCTGCAAGCACGCCCTCAAAAAGGGCCTTGAGGCCGATGCGTGGGGTGGTAATCCCGGCACACCGTGTGATGCTTTCGGTGTAAACATCGATGACAAAACTCAGCCGGCCAAACCCATAGCAGAGGATGCTGTCAGCAGTTTCTTCACCGATCCCGTTCACCCCGAGCAACCCTTCGCGGAGTTCCTCTGTCGGTATATTATCCATGACGGACACTCCGCCGCAGGTGTCTATGACGAAAACGGCAAGCGCCTTGAGCCGGCGTGCCTTTATCCGGTAAAACCCGGTGCACCGGATGGCTGACTCAATATCGGGAACGTCCGCTGCAAAGAGGGCAGACAGGGAACAGAGGTTACGCTCTTTGAGCAGCCGGAGCGCCTGTTCCACGTTCTCCCACAGGGTTTGCTGGGTGAGAATTGCTCCTATCATCACCTCGTCAGTATCCCCCGGCCACCAGGGAATCTCCCCGAACCGGCGTTTGAGGATACCAATAATTTTTTTTGCCAATGCGGCGTTTTTAGCGGAACTGGATGCCAACATCCCGCATCCTGTTGTACCGTGCGATATTGAGCACCAGCGGTGTGAGCGATTCTATAAGAGGTGAAACAGATAGTGGGCCGGCGTTGAAGGCCTGGAGTTTCGAGATCCGGTTCACGATCCCCATCACCTGCTGTTTTGCCTCCTCATCGTCACCGCACACTGGTACCGAGTACGCCAGTTCCTCATCCAGTGCCTTCCAACGGTTGGCGGCGATGGTGTTGAACGCACAGCAGAGCCGTGCCTCCTTTGGCAGGAGTTTTTGTATCAGCAGCGCTGCTGAACCTTCAGGTGGGGGGACAAAAACAAAGTGATCCTTTTTCTCCATCGGGTTGACCGGGCTTATGACTATCTTGTCCTCAAACCCATGCAAAGTCGAGAGTGTCGGGACGACGTGCCGGAATGGGATCGCAAGGATGACCACTTTCGCCCTGTCCACGGCGTCCTGGTTGGTGACGCCACATAGTGTACATTCCTGCCCCCGGTTTTTCAGGGTCTCCCGGGTTATCGTGCAGCTTGCCTCGGCCTTGTCCTGCTCCCTCGAGCCAACCACCAGGTCAAAAACGGTGGAGAGGCGCATGGCCATGCCTTCCCCGATATCCCCGGTACCGCCGACAATGCCGATCTTCACTTATCCCACCAGCGGCCGGAGCAGGTTTTCGAGCGTGGCGGCATCGGTGACGCCCTCCATGGTCTGGACGACCTTCCCGTCCTTTTCGATAATAAGGGTCGGGACTACGCGGATCCCGTATTTTTCCGCAAGATCCATGTGCTCGTCGACGTCTACTTTTTTTATCTCGACGGCATCGCCCAGTTTCTTTGCCAGCTCTTCGATGATTGGCGTCTGCATACGGCAGGGACCGCACCATGTGGCAAAAAAGTCGTACAGAACGGGTTTTGTCATAGAATCATACCCGGTAGAGTAGTCGGTTAAAAAAAAAGATAAATCTATGGTATTGTTATTCGGAGAGGATATCCATGATGATCCTTCCGTAGGCCGGCCGGGTCACCAGCACACCAATGATGACACCCATCATGGTGATGATTGCAAATCCCTTGAGGGTGGAGAGGTCCATGAGCGCGAGCGGAAGCATTGCAATCAGCACGGTTGCTGCCGCGATGACGATGATGGTGAGCGCACGGGCAAGTCTCTTTAAATAAATATTCGGCGAGGGCACGAGTCCTTCGTGCAGGATTTCGTCGGTGATAACGACCAGCTGGTCGATGCCTGTACCCAGGACGGCAATAAGCCCGGCAACGGTCGGGAGATCCATCTGGAACTGGATGACACTGATGAACCCGAGCAGGATCACGATCTCTGATGCGTTGATGAGCACCATGGGGAGCACGATCCTCGGTTCGCGGTAGCGATAGAAGATCACAAACGCGACCATGATGAGCGCGAATATCCCCGCGATCAGGCACATCTCCATGTAGTGCTGGCCGAGGGATGCCGATGTCGAACCGGAACCCGCGATAGCCACATCTACCGGCAGCGCACCCGCCCTGAGCTGGATCTCAAGGTTTGTTGCCTGCTGCTCACCGGATGTCCCTGATCCGGTGGAGGCGAACAGCTGAGTCGTGGGTTCGCTCTGGAGCGATCCTGCCAGTGCCTGGGACAGCGGCGCCGAGTACACACTCTTGTTGTCGAGGAGCATGGTGAGCTTGTGGTCGGCCGGGTCGGTGGTTGCACCGTACTTTATCGCTGTGTTCTGGAAGGTGGATGCACCATCAGCGCTCAGGGTAAATCCTACACCCCAGTTCCCACTGCCTGCCGGTGACTGGCTGGGTACCTGGACGCTTGTAATCGAATCCCCGTAGAGGACGTGGTCGGTCTGGTTGCCGGTCGTCTGGATACGGATCTCGAATTTGCCCTGCTTGCCGACGATCTGCTGGGCCTGGTTCATGTCGACTCCGGCCATCTCGACGCGGACGTACTGGGTGACGCCGTTCAAACCCGTGATAGTATTGACTTTTGCATCCTTGGTTCCCATCGAGTTTATCTTATCTACGAGGATCTGCTTTACGAGGTCAGCCGTAGTCGCTGATATGCCGGGCTGGTACGAGACTACCGTCCCATCTTCTGCCTCAAAGTAGGGCTGAAGCTCAGCCTGCGTATAGGATTTCCGGATCTCGAGATGGTTGGCATCGACCTGGACAACGTCAGTATCGAGACTCTTGGAGAGGTTGGTAACAAAGGTATCGACCGGCTCTGTCGTTGTGAACCCTACCACCTCGGATTTAAACTCGAGCTGGATCCAGGATCCCTGCTGGAAATCGAGGCCATACTGGAGGTTCGTCGTTAAATTGCCGTTGCTGTCGAAGTGCGGGTAGATGGCGATGACGGAAAGGACTAAAAGGACGATCAGGACGAGTACCCGCCAGTCACTGAAGAGATCCTTGATCCGCTCCTGTTTCATTTCCCGCCTCCCTTGAGGACGTACCATTTCAGGATACCGACATTCGTAAGCCAGGTGTTGAGGATATCAAAGATGAGGCCCATCAGAAGGACCGCGGAGATCTCTTCAATTACCACGACCTGTCCGGCCCAGGATACGATGAGCAGTACGGTGACCGCAGCAATGGTTGTCGAGGTCATTATGATACCGGTACGGAATGCTCCTGTCAGCTTATCGTTGAGTTTTCCCTGCCGCTTGAGCACCCGTGTGGTAAGCAGGATATCGCTGTCCACGGAATAACCTATCAACATGAGCAGTGCTGCGGTAGTCCCCAGCGAAAGCTGGATGCCCACGACGTTCATCATGGCAGCGGTCATGACCATGTCGGCAAAGGCCGAAAGGACGACCGCACAGGACGGGACAAAGGTCCTAAACGAGACAAAGACCACGATTGCCATGCCGATAAAGGCAATGATGAGGGCGATAAAGGCCTGGTCCTGCAGGGTTTTCCCGAAGGATTCACCGATCTGGTCGATCTGGGCATCCGGGTATTTGCTGGCGACCAGTGCAGTCAGGCTCTGGTACTGCGCATCGCTCATCGTCCCGAATGTGATGAACTTCCCGTTGTTCAACCCCTCACTGACGCTCACGAGCGGATAGCCGGCAAATTCCGACTGGATCTGGGCGGTAGTATCAGAAGTGATCACCGTTACGGCTGTCCCCCCGGAGAAATCGATCCCCGGTGTGACCGGCATCCCCACCGTAACCGTAACATATGCAAGCACCACCAGCGATATGGCCAGAAGCACCATCGGGATTATCACCAGTTGTTTTGGTGAATATTTTTCGATGTTGTAATGGAATAATCCCATGGTATAATCATCTGTTCATGAACGATTAAATAATTACCAGATGGCAGGTGACGCCTCCACTTCCGTTTATCCGGGTATAACTCCGGAATCTGAAAACATTTCGCAGAATATCTCTGTACCCGACCGGAATGGCGGGATTTCCGAACAGGCTTTTTAAAACGGGAAAAAGCAAAAAAAATATATATGGCAAAAGCCGTGACACTAACGCATGAGATCTCAGCTTGAGATCGAACGCATGATTGAGGGGCGGCTTAAGTCGTATCTCTCCCGGGATAAAACCGGCATCCGCCGCGAAGTGCTCCGGATCCTTCTCAGGATCCGGCAGACAACCATTGCAGATATTCTTGCAGGTCTCCGGGAACAGTTCACGGTTTCATTCCACGCGATTGCATCGATGGTCGGCATCATCGCCTCCCGGATCGGCATCCTGAAAGTCAGCAGGAATACCGGGGGAGTAACGACTTATGAACTCAGGGAGAAGTACGCATCGATGGTTGGGCGGCTCGTAGGCGCATGAGCATTTCCCTCACATTAACCATAACCGTTTTTACCAACCCTTCACAATATTACCGGCATAATGCCCGGTCATCCTTCTGATCCTTCCAGCGTTTCCCGGATCGCTATTGCACCCGACGTCATAACCTATATCGAAAAGAGGAACTGCGATTTCCGTATCTGTACTTCCTGCGGAGGGCCGATCCTTCTTCCCGTGAATATAAAGCCCCCCAAAAAAAGCGATGTCCTTCTCCAGGCAGCGCGCCATACCATCTATATCTCCATCCACCAGGTGAGATTCCTCGATGAAATCCGGGCCGATATGATCCCGTTCTTTGAAGATGGGCCAGAAGGGTTTGCAGAACAATGAGTTACGAAGAGCTCTCCCATACTGCAGATGTGAAGATACGGGCCCGTGCCCCCACCCTGGATGCACTTTTCGGGGAAGCTTTCCAGGCGCTGATGCAGGTAATGTACGGGGAAGACCGGGGTGGCGGGACATCAAGGACACTTGATATCAATGCGCCGGATCTGGAATCGCTTATATGCGATTTCCTGTCGGAAGCGCTTTATGTCTCTGAAGTCGACGGGCTGGTCTTCCGGCAGGCGGACGTACATCTCGATGGTATGCAGCTCTACGCAATCCTTGACGGAGAACCGTTCGATCCGGCCCGGCATAAAGGAACGGAAGTAAAAGGCATCTCATATTCGGGCATGTCCATCCAGAGAGACGCCAAAGGATATATGCTGGATATCTTATTTGATGTATAGCGGAGAACGAGAATGCCTGAAGGTGTGATACGGGCCGGTCCTGACGAATGGGAGATACCGGTCGGGTATGTGCCCGGGATGCGGGTACCGGGAAAGTTTTTCCTTTCCGACGCACTTGCGGCAATCCTCGAGCCGGGTGCCGTGCAGCAGCTGGCAAACGTCGCCACTCTTCCCGGTATCGTCCGGTATTCACTGGGCATGCCGGACCTTCACTGGGGCTACGGGTTTCCTATCGGTGGCGTCGCTGCGTTCTCCCTTGACGAGGGCGTCATCTCCCCCGGTGGAGTTGGCTTTGACATCAACTGCGGGGTCAGGCTCTTTATGACGCCACTTGTGCGATCGGATATCAAAAAGCCCCGCGAGCTTCTTGATTCCCTGTACCATGCCGTGCCGACCGGTGTCGGGGCAAAGAGTTCCGCAAAACTTACCCCGGCTGCTCTCTCGGCCATGATGGAGAAGGGGGCGCGCTGGGCGGTGGCCGCAGGCTACGGTCTCGAGCGTGACCTTGTCCGGTGCGAGGAGGGTGGTGCCATGAAACAGGCCGACATCCGTGCGGTCTCGGCAAAAGCCCGTGCCCGGGGGATCCCTCAGGGAGGGACGCTCGGGTCGGGCAACCATTTTCTCGAACTCCAGGAAGTCAGCGAGATCTACGATGAAGCCGCGGCAGCGGCATTTGGTCTCGTGAAGGGCCGGGTCTGCTGCATGATCCACTGCGGCTCCCGGGGGCTCGGTCACCAGGTCTGCACTGATCATCTCAAGGTCATTGAGGAGGCGACAAAAAAGTACCATATCCCGCTTCCGGACCGCCAGCTTGCCTGCGCCCCGGCGGGATCACCGGAAGGTACTGCCTATTTTGGCGCGATGGCGGCAGCGGCGAATTATGCATGGGCCAACCGCCAGATGATCCTCCATGCGGCGCGCCGGGAATTTGTCCGGATGTCTGGCATCGAATACGAGAGCATGCCGCTTGTCTATGATGTCGCCCACAACGTGGCGAAGATCGAGGAGCATACCGTTGAAGGCCACCGGGCCCGGCTCCTCGTGCACCGCAAGGGTGCCACACGATCATTCGGGCCCGGCGCCCCGGACCTTCCGGGTGACCTTGATGCGATCGGCCAGCCGGTGATCATCCCCGGCAGTATGGGAACGTCCTCGTACGTCCTCAAAGGGACCGCAACGGCGATGGAGCGCACCTTTGGCAGCACCTGCCACGGATCGGGCCGGGTCATGAGCCGGTCTCAGGCTAAAAAGAAGCTGTCCGGAAAAGAGGTGTCAGATCGTCTTCTCAGTCAAGGCATCATCGTCCGGGCGCCCAATGAAGCGGCGATAGCCGATGAAGCGCCGGAGGTGTACAAGCCCAGCAGCGAGGTGGTGCAGGTAGTCCATGATGCCGGCCTCTCCACCCTTGTCGCCAGGCTCTCCCCGATAGGAGTGATCAAAGGGTGAGCTGCCGGGCGGGATTTGTCTGGGAGACACCCCAGCATTTTGTCCGGTACATCGAGGACTGCGGTATTCCCTGCGAGCTCGTCACGCCCTACATGCTTGCCGCTCCGTTCTTCCGTGGCTCGTTCTCCTGCCTTATCATTCCCACCGGTTTTGCAAACCCGGCCTATTGCCGGCTCCTCCCGGCCCTCCGGGCATCGTCCGACCGCATACAAAAATTCGTGGAGAATGGCGGGAACCTCCTCGTCTTCGGGGCTGCTATCGATCGGCCGGATGTGTATGACTGGCTCCCTTTTCCGGTTACCTACCGGCACGAGGTTTTTCCCCGGGAGATCACATGCGGGGCATCTGAGCTCGGTGCGGCGCTCATAGTGGATTATGATCCCACCTGCATCGAATGCGACGGCTCGTTTCCGTCTCATGGAGGGACTACGGTCGGGTC
>Ga0209039_10001508_pt1 | contig 21548 bp, 19 predicted proteins | sample BogFormECP12_OM1_FD_188238 | JGI IMG/M metagenome (GOLD analysis project Ga0209039, IMG submission 188238) | Bog forest soil microbial communities from Calvert Island, British Columbia, Canada - ECP12_OM1 (SPAdes) (version 2) | ecosystem: Environmental > Aquatic > Freshwater > Wetlands > Bog ...
GCCACCAGCAAAGAGGCCTTGTCCTTGCAGTCGCCGAAGCCGCGCGAGAGGACCTCGGAGACCGGATAGGGCTTGTAGCCATGGATGCCGAACTCGAGCCCCACGTAGCGGGTGAACGAGACCACATAGTCGTAGGCTGCCGCGACGCGGGCCGCCGGCTCGGGGCCGGCCTTCGAGGCCAGCGTTTGGGGGATTCCTGCCGGCCTACTCCCTAACGTCGCCAATGCCAGGGAAGGTTTCGGTCGGGCGCGCGAAGCGCTGCGTGACTTGTCTCACGGCACCCTGTGTGCGGATCAGCGAAGACGAGTGACCGGCGTTACCAAAGCGTTCAGCCCACGGGCGACGCCGCACCCAGCCCGTGAAGCGTCTCGCGCGGGTGCAACGCCGCGCCCCTTGAAGCCGCACGGGCGCACCTCCAGGGCTGGGCCTCGTCGGAAACCCACAGATCACGGCCGCCGTGGTAGACGGACGGCGAGGAGCCCACATCCAGAACGAGGTTCACTTCCGTAGGAGATAGGATGGTTGCGCATCAGGCTCGGGACGACCAAGTCCTGATGGCGGCGATGGCTGCGGCGGATCGCTCCGCCCTGGGGGAACTCTACGATCGCCACGCTCCAAGGCTTCTCGCCATCTGCATTCGACTCCTCCGAGACCGCAGCGAGGCGGAGGACGTGCTCGTCGAGGTGTTCTGGGAGATCTGGGAGCGGGCTCGGCGCTACGAGCCTGGGCGCGCGAGTCCCCTCACTTACCTCGCCACCGTGGCGCGCAGCCGTGCCCTGGACCGTCTGCGACGCCGCCGGCACGAAGCGCTTATTCGGGCTGCCGCGCAGAGTTGGGCCGCGCTCGCGCCGGACTTCTCTGGGTCCGTAGCGGAGCAGGGCCCGCTCGCCGATACACTCGCCCAAGAGCAGCGAAGGCGTGTGCGACTCGCCCTCGACACACTCGCGCCCACGCAGCGAGAGGTGGTCGAGCTGTCCTTCCTCGACGGGCTCTCCCACCAGGAAATTGCCGACCGGCTCGGCGCACCCCTTGGGAGCGTCAAGACCTGGATCCGCAAAGGACTCCTCCACCTGCGAGACATCCTTCGGCTGCAATACGGCGAAGGGGAGACGGCATGATCTGCGAACAACGCGCCGAAGAGATTCTCGAGTACGCAGCCGACGCGCTTGAAGCCGGGGAGCGCGAAGCGGTAGCCCGTCACCTCGCCACCGGGTGCCCGCGCTGCGCGGGCGCTTTGGCCGAAGCCGAGAGCGTACTGGCGCACCTCGCACTCTCGGTGGCACCGCTTGACCCGTCGCCCTCCGTCCGCGCGCGGCTTTTCTCGAGGCTCGAGGGCGCGCTCCACGCCGCGCCGAGTGCGCTGCCCGGCGCCGCACTCCGTCCGGCGGGACCCGCCACCCCGCCCGCTGCCGCCCGGCGCCGCGCAAAGAGCTGGCGAGCCGGCATTTCAGCCGCGATCGCCGCCAGCCTCGTGGCTCTCGTAACCTACTTTGGCATTGCCCACCCCTTGGTACGGGAAGTCGACCGCCTGCGAACCGAGCGTGAGACGCTCGTAACTCGTGAGACGGTGCTCGAGCGTGACGTCGCAGAGCGTGATCAGCGAATCGCAACGCTTGAGAGCGACGCCGCACGCAGCACGGAGACGGTGCGCATGATGCGCTCGCCGGAGGTGGAGGTGATTCCCCTGCGCGGCGCCGCACCGCAACCGGGCGCCGTCGGCCGCCTCTTTTTCGACCACGCAGCCGGCCGCTGGTACTTCCATGCGTCCCAGCTCCGGCCCGCTGGACCGGGAAAGACCTATGAGCTTTGGTTCATCAACAGCGCCCAGCAGAAGATCCCCGCCGCGACGTTCGACGTGGATGCAAACGGCGAGGCGACGCTTCTGATCGACGTCCCTGAGAGCACGGGCACCCTTGCCCTTGCAGCGGTGACAGACGAGCCTGCGGGCGGCGTGAAGCAGCCGACCGGCGAGATCCAGATTTTAGGCCAGCCGACGACACCCAGGTCCTAGACCATATGGAGCGACCGGCTCCATTTGCGAGTGTCGTGCTCAGTCGTAACGGAGGAGGGGGCCGTAAGGCCCATTTCCGCGGGTTACCGCCCGAGGGCGGCAGAGCCGCAAGCCGGTCATGGGGAAGGATATCACCCACGTCGGTCTCGATGCCCACCAGGCGACCCGCTGGGCTACGGCCTCAAGCGGCAGCTCGAGGCGCTGGGGCTCCGGTGTGTGTGGGCGCCGGCGCTAACCGCCGCGACGCGCGGAAGCTGGCGCAGCTCTTGCGGGCGGGCCTGCTGACTGAGGTACACGCACCCACCGCCGCGGAGTCCCTGCAGGCATGACGCTCGCTCAGAAGAATCACGTGGTCCAAGCACTCCCGACGCAAAGATCCCACGAGACGTTCCGCGTAGCCATTCTGCCATGGGGAATGAGGCGCTATGGGAACCTCGTGAAGGCCCATTCCTGCGACCCGCCGCCGAAACTCTGTCCCGTAGATCGCATCGTGATCGCGGATCAAGTACCGATGGGCCGTCGGGGAGCGCCTCGACCGTTTGCTGCGGGGTCCATTCGGCCGTGGGATGAGCGGTCGCGTGGACATGCAGGTTGGCCTGGACGACCACCACTTGAAGCAGAGATTCGTGAGCTCATCCTGGAATGCATCGCGCGAATCCCACCTGGGGCGCGCCCCGCATCCACGGCGAGCTTTTGAAGCTCAGCTTCACCCTCGCGCAGTCGACGGTTTCCAAGGACCTGCCTCGCAATCGGAGACCGCCCTCCCCGAGCTGGCCGACGTTCTTGCGAAATCATCTTCGGGACGCGGTCGCCATCGACTTCGTTGTGGCATCCCTCGAGCGACGCAGGCTACCGCGAGCGGCTCCCAATATCCGTCGGGCTTATCCGCTCGCAAAAAGTCGGGAGTTCGAGCCGGACCGTCCTGTTCCACAGCCTTCGGGCGCTCAGCCCAGCGTCTTTTCGTCGCAGGCTACGCGGTCTGTGCTGCCTCCACTACAGACCGATCGCGTATCGGGTTCGCGCCTCCTCCGGTGAAAGCATCGCGGCCTTGGCAAGAGCGGCGAGCCGAGCGCCGTCCTCGAGATCCGCACGCTCCACACGCACCTGGAGGGCACGCGCACACACGAAGGCGTCGGTCGACGTGTCGACCATTCTGACCTTGGTGCGCCCGGTCGCGGAATCCATCAGTGCGTCGAACGGGACCGGCACGATCCGGCCCTGTTGCCGCGTGATGAGGACGCTGGTTCCGCCCGCAAGCAGCGTGCGCACCGCACCCACACCAAGGTCCCGCGTGTAGTCCCGATCGAAAGCGATCGGCTGGCCGCAGCGCAGCTCGTAGCCCACGTCTTTGTCGCCGATCTGCACCTTCACGCCGCGCGCGGCGAGCGCGCTTGTCACCTCGGTGCGGAGTACTTTGCCGAGCGGCACCTCGGCGAGCCGAACGTGGCCGTGCTCGTCGCGCGGCGCATCCTTCAGCATCTCGAGTTCGCTGGGTTCGAAACGCTCTGCGATGCCCTCTGCGATGACGGCGACCCCATCGGGGCGGCCGGCGGCGAGCCGCTTCACGATCGAACCTTCGAGAATGCGCACCACGTCGCCGAGCCGGATTGGGCCGGCAGGAAACTCCTCGGGGATGAGAGTGACGGTCGCACCCGCCGCTTTGCCTGCCCCAAGGGCTAGGTGCCCGGCCTTGCGCCCCATCATGACGATGAAAAACCATCGGCCCGTCGTGCGCGTGTCCTCCGCGATTCGCTCGACGACCGTGGTGGCGTGTTCACGAGCCGTCTCAAAACCAAAGGTCGGGATGTCGCCAGGGAGCGGCAGATCGTTGTCGATGGTCTTTGGTACATGGGCGACTCGGATTCGACCCGCGGCGGTGTCGGCTACTCGTTTTGCGGAGAAGGCGGTGTCGTCGCCGCCGATCGTCACGAGGTGGGTGATTCCCAGAGAGTTCAGGGCTTCCACGACGTTCGCGAGATGCTCGGGCTTCTTCGTCGGATTGGCCCGCGAGGTGCGGAGGATGGAGCCGCCTTGTAGGTGGATCCGTGAGACTTCCTCGGGACGCAGCTCCTTCGTGTGGGAAGCATCCCCCTGCATGATGTGGGAGAAGCCGTCAAGGAGTCCGACCACGCGCGCACCTGCGCGGGCCGCGGTGAGCGCTGCCGCTCCGATCACGCCGTTGATGCCGGGGGCGGGGCCGCCGCCGACGACTATTCCAAACATCGCCATCTGAGTTCCCTTCCGCTGTTCCGGTGGGTCTGGTAGCGCCATCTTAGAGCGCGGGCGATGCGGCGCGCAGGAGCTGTTCGGCACCCGCGGACAGCTCCGCCACGATGGCAGCCGCCGGTTGTACGGCGCAGACCTGGCCCACGGACTCGCCAGCATACAGCGCCATCGCTTCAATCTCGCCCGTCGTCTCCCGCGTCGGGCAAGGCACGCCAAAACGAGGCACCGCAATCCGCCTGCCCCCGCTGATCTCGATCTCTCCCGTCACGTCCTTTGGAAACGCCCGCGCCGCTTCCACGCAAGAGCGCAGCACGCGATGAGGTGCATTGGGCCACATGACCGAAAACGTGTCGGTCAACACAGTGTCTTCAGCGCCTGCCTCGACGAGAGCCTTCACATAGGTGGGGTGCGCGCCCGACTCTCGAGCCGTGACAAACCGGGTCCCCACCCGAACCGCCGCCGCGCCCGCCGCAAGCACAGCGGCCATGGCACGGGGCGTCGCGATCCCCCCGGCGGCGACCACGGGCACCGACAGGGACCCGAGCACGGCATCGAGGAGAGAGAGCAAACCGAGCCGGCCTCGCACGTGCCCTCCGGCTTCCTGGCCCTGCGCCACCACGAAGTCGCAGCCCGCCCCTGCCGCAGCACGCGCTTCGTCGGCCGACCCCACCTGCCACGCCGCGAGGGCGCCGCCCGCATGCACGTCCGCCACAAGCGTGGGGTCGGGCGCGCCCCAGAAGAACTCCACCACCCGTGCCGCGCGCGCCGCGATGCCGACGCATTCGCGCTGGTCAAGAAAGGGCAGAAGAAAGCTCACCCCAAAGGGCCCGCGGGTGGCGCTCTGCATTGCGCCCAGGATTTGCACGAGAGCCGCGGGGGGGACGAGGGTCGCCGTCACCATCCCGAGCGCCCCCGCCTGGGTCACGGCCAGGGCGAGCTCGGGGGTCGCAACCCCTCCCATCCCTGCCTGCTGAATCGGGGTCTTGCACCCGACAAGCCGCGTGAAGCGGGTCTCGAGCACGCCTTTAGCGGCCACGCAGGCCGCGCAACAGCGCGGTTTTCCACCCGCCGACGCTGCCTAGGCGATCCAAGGGAAACTCATCCGCCGGTTCTTCCCTGCGCGGTCCACCGACACCGCCGAGACCAAGGTCCACGAGCACCTCGTCCGCGAACGCGCGCATCTGCCGGTGGACGATCGTGCCTTGCGCATGGTGCAGAATCGACAGCGGGCGGCCGTGCCCAGAGATCAGCGCCTCCACGCGCGGGCTGCGCGAGAGGTAAGACGCGTAACACGCCCAGCCGCGCCGGCCGATCTCCGCCTCGAGAACCGCCCTCAAATTCTGACGCGGATCTTCGACGTGGGTGCGTGAATCGACGAGGGTCAACAGGACGCGTGCCCGCGTGGTCCGGTCGCTGCGCTCGAGAATCGCGTAGAGCTTTCCCGCCTCTTCGAGGGACGCCCAGTCTGCGACGGGGAGCACGATGCGATCCGCCGCATGGAGCGCGTTCAGCGTGAGGGCCTCGATGTCGCTCTTCGTGTCGAGGACGATGAGTCCATCCCACTGCGTTCGCTCGATGATCCGGCGCAGCGTGTCCGGATCATCCGCGCGCGCCTTGAGGCTTGCGAGGTCCGGCGGCGACGCCACGAAATGCACGCCGTACTGGCCGAGCTGGATCACGCGGTCGAAGCTGCGCTCCGCCCAGGCGTGCTTCAGGTTGCCGCCGCCGGGCCCGGGTGGCCGCAGCGTGAACATGCGATCGAGGGAGCCCTGGTCGTCGAGGCCGACGACGAGAACCGGCAGGTCCTCGCGCAGGGCTCGGACGTAGATCGCAAGGTTCGTGGCCACGGTCGTCTTGCCAACGCCTCCCTTGTTCGAGGCGACGGCGAGAACGCGCGGGGCACGGGTGCGCGCAGGCGTGGGGGGAACGCGCTCGGACACGGCACTGAGGATAGGCATCGGGTAGGATTGCGGCCATCATGCCGGCGGTCGCCCTGATTCCCGCCCGCTATCAGGCCTCGCGGTTCCCGGGAAAGCCGCTTGCGTCCATCGCCGGAGTGCCGATGCTGCGCCGTGTGGTCGAGGGTGCACGCGCGGCAAAGCGCGTGCGCGAGGTGATTGTCGCGACCGACGATCGGCGCATCGCCGACGCCTGCGCTGCCTTTGGCGCAACCTGCAGGATGACCTCTCGTGCGCACGCCACTGGCACAGACCGCATCGCCGAAGTGGCCGCCGGGCTCTCCGACGAGGTGATCGTGAACGTGCAAGGCGACGAGCCGCTCGTCGAGGGCTTTGTGATCGACGCCCTGGTCGAAGCCTTGGATGCGGACCCCGAAGTTCCCATGGCTACGCTGGCCCACCCGGCGGACCCGTCTGCACGCGAAGACCCAAACCGCGTGAAGGTCGTGGTAGACCAGCGCGGCCGGGCTCTTTACTTCTCACGCAGCCCGATTCCCGCGCAGCGGGACCCGGTCGCAGGCGCTCCGCCGACCTTGCAGCACGTGGGGCTTTACGCCTACCGGCGCCCATTCCTCATGCAGCTCGTGCAGCTCGCGCAGACCCCCCTCGAGCGCTGGGAGGCGCTTGAGCAGCTGCGTGCGCTGGAGTATGGATTCCCGATCCGCGTGGCGGTCGTCGAAGGCTGGCGCAGCGTCCCGGTGGATGTGCCGCAGGACGTGCTGCGGGTGGAGGCGCGCCTGCGCGAGGCGGGGCGGTGCTAACCGCCGCGATCCTCGGTTTCCTGCTCGGGCTTCGCCACGCGAGCGATCCCGATCACGTCGTTGCGATCTCCACGATCGTGGCCCACCACCGCAGCGCATGGGCTGCGTCTCGCGTCGGTGTCGCATGGGGCCTCGGCCACAGCCTGACGATCGTCGCCGTGGGAGGGGCGGTGGTGGCCCTCGGACTCGCCTTGCCTCCGCGCCTTGGTCTGGGGCTCGAGCTCCTGGTGGGGGTCGTATTGGTGGCGCTCGGCGTCTCGAACCTGCGTAGCGCGAGTGCTGGCGGACTGGCGCACGCCGCTTCTTCTGCCCACCGGCACGGCGCGTCCGTGAGCCCGCTTGGCCGCGCCTTCTTCGTGGGTCTCGTACACGGCTTGGCCGGAAGCGCGGCGGTAGCGATCCTCGCGCTCGCGGCCATGCCGGGACCTGCCGCGGCCATCGTCTATCTCGCGATCTTCAGCCTGGGCACCATCGTAGGAATGGTCGCCATTTCGCTCGGCGTCGGCGCGCCCCTGGCTTTGGCCAGCGGGCGCTCCCGCGTGCAACGCTGGATCGTCGCAGGGAGCGGCGCCCTGTCCCTCGGACTCGGGCTCTGGCTCGTCTGGAAGATCGGGGTGGTCGAGGGAATTCTGCTTTGAAGGAGCCGCGGGGGGGGAAAGCTCGACGCGAAGACGGTGCGCGAGTGGGGCCGGCCCTACTCGAACGGGGGTCACTTTGGCAAGAATGACGAGCGCGGCACGCTCAACTTCGCGACTCCCGAGCGCGTGCTTGCCGCCTGCGCGCGACGCCAGGGCGCGGCCGGGTGATCTCCTGCGCCCTTCCTTTCAACGACCGCAGGCCGCAGAACGGCTTCGCCGGGAGGCACAACCCGATCCATACGATGATGGCCGACGGCGGCGACGTGCTCTGCGGCGCCCAGGACTTTATTGCCGGCGGCTTCCGTTGCGCGGACGACTCCGTGACCATGCCACTTCAGTGTGGCACCCAGTGGGATGCACTCTCGCACGTGATGTATGACGGCAAGATGTACGGAGACCGCGACGTATCGCTCGTCACGAGCCGCCAACTCGATCGACAAAAATCAACGATGGCGAGGTGCGCCTTGACTCCGCAGTATTCATGTGGAGAGGTTGGAAGCAGCGAGATCTTCTGGCTCGACGCGTTGGCCGGAGCTTGTGCGGAGGACGGAAACTACGCCTTCCTGATCGTGGCAGCTCCGCTCCCGATCACGGTGCCGTGGGCTCGCCGATTAACCCGCTCGCGATCAAGTAAGCCGGTTCCCTCTCGATTCCCGCGGCCGGCCCTTGGGGTCCTCGACCGCGGGAGCTTGTGGCGCTCTCATCCACCAACCGATCTTCTCGATCGGCCCTCGACGGAGTCCCCGAAACACCCTCGGCGCTTGCTCCAGCCCACTCCGAGGTGAGCCATGAGTGCCGGCGGCTCGTGCACACGGAGTGGCGGATCGACGCAGACCCGCTCGGCCTCGCGCCCTTGTGGTGATACCCTGCGCCCGCTCGACGATGGAGGATGCCATGCACTCCGACACTGTCCTCGTGGAACGCGACGGGGGCGTCGCCACGGTCGCGATGAACCGGCCCGACGCGATGAACGCACTCAGCGACGAGATGCTGGCCGCGCTGCCGGAACGCCTGCGCGAGCTCGCAAGGGATCCCGACGTGCGCTGCGTCGTTCTGACCGGCACCGGCGAGCGCGCGTTTTCTGCGGGCGGCGATGTGAAGGACATGGCCGCGCGCGGCCCGGCAGCGGGTCCCGCGGGAGCTGAGCGCAGGGAACCGCGCCCGTGGGAGGACGCGGTCGATCGACTGAGCTCGGCGCAGGAAGCTTCCTGGATTCTCCACACGATGCCGAAGCCGACCCTTGCCGCCATCAACGGGGCCTGTGCGGGCGCGTCCTTGTCGATGGCGCTGGCCTGCGACCTGCGCATCGCTTCCGAGCACGCCGTGCTGCTCACGGCCTTCGCGAAGATCGGGTACTCCGGTGACTTCGGCGGTAGCTGGTTCATGACCCAGATCGTGGGTACGGCCAAAGCGCGTGAGCTCTACTTCCTCGGGGATCGCCTCGATGCGGCCGAGGCACTCCGTATTGGCCTTGTGAACTGGGTGGCGCCGCGCGAGAAGTTCCGCGAGGAAGCCCGGGCGCTCGCCGCTCGCATCGCCGCCGGCCCGCCCCTCGCCTACCGCTACATGAAGCGCAACTTGAACTTCGCTCTGACGGGCGATCCGCACACCGCACTGCGTCTCGAAGCCGAGGGCATGATTCGCACCGGTCAGAGCGAAGACTTCAAGGCCGCGGCGCGCGCGTTTCTCGAGAAGAAAACGCCGACCTTCAAAGGGCGCTGATCCTGCAGGGGGCGCGCCGAGCGGCAGGTCGCCCGGCGGCCCTGGCCTTGCTTTTTCTGGTCTCCGGCGCTGGCGCCTTGATCGCGGAGACCACGTGGATGCGCTGGTTCCGCGAGCTCTTCGGGGCGACCGCACCCGCAGCCTCCGCCACCCTCGTGGCCTTCCTGGTCGGCCATGCCGTGGGCGCGGGGTTGGCTGCGCGGCTCGTGCCTCGCTTCCGGCGCCCACTGCGCGCGTATGGACGTCTCGAGCTCGGCGCGGCTGTGGGAACCCTCCTCGTCCCGCTCCTGCTCGCCCTGTGTGAGCGCGCGACCCGAGGGTCCTACGACGCGCTGCGCGCCACGCCGTGGCTGCTGCTCTCTCTGCGGCTTGCGATCGCTCTTTTGGCGACGCTCCCGGCTGCGCTGTGCTTCGGGGCGACGCTTCCCGCCGTCGGCGCGGCTGTTTTGAAAGACATTCGGCGTCTTGGCGCCGTCGGCTCGGCGCTCTACGCCGCCAATACGCTCGGCGCCGCCGCCGGCACGGCGCTCGCCGCGTTCTTTCTCCCGGACTGGATCGGTGTGCGCGGAAGCTACGCCGTGGCCGTTGCGCTCTCCGCCGGTGCAGGCCTGGGCGCGCTCTTTCTCGCCCGCGGTGAGCCTGATCGCGGTCTCGCGCCGGCCCCTTCGACTGCGGCGTCCACCTCTTCGAGTCCGCCGCCGGACGCGCGCGCCGCAGGTTGGGGCTCGCCCCGCGGCCAGGCTCTGCTCGCGACCCTCTCGGGTGTCGGCGCCTTCGCAGGCCAGGTGCTGCTCGTCGAGGCCTTCGCGCAGATCTTCAACGGCTCGGTCTACGCCTTCGGGGCGGTGCTTTTTGCCGTCCTCCTGACGCTTGCCGCAGGTGCTGCGGTCGTCGCGCTCGTCGAGCGCCGGGCCGTCGTCGACCCGCGCACGCTCCTTGGCGGCGCGCTTGCCCTGGCCGCCCTGGGATTTCTGGCCTTCCCGGCTCGGCTCTCGCGCGCCACCGAGGGGTTCGCCTACTTCGGCACGGACCGGCCGTGGCCTGGCTACCTGCTCGGCGCCCTCGCGACCACGTTCGAGACCGCGGGGCCGCCGCTCTTCGCCGCCGGGCTCGTATTCCCCCTCACTTTCGCGCTCGCTGCCCGTGCGCGGCGAGAAGGCGCCGGCGACGCGAGTGTCGGTTCACGCCTCGGCCACCTCCTCCTGGCAAACACCGTGGGCTCCATTGCCGGGGCGCTCGTCGCGCCCTTTGTGCTCCTGCCGACGGGAGGCCCTTGGTCGTCCTTCATTTTGCTGGCCGGGCTCTATGCGCTCCCCGCAATCGCCCTCCCCGACAAGACGGCAGGGCGACGCGTCGTGCGGGATGTGCTCTTCGCTCTCGGCTGGCTCTTGGTGCTCGGCTTCGCGAGCCCTGTGGGCTTGCCCCTGGTGCGCCTTGAGCGCGGGGAAACGCTCCTCTTCGCCGAGACCAGCGCTGCCGGCGTGGTCGCTGTCGTCGACCGAGGGGATGGGCGGATCCTCCGCACGGACAATTTTTCCGTGCTCGGCGGCACCCGGGACAAGGTGCATGAGGAGCGCGAGAGCCACCTCGCCCTGCTGCTCGCACCGAACGCCCGGCGCGTCGCGTACGTGGGATCTGCCACCGGCATTAGCGCCGGCGCAGCCCTTGCCCACCCGATCTCCGGGTTGGATTTGGTCGAGATCGTGCCTGGCGTGGCCCGCGCCGCGCGACTTTTCTTCGCCGACGCAAACCGCGGGGTCTACGAGGACCAAAGGACGGAGGTCGTGCTCGACGACGCAAGAAACTTCCTGCGGGAAACCCAGGAACAGTTCGACCTCGTGATCGCGGACCTCTTCGTTCCCTGGCGTTCCGGAACGGGGTCGCTCTACACCCGCGAGCACTTCGAGGCCGTGCGCGAGCATCTCGGACCCGACGGTGTCTTCTGCCAGTGGCTTCCCCTCTACCAGCTCACCCGGGGAGAGCTCGAGACCATCATCGCGACCTTTCTCGACGTCTTCCCCCACGCGGCCCTGTTCCGGGGCGACTTCTACGGCGGCTTCCCGATCGCTGCGCTCGTGGGCTTTCGCGGCCACGTGCCTTCGGCGGAGGAGGTGGGCGGCGCAGCGCTTCGCCTTGCCGCCGCCGGAGAGCGCGACCGCTGGGTCACCGATCCGGCCGGCCCCTTCGCGCTATATGTGGGACCCCTGGCGCCGCTCGCTCCTTCCCTGGCACAGGTCCCGCGCAACACCGACGACCGGCCGCGGATCGAGTTCCTGGCTGCCCGAAGCCACGCTGGCGGCGTACGCGGAAAGAGCGAACCCGTGGTGGGGCTCGCCTGGTCGCGCTTTGAGGACGCGGTGCGCGACGCGGCCCGACGCACGGGGGACGAGCTCTTCCTGGAGCTTCCGCCCGAGGCACGCCGCGCGTCAGAGGGGGGAGCCCTGTTCCAGCGGGCGGGAGCCCTTTGGGTTGCAGGGCAATTCGACGATGCGGGAGGCGCCCTTGCAGAGGCGAGTGCGCTGATTCCGGCGCGGCTCCTCTCCGAAGCACGGGCCGACCCCACGGCAGCGGAGGTGTGGGGGAAGTGAAAGCTCTTCCTCCCCCGCCGCCGCATGCAAGAAAGAGGGCTTGTCGAGAGATCACGGCGACGCCGCCCCCGATCCCACGCCGGATCCATCTCCTTTCGAATCCCGAAACTCCCCGCGGGTGTCACACTGCATTAAGAATGCATGAAGCCGTGCTTTCGCGCCTCGTGCAAAAACGAATCTAATTCGGTCCCCTGCCGCCCAACCCAGGGGCGGATCCTCCGTCCCTCGAAAGGAGTCCTCGTGAAGAAGCTTCTCACGGCATTTGCATTCGGAGCGATGATCGCCGGGGCCGCGGCGTTCGTGACCTCGCCCGCCCTCGCGGCGGACACGGGCACCACCACTGGTGGCACGGATACGGGCACGGGCACGGGCACTGCGAAGAAGACCCACCACCACAAGTCGCACCACCACCACAAGAAGTCGGGCGGCACCGGTACGAGCTCGGGCACCTCGGGCAGCTCGGGGACGACGAGCGGCACGACGAGCGGCACGACCACGAAGTAAGTGTGCCACCTGCCGCCGCATTCCGGGCTCCGCGGGCGCGGAGTGCGGCGGCTTGCGTTCCCCGGCTAGTGAATGCGTTTTTCCCGCCCCGCCCATTCCTTTTCGCGAAGTCGGAACTTCTGAATCTTGCCGGTCGAGGTCTTCGGCAGCTCACCGAACTCGACGCTCTTCGGGCACTTGAAGTGGGCAAGGCGCTCTCGGCAGAAGGCGATGATCTCGTCCTTCGAAGCCTGTGCTCCGGGCTTGAGGGAGACGAAGGCCTTCGGGACCTCACCCCACTTCTCGTCGGGAACCGCCACGACCGCGCATTCCAGAACCGCCGGGTGTTTCACCACGGTGTGTTCCACTTCGATCGTCGAAATGTTCTCGCCTCCACTGATGATGATGTCCTTTTTGCGGTCCCTGAGCTCGATGTAGCCATCCGGGTGCACAACCCCGAGGTCCCCGGAGTGGAACCAGCCGCCCTGGAAAGCGCGGGCGGTGGCCTCCGGGTCATCGTAATAGCCCTTCATCACGTTGTTTCCGCGCATCACGACCTCACCCATCGTTGCAGCGTCGGCAGCCACCTCGCGCATGGCATCGTCAACCACGCGCAGATGCGTCGATGTGAGATACGGTACGCCCTGCCGCGCCAGCATCCGCGCACGCCCCTCGACGTCGAGCCGTTCCCAGCCTGGTTGCAGCTCACACACCACGTGCGGACCGTACGTCTCCGTCAGGCCGTAAATGTGCGCAACGCGCACACCGAGCTGTTCCATTCGGGCCAGCAGCGTCGGAGAGGGCGGCGCACCTCCGGTCGCGACTCGGATCTCCGGGTCGAAACGCACGCCCTGCGCTTCCGGATGCTCGGCGATCATCAGCAATACCGTCGGTGCGCCGTTGAAGTGCGTCACGCGGTGCTGGCGGATCAGCCTCAAAATCTCCGCGGGGTCGACACGCCGAAGCAGCACGTGCGTTGCTCCAGCACCCGTGACGGCCCACGGAAAGCACCAACCGTTGCAATGGAAGAGCGGCAGCGTCCAGAGGTAGACCGAGTCGCGCCCAAGTCCATGCACCACGATCTCGCCGAGCGCGTTCAGCATCGCGCCGCGGTGGGTGTACATGACACCCTTGGGCCGGCCCGTCGTACCGGAGGTGTAGTTAATCGAGGTGAGGCGCTCCTCGTCTTCGATGCAGTTCACGACGGGCAAGACGGGGGCACCGGCGATGAACTCCGCGAAGGAGGGCCCCGCAAGCGGCGTGCCACCGACTCCCGCCACGGGGTCCTCCACGTTCACGAGCAGTGGCCTCGCGCCGAGCCCTCCCGGCGCATCGTGAACGGCGGGCGCCAGCTCGGGATCCACCAGCACAACCTTGGCTCCGCAGTGGTTCAGGATGTAGCCGACCTCGTCGGCATTGAGACGGGTGTTGATGGCGACCAGGGTCGCCTTGGCGAGCAGCACCGCGAAATGTGCGATCAGGAGCTCCGGTACGTTCGGCGCGAGAAACGCGACCCGGTCGCCTGGCTCTACGCCAGCGCGCACCAGCGCTCCTGCGAAGCGGCCGACCTCCGCGCCGAAGGCGGACCAGGTTTGGCGGCGGTCGCCGTAGATCAGCGCGGTCTTGTCGGGGAAGACGCGGAGCGTGCGCTCGAGGAGAGCGAGCGGAGAGAGCGGGTCAAGGTAAACGGGCACGGACATGGAAATCTCCCGATGCGTCGCGCATTATAGGGGCGCAGCTCTGTGAAGAGCGCGGTGCCGCGGGCAAAGGGGGCCAGGAGGCAAATGGGGAAGCGCTGGCTCGTGAAGACCGAGCCCTCGGAATACAGCTTCTCCAACCTCATGCGCGATGAGCGCACACGCTGGGACGGTGTCGCGAACCCGCTCGCGCGCAAACACCTCGCGGCCATGGCCCGCGGCGACGAGGTGCTCGTCTATCACACCGGGAGCGAGAAGGCGGTCGTCGGAACCGCGCGCGTTTCGGCGGCGGCGGGCGGGGAGGTTGAGCTCGCGGCAGGTGCGGCCCTGCCCCGGCCGGTCGCGCTCGGCGAGCTCAAGGCCGACAAAGGGCTCGCAGGCTGGGAACTCGTGCGGCTGCCGCGCCTTTCCGTCCTGCCGGTCACGGACGGGCAGTGGGGGGCGGTCATGGCAAAGGCCAAGAAGACGCCGAAGGGCTGAACCGCGCTCTGCGCAGCAGTCGGGATCCAGGCAGCAAAAACCCCGGGAGTAGACGCGAGGCCTTGGCTTCGCGTCCCGTGGGCGGCTACGGCGTCCGCGCTCCCGGGGTCGGTGGCGCTGGGAACCTGCGTCCCCGCTGCACCGAGACGAAACTAAGATTCGGTGCGTGGCAGTCCTAGGACGCCGCCACCTCACTCACCGTAGGGGAACATTTCGACACCGAATCACCTCCATCTCGGCATTGGGGTACACCCAGCGAGCCCCAGCGCCCGCTTCCGGGTCCCGGGTCACGGTGGTCGCCGAATACCGCCGCTCCGGGTCGCCCCGCCCGGCCTGCCCGCGCAGCCCTTTTGGTTGAGCGGGTCGTCCAGCACGAGACTTGGGGATGAGTGAGATCCCCTCAGGCTCATCCACCGTATCGGATGGCGCGCGCGCGGTCTAGAGCCCCGCTTCGCGCGGCCCGAACGGCCCGCCGGTACACTCGTCCGCATGAGCGAGAGCCGAGCGAAAAACGGGCACATCGCCACCCTCCTCGTTTCCTGCCCGGACCGGCGCGGCCTCGTGGCCGCCCTGGCACAGCTGCTCTACGGCCACGGGGCCAATATCCTCGACTCGGCCCAACACATCGATGCCACCGAGGGCCAGTTCTTCCAGCGCATCCGCTTCGATCTCTCCGAGCTCCACGGCGACAAGGTGAGCCTCGAAGCGGGTATCCGCGAAGTGGCCGAGCGTTTCTCGATGAACTGGCGCCTGTCCTATGCCGCGGACGAAAAGCGCGTAGCGATTTTCGTCTCGCGCTACGACCACTGCCTGTACGACCTCTTGCTGCGCCATCGCGCCGGCGAGCTGCCGTGCCGCATCCCGGTGATCGTGAGCAATCACCCCGATCTCAAGCCCGTGTCCGAGCAGTTCGGGATCGACTACCGCGTCTTCCCCAAGACGAAGGAGACCAAGCACTCCCAGGAGAGGCACGAGTTCGAGTGCTTGCGAGAGCTCGGAATCGATCTCGTCGTGCTCGCACGTTACATGCAGGTGCTCTCCGAGAATTTCGTTCGGCGCCTGCCAGGACGGATCATCAACATTCACCATTCCTTCCTGCCCGCCTTCGTCGGGGGAAAGCCCTACCACCAGGCCCACGCCCGGGGCGTGAAACTGATCGGGGCCACCGCGCACTACGCGACGACAGACCTCGATGAGGGGCCAATCATCGAGCAGGACGTGATCCGCGCCTACCACCGTGACTCGATCGAGGATCTGGTTCGTAAAGGTCGCGACGTGGAGAAGACAGTCCTCGCGCGCGCCGTACGCTGGCACCTCGAGGATCGCATTCTCGTGTATGGAAATAAGACGGTGGTCTTCGAGTGATCCCGCGCGCGGTCCTGCTCGGCCTGATGCTCCTGGTGACGCTGATCGGCGGGGTCACACTCTGCGCGCGCTACAGGGTGCGTGGCGCCGTCGCCGCCGTCGCGGCGCTCGATCCGCGTGGCTTCACGTCGCTATCGCTGGTCGTTGTGGGCTCGGGAGGCGCCCACGAGAACCCCGAGCGCCGCGGGCCGTGCATCGCCGTTGGCTTCGGGCCGCGGATCGTGCTGGTGGATGCGGGGCGCGGTGCCGCCGAGGGGCTGCGCGCCGCGGGGATCCCCGTGGATCAGCCAGACACCGTCTATCTCACGAGTCTCTTGCCCGAGAATGCGCTCGGCCTCGACGACATCTTGCTTACGGGCTGGCTTGCGCCGCGCAAGAAACCCCTGCGCCTCGTCGGTCCCGAAGGGACGCGCGAGTTCGCGGCGTCGCTCGAGCGCGCCTACGCGCGGGGTGCGCGGGCGCTCTCGGAGGGTCTTGGTCTTCCGCCGGAGGGCGCACGCTTCGAGGCGCTTGAGATCGGAGACGGCTTCAGCGACGAGCGCGACGGCCTCGCCGTGCGTGCGGCACTTCTGCCCGGCGGCCCGCTACCCGCCCTGGCCTATCGCGCCGAGGCGGGGGGCCACGCTGTCGTGATTTCCGGGACGGGTTTCGGCGACGAGGCCGTGGTCACCCTCGCGCGCGGCGCCTCTGTCCTCGTGCACGAAGCCCTCCACCGCCCGTCCCTCGACGCTGCAATCGAGGCGGGCGGCGAGGACAGCGGGCGGCTGCGGCGGGAGGGGGAGCTGCACACGCCCCTCGAAACGGCAGGGGCGCTCGCGAGCCGCGCCGGCGTTCGCACCCTCGTGCTCGTACGACTGCGCCCACCCCCGCTTTTCGCGTGGCAGTTCGAGCACGCGGCGGGCAAGAGCTTCGCGGGCGAGGTGATCGTCGCCTCCGACGGCGACGAGATCACACGTTGATCCCAGGGTTCTCGGGCGCCGCCGAGGGCGGAGGCTCGGGCGGCGGCGGCGGGGCCTCCTCCTCCGGCGGGGGAGCCGGGCGGTCGTCGCGACTGCGCTCTCCGGTAAAGCGTCGGCGCTGCTCGGCGAAGTAGGGCTGTTCGGGGCGTAGGGCGATGGCTTCGTCGATCGTCTCCACGGCGTCTTCGGGGCGGCCTGCCGCAAATTGCGACTCCGCCAGGGTGTCGAGCAGATTCGGGTCCTGGCGGCTTGTCTCCTCGACCGCCCGCTCCGCGAGGCGTACCGCCACCGCGACCTGCTCTTCGGTCGGGCGCTGGCTCGTGGCGATCATCCACGCCGTGTTGTTCAAGAGCAGCGGCGAGACGTCGTTCAAGCGCAAGAGTCGCGTCCCGCGACGGGCGAGCAGATTGGCATCTCCCCCCACCTCTCGCGCCACAGCGGCAATCGAAAACAGCGCGCACAGCGCGAGCGCTGCATTGGCGAGGGTGAGCCACGGCCGCGCGGCCTCGCGCCGCAGGGCCGAGGGGGCGACTGCCGCACTGGCGGCGATCCCCGCCACGAAGCCGCCCAGATGGGCCGCGCCAGCGACACCCGGGAAGACGACGGATCCCGCCGCCGCGAAGGCGAGCACCGCGAAGAGCAGTCGGCGCGGGACGCGCCAGGTCACCGGCAAGCGGTCCGCGCAACGGATCTCGAGCCAGAGCGCCGCTCCCAAAAGCCCGAGGGCAATTCCGGAGGCGCCGAGCGCCTGCTCGTAGCCCGTGGCGAGGGACGCGCCCATGGCGCCGAGGGCCGAGGCGCCCATCACGAAAGCGGTGCGCGACGCCCCCAACGGAACCTCGACCAGCGCGCCGATGGCAACGATAAAGAGCACGTTCGCTGCGAGATGGTGGACATCCGCGTGGAGCAGGTTGGCGGTGAGCATGCGCCAGAGCTCGCCGGCCCGGAAGAGCGTCGTGCTGAAGATGCCGGCCAGCGCAAGATCGGGATCGAACCAGCGCTGGAGCCCGTACACCAAGACGCAGGCCACGGCGAGAACGAGGCTTGCGCGCACCCGGGCCGGCGAGCGCGAGAGCCGGTCCAAGTCGGCCATGCGGGCGAGCTGCTGGGTACCGCCGGGCTCGCGGGCGATGCGCTCGACAATGGCGCGCTGGAGCCGCTCCTGGCCCTGGGGATCGATGAAGAGGGTGCGGGGGAAGCGATAGACGGAGCTGCGCGTCCCCATGCGCAGAGCGCGCCCCGTATCGGCAAGGTGCGTGATCTCCGGGTACGCGGTGAAACTCTCGCCCGAGAACTGACTCGGATGGCGAATACCCGTCGCGTGGAGTGAAATGACTCCGCGGCCGCGCCGTAGCGCGAACGTTTCCGGCGCAGCAGAAAGCGGCGAGGGAGCGCTCACCGAAAGGAGACTAGCAGGGCTCCGCCGACCCGAAGTCCGCTCCGCGCTCCGCCGCCGCGTTCGCCGCGCATCAGCGCTGGCTTGGGACGGCCAGCCCTGGAAAGACGCGGGTGAAGACGAGATAGACGAAGCTGAAGGCGCCGAGGAAGCCCGCTGCGATCCCAAACTGAATGGGTCCGACCCAGGATCCCCCACTACTTGGGGCGAGGGACGGCCACACGAGAAGGTTTCGCTCGAGCCAGAACCCGAGCACGGACACAAAGCCGACGCCGCCCAGGATCATCGGGGTTTTCTTTGGCCGCGCCCCGAGCAGCACCCAGAAAGGGATGATCCAGCAGCACGCCCAGACCACCATCGAGAGCCAGCCGTAGGGCGCGGCACTCATTCGCGCCCAGGAGAAGTTCCAGTACCAGCCGGCGTTGCCTTGCTCGGTGATGAACTGCGGACCAAGGCGCGCCTCGAAGAACTGCGTCTCCTCTGGCAGGTTACCGTACCAGGTTACGAGGTACTGCGACCAGAACAGATACATCCAGAAGATCGAGAAGGCGAAGATCATCTTCCCGAGGTCGTGCATGCGCGCCTCGGTGATCTCGCCTTGGAGGCCGGGCGCGTTGCGGTGAAGCACCGAAAGCAGCGCCGTGGCCGAGATCGCAGACAGGAAGGCACCCCAGGAAAAGTAGGCGCCAAACAGGTTTGCGTACCAGGTCGGAGTGAGCGACATGACTTGGTCGAAGGCCAGGAAGCTGAAGCCGAAGGCAAAGACCAGAATCAGACCCGGGGCGATCCGCCGTGTCGCAGCCGCGGAGCGCTCGAGTTCCACCGCATCCCCACGCCAGCCCGCGGTCCACCATTCGAACAGGCTGCGTGCGCGGCCCTGCGCGGTGGCGGCGACGCCGTAGAGCGTCGGCCGCACGGAATGATAGAGGTACAGCGTCGTGAGGACGGCGAGAATCCCGAGGATCGCGAGGTCCAGCGCGGCCACGCGCGGCACGTTGAGCCACTTCGCCTTCGACGCGATGGGCTCGGCGATCCACGGATAGATGTGGTGGCGACCGAGAAAGTCGAAAACTCCCAGAGCAAACGAGACGGGCACCCACGCGGCGAGCCCCTCGGCAATGCGGCGCACGGGCCCGGGCCACTGGGCGCCCACCGTGACGAGCATGCACGAGACGATGGCCCCCCCCTGCGCGAGCCCTGCAAAGAAGAGGTAGTTCACATGGAAGGCGCGCCACGCGCTCGCCGGGTCGTGCGCGAGCCCCGCGACAAAGGCCAGAGCGCCGACCGCTGCGAGTGCGCCCGCCAGCATGGCGAGGCCGCGCGGCAGCCCCCGCGGATTGGCCCGCTCGACCGGCGCGTGGCCTCCACTCGAGGTCACGGCTTGCCTCCCCTCTGGTCCAGGTACCGCACGTAGTTCACGATGTCCCAGCGGTCCTGGGCCGGAATGCGCCCGTAGCTCGGCATGCGACGTCGGCCCTGGTGGATGGTGGTGTAGATGTGCCCGTCGCTGCGGGCCTTCACCACGCCGACGAGGGGAAGCACTCCTACAAACACCTTGGCGACCGGACCGTCCGCAAGGCCCGTGGTTCCATGGCAGGGCAAGCAGAACGTCTCGTACTGCACTTTGCCGTTCTGGAGAGACTTGAAGTCCGCCGGCGTCGGGTTCACGAGCGCATTCGCCTCCGCGTCGCTCCCGACCGTGCCGGGAGGGTTCGGCATCAGCACCCATGGATCGAGCTCCGGAAGGCGCGGGTCGCCCCCGCCAAGGGGGACGGTGCCTTCGGGGGGCGTGAATCCCTGGGGATGATCGGGAATACCGGTATCCTCGAACGCCTGAACGCTCGGCTGCCGCTTCATCTGCGGGAACCACGCCTGCGACCACTGCTCCCAGCAGCCGGTCGTGGCGAAGGCGAGGAATGCCGCCCCGACCGCGCACCTCAGAAGGGAGCGGCTACGACTCGACAAGGCTCACCTCCTTGGCGTTGAAGGCGCGCAGCAAGGCGTCCACCTCCACGACGTCCCGCTCTTTGCAGCGGACGGTGAGGCCGAAGTCCTCGGCGGAGAAGCGTGCGCTGTAGCCCACGTCATTCTTGCCGAACTTTCCGTGCGGGAGCCCCGCGTGCACGGCGAGGCCTACGAGCGTCAAGAGTCCGCCGAACAAGATCGTGAGCTCAAAGCCAATCACGACGTAGGGCGGGATCGACGCGAGAGGCTTCCCGCCCACGACGATTTGCCAGTCATAGGACATCCAGATCGTCATCACAAAGCCCGTGGTGACACCGGCGAGACCCCCGATCAGCGTCCAAAGGCGCACGCGGCTCGGCTTTTCGATGAGAGCGTCCTCGACTTCAGGAAACGGCGCCGGCGAGAAGACGTCGAGATCTTCGTAGCCGCGGTTGCGCAGCCTACCGATCACCTCCACCACCTTGTTCGGAGTCTCGAACACGCCGAGCAGAAGCGGCATCAGTGCGCCCCCTCGTGCGCATGGCTCTTTTGGTGGATCGCGAGCTCCTTCATTTCCGACACCGCGATGACGGGGAAGAGCTTGATGAAGATCACGAAGAACATGGCGAAGAACGCGAAGCTCCCCGCGAGGATCATGAGCTCCGGGGGGCGGGGCGTGTAGATGCCCCAGACCGCCGGGTCGTACTCATGGGAGAGACCGATCACGATGATGACGTAGCGCTCGAACCACATTCCGATGTTCACGAAGATCGACACCGCGAAGACGGTCGGGACGTGGGTCCGAGCGCGCTTGAACCAAAAAACTTGGGGGATCACCGTATTGCAGATCAGCATCGTCCAGGTCGAGATCCAATAGGGCCCGAAGACACGATACCACCAGGCCGTCTGCTCAAACTCGTTGCCGCTGTACCACGCGATGAAGAACTCCATGAGGTAGGAGTAGCCAACGATCAGCGAGGTCAGCAGGATGAACTTTGCCATGTTGTCGAAGTGGTAGTCGGTGATGTAGGCCTCGAGTCCGAAGATGCGCCGCACGGGAATCATCATGGTGAGCACCATGGCGAACCCGGAGAAGATGGCGCCGGCCACGAAATAGGGGGCGAAGATCGTGGCGTGCCAGGTGGGCACGATCGACATCGCGAAGTCCCAGGACACGACGCTATGGACGGAAAGGACGAGAGGGGTGCAAAGACCCGAGAGATGGAGCACCGTCCGATTCCAGGCCTTCCACTGCTTGGACTTCCCCTGCCAGCCGAGGGCCAGGGCGGTGTAGAGGAGTTTGCGCCAGCCTGTGGACCG
>Ga0209039_10001509_pt1 | contig 21532 bp, 20 predicted proteins | sample BogFormECP12_OM1_FD_188238 | JGI IMG/M metagenome (GOLD analysis project Ga0209039, IMG submission 188238) | Bog forest soil microbial communities from Calvert Island, British Columbia, Canada - ECP12_OM1 (SPAdes) (version 2) | ecosystem: Environmental > Aquatic > Freshwater > Wetlands > Bog ...
CGCGGTTAACCGGCGTTTCGGGCAGCGGCCGGATTTGCGCTTCCAGGTCGCGCACCCGGTCCGGCGCCATGCGAAACGGGATGTAATACTCGCGCGCGTAGCGCGTCTGGAGATGGCGCGCCCGCAGCCGCGCCAACAATTCCTCGGGCCCCGCCGCCAGCACTCCACGCCGCTTGGCCGCGAAGAAATGGACGGTCTCGCCCGGCATGGCCGCCACTTCCGGAAACACCGACCGCGCCGTCCGGTTCATGCATCGCAGAAGTTCGGCCAGGTTCTCCGGGATGTAGTTCTCCGACCCCGCCAATGCAAAGGACAGAACTCCCGTGCCGGTCAGCCTGGCCGCGGCCTCCTGGAAGAATTCGGCGGTGAAGAAGCGGTTCAACTGCGCCGTTTGCGGGTCCGGCAGGTTCACGATGATCGCATCCCATCTCCCGGCCGCGGTACCAACGAACAGCCGCCCGTCGATGGCGTGGATGCGCACCCGCGGGTCGGCCCACAGCGCCGTCCACTGGTTGGGGAAGAAGTCGCGGGCCATGTCCAGGATGGCTGGGTCGAGTTCGACATAGTCGAGCCGCTCCACGCCGGGGTGCCGCAGTGCTTCGGCCGCGCTGCCGTTCACGCCGCCGCCGATGAGCAGCACGCTGCGCGGCGCGGGGGATTCGAGCAGCGCGTAATCCACCGCTTCCTCCGCGGCTTCGGCATCGGGAACCGTAAACAGCCGCAGGCCGTTCTCGTAACTGCTGCGTGCTCCCTCCGACTCCACCACTGCCAGGCTGCCGTACACCGAGTTGCGCGTGGCCACTAGGTGGAATCCCGGCCACATCCGCCGCAGGCTCCCGGCATCCCACCGCGCGAGGGTGCCCGCCAGCGCGCACCCTATCAGAGCCAGCGGCGCCGCGGCCACCAGAAAACCACCGCGCCACCGGGCGCGCGCCGCAAATCCACAAGCGGCCAGGCCATTGGCGAGGCCCAGTCCCCAGGCGATCCCGATGGGGCTGAAACAGCGGATGAGCACCAGCCCCGCCAGCAGTCCCCCGGCCGCCGAGCCGATGCCCTCCCACAGATACGCCGACCCGGCTGCGCCGGCGGGCGGCCGGTCCCGGAAGAGGCGGCTCGCGGCCGGAAACGCCGCGCCCGAGAGGACGCAGCACACACTCAGCGTGGCCAGCGAGATCAGGACCATGGAACCCGGTCCGAAGCTTTCCCCGGGCACCGGTTCGACGGCCGTCCCGGCTGCGCGTACTGCCAGCACCGTCGCCGGAATGGCCAGGGCCAGCAGCGCCTGGATGGCCGCCACTACGCGGAGCGGCTTCCCGCCGGGTGCAGCGAGACTGCCCACTGCCGTCCAGAAGAGCCAGGTTCCCAGCGCCAGGCCGATGGAAATCTCGTTTCCGCGGAATGCCACCATCAGCTCGCGCATGAGGACGATCTGCGCGCAGGCCGCACTGACTCCGGCCAGGACCAGCGCCGATCGAGCTGCACTTCCGTCGCCCACCCCTCCAGCATAAGGCCGCCGGCCATCGAACCGCATGTGCCCGGTTGGACCAGGCTGGTTCATTCCAGCAAGTGGAGATGCTTTAGAAACAACATGTTGCCGGGGGGAGGTTGAACCATGTTGGTTCAACCGCGTGTGGGCCGGGCTGGCAACGCGGGGTCGCGATCCGCGCTAGAACGTCGCCGTGATCCTGGTCCGCGGCTGGATCTGGGGACGCGCGTACTTTTGCGCCACGGCGATCTGATTGAGCCTGGCCTGTGCATGGGCGCGGGCCGAGAGGGCGGCCATGCGGGTCCAGGCGGCCAGTTCGCGCGCCTCCGCCAGCCGGCTGAGCGGCAGCGGACCGCGCAACCGGTCGGTGCGGAACGATTCGCCGTACTCTTCCCACAGCAGCCGGGCTTTGGGAAACTCGCCCGACGCCACGGCCTGGCGGATCCGCTGCGGGAGACTGGGGAGTTGACTGGATTCGCCCGGCATCCGGTTTATCCGAGGGTCAGCCCCATGATGGACGTCTGTTCGGCCTGGAACAGCTCGTTGATGGATTCGTATTGCTGTTGCAGGCTGGACAGCAAGGCGTCGGCCTGGGCCATTTGATTGGTCAGGTTGGTGGTCATCTGGGTTACCTGAGCCTGCTTGGTGGTGATGGTGTTGCCTATGTCGGTGATCTGGGTCTGCAGGTCGGTTTCGGCATTTTTGACGATTCCCGTCGTCGAGTCCTCCAGACCACTGAGGGCGTTGGTGGCCATTTGCAGGAACCCTCCGGTCGAGCTGTTGCCCAGAAACGCATCGACCCCCGAGGCGTCCCCGATATCGGTCGCCGCCAGGTTCATGGAAGTGAACGTCAGGTGTCCGTCCCCGTTTTTGTCCAGTTCGAATCCCAGGTTATTCAGGCTGTTCACGTCGCCGGTCGAGGTGCTGTAGGTGCTCAGTTGGCTGAGCGTCTGGGAGATGCTCTGCAGCACGGTGCTTCCCTGCAGCGGTCCGGCGTTCTGCCCGCGCTGCTTGGCGACCTCGTCCACGACCGCGTTATAGGCGTCGGCGAAGCTCGAAAGCGCCGTCGACAAGGTGGATGTCGGCCGCGTAACGGTGACGTCCACCGGTTCGTCCGGATTTGCCGCCAGCATCGTGAGGGTGACGCCCGGGGAGATCTGCACCTGCCGGGAATTCGTGGTTACGGAGGCCGCCCCGGTGCCGGGAATGCTGTACTCCGCCAGCGATCCACCCACGTTTTGGGTGAAGAGGCTGGCGCCGGCGGAGGTTTGAAGGTCCAGCGTCTGCGCCCCCAGCGATATCGCCTGGAGCGAAAGGCGCGTATCGGCGCTCGATCCCGATCCCACGTTGAGGACGGTGGCCTGCACCATGTTGCCGTACTGCGCGTTGATGGCGCTGGCGATGCCGCTGGCGCTGGTATCGCTGCTCGAAATCGCGTACGATTGTCCTCCCACCACCAGTTTGAAGGTGGCGTTCGAGGCCGGCGTCCCCCAGTCGCTTTTCGTCGCTCCGGAGGCATACGAGCCGATGTCCTGCACCTCGATCGGGTAAACGCCTTCCTGCGCCCCGTCGGTCAAGGTCGCGCTCGCCACCGCAGTGTCGGAAACGTCGGCCGTGAAGGAAGATCCGTCCATGGCCGACTGGATGGAATCGACCGACGTTTGCAGCGTCGAGAGCAGGCCGTCCAGGGTGGACATTTCCTTGGACTGATCGGTCAGCGTAGTCTGCTGGTTTTGCAGCAGCGTAATTGGCAGGGTTGCGACCGCCACGGCGTGACTGATCACGTTCTGGAGGTCCGCCGAGTACTGGCTGGTGCCGGTAAAGTTCGTGCTGCTGCCGCTGGAACTCGAGGAACTCGAACTGGAGTTCGCCGTCAGGCCGATGTTCGACGTGGCCGCCGAAGTCAGAGAACTCACGCTGGTGCCCATAAATGACTCCAGGGCCGGACAGGACAATCGTCCCATCCGGCCCGCGAAGGTTCATGCCCGGGCGGGGGACGGGCCCCCGCCATGAGCGGTTTTAGTTAGCCCTTGAGCAGCGAAAGCACCGCTTGCGGGGCGGAATTGGCCTGGGCCATGGCGGCAATCGTGGATTGCTGCAAGACCTGGGCCTTGGAGAGGTTGGCGGCCTGCTCGGCCACGTTGGCGTCGCGAATCTGCGATTCGGCCGCCGAGAAGTTGGTGATCTGCGACTGCGCCAGGCTGGTGGCGTAGTTCAACTGGTTTTCGCCCTTGCCGACGGCGGCTTGAGCGGAGCCCAGTTGGGCCACCGCGCTGGCAATGGCCGTGATGGCCTGCTTGGCGTTGGCCTCCGTGTCGACCGACATGTTGGCGCCCGTCCCGACCGGGAGCACCGCGACGTTCTCGGAGGTGCCGAGATCGACGCCGTCGCCGGCGTTGGCCGTGCTGCCCACGCTCACGTTGAAAGCGGCCAGCGAGCTCATGAAGTTGATCTGATCGCCGCTGCCGTTATTCTCCTTCACCGCCACGATCTTCTGCAGGGTCGCGTTGTTGCTGGCCTGCAGTTGCTGGTTGATGTAGGCGATGGCCTGGTCGATGTTGCTGCCCGAACGGTTGGTCGTCGAGGCGGAGCTGGTCTGGTAGTTCTTCAGCGTGATGGTCGCCGCCTGCTGGTTGCCGTCGGCGTCATTGGCCGCGAAGGTGATGGCCTGGGAGTCGTTCCCGTATTGCAGGGCGCCCCAGGTGAGCGCGCTGGTAACGCCGTTAACGGTGACGTTGGCCGAGGCCGCGCCGCCGGAATCGATCATATGGTCGCTGGGAGCCGCGGCCAGGGTGGAGGTGAAGCTGGCCCCCGAGAGCCCGAACCCGAGGTCCGCGTCGGCCCTCGCCGTCCCGGTGGTCAGGCCGAAGGTGGTCATGGCGCTGGACAGCCCCGCGCCGCCCGGACCCAACAACTGGATCTTCGAGGCCGCGCCGGTGGTGTTCGACGTGAGCGTCAGGTAGGAGTGGGTGCTGTCGGTCGTGCTCACGCCGGCAGTCACACCCAGACTGAGGTTGCCGAGAGCGGTATTGATGGCGCTGGCGATGTTCTGGGCGCCGGTTGCGCCCGTGCCCGTCAGGTCGGTGTTCAGGGTGATGGTGTTCCATGTGGCGCCGCCATCCAGGCTGATCTGGAAAGCCCTGGAGTTGCCGCCGCCGCTGAAGTTGACGCCGCCCGAGATGTTCGCCGTGCCGGTCACGGTGGCGGCGTTGGTGGTGCCCGAGTTCACCCGGAAGCTGGTGTGGTTGGCGGAGGTGACGGTGAGCGCGTTGCTCGCCCACGTAGCCACCAGTCCGGCCTTCTGCAGCGTCGCGTTGCTCGAGAAGGCCGTGTTGAGAGCGGCTGCCAGGGAGGCTCCCGTGCGGTCCGTGCCGGCGACTACGGTGCCGGCGTCGCCCAGCACCGTTTCCGCTGTGCCGCTAAGCACCGAAACGGTGTGGCCGGCGCCCTTGTTGTCGTTGGTGATGACCAGTTGGTTGCTGCTGTTCACGGTGACCGTGGCGTGCACGTCGCCCGCCGTGGCGGTGGTGACGCCGGTCGCGGTGTTGATCGCCGTCTGGATCGTGTTGGCGATCGTGGTCGCCGAGTTGTTGGTGCCTACCCCGGTGCCGGCCGCCAGGCCAACGTTGCCCATGGCCGAGGTTGCCGCACCGAGGGGAGGCGCGGCGACACTCACCCAGGAAGTATCCCCCAGGGTGCTGGTGGACAGGACCAGGTTGTTGCCAACGTCGGTGGCGATCACGCCGGCGGTGCCACCGGCATTTTGCAGGCCGCCGGCGAAGAGCGCGGCATTCACGGCGGTCAGAAAGTCCGTGGTGGTGGAATATGTTGCGGTCACGCCCGCACCGATGGTGATCGTGGCGGGTGTCGAGTACCCCGTGACATTCGTGGATACCAGGAGCTGATTGGTGCCGTTGGCGCCGCCGACGGCCGCGCCCGCGAGCTTCAAGTAGCTGGCGACCGGAGTTCCGGTGCCATCCACGATGGCGACGCTCGAATTGCCGCCCACCGAGTTGGAAGTGAGGGTGAGCGTGCCGCTGTTGTTGGTGACCGTCGCTCCGACCAGTTGCGCGTTGATTACGTTCATGTAGTCCGCGGCGCTGCTGCCCGACATGTCCACGCCCAGCGTGATGGCCTGCGCGTGCCCGCCATCCACGGCCACTGTAAAGGTCTCGGCGTGTGTGCCGCTGAAGTCGTGCGTAGCGACCGTGGCGGTTCCTGTCACATGCCCGCTGGTAGCCGCAAGAACGGTGATGTTGCTTGACAAGGTGGTGCCGCTGGATACGGCCAGTTTGTTGCCCGTCGCGGCGACCTGTCCGGCGGTGGCTCCGGTCAGCGTGGCGGCTACCGCCACGCCATCCACCGAGAAGCTCAGGGTGGTGCCATTGAGAGCTTCGGCGTTCGTGATGGCGACGCTGGTGGTGGAGGCCGCCGTGGCGTCCCCGCCCGTCAGATCGACCGGCACGGCCACCGAAGCGGCGCCGTTGATCGAAAACTCCATGCTGGCGTTGGCGTTGACCGTCGCGGTGCTGTAGGCCGAGGTGCCCCCGGTGATGGCGGTGTAGTCCACGCCGTTGTTGGAGGTGACCGCGCTGGCGTTGGTGACGAACGCTCCCAGCCCGAGTTGGTTGGTGGTGTCGCCCGTGGCCATGACGCTGAAGCTCTCGCCGCGCGCGCTGGTGAAGGTCAGAGCCCCGCCCGCGTTGCCGGACACGGTGATGCCCGCCGCGCCCAGGGCGGTGCTGGCGCCTACCTGGTTCTTCAAGTCTTGGACGACGTCGCTCATGTGCGCATCGTTGGCCTTGAGCATGGTCAGTTCAACCGGGCTGGCCAGACCGGCGCCCTGGATCTGAATCGTCACGCCGGTGCCGGTGGGGTTGAAGGCAACGCCCGATGCGGCGGTGGCGCCGCCAGCCACTGTGGTCGCCAGCACGGCGCCCGTGGTGCTGTTGGGTCCGGTGAAGTTCCCCATCAAGGCATTGGACATCCGGTCGCCCGCCTGCACCTGGAAGGCCGACGTGGTCGAGGTGAACGCGATCTGCTGCGTGCCGGTGGTGGCATTCGTGTGCACGGAGGCCACCAGGCCAGCCGCGGCGAAAGCCGCACTGGCCGGGGACGAGCCGGTGCCCGCGGCCTGAATCGCGCTGTTGAGTGCCGTCACCAGCGTGTCGGTGTTGGAAACGTTCGACAGATCCACCGACACTGTCACCTTGTTGGCGTCGGAGAAGCCCGCTCCCGAGAAAACGAAACTCGTGGAGCCCGAGGTTGCCTCCGACCCCGTATTGGTGCTGTCGGCCAGGATCTTGGCCACCGAGGTTCCGGAACTGTTCCCAAGATCGGCCGTGCCGGCCACGGCCTGCATCCCTTTCATTCCCAGCGCCTGGGTATCCACCGCGGCCCCGGACAGGCCCAGGGTGACGATGCCGTTACTCAGCGACTGGCTGCCGCTGCCCGTTCCCAGATAGACGTTCAGGTTGGTGTTGAAGGTGCCGCCCGTGTTCAAGCCGATGGATTGCGCCTGGCGGTCGATTTCGGCCAGGTCGTTCTGGAACTCGGCATTGACCGTGGTGCGGGAGCCGGTGAAGGTGCCCGAAGCCGACTGCGTGGCCAGGGTCTTCAACCGGTCCAGGATCTGCGAAATGTTGCTCATTCCGCCGTCCATGATCTGCAGCTGCGCCGCGCCGTCGTTGCCGTTGGCCACGCCCTGGGTCAGTTCCGCCACGTCGCTGCGGTACTTGTTGGCGACCGCCAACCCCGCCGCGTCGTCACCGGACGAGTTGATGCGGTACCCGGAGGTCAACTGCTGAATGGTCTTGGCTTGGAATTCGTTATTGATGTTCAGGTTCTGCTGAGCAATCAAGGAGTTTACGTTGGTTTGGATCGAGAGCATGGTGAAATCCTTTCGAGTTTGGTGCCGGCATCTTGCCGGTCAAAGCTCTCATCGGCCGCCGCGGGCGAAGCTGGATGGATGCTATCCGCCGCTTCGCCTGGATGGGACACCTATTTCTTGAGAGTTTTCCGCCTTAGCGGTACTCCCTACTTAAGTGCGTAAAGCCAGAAAGGGCCGCGCCGCGCCCGGCCGCCGCCCAGCCCACCCGCCCGATCCGGCCGCGCCAGCCCTCACGCTCGAAGCCTATGACGTGGCGGAGCGCGGCGACACGGTCCGCGCCCAGGAACTTTTCCGCCAGGCGATCCGCATCAATTCAAACGTCTCCTCGGCCTGGCTGGGCCTGGGCCGGGAGTTCATGAGGACCCCCAGCGGCTACGAAGAGGCCTACCGCTTCATCCTGCGGGCCATCGCCGAAGCGGACCGCACCCTCCGGGAATTCCCCGACGACCGGGCTTGCCACGTCGTCCGGGCCATGGCATATAAAGCTCTCCTCGACCCCGCCGAATTCGTCGCCAGCGCCCGCCGCGCCGTCGATCTTGCGCCCGACCCCCGTATCCATGGCGACATGGTTTTCCAGATGAACTGCCTCCCGGAAACCACGCCCGAGTCGCTCTTCGCCGAAGCCTGCCGCTGGAACGCGCTCTATGCCGCTCCCCTGGCGCCAGAGGGGAAGCCCCATCCCAACCCGCCCGATCCCGGCCGCCGCCTCAACATCGGCTATGTGTCTCCCGATCTGTACGGTCATGCCATCGCCAAGTTCCTGCCGCCGGTCTTCGAATGCCACGACCGCGCGCACTTCGCCGTGACGGCGTACTCGCTGGGCCGGAGGACCGACGCGTTCACCGAACGTCTCAGCGCCACGGTGGATCGCTTTGTGTCCCGCCCGGGGTCCGGCGCGGCTTTGGAAGCGGCCATCCGCGCGGATGAAATCGACATCCTGGTCGATCTGGCGGGCTATACCATGCCGATGGAGTATTTCCTGGTCTTCGCGCGCAAGCCCGCTCCCATTCAGGTTTCCTGGGCGGGGGTCTTGAGCACTACCGGACTCCGGACGATGGACTACTTCCTGGGCGACGCCAATTTGCCTTGCCCCGGCACCGAGCACTGCTTCAGCGAAACCGTGTATCGCCTTCCGCGCTCCATCTGTTCTTACCGTCCGCCGCTGGACGTTCCGGTGGCGCCATCTCCCTGCCTGGAGCGCGGTTATATCACGTTCGGGTCGTTCAACAGCCCGTTCAAGATCGGCCCCCACGTGGTGAAGGTGTGGGCGGAGGTTCTGCGCGGCGTGCCGCGGAGCCGCCTCCTGATGAAGTACGACGCCCTGAATACCCAGGTCATGAGTGGCCGTTTCCAAGGCTGGTTCGCCAAGGAGGGGATCTCCCGCGAGCGTCTCGAATTCCAGGGCAAGAGCCTGCTGGGAGAGTATCTGGAAAGCTACGGCCAGATCGATATCCTGCTCGATCCGTTCCCCTACCAGGGCGGCAGCACCACCTTCGACGCGCTCTGGATGGGGCTTCCCATCGTGGCCATGAATGGCCGGCTGGCGGTCTCGCGGAGCACCGCCGGCATTCTGAAAACCGTGGGATTGCCGGATACCATCGCGGATTCGCCCCAGCAGTACGTCAAAGCGGCGGTGTTCCTGGCCGGGATCGTGGGCAAGATTCCGGATATGCGCCGGAACATCCGCCAGGCGCTCCAGTCGTCGCCCTACATGGACGAGACCGGCTTCACCCGCGACCTGGAGGCGGCCTACCGCGACATGTGGCGCACCTGGTGCCGGAAGCAAGCCCTGGCCGGCGCGGCGCCGGCTCGCGGGTAGGGGTGGCGCGCGGCCTCCCGGCCGCCATTCCGGCTCCCATTTCCGAGATTTTTTCGGCCCTGGCCGCACCGTCTGCATAGGTGCCTAAAACCAAGACTGGCCGCGGTTCGCCCGGCCGCCACAAACCGTGCCCGCCGGACCTGCGCCTGGCCGCGAACCAGGTCATCGAAGCCAACCTGCTGCAGGATCGCGGGGAGGCAACTCGCGCCGAAGAGATCTACCGGCGGGTGATCCGCGAGAACCCGCACTTTTCGGCGGCATGGCTGGGTTTGGGGGTGAACCTCCTGGAGAGAGGCGATTTCGCCGAAGGGTGCCGCTGCCTCTTGCGGACGGTTGCCGAGGCCGAAATGACCATTCGGCGGTCGCCCGCCGACCTGGTCTCCCACGTGGCGCGGGCCAACGCGCAGAAAGCCCTGTTCCGCCCCGCCGAATCCGTGGAAAGCGCCCGCCGGGCGCTCCAACTGGCGCCCGAAGCCCGGCTGCACAGCCAGATGCTCTTCCTGATGAACTTCCTCCCGGAGAGCACCCCCGAGGCGATCTACGCCGAAGCCCTCCGCTGGAACTCGCTCTACGCCGCTCCCCTGCCGCGGCCCCCGCGGCCGCTCCCCAACCTGCCCGACCCCGGCCGCCGGCTCCGCATCGGCTACGTGTCCCCCGATTTGTACGAGCACCCCGTCATGAAGTTCCTGCTGCCGGTGGTGGAGTCCCACGACCACTCGCAGTTCACCGTGGTCGTGTACTCGGTAGGCCGGAAGGCCGACGCGCGTACCGCCGAACTCCGCCCCCTGGTGGAGAGCTTCGCCGCCTGCCCGGATTCCGGCGCGGAACTGGAAGAGCGCATCCGCGCCGACCGGATCGATATCCTGGTCGACCTGGCGGGCCATACCATGCCGATCGAGCACTTCCTCGTCTTCGCACGCAAGCCCGCCCCCATTCAGGTCTCCTGGATGGGGTTGCTGTGCACCACCGGCCTCGCGGAAATGGATTACTACCTGGGCGACCGCGACATGCCTTGTCCCGGAACCGAGCACTGGTTCAGCGAAACCGTGTACCGGCTGCCGCGCGCCCCGGCCTGCTACCGCCCGCCGGGCGATGCGCCGGTGGCGCCGCCGCCGTCGCTCGAGCGCGGCTATATCACCTTCGGTTCGTTCAACAGCCCGGCCAAGATCGGGCCCCACGTGGTGAAGGTCTGGGCGGAGGTGCTGCGCAGCGTCCCGCGGAGCCGCATTCTGCTGAAGTACTGGGGCATGCAAACGGAGACGATGCGCGACCGGTACCAGGGCTGGTTCGCCCGCGAGGGAATCGCACGGGAACGCGTGCTCATGGCCGGTGTCAGCCCCAAAATGGAGTACCTGGAGGCTTACGGCGAGGTCGATATCGCGCTCGATCCGTTCCCCTACCAGGGTGGTAGCACCACCCTGGACTCGCTCTGGATGGGGCTTCCCATGGTGGCCATGAACGGCCGCCTGGCGGTCGGGAGGGGCACCACCGGCATTCTGAAGGCGGTGGGATTGCCGGATACCATCGCGGATTCGCCCGAGCAGTACGTCAAGGCGGCGGTATTGCTGGCCGGAATTGTGGGCCGGATCCCGGACATGCGCCGGAACATCCGCCAGGCGCTCCAGGCGTCGCCCTTCATGGACGAGGCCGGCTTCACCCGCGACCTGGAGGCGGCCTACCGCGACATGTGGCGGATCTGGTGCCGGAAGCAACCGGCTATGGGAGCGGCGCCGGCACCGGAGTAGCCACGGCTTGCGGCCCCCCGGGCAATGCGGCGGGAACCGGGGAATCCAGGGCTTGGGCCAGGCGGACCAACTGCATTCCGCCGATGGTGTGGCAGACTTCGGAGGCGGCCCGCGCCACCCGCTCGACATCCTCTTCCCGCATGTCCGGGTAGTGAGGCAGACCGAGAACCCGGCCGCCCAGGTTTTCGGTGGCTGGCAGGGGTCCCCGCGGGCAAGCCGCAAATGCCGGCTGCACATGACATCCCTCGCCCCACCACGAGCGGGTCTCGATTCCCAAATGCAGCAAGATGCGCGCCGCCCGCGGGGCGGAGCGCGGCGGCAGGAGAACGCTGGTAGTGCTGGCCGCCCAACCGTTTCCGTAACCGGGCTGCAGAGCGACTTCCTCCAGGCGGCCGATGTGGCGGCGGTACCATTCGGCAATGCGAATGTGCCGCGCGCGGAGCGTGGCCCAGGACGCCAGGCTGGCCAGCGCCACCGCGGCGTGATATTCGCTCATTTTTGCGTTCAGGGCGGGCAGCAGCGCCGAACGCGTGCCCAGGAAGCCGAAATTGCAGCACGCTTGCAGACGGTCCCGCAGGCCGCTATCGGTGGTGACGACGAATCCGCCCTCTCCCGCGCCCAGGATCTTGGTGGCGTGCAGGCTCACCACCGAGGGAACGCGGCTGGGCCGGACAGTGTCAAAGCCCGCGGCGGCGTCCACCACCACCGGGATGCCGGTCCGCTCCTCGAAAGCCTCCCAAGCCCCCATGTCGATGGGCGCGCCGAATGGCGACACCACGATCACCGCTCCCACCCGCTCGCCCATCCCCTTCAGGGTCTCGAGAACCTCGCCCGGATCGAGCGCCCACGTCCGGCTGTCCACGTCGTGAAACCAGGGCCTCATTCCCGCCGCGCGGGCGGCGTGCGGCGTGGCGGCAAACGTCCAGGATGGCATGAGGCAGAGGCTGGCGGCGGGAGCTCCGAGCGAGAGCAGCGCCGCGGTGAGCCCAACCGTGGCGTTGGCCAGCGTTACCACGCCGCCGCTTTCCAGGCCGAGATGACGGCCGAGTTGCTCTTCCAATTGGCCGACCAGCGGCCCGCGGTTCGAATACCACCGCCGTTCATCGATCAGTTGCAGATACGGCAGGATATCGGCGCTGGAAGGCAGGCGCGGCCTCAGGACGGGCAGGACATCCGGCATCGTCGTTCCCTTCTGCCCACTCCATCGGCTGGATTCGCAGATTCCTGTAGATCGGACCCCATCGGTTCTCGGGAGATTTCGAGGCCGGTTGCACCGCCGCCGCACAGGCAACGGGTTTCATCGGGACGGTTGGATGTATAATCGGTTGCCGGGGGAAGTAAGAGTACAAAGTCATGACGGCGCAGCCGGGGCGAATGCCCGATTACCGCGTATCCGGATCCGCTTCCAGGGCGCCCGGCCGGCCCGCCGGGCGGTTTGGCCATGTCTGAACAAGCGGTCGTCGTGAGCGAGATGGATGTGCGCCACCTGGCTTTGATTCGCCGGAATGTCGAGGAATTTATCCGGACCGCTGGGCGGCGGTTTCTTTCGCCAGGCTTGCGTCTGGTTCTGGATATCGCGCCTCACGATCAGGCCGGCGCAAGGCCGCACTTTCCGCCGGAGGTGGTTGTCGAGACCCTCGATATCGATCCCGCCGCCGGGGCGACGTATACCGGCGATCTCTGCGGCTTCAGTCCCCAGGTGCCTTCAGCCAGGTACGACATGATTGTCTGCACGGAAGTTTTGGAACACACCCTGCAGCCCTTCGACGCCGTTCGGGAAATCCGGCGCATGTTGAAGCCGGGTGGCATCCTGGCGCTCAGCACGCCCTTCAATTTCCGCATTCACGGGCCGCTGCCGGACTGCTGGAGGTTTACGGTGCATGGGATTAAAGCTCTGCTTCGGGATTTCGAAGCCGTCGAGATCCAGGAACTGCAGACGCCCGGCCGGGATTTGATGCCGATTCATTACACCGCGATCGCACGGAAGCCGCTATGATCCGCGCCGCTCTCCCCCCCGAGGATCGTGCCTGCGCCCGGGTGCGGCCGCCCACGGACCGGCGCCCATGACCCGGCCCTGGAATGTTCTGGTCTTGCCTGGGGGAACCGAAATCGGCCTGGAGGTGGCGGCCGCGCTCGGCAGTTGCAAGGAAGTGGTTCTGTTCTCCGCCGGGCAGGACCTCTCCAGCCACGCGCCATTCGTGTTCGCCCGCCACCACACGCTTCCCAGCGTTCTGGAGCCGGGCTGGATCGAGCCGCTCAATGGCCTGTGCGCCCGGCTGGGAATCGATTTCGTGATCCCCGCGCACGACGACGCCGTCGTTACCCTGGCAAACCACCGGCGACATCTCGCCGCGCAGGTGGTCACATCCCCGGCCGCAACCTGCGAGATCGCCCGCTACAAGAGCCGCACCTACGCCGCTTTGAATGCCGCCGTTCCGTGCCCGAAGATCTATGCGCCGGACGAAGCCCCCCACCTCCCCGTCTTCTGCAAGCCGGATCGTGGCCAAGGCTCTCAAGGTGCGCGATGGATTCGCACCGCCGGCGAACTGGCCCTCGTGAAGCCGGATGAAATCCTCCTCGAAGCCTTGCCTGGCGAGGAGTTCACGGTGGACTGCTTCTCCGACCGCGAGCGCGGGCTGCTGTTTGCCGGCGGACGGCGGAGAATCCGCGTGAGAAACGGGATCTCAGTCGCCACAGCCTCGGCTGAAAGACCCGAGTTCCGGCGGTATGCCGCGGCGATTTCGGCGATCCTGCCGTTTTGCGGCGCCTGGTTCTTTCAAGTGAAGGAAGCCGCCGACAACCAACTGAAGCTCCTGGAAGTCGCTCCGCGCATCGCCGGGGCGATGGCCTACCACCGGGTGCAGGGCGTGAATTTCCCGCTGCTCAGCCTCTACGAAGCCGCCAGATTGCCGTTTGAAATCCTGGTCAACGGAGATTCCGGCCTGGAGATGGATCGGGCGCTGGTCAATCGGTATCGCCATACTCTCCGCTTCGGCGCTGTCTATGTGGACCTGGACGACACCTTGGTGCTCCGCGGGTCGGTCCACCCGATGCTGGTGGCGTTCCTTTATCAGTGCGTCAATTCCGGCATACGGATCGTACTGCTGACCAAGCACGCAGACGCCCTTGAGAACTGCCTGTCACGCTGCCGGCTGCGCCAACTGTTCGACGAAGTGATCCACCTTCGGCCCGATCAGGAGAAGGCCCAGGCGATCACCCGCGGCGATGCCGTCTTCATCGACGATAGCTTCGCGGAGCGGCGCGCCGTACACCTGCGAACCGGCATCCCGACGTTCGATCTCAGCATGATCGAGATGCTGCTCGCGCACACCGGACCCGTCCTGCCGTTGCCGCCGGGCAAGAGTGTCTGACCCGTGGCATGAGTGCCCGGCCGGCCGCCGCAGTCATCATCCCGGATTCCCGCTTCCGGGCGCCTGCCCCGGCTTCAGCCGCGAAATCAAGCCAGTGAGCGCTTCAGGCGAGCCTCCGGCAACGGCCGCCGCGCGATTCTCCTCGCGCACCAGTTTCACCTCGCGCGCAATCACCGGCGTCTCCCGTGGCGCACGGATGCCCACCCGCACGCGCGTGCGGCCGATGTGCGTAATCACAATCTCAATGGCATCGCCGATCAGGATGGTCTCTCCTTCACGGCGCGACATCATCAGCATGCCGCCGCCATCTCTTCGGTCGGCAGAGGATGCTGGTGGGAGTAGCCGCCCTCCTGCGCCACCGCCTGTACGGCTTTCAGGTTCTTCAGGTTGACGATCACGGGAGCCAGCAGATTGGCGGTGGTCCCGGTTTCCCGGATCGATAGCACCGCCAGGCAATGAACGTCTTCTCCGATGTGCGGAGTTCGATCCGTGGGCAGGCCCACCAGGGCCAGGTCTTCTTCGCGGACCGAAAGGCGGTAATCGGGCTCCACTGCCCGAATCGGCAGGGTGATGAAGCACAGCGCGGCATCATCCACGCTTTGCAGAAATATCAACGGATCGGTATGGCCAAAATGCACCGCTACAAACCGCCGGCGATCTTCAAATCCCGGAAGACCGCAAGGGAACTCGATTTCCGAAGCCGGTTCCCAGGAAATCGCTCCCAGGTTTTTCGTATTCAGAGACGGCATGCCACCTCACTCACCCCGAACATCGGCGAAAACCCGTAGGACCTTTAGTGCCCGTTCCGAAATAGAAGTACCCTCCACCCGGCCCGGCGCCTGCTAAAATCGGATATCCATGCGATCCCGCGCATTCACCTGTCTGCTCCTGGGCATGTGGCTGGCTGGCGGACTCCTGCTTGAGTTCGTGGCCGCCGGCAACCTCCGCGCGGTCGAGCGCACCCTCCGCGATCCCCAGCCGAGCGCGGCCATCCGCATCCTCAAACTGGGAGCGCCCGACGCGCGCATGCTGCTGCGCTACCAGGCCGCCGAACAGAACCGCGCAGCCTTCGAAACCTGGGAGAACGTGCAGTTGCTGGGGGGGCTGCTGTTTTTCTTCTACCTGCTGTTTGCCACCACGGAAGACAAATTCGCTTTGGCCCTGGCTCTGCTGCTGGTGCTGGTGGTGGCCCTGCAGCGCTTCCTGGTCACTCCCGAATTGAACGGGTTGGGCCGGCTCCTGGATTTCGTTCCCGAATCCGCCCCTTCGGCCTACCGCGGCCGTTACGGCGCCATCGGCTCCACTTACCTCGGCATGGAAATCGGAAAAGGGGTGCTCCAACTCGGATTAGCGGCGATGGTGATGTCGAACTCGCAGAGACGCTCACGCCACTCCAGGCGCAAGCTCGATGTGATCGATAAAACCGATGACAGACATGTCAATCGGTGAATTGGTCCGCCCCACCGAGGTCATGGCGCTGAATCCTTCGGTGGACAGCAGGACTTTGTCGCCCACCCCCGCGTCCACCGCGTCCAGCGCCACCACGGCGGCGCCGCGATCGCTGCCGTCCAGGTTCAGCGGTTGCACCAGCAGCAGCTTGCGCCCTTCATGACTGGGGTGTTTTTGCGTCGCCACCAGTTCTCCCACCACGCGGGCGATCAGCATGCTTTCGCCTTTCCGCGCGCCGGCGCCTTCACTTTTTTTCCGGCCGGGGGCCCCAGATGCACCGAATCCACGATTCCCACGATGGTGGTATCGAACGGCGGCGCTCCCGGCGCGAACGGCAGGCTGGCTTCCCTGCCCCGCACCCAGTAGACCAGTTCGCCGGCGCCCGCCCCGGTGCAGTCCCCGCAGACCAGGCGCCTGCCGGTTTCCTGCAGCTCGGCGGTCAGCGGCTGCACGATCAGCAGCCGGCGCCCCTCCATCTCGGGGTTCTTCACCGTGGCCCAAACGCAACCGACAACCCGGCCCAGGAACATAGCGTCAATCCAGGTGGACTTCGTCGACAATGCCGACGATCGCGGTGTCCACGGGCGTGTCCTTGCAGCCCTCGGCCATGCGCGCGGAACTGCCCGACACGGCAATCACGCGCTCCTTGTACCCGGCGCTCACGGTATCCACCGCCACCACGTAACCAGCTTCGTCCTGGCCTTCGGGCGACACCGGCTTCAGGATCAGCAGTTTCTTCCCCTCCAGCCGGGGGTCTTTCCGTGTGGCCACCACTGTGCCCACTACGCGGGCGAGAATCATGTCGATTCCGTACCGGCTACTTGCCGGCGCCCTGCGCCTGCGCCTGCGACTTGCCGATCGGCAGCACGTCTTCCAGGCTCTGATGCGGGCGCGGGATGACGTGCACGGCAATCAGTTCTCCCACGCGGCGCGCGGCGGCGGCCCCGGCGTCGGTGGCCGCGCGAACCGCGGCCACATCCCCGCGAACCATGGCGGTGACGTATCCCGATCCGATTTTCTCCCAGCCCACCAACGACACCTTGGCGGCTTTCACCATCGCGTCGGAAGCCTCGATCATGGCCACCAGTCCGCGAGTTTCGATCATTCCTAAAGCTTCACCCATGCGATGTTCTCCAGATCTCCCTTATGCCGCGCGCGTCCCCGCCGCCTCGTCCACCAGGGCGGCGCACCCCAGCCCGATACTCGCCTTTTGAACGATGCCGTCGCGGTCCCCGCGCTCCGCCTTCACCATCGGGAACCCTCGATTGTAGCAGACTACGCCCGCCATGAAGGCGGCTCGTATGGACCGGGTTGTATGATGGTTCCAGATGGATCCACGCCGTATGTGCCCGCACTGCCGGGCTTTCATCACCAACCGCGACCGCGTTTGCCCTTACTGCCAGGAAACCGTGGGGACGCGCGCCATCGATCGGCGCGACGATTCGCCCATCGGTGGCCTCATTCCCCAGCGGAATTTCACCACGGTTCTCATTCTTCTGGTCAATTTCGGCTTCTACGCCGCCACCGTGATTGCCAGCATGAACGCCGGCAATCAGAACGCGGTGATGAGCCTGGACGGGGCAACCCTCTTCGCCTTCGGCGCGAAATACCCCGCCGCCGTCCTGGCTGGCGAGTACTGGCGCCTGGTGACTGCCGGATTTCTTCACGGCGGCCTGATCCACATCGGCATGAACTCCTGGGCTATGTTCAGCCTGGGCGCCCAGGTGGATGAGATTTACGGCACCAGCCGGATGCTGGTTATCTACTTTGTTTCCAGTGTCTTCGGGTTCGCCCTCAGCACCGTGTTCAGCGCCTCTCTGTCGATCGGGGCGTCGGCCGGAATCTGCGGCCTGATCGGCGCCATGATCGCCCTTGGCATGCGCCACCACAACCCCATCGGCGACGCCGTCCGGGGCGCCTATCTGCGCTGGGCCGGCATGATCCTGGTCATGGGCTTCGTGATTCCCCACATCGACAACGCCGCCCATATCGGCGGCCTGGCGGGCGGATTCGGCATAGCCTGGATTGCCGGGGAACCCGGCCGAATCGGTTCCCCCACCGAGCGCCTCTGGCGCGTCGCAGCCCTGCTGTGCATTCTGATTACAGTCGTCTGCTTTCTAAAGATGTACTTGTCAATGGCCCAGAATATGCAACAATGAGTACGGTATGAAAGTGCGTGCGGTTCTTCTCGTCGTAGCCCTGGGCTTTGGGTTGGCGGCGTTCTGTGAGGCGGGAACTCCGTCGGTCGCGTCCGCCCATGCCAAGGCCATGGCCCAGGCCCGCAAGCGCGCCAAGAAGCAGGGCAAGGCCCGGCAGAGGGCCATCCGCAAGCAATCCAGAGTCAGCCGGGCCGTGAAGCACAAGCCGCCGAAGCACTAGGGCCGGCCGGCATTCCCGCTCCTCCAACCGCAGATCCCGGTTCTTCAGCGCGACGCGATCGGCCCGTGCAAAGATTGTGCGACCCCATTAAGACAGCTTCACCAGTTTTTTGTTGACTCGACGGACGCGCCAGCGTTATGTTTGCTAGTGGATGGATACGGTTCGAATGTTGAGCCAAGTCCACCCGATTTGCATGGATCCTCGGTAGGCGAGGCGTCCGCGCGGCACATAAGCCACTGCCCTCAGGTATCGAAAGATGCTGTGTGGAGGGTGACCAGGGACTCCCGGGTTAAGGGTTTCTCTAACGTGGCTGAGGTCTTCGGGTCTCTCACGGCGCGCGGTGCTGAAGCTTGGACCAGTGGGGGAATCCGTCAGCAATCGTTCTGCGATGGTTGGCCATTTCTTCCGCTCGGGGGAAATGGTTTCTGCGTTTCCCTCCTGAGCTTCGACTCGTCACCAGAAAGGTGTATGGAACCGAACGACGATAAGCCTCCGTCCCGCGCGGGAATAGCGGAGGATTCGGCGTGGGAGTTCCAGCGGCGAGTCCGATAGGCTTTGCGCTATCGCGTCCACCGCTGAATACCCACAGGTTTTAGCGGTGATGAACGCGAAGGGCGGAACGCCAACGCCTTGGTCACAGGGCGCGCAAGTTCTTTTCTTCCGGCATCCCTAGCCAGACTGCAAGTCCCGGTGCGCGGCCGTGAGATCGTGCCGCCAGCCGTAATGCCATGGGTGTACTTGCCCGCGGGCGGAAAAGGAGGCGCCTCGATGACCAACAAGTTTGTGACCATGCCCGCGTCCGGCCTGGAGACCGAAGTCCTGCCGGCCCGCGGGCGCGTGGTGAAATCCAAGTGGGCGCGCGATCTGCTCACCTTCCTGATGGTCGTCGGCCCCGGGCTCATCGTCATGGTGGCCGACAACGATGCGGGCGCGGTATCCACGTACAGCCAGGCCGGCGCGCAATACGGCACTCATCTTCTGTGGATCGTCCTCCTCCTTCTGCCGGTCACGTATTTTATACAGGAAATGGTGGTGCGGCTGGGCATCGCCACCGGCCAGGGTCACGCCGCCATGATCTACCAGCGGTTCGGAAAGTGGTGGGGGCTATTCTCCCTCATCGACCTGGAACTGGTCAACTTCCTGACCCTGGTGACGGAGTTCGCCGCCATCGATCTGGCGCTGAACAAAATGGGAGTCGATCCGCGCTTCGGCGTGCCGCTGGTGGCCGCAGGTTTGATGTTCATCGTGCTCAGCGGCAGCTATCGCCGGTGGGAGCGCACGGTGGTTTGCCTGTGCCTGCTGGACCTCGCCTGGTTTGCGATTGCCTTCGCGGTCCGGCCGCCGCTCGGCCAGATTGTCCGCCACTCCCTGGCGCCGTCCATGCCCGCCGGTGGATTGACGCCGGACCTGATGTTCCTGGTGATCGCCGTGGTGGGAACCACCATCGCCCCATGGCAGCTTTTCTTCCAGCAGAGCTGCATTGCCGACAAGCGGCTGCGTTTCGCCGACGTCAAGTGGGCGCGCCTCGACACGTTCCTGGGGGCCTGCATCACCATTACCGTGGCGGGCTGCATGATGCTGGCGGGCAATGCGTCCCGCGTGCACGGATTCACCTTCACGGACCCGGCGCAGATGGCGGTGAACATCGGCAGCTTCACCGGCGGGTTCTTCAAGTACGCGATTCTGCTGATGATGATCAACGCCGCGGTGCTGGGGACCACGGCCATTTCGCTCTCCAGTTCGTGGGCCTACGGTGAAGTTCGCGGCTGGCCCCACAGCCTGCAGCTCCCCGTGCGCAAAGCGCCGGGATTCTACGCGGTCTACCTGGCCTGCGTGGCGGCCGCCGCCGGACTGGTGCTGATTCCGCGCGCGCCGCTGCAATTGATCATTCTGGGCGTACAGGTGCTCGCGGGGGTGATGCTGCCTTCGGCCATCATCTTCCTGCAACTGCTGCTCAACGATAAGGAACTGCTGGGCGAGTACGCCAACAAGCCCTGGAACAACCTGGTGAACTGGACCATCATCATCGTCCTGTTCGCCTTGTCGCTGATTTTGGCCGCGCAGGTTGCGGCCCCCAACCTCTTCCCGAAGGTGTCATGACGGGCGATCGAAAAGGAGAAAGAACATGGCTACGACGACAATGAATCCGATCGAGAGGAACGAAGCGGCCAACCATTTTCTGGTGGTTCATCCCCTGGACGATATACCGGAGCGCAAGGTGGACACGGAAAGCCTCGGTCCCATGCCGATGACGCGCAGCGTGAAGCTCTCGCTGCTGAGTCTCCGCGCCTACCTGATCCTGATGATGCTGCTGGTGTTCTATCACGTGCTGGGCATGGCGGGGCTGTTCGGGATTCAGTGATCAGCGGCCGATTGTGATACCGGCGCGGCCTTTCGCGCCAAGCCCGAGCTTTGGAGGGACATCGGCGCCGATGGTTTCGCGCCGGATTTGCGCTCCGCGGTGGAAGCCGCGGACCGGCTGCTGAGCGCGCGGACCGGTTGACCGCGCCTACGGATGGTGCAGAATCCAGCCGGCCACCTTCGCCAGCACCGCCGGCGACATGGTCTCCTCGATCTGCGCGTACTCGCTGACCGCGCCCGTTTTGGCGGTCTGGAACAAGTGGTTCAGCCCGGGGAATTCCACCGTCTCGAAGCGCTTGTTTCCGCCGGCTTCGAGCGCCTTGCGGACCGCCGGCAGATTCTGGCTGGAGACTACCTGGGTATCCTTGTCGCCATTGAGCGCCAGCACCGCGCACGTGACCTTCCGTAGCTCGGCGCCGGGGTCGTACTCCAGGAAGAACCGGAACCAGGGCGACGTCAGCGTCCTCCACTGCTGGTCGAGCTCCGCCTTGGGCATGATCGCCTCCAGCTTCTCCCGCAGCCGGGCGGGGTCCTTCTCGGACTCGATCAGCTTGAGGGCTTCGCGCTCCACCGCGCCCGATTTAACGGCCGCTTCATGGCTCATCCCGGCTGCCTGGTTGCCGGCCATCACCTGCGCCACCAGGAGTTCGTCTCCGCGCACCCCCGGCCCGGCCAGCATCACGATGAACGCCACGTCGCGATTGCGGGCCGCCACCATGGGCGCGATGGCCCCGCCCTCGCTGTGGCCGATGAGCCCGATGTTGCGAGGGTCCACTTCTTTGCGGCTCTTCAGCCAGGCCACTCCCGCCTCGGCGTCGGTGGCGAAATCGGCGGTGGTGGCTTCGGCCGCATTCCCGCCCGATTTTCCGGCGCCGCGCTTGTCGGCCCGCAGCACGGCGATGCCCTGGCGCGTCAGGTAGTCGGCGAGAACCAGGAACGGCTTGTGGCCCATCAGGGTTTCGTCGCGGTCGTGCGGACCCGAACCGCAAATCAGCAGCACCGCCGGAAACGGGCCCGCGCCTTGCGGAATTG
>Ga0209039_10001510_pt1 | contig 21523 bp, 18 predicted proteins | sample BogFormECP12_OM1_FD_188238 | JGI IMG/M metagenome (GOLD analysis project Ga0209039, IMG submission 188238) | Bog forest soil microbial communities from Calvert Island, British Columbia, Canada - ECP12_OM1 (SPAdes) (version 2) | ecosystem: Environmental > Aquatic > Freshwater > Wetlands > Bog ...
GCCTGGATTCCTCGGAGGCCGGCCAGCCGCCCGAAAAGTTTGTAGATGTATTCGAGCAAGCCCGCCGCGCCGGTTTCCTGGCGGTGGCTCACGCCGGAGAGGAAGGCCCGGCCAGCTATATCTGGAGCGCCTTGGACCGTCTCAAAGTGCGGCGTATCGATCACGGCGTACACAGCAGCCAGGATGCAGAGCTGCTTAAAAGATTAAAGGCCGAGCAGATCCCATTAACGGTCTGCCCGCTCTCCAATATCAAATTGCGCGTTTTTGACAGCCTGGCCGACCACAACCTCAAGGCCCTGTTGGAAATGGGTCTATGCATTACGCTGAACTCGGATGACCCGGCCTATTTCGGCGGCTATATCGAAGAAAATTACCTGGCTGCCCAGCAAGCGCTCGGGCTGTCAAAGGCAGACATTTACCAGCTTGCAAAAAACTCTTTTGAGGCGTCCTTCATCGGCCCGGATGAAAAACTCGGGCTACTGGCCGAGCTGGAGGCGTTTATGAGCGCGTACGGCCCAGATTAGACGACGGAGCCAGAATCTGCCGGGAGCGAGCGACCATCTCTGGCAGGCTGCGAGTATAGGGTGGATAAGCAATGCCGGCTTCGGTAACGATGGCGGTAATATATTCCGCCGGAGTGACATCGAAGGCCGGGTTGGTCACCTGGGTACCGGCGGGGGTAATCTGTTCGCCGCCCAATTGGCTGACCTCCGCGCTTTCGCGTTCTTCAATCGGGATCTGAGCGCCGGTTGAAATCGACAGATCGATGCTGCTGGTGGGGGCCGCCACGTAAAAGGGCACGTCGTGCGCCCGGGCTACGATGGCCAGGTTGTAGGTGCCGATCTTATTGGCCGTGTCGCCGTTGGCGGCCACCCGGTCGCAGCCGACCGTTACCAGGTCAACGTGGCGGGTCTTCATGATGTAGCCGGATGCGCCGTCCACGATCAAGGCATGCGGGACGCCCATTTGCTTCAGCTCCCAGGTGGTCAGGCGAGCGCCCTGCAAGCGCGGCCGGGTTTCATCCACGTAGACGAACACCTTTTTCCCGTGCTGGTGGGCGCTATGGATAATGCCGAGTGCGCTGCCGTACTCGACCGTGGCCAGCGGGCCGGTGTTGCAGTGATGGATAAAGACGGCCGGGTCCGGCACCAGTTCGAGCGCGTTCAACCCGATCTGCATGTTGATCCAGTTATTTTCATCTGTAAAGACAACCGATTCGTCCAATGCCAGCCGGCGCAGCTCGTCCGGCTCATTTGAGGAGGATTGCTTCACCCGCCCCAGCACACGGTCTACGGCATAGAACAAATTGGCGGCGGTCGGGCGGGCCGCCCGCAGAACTTCAGCGGCCTGCTCCAGGTCAGCGCGCAGGGCTGCTCCATCCGCAGCCGGGCTGTGTACAGCCGCCAGCGCCATCCCATAAGCTGCCGCCACCCCAATGGACGGCGCCCCGCGGATGGTCATGTTACGGATGGCCTCGGCCACATCGTGATAGCTGGGCGTTTCGATATAAATCACCTGCTGAGGCAACAGGCGCTGGTCCAGCATGCGAACCAGCCCATCCTTCCATTCAATCACAATGTAATGGCTCATCATCTATCCTTATTTGATACGAATGTCATTGCGACGATCTTTGCGAAGCAATCTCAGCTCCGTCCATTTTGCGTGGCCCGCGTATGTGCGACCGGCTTTTAGTGGGATCACCGCCGCTCCTCCAGAAAAAACATAGCCAGGATACCGCCCATTATACCCGCCAAAAGCGCCTGTTGATACGCCTTGTCGAAAGAGCGCCGCGGTGTTAAGATTAACGTCACAGCATCATGGAGGCAACATGGCGCGCAAATTTGCGGCAGTTGTGGCGGGGTTAATCACAGTCGATTTCTTTCCCAACCTGGACCACCTGCCCCTGGGACAGTTTGAAATGCTGTTCCAGCCCGGTCACCTCATCATCGCTGGCAATGCCACCTTCGCCACCGGCGGGCCGCCTTCGAATGTCGGCCTGACCCTCAATCGCCTGGGTATTCCCACCACCCTGATCGCCAAGACCGGCGCCGACCGCTTTGGCGAGATCCTACGTAGCACGCTGCAGCCGCATACCCGCTCCGCGGCCGGGGGCCAACATCTGCTGGATGGCATCGTAATCGATCCAACGGAAGCTACTTCCTATACCGTGGTCATCAACCCGCCCGGGGTAGATCGTATATTTATCCACTGCCCGGGCGCCAACAGCACCTTCCGGGCAGCCGATATCAATTACGAGCTGGTCGCCCAGGCCGGCATTTTTCATTTTGGTTACCCACCCCTCATGCGCAGCATGTATACCAACGGCGGAAGCGAGCTGTTGGATGTCTTCCGCTACGCCAAAGCCACCGGCGTGACCACCTCGCTCGATACCGCTTTTCCTGATCCCAGCTCCGAAGCCGGTCAGGCCGATTGGCTCGCCATTTTTCAGGCGGTCATGCCATCGGTCGATATTTTTCTGCCGAGCATCGAGGAGCTTTTGTTTATGGTGCGCCGCCCAACCTACCAGCGCCTGCTGGAGAGCGCCAACGGCGATATCCTCAGCCAGGTGACGCCCGGGCTGTTGGCCGATCTGAGCAGCCAGTTTCTGGAAATGGGCGTAAAAATAATGGTCATCAAGCTGGGTGAGCGCGGTCTGTACCTGCGCACTGCGCAGCAGAATGTCCTGGCCGGGCTGGGCAATGCCTGTCCAGGCGATTTGACCGCCTGGGCCGACCAGGAAATGTGGTCACCCTGCTTCCAGGTGCAGGTGGTTGGCACCACCGGCTCAGGCGATGCCACCATCGCCGGCTTCCTGAGTGCATTGCTGCGGGATCTGACGCCTGAGCAGGCCGTGAGCGCTGCGGCAGCAGTCGGAGCCTGCAATGTCGAGGCCGCCGATGCCCTGGGCGGCATCCGCACCTGGGAAGACACTCTGGCCCGCATCGCCGCCGGCTGGCCTCGCCGCCCGCTCAAGCTGGATCCTTCCAGCGGTTGGCATGAAGACCGGGCCGGCGGGATTTGGCACGCTCCACACGCACTTTAGCATCCCCATAATTGTAAAAAACACCGGCCATATCGTTCTCAACGGCCAGGGGTTAATAAACATAAAGTCGGCCTCAATTGGCCCTGGCTGCAAGTGCAGGCCAGCCGCCAAAAATGCCTTTTGGATTCAAAACCATCGCGGGAGGACATCTTTCATGGATATGGATTTAGATCTGACCAGTTATAAGGTGTATGGTTATCGTTGGGTGATGCTGCTGGCGTTCATGGCAGTGGTTGCCGCCAACCAGTTATTGTGGATCACCTTTGCATCCATCACCAGTGATGCAACCAAATATTTCGCCGTAAGCGATCTGCAAATTGGGCTACTTTCGCTGAGTTTTATGCTGGTTTATATCATCACCGCCGTGCCAGCTTCCTGGGTAATCGACACCTACGGCATCCGGGTAGCGGTGGGTATTGGAGCGGCTCTAACGGGCGTGTTTGGCCTGCTGCGCGGTCTGGCAGCCCCCAACTATACCCTGGTGCTGGTCTCTCAGATCGGCATTGCGGTCGGGCAACCCTTCATCCTCAACGCCACCACCAAACTGGCAGCCCGCTGGTTCCCAATCCAGGAGCGCGCCACCGCCTCCGGCCTGGGCAGCCTGGCGATTTATGTCGGGATTGTAGCAGGCCTGGCTCTGACCCCTTACCTGCTGCTGATATCCAATATGCGGGCCATGCTGATCGGCTACGGTTTGTTCGCTCTGGCAGCCGCACTTTTGTTTTTTGCCTTTGCGCGTGAAAATCCGCCCAGCGCCCCCTGCCCTCCCGGACAGGAAGCCCGTTCGCTGGTTTTTGACGGTCTCAAGCAGTCGCTGCGCAACCGCAATTTCATCTTGCTGCTGGTTATCTTCTTCATCGAGTTGGGGATTTTCAATGCAGTCACCACCTGGGTCGAAGATATCGTCCGGCCAAGAGGGTTTACCAGCACGCAGGCCGGTATCGCCGGCGGCTTGATGGTGCTGGCTGGGGTGATCGGGGCTGTGATTGTGCCGACCCTTTCGGACCACTACCGCAAGCGCACGCCGTTTATCATACTGGCCGTGGCATGCGCCATCCCGGGCCTGATCGGCATTACCTATGCTTTGAATTATCCAGAATTGCTGGTATCCTCGTTTGTGATGGGCTTTTTCCTGTTGAGCGCCGGGCCATTAGGTTTCCAATACGCCGCCGAGATCACCTACCCTGCCCCCGAAGGCATGTCGAACGGCCTGGTGCTGCTGGTGGGCCAGATATCGGGCATCGCTTTTATATTTGCCATGGACAGTTTCAGGACGCCCGTCACTGGCGCTATGACCCCTTCGCTGATCGTGCTGATCGTGCTGATGGTGGCAGCATTAATCCTGTGCACACGCTTAAAGGATTCAAAGCTGCTGAATCGCTCATAAGTAGTATCTATATAATGGCTATGCGCATCCTTTTATGACCCCTCAAAATATCCTTGCCATCGATAACGGCACTCAGAGCGTGCGCGCCCTGCTGTTCGACCCGCACGGCAACCTGATCGCCAAACAACGCATCCCTATCGAGGCCTACTTTTCGACCGAACCCGGTCTGGCCGAGCAGCATGTCGAGGTCTTCTGGCAGGCGCTCTGCCAGGCCTGCCAGGGGCTGTGGCTCCAGCCCGGCGTTGATAAGGATAGTATCGCCGCAGTCGCCCTTACCACCCAGCGCGCCACCGTAGTCAATGTGGATAGCCAGGGCAAACCCCTCCACCCGGCCATTCTGTGGCTGGACCAGCGCCGTACATACGGCCTGCCGCCGGTCAGCGGTTTATGGGGAGTAATCTTTTGGCTGATCGGCGCCCGCGAAACCGTGGCTTACCTGCAGGCCGAGGGCGAGTGTAACTGGATCCGCACAAAACAACCGGAAATCTGGCAAGCTACCTACAAATATTTGTTCCTGTCCGGTTACCTGACCTACCAGTTGACCGGTCGCTTCGCCGATTCGGTCGGCTGCCAGGTCGGTTATATGCCATTCGATTACCAGGCTCAAACCTGGGCCAAACCCAGCGATTGGAAGTGGCAGGCCGTACCGATGGACAAAGCCATCCTGCCGGAGTTAGTCCCGGTCGGCAGCCCCTTGGGTGAGATCACCCGCTCGGCATCCGAGGCGACCGGCATCCCCACCGGTCTGCCGCTGATTGCCGCGGCGGCCGATAAGGCCTGCGAGGTGATCGGCTCGGGTTGTTTCGACCCGCACATCGGCTGCCTGAGCTACGGCACCACCGCCACCATCAATACCACCCACAAAAACTACATCGAGGTCATCCCGCTCATCCCACCTTACCCGGCGGCGGTACCGGGGGCTTACAACCTGGAGATCCAGGTCTTTCGCGGCTATTGGATGGTTTCCTGGTTCAAGAAAGAATTCGGCCAGAATGAACAGCACCTGGCGGATGAACAGGGCATAGAGACCGAACTGCTCTTTGACGAGCTGGTAAAATCGGCGCCGCCCGGTTCGCAAGGCTTGATCTTGCAGCCCTATTGGACGCCCGGTTTACGCTCACCCGGACCGGAAGCCAAAGGCGCCATCATCGGATTTAGCGATGTGCATACCCGCGCCCATATTTATCGCGCCATCCTGGAAGGGCTGGCCTATGCTCTGCGCGAAGGGGCCGAACGGACCGGCCGGCGCAGCGGGATTGCGATTAACCAACTGCGCGTGGCCGGCGGCGGCAGCCAGAGCGATGCGGCGATGCAACTGACCGCCGATATCTTTGGCCTGCCGGCTGCCCGCCCGCACCTCTATGAAGCTTCAGGCCTGGGCGCAGCTATCGACGCGGCCATGGGCGTTGGCCTCCATTCTGATTTTGAAACAGCCGTGGCCGAAATGACACGCCTGGGCCAGACCTTTGAGCCCAATTTGCAGGTTCACCAGATTTACAATGAGATCTACCGCAAAGTCTATCTGAAAATGTACAACCGCCTGTACCCGCTCTATCGCTCCCTGCAGAGCATCATCCAATCGCCGTAACCGGCAGCGCTTTAGCGCTAAAAGTACATCGTTTCCATAAAGGTATGGGTGAAATTCGGGTGCGTCGTCAGCTCGACATAATGGGACTGGCGCGCTAACTGAGTGGCCTCGCGCCGCTTGTGAACCGAAAGCAGCATCTGCTTGGCCCCCACCCCGGCGGCATTGCCCACCTGGTGAAATCGTTCGAGCGGCATATTGGGAAACATCCCCACTCGCAGGGCGCTGCTCAGGTCAAGATAAGTGCCAAAAGCCCCGGCCACGATCCAATCATCCACCGCTTCGGCAGGGATGCCGGCCTCTTGCAGCAGCAGTTCAATGCCACTGCGAATGGCGCCCTTGGCAAGCTGGATCTCGCTGACATCCTGGCGTGTGACGACAATATCGCGGCCCGCTCCCTGCGCCAGCACGAATTCCGGCTTATTATGATAGAGGCGTACGCCTGCGGCCTGGCGATTGAAAACACCGCGCCGATCCAGCACATTCCATTCCAACATCTCAGAGATGGCGTTCAGGATGCCGGTACCGCAGATACCGGCCGGCGCCGTGTTCCCGATGGTAGTAACCTGTACGCCTTTTTCGGAGATACGCACCCGTTCGATGGCGCCAGGCGCAGCTCGCATGCCGTCATGGATGTGAGCGCCTTCGAAAGCCGGGCCTGAAGCGCAAGAACAGGAATAAATCTGGCGGTCATGCAACAGGCTGATCTCGGTATTGGTGCCAATATCCACCGCCACCAGCGTCTTTTCAGGGCTGTAAGACTGGGTGGTCAAAAGTACGGCGACATGGTCGCCGCCTACATATCCGGCAATATTGGCCGGCAGGTGCACACAGGCGCCTGGGGCAATCGCCAGACCCAGCTCGCTGGCGCGCACATCCAGCGCTTCACTGACCGCCGGTACATACGGAGCGGCCCCCAACTGGCTGACCGGCAAATGGCACAAGAAGTGATGCATGGCGGTATTTCCAACCACCACCGCATCTACAATTTGCTCCATGCGCACCGCCGCAATTTTGCATAGCTCGGCCGCGCTCTGGTTGAGGGTCTCGACCAGGCGGGTTTGTAAGAGCTTGCGCTCCCCTTCACCCTTATTGGCAAAGGCAATCCGGCTGACCACATCCTCACCAAAGGAAATCTGCGGGTTCATCACTCCGCTTTTGGCCAATGTAACCCCGCTGGACAGATCCACCAGATAAACGGCCAGCTTGGTCGAACCCATATCCACCGCCAGACCCAGCAAAGGCGCACCCACCGGCAGCGCTGTGACCAGGTTGGTGGTATGCGCATCCGGGTGGATAACCAGCCGGGCCTTCCAATCATGGCTGCGCAAAAACTGTGAAAGGCAATCCAAAACAGCCAGGTCAGCCCGTATGGCTGGGTAATCAGCCTCGCTCAGGGCTTGGTTGACACGGGTCAAATCGGAGCGCAGGTCGTACAACCCGGGTGGATCCAGCGCAACGTCAAACGGAAGCACGCTTGGGTCAAGTGTAATCTCAACATCCTGGCCTTCTACCTGTACGCGCTGCGCAGCCACCAGCGATTCAGGTGGGATTTCCACCCGCATGTCGCCGGCCACCTCCAACTGGCAGGCCAGCCGGTAGCCTTCCGCCAGCTCTTCCGGGCGCAATTGCTCTTCTTCTACCAGAGAGACGGGCGAGAACTGGCCGGTTACCTGCTTCACCCGGCAGGTGCCGCAAATACCGATGCCACCGCACGCCGCCACCAGGTCGATGCCGGCCTGCTGGGCTGCTTCCAAAAGATTCGTCCCGGCAGCCACTTCGATCCTGCGGCCGATTGGTTCCAGGTCGATACGATAGATAGGCGCCATAAATCAGGCTTTTACGGCTTGTGCAATCTGGCGCAGATGTTCCGGGCTGGTGCCGCAGCAGCCGCCCACAATCTGAGCGCCGGCTGCCAGCCATTCAGGCACCTGTGCAGCCATCATCTCGGGCGTCACATCGTAAATCGGCTTTTCCTCATCATCCAGGCGAGGCAAACCGGCATTGGGCTTAAACCAGATCGGCAAAGAACTAACCTGGTATAGCTCTTCGAGAGCTTTTAGATTATCTTCCAGGCTGCGCCCGCAGTTGATCCCCAACACATCCACGCCCAGGGCCGAGATTTCCCGGCACATTTGGGACGGTTTGACCCCGGTCATGGTGCGAGTGCCGCGATCATAACTAAAAGACACCACCAGCGGCAGCGAGCTGACCGAACGCGCTCCTTTGACAGCCGCGCTGGCCTCCTGCAGGTCAAATTGAGTCTCGATCACCAATAAATCCACACCTGCCTCAGTCAAAGCCCGGGCCTGCTCGGCGAAAGCGGCGATCGCCACATGCTCGTCCAGCTTCCCCAACGGCTTGAGTATTTCACCGGTCGGCCCCATCGAACCTGCCACCAGCACATCCGTGCCGGCGGTGGCCTGTTTGGCCAGTTCAACCGCACGCCGGTTGATTTCGGCAGCCCGCTCGGCCAAACCGCTGTGCTCCAATGAGATCGTCGTCCCGCCAAAAGAAGAGGTCAGGATGATATCCGCCCCGGCCGCCACAAAATCACGGTGCAGTTGCACGATCTGCTGCGGGTTTTCCAATACCCACACATCGGACGGCAGGCCTCTTTCCAAACCGCGCGCCTGCAAGTTGGTGCCGGTGGCCCCATCTGCAACCAGCTTTTGGCCGGAGCTCAAAAGATCCAAAAAACGAGAGTTGCCCATAACTTATTAACTCCCAATAGCCTTTTTACTAAGCTGCAACCAGCGCTTTGGCCACTGCAACTGCCTTGCTGGCATCCGCTGAATACCCGTCTGCGCCGATTTTTTTGGCATAATCCTCTGATAGCGGCGCTCCCCCGACCAACACCTTTACCTTATCGCGCAGACCGGCTGCCTTGAGGGCTTCAATCGTCACACGCATGTTCGGCATTGTGGTTGTTAATAAGGCCGACATGGCCACAATATTTGCCCCATTGCTCTTTACCGCTTCCACAAACATATCCGGGCTCACATCCGCTCCCAGATCCACCACTTCAAAAGCCGCCCCTTCCAGCATCATGCACACCAGGTTCTTGCCAATATCGTGCAAGTCGCCTTTGACCGTCCCGGCTACCACAGTGCCGGACGATCTTACGTGCGCTTTGACAAGCTGAGGTTTTATGAGCGCCAATCCCGCTTGCATTACCCGCGCAGCAATCAACATCTCCGGCACAAAATATTCCCCTTCTTCGAACAGCCGCCCGACCTCCGCCATGGCTTTAACCATACCTTCGTTCAGGATTTCAACCGGGCTGAGCCCTTCGTCCAGGGCCTGCTGCACATTCTTAGTCGTTTCGGCCTGATCACCATCGATGATACTATCATAGATGCCCTTTAGCCTGCCTTGCATGTCATCGCTCCCATTTACGGAAATATTCTCTCCCGGATATTATAAACCATGACGCACTTGCGCCGCTTATTACGCCTGCGTATGCATTGGATAGATCAGAATTTTGAGCTTACCCTTTATAACCCGGCTGCTGCTGGAGCATATCGATAAACACCAGCATATTTTCGAGCGGCACGTCGCCTTCCACGTCGTGAGCAGGTGCAAAAATGTAGCTGCCCGGACGGCCCATCTCCAATAACCTTTCGCTCTCACGGCGGACATCCTCAACATTTCCATATGGCAGCGTGCGCTGGGTTGAAAGACCCCCGTGGAAAACCAGCCGGCCGCGATACCTCTCGAGCAGGGCAGCCACATCCATCACTTCAGGCTGAAAGGGGTTAAAACAATTCACGCCGGCCGCAATCAGGTCATCGAACAGCTCGTCTACGTCGCCGCAGGAATGGATAAAGACCTGTTTTCCGGCCGCATGCACTACGCCGTACATGCGTTTGAGCACCGGGTAGATATACTGATGCCAAAGTTTTGGCCCCATTTGCAGGCCGCGCTGCTGGCCCCAATCGTCTCCGAAGTAGATTGCATCGATGTCGTACTTGAGCGCTTCTTGAACCTGGGCAATGTTGTAATCCGCGATCGTCTCCAGCAGGTTGTGTACAAAATCGGGATTTTCATAAAAATCTATCAATAAGGGCTCCAACCCGCGCAGGGTCCAGGCCCGTTCGTACAGAGAGAAGCCGATCTGAAAGACCCGGTAACGGTCACCGTAACGCTCGATACGCTCCGGAATATCTGCAAAGAAGCGCGGGTCTAACGGGTTGGGGAAAACGTAACCTGTCAGAGATGGTTGGGGCAGCACCTGCCCGCGTATGATACCGATATCCTTATCCACACTGCGGTCCCAGATGACCCCAAATACATCCTGAACGCAGTCATTTCCCAGCTCACGAAAGAAACCGATATCGCTGCCCAACTTGAGCAGGTGATTTTGCAGATACGGTTCCAGGTCAGTCTGGCCGTAATGCTGCTGAAGTTTTGCTTTTGCTTCTTTGGTAAAGCCAAGCGACCAGGGTACATAAGGAGGGCGCTGGCCTGCCAGTACCCTACGAATCACTTCACGTTTATCCATCTGCGGCTTCACCTGACTGATTTTATCGGCCTGTTGGCCGTGTAGAGACGCAAAATTTCGCGTCTCTAGCGAAGTTTATCTTGTTCGGACCTGCGAATCGAGCTCTGCCGGATGACCAATTCGGGCGCAATTAAAATGGGGTCCGGCGAAAAAGAAGCTGAGGCTAGAGCATCATTCGTTTCTAACTGAGCCTGGCGGGCATAGTCGAGCACAGCGCCCTCGGAAATCCTGCTTTGCAGCAGGCTGACCGCCGTTCGCCCCACATCCCGCAAATGCTGGCGAATAGTGGTTAAGGGCGGCAGCAAAAAGGCTGATTCGGGCATATCATCATATCCAACGATTGCCAGATGCCGGGGTACAGACAGGCCAGCCTCATTGACAGCGCTCAACAAACCCATCGCCATCTGGTCATTCATGGCAAAGATCGCATCTAATTCTGGACAATCGGCCAGTAAAAGGCGCGCCCCTCGCTCGCCGCTGGCCGCCGACCAATCACCCTCAAAAACCTGGCAGTCCCGGATTGTAATACCGGCCTCAATAAGTGTATCACGCCAGCCCAAATAGCGCTGGCAGGCTTCCCACTCGTTGATCGGGCCGGTGATCGCCCCGATCTTCCGGTACCCCTGCTCTAAAAGGTGTCTGGTTGCCATCTGCCCGCCCAGGTAATTATCCCCGGCTACCACAGGCAGATTGCTGTGCGGATCCATATTCAAGAAAATGATCGGCACCTGCAAATGGGCCGCGCGTTCACTGATCCAGGCCCGGTTATCACCAATCTCGGGTACAGCCCAAATCACCCCTTCCACCTGTTGCGAAAGCAGGTGGTTCAAGATCGGCTCAACATCCCCCGATTCAGGTTGATGTTGCATACACAACAGCAGTGCATAACCCAGTTCGCTGCTCTTCTGCTCGACGCCGACCAGTATGCGGGACGGGCCGTAGTAGTCCAGACGGCTGGCTACCACCCCGAGCGTGTGGCTGTGCTGGCTGATCAGACTGCGAGCAATAGCATTTGGTTGGTATCCCAACCGGCCGATCACTTGCTCTACCCGGCGGCGCGTATCCGGCGCCACATCCGGGCGATGGTTGATCACTCGCGAGACGGTGACAGTCGAAACCCCTGCCTCACGGGCAACCTGCGCAATCGTGACCTGCCGGCGGAATTCCATTATTTAGCCGCCAGAGAGCGATAAGGTGTATTTAAAATCGTATTGACCATCGCCCAGAAGTTTTCCATGGGAGTATCCAACTGGACGTGGTGGGTCGGCCCCAGGATAAGACCGCCGTTTTTACCCAGGGTCTCAATCCGTTTAATCACTTCGGCTTCCACCTGGGCCGGGCTGCCCATTGGCAGGGTATACTGCTCATCCATCGAGCCCCAGAAGCACAGGCGATCGCCGAAATCTTCCTTCAGTTTAGCCGGATCCATACTGGCAGGCTGGATCGGGTTCAAGATATCCAGGCCGATCTCGATCAGCTCCGGGATGATCTTATAGACATTGCCATCGGTATGATAGGCCACTTTGACGTCCGGATTGATCCGTTTTAGCTCAGCGATAAAGTTGGCCTGGCGGGGCTTAAGGAAACGCCGCCACATGTTGGGCGACATCAGCATGGCATTTTGAGCGCCCACGTCATCGCCGATCCAGATCATATCCACGCCCATCTCGACCAGCTTCTTGGCGGCGGTCAGGTGGTACTGGTAAGGAATCTCCAGGATACGATCTGCCAGTTCTGGATTCTCACTGAAGTCGGTCAGCAGCCTTTCGTAACCGCGCAGCCCCCAGGCCGCCTCAAAGATGGTGGTGACCGTAACCCCCACGATCCAGTATTCGTCTTTGTATTGCCTCAGCACCTGCTCGGCTTCTTTATACAACTCAGGGCGGTTGGGATCCGGGGCGATATAGCTGTCAATGGCCTTGTCATCGTCCAGGGGGTGTTTGGACATTTCGGTATAATGCCCAAACCCGAAGGGCGTTTCATAGGGCACCGATCGCCAGCCAATGCCCCATTCGTCCTGGTAGGTCTCACTTTCTTCCTGGTAATAAGAGTTAGCCCATCCGACCGACGTGAGCAGCATATCCTCGCCCAGGGCGCGCTCCAGCTCGTAGGTATTTCCGCCGCCGTGCGGGTTGTGAACACCTTTTCCTTTTAGCTGCAAATCGGAACGCAAGCGCGCAGCAAACTCGGGGGTAAAACTGATTTGCATTGGGCAGCGGTCCGGTGTTTCGTGATGAAGTGCCATTTGAACTCGTTCGCGGTGTTTCACGATATTTCTCCTACCTTAGAGTCTACGTTTAATGGTATCGCCCGTATTCTTGAGCCGTGTCAAACAGCGCCACGACATTCTCGGGCGGCACAAGAGCCTGAATATTATGGACGGCGGCCAGCACAAAACCTCCGCCTGGGGCCAGATCATCAATCCGGCGCTTGACTTCGTCGGCCACATCCTGTGGCGTTCCAAAGGGCAGGACGTGTTGGGTATCAACCCCCCCACCCCAGAAAACGATATCTTTACCATAGGTCTGCTTGAGACGCCGGGTGTCCATACCCTTGGCGCTGACCTGCACCGGGTTAAGGATGTCAAAACCGGTCTCAATCAGGTCCGGAATCAGATCAAAGGCCGCCCCACAGCAATGATAGTACAGCTTGGCGTCAGTCTTTTTCTTGATGGCCTCCACCAGGTGGCGCTGCAGGGGTTTAATCATGCGGCGGTAAATCTCTGGACGAATCATCCAGCCGTTTTGGGTGCAAACATCGTCCCAGTAAGTAAAGACCTGGATGTACGGACCAACCTCATCCAGGTAATTATTACAGGACTCGATGTAGATATCGGTGATCTTTTCCATCATCCATTGGGCCAGGACAGGTTCTTGGATCAGCGCCATCAAGAATGACTGCATCCCCATGGTACGGGCAGGCTGTTCGAACACGCCGCCGCCGATCACCGCGCTGCCCACCAGGGCATAATCGCTCTTTTCGTACAGCTGGCGGGCCTGCTTTCCCAGGGTGACATTATATTCTTTGGGATCCGGGCTGGGCCATTGGTAATTGTCCAGCGCCTCGGCGGTCAGCTCTTTGAAGGGAAAATCCACCCAATCAAAGTAAAACCCATCCACCTTGGGCATGTGCAGCTTGGAGCCCCAGCGATCGATGAAAGCGTAGTAGTCGCCATCCTCAAAAATTTTCAAACCCGGGGATGTCGCGGCAGGCAGCTGGACCATCCTGAAATCCACACCAAACCGCTCCAGCAAAGCCTCATCCACATAGGGAAGCTGCTGGACGTAATCCAGCATCTGGATCTCCTCCAGGGGCATGCCCAGGTATTTTTTCAGATCGATATAGGTCGTTTTAGCGATCGAGGAACAGATCGTGGCGCCCAGGTCGATTGGAACGCGGTCGGGTTCCTGGTGGCTGAGGCTCAGCATTACCCGTTGGCGTGAATTCATCCACCTGTCTCCTTATCGTATTCCGGTCTGGCTAGCGCAGTCTCTTGCCAAGCATGGTCTGGATCGAAACCGAGATAACCACGATGCAGCCATAGATCAGCTGGGTCCAGAAACCGGTCAAACCAGCCGCCACAATGCCGCCGTTGATGGCGCCGATCACAAAAGAAGCCACAAAGGTGCCAAAGATCGTACCGACCCCGCCAAAGGCTGAGGTGCCGCCCAGGAAGACCGAGGCCAATGTTTGCAGAAGATAGCCAGCGCCCAGGGTAGGCCAGTAATAGGTCACTTCATAGCTGGCGGCCATACCGGTGAAGGCAGCCGCCACACCCACGATCGCAAACACCATGATCTTACGGGCATCGACATTCACGCCCATCAAGCGGGCGCTGTCGATGTTATCGCCGATCAGATAAACGTGCCCGCCCAGTTTGGTACGGTTAAGGAAGATCCAGCACGCTATAGCAATAATGACGGTCCAGATCATCTGGGCAGGCACGACACCCAGCCTGCCGACCATCATGTTATAAATGGGGGTGCCCTCAGCAGAGACCAGAGAAGCACCCGTGCCGTTGGAGATTACCAACACCACACCTGCCCAAAAAAATTGGGTACCGATCGTCGCCACCAGCGAGGGTATCCCAATTTTCACCACCAGCAAGCCGTTAATTAGCCCCGCAAAAAGCCCGGCCAGCAGGAGGGCGATAAATGCCAGCAAGATGCTGCCGGTCCACCCCAACACCAGCACATAGATTGCCACGCCCCAGGCCATAATCGAAATAAAAGACAGATCCATTTCGCCGGCAATAACGACCATGGTGAGCGGTAGGGCCATCATAGCGAATAACGGCGTAGTCTGCATAAAGGCCTGGTAGATCTGTCCGGAGAGGAACGTCCTTGGAGCAGTCACCACAAAGGTTAACCAAACCACCAGGGCAACCGCTACAATGCCAATTTGAAGCCCCCACTTGCGGCCGAACCTGGCCAGAGGGCTCCGTGTTTCCTTGTTATTTTGGACTTTCTCAGCTTGTACAGGTAAAGTCATATCGATATACTCCCGCTTCAGATCTCTGGTTTCAAGCCTGTGCTTTGTTAGAGCTGGTATCCAATACACCCGTTTGGGCCACCCGGTACAACCGGTCAATCAGCTCATCAAGTGTGACAGTATCCTTCGTAAACTGGCCGGCGATCGCACCGCGGTCAACCACCACGATGCGGTCGGCGATCGGGTAAACATGGAAGATATTATGGTCGATAAAGATGCAGGATTTGCCGGCCTTGGTGATCTCACTGACAAAGGTGATCACTTTTCTCGTTTCGGTTAAAGACAGACCCATAGTGGGCTCGTCCAGAATAATCAACTCAGCATTGAAGTACAGAGCGCGTGTGATCGCAATACCCTGGCGTTCACCACCCGACATGGTCTTTACCGCATTATCCGGGGTAACTGCCGAAGAAGTGAACCCCATGATCGAGTTCATCAGATCAAGGGTTTCATTACGCATTTTACGGACATCCATAAAACCAAAAGCTTTGGTCAGCTCGCGGCCCATGAAAATATTCCGCCAGATGGTCTGCTGATCCGCCAGGGCTCTCTCCTGGAAAACTGTTTCAATACCCAGCTTGCGAGCTTCAGAAACCGACAGGTGTCCGATCTTTTGGTCCTTCCAATAGATATCACCGCCCGGATCGGGTTTGTGGTAACCGGTAATGATTTTGACCAGCGTTGATTTTCCGGCGCCATTGTCGCCCAGCAAACCAACTACTTCCCCTGGCTTCACCTCAAAATTGACGTTGCGCAGGGCTTTCACTTCCCCAAACGACTTATTAATATTAACCATCCGGAGCATATATTCCATACCATTCACCTCGTTTATTCTGTACACCGCTCTGCACGCGGGAAACATACCTGCAAATCTTTCGAGCGCAGACTCTCGTTCCGAAGCCCTTAGAGCTTTTTACAGGGAGGCCCCGTGAGCTTTTTAAGGGCTAAAAGCCGTCCGCTTTTGTCCTACAATTCCCCCTTCCCTTTCGGGAAGGGGGAAAAGAATTGGTAATTTGAAAGATTAGCGGATATTTTCGTTGATATAGGGAGTCAGGACGTCGATATTGCTCTTATCCACAAAGCCAGCGCCGGTGTCGATGGCCAAGCCGGAGAAACCGTATTTCTTGGTCAGGCAGATTTGCAGGATAGGCAGATAGCCTTGCAGGAAGGGCTGTTGATCGAGCACGAGGTCGGTCCAGCCGCCCTTGATAGCGGGCAGGGTCGCGGGTGACATATCAAATCCAGCGGTGTAAATGTCGCCGGGTTTCTTGCCAGCCGCGGTCAAGTACGTCTGCAGCGTAGCGGTCAGAGCACCGTGATCGGTGATGATCAGTTTGACATCCGGGTGAGCGGCGACGTATCCGGTGAAGGTTGGGGTACCGGCAGAGGCGTCGGCGTTGGTGGCGGAGTCGATTTCAATGTAATCTACGTTCGCTTTGCCAACAACCTTTGCCACTGCATCGATAGCGCCCTGGGTGCGTTGACCACGACCGGGCTGAGAAAGCAGTCCCCAGACCATGGCGCGGTCGCCCTGTTTCAAATTAGCGCGCTTGGCAGCCTCGGCGCCCAGCGAGTAACCGGCATTATACAGGATCGCACCGACATAACCAAAGCCCTTGGCGGCATATTTCGCCTGAGCAAGGGGCAGTTGTGTGTTCTGGCTGGTAACAATGATGCCCTGGGCTTCAGCCTGATCAATCAATGGATCAAATGCAACGTCACCAGGGTGGCCCATAATGGCGATGCCATCGGGCTTGGTGGCTACAGCCTCTTTGAACTGGCTGATCATTTTTTGTGGATCCCAACTGGAGTAAACGTAATCAACCTTTGCTCCCAGGTCATGCTCGGCCTGCTTGGCGCCGTTGTAGACGTTAATAGTGAATGCAGTTCCAGCATCACCACCGGGGAAGAAGATAACGTGCACACCATCGCAAATGCGGCCCGTCGCTGCCGCCGCGGGCGCTGTGGTTGCAGCAGCAGCAGGCGCAGCAGTCGGGGTAGCCGCCGGGGTACAGGCAGCCAACAGCATCACTGCAATCGTCATAAGGCCGACCAAGATTTGAATCCGTTTGGTATTCATTCTCTCTCCTATTTTCTTTTACTGAGTTTATTGGAATCGGTTGAACTGGATGTTGCTCTAAGCGTTCTTAAAGCATTTAATTCTTCCCGCCTGCTCCACCTCCTTTTCTGCCTAAGTCATCCTAACTCATCGTCTAAAAAGAACTCTTGCCTCAGATATTGTAGGAAGACAGATTTTACCCCCGTAATCGTTACCGTAAACGATTACGGTAACGATTACACTTTATCAACATTCATCATAAAATCCAAGTGACAAATGTCATATCCACCATCACCTGGCTTCAGATAGATCCAAAAACCTGTCTACCGCTCCGCTTAGTCAGATAACTGTCTGATTACTTTTACTGCCCATAGATGTGGGTATAGCGATAGTGCAGCTTTTCGACCAGTTCCGGCGGAATTTCATCCGGCCTGCCTATCTGCAGCGCCAACCAGACCGTCCGTGCAACATCTTCTACCATTACCGCCGTTTTGACGGCTGCCTCACCCGACGATCCTATCGTAAACACGCCGTGATTCTTGAGCAAGATCGCCGGCGAAGTCCCAATCGTCTCAACCACCACTTTCCCGATCTCTTCACCGCCGATCAGGGCAAAGCCGCCGCAGGGTATTGGAACGCCAAATTCATCGGCCTGGGCCGTCAGATAAACCGGGATCGATGCGCCGTTCGCTGCAAAAGCAGTGGCATAATTCGAATGGGTATGCACCACCCCATATACGTCCGGCCGGTTACGGTAAATATACAGATGGCTGGCGGTGTCGGACGAAGGTTTCAGGTCACCTTCAACGATCTCGCCATCCAGATCCACCACTACCATCGCTTCGGGCGTCAGGTCCTTATAGCGCACGCCCGAAGCCTTGATCGCAACCAGACCGGTTTCTTTATCCCGCATGCTGACGTTCCCGCTGGTCCAGGCGACCAGATTATTTTTAGGCAGCTCCAGGTGAAGCTCAACCAGTTCCTTACGGATTGCTTCTAATAGCATAGCCATTCTCCTTTCAATACTTCGGCTTTCAGGGCCTTGAGACGCTTTATTACATCGTTGCCGCCGCGCCCAAAATCGACACCGATTGCATAGCTGGTTTTTGCCATTTGATCCTCCATCCCCTTCATGATCTAGATTATTTCCAATATATCGGGCCGCCGGTAGGTCTTACCGCCAACCTCGACAGTGATCATCGGCCAGTTCGGCAGCTCAGTCATCACTTCGTTGCCGGCGCTGCCGACCAGGATCGTATCTTCGGATTTGACACCGGTAATGGATGGATTCCAGGCATACACCTGACCCAGGCTCACCACATCTTTCGAAGCGGGTGTTGCGATCCACTCGCGCGTTTCATAGGCCGCCGGACCACCCTGATGATGGAGCTGCCATTCATCCGGGAAGCCAGCCTCGCTATAGGCAGCCTGAACTTTTTGGAAGATTTCAGCCAGAGCCATACCTGGCCGGGTATATTCGATGAAAGTGGCATCCACTTTCGCTAAAACATCGGCTTTGTGACGGATCTCATCCGACAGCCGGCCAAAATAGACCAGCCGTGTGACGGACGAAACCAGGCCTTTATAACGGCAGCACGCCACCAGCATGGCATAGCGCTCGACCTTTTTGCCGGTAGGCAAAGGATGGCGGTGATCAAAAATACGCTGGTCGCTGGCAATCAGCAGCACAATCGGCTGAATGCCGGCCTGCTGAAACTCCGAACCCAGGCGGGCGGCAATTTCGTACTCTGTTTGGCCCGGGTACACCTTATAAATCACCGCCTGCATGCCATCGGCAGTCAGCCGGCACAGCCTTCGATAGCGGTCGTGTTCTTCGGGCAGCAGGTTCGAGCGCGCCCTGGCCAGTTCATCGCTCAGATCCAGTGCGCCGGGCTGCGGGCTATCCACCCCTAAACGCAGCCCGTCTGCCAGTTTTTCCACTGCCGGGTTGGCCTGGTACCAGGGTGCAATCTGGAATTCCCAATCCTGCCTCTTTAAACCTTCTTCCTTTTCCAGGCGGGTGATTTCAATGTTGTTGCTGATTAAATAACGCCGGTTGCGCGTGATCAATAATTGAGAATCGCCATAGCTGCTGGCGGTATTGATATAAGAAGCAGCCCCACAGGTGGCCCAGGCAAAACTGCTCACCCTTTTCAGCAGAATTGCATCGAGCTGATGCTTCTCCAGCAGCGTTTGCAGGACGCTTTGCTTTTGTTCGAATTCACTCATAATGATGATCCCTTCCGTTTTATTTAAATCCTATGAGCCCCGACCCCCCTTCCATCCCCCATTTTCAGGAGAAAATGGGAAGCCAGGGGGTTGCTCATCCGGGGTGATGATACACTTGCCAGCCCATATACTTACCCAATGCCTCATCCAGCACGCCCGCCAGGCGAGCAGGATTGATAGCCACGTGATGCTCATAACCATTCTCACAGATATAAGCCAGCAGCTTCTGGAATTGAGCAATTTTGACCACACCGTAACCGCCAAAGGTCTTGACCGGATCGTTGGTCAGCTCGCCCTCGCCGTAGTAAGCCATCACACGCCCATCCAGATCGTTGGTGGAAACACGGCAGTAGGTGATAGGACTGGAGCGCAATCGCCCAACCACCGTTCCTCGGGCATTTTCCACACCCACATCCTTAGAGATGATGGCCTGATAATCCATATGAGGCGCCTCAGCCGGCGACTGTGATGCATCTGCGAACAGGTCTTTGGGTAGGTTTGAGCAGTGGAAGATAATGCCCTTATCCAGATCATCGGCGTAGTTGTTATTCCAATCTACCAGTGCGCTGGGTTTGCCCGAGCCCAAAACCATGGCATACATACCGATCACTCCGGCCACATCGGTCTCGCAGCCGCTCGGGATCAGACTGTTGCTGCTCATACTCATCAGAGTGCACGGCACCACCCCATAGAACTCTTCCATGGCTGTCCAGCACTGGATAGCGCTGGCATCCAGGGCATTTTCTGCCATCCAATCATCGATCACCAGGCCAAGCCTGGCCATGCGCAACAAGGATTCGCCGGGTGTTCCGCCGGTGGGTACATAGCTGTTGATTGCAGCGAGCTTGTTCTTAAGGCGCGGGTCATCTGCCTGGATGCGGCCGGCCCGCCCGAAGATCTCGGACAGGTCAATGGTCTCAACGGAAATACCCGTGCGTTCGAGCAGCTTTTCGCTGAACCGCACTGTTTTGAAAGGAGCCGGACGAGCGCCAATGGCGCCCACCCGCGCCTTGCGCAAGCCTTTAACCACCCGGCAAATGGCGGCAAAGCGGCGCAGATCCTGCTTAAAGGCCTCACTTTCGGGGTCCATGGTGTGCTGAGACGTCAGGCTGAACTTTATGCCGTACTGGGTCAGGTTGCTGCAGGTCGACATCTTTCCGCAAAACGAGTCGCGGCGGTCTTTCAAGGTCATCAGCGACATGTCATCCGGAAAAGCCTGCACCATGACGGGCACGTCCAGGGTCGACCAGCGCAGGCTGTTGGCAATGGCGCGCTCGTCGCCAAAATTTGGCAGGGTAATCAAAACACCATCGATCTCGTCGCGGTGCTGGCGGAACAGGTCGGCGCACATCTGCGCGTCGTTGACGCTCTCGACGCTGCCGTATTTGCTGTTAACCGCTTCGTCCAGTATGACCGCCTGGATGCCCTCGCTCTCCAAAACTTTGAGAACCGTCTTTCGGCCTGTGCTGCACAGATGCTCCGGGAAAAAGCCCCGGTTACCGACGATTACGCCAAATGTCAGCTTTTTCATAAAATTTCCTCCTCTTATGGGAATAATGTCCTGGTCATCATGATCTTTCTAGCACGGACACTCCTGCAAGTGCACCCTGGCTGTGGAACGAATTTTTTAAATAGCTGTGCTGAATATCCGCAGGCATCAAGATTTTGAGCTGCTACGAACGACCAGCTCGGGTTGGATCCAAATCATTTCGGTCCTGGCTTTTTCATGACCGTCTGCCGACAGGGCGCTCTCCGGATCGTTGTTCATCTGCAGCTCAATCAGCCGGTTGCAGGTCTCCACCGCCTGCGCCCCCAGCTCATACAAATCCTGGCGGATGGTGGACAGTTTCGGCACAAAGTAGGCCGCTTCGGGAATATCATCGAAACCGACCAGCGCCAGATCCTGCGGGATACGCCGGCCCAGCTCGTTTGCCGCCCGCAGGGCTCCCAGCGCCATCTGGTCGTTGCAGGCGAAGACCGCTTCCAGATCCGGCGACTGCTCCAGCAAGCGGTGCATACAGGCGTCCCCGCTGGCTGCAGACCAATCTCCATAAGCCTTGAAACGCTCCTGCGGCTCCAACCCGGCCGACAGCATGGCGCTGTGCCAGCCCAATTCGCGCTGGCGGCCCTCCCACCAGCTCAAAGGCCCGGTGATAATGCCGACCCGCCGGCAGCCCTGCGCCAACAGGTGTTCGGTGGCAAGCCGGCCGCCTGCCAGGTTATCC
>Ga0209039_10001511_pt1 | contig 21519 bp, 17 predicted proteins | sample BogFormECP12_OM1_FD_188238 | JGI IMG/M metagenome (GOLD analysis project Ga0209039, IMG submission 188238) | Bog forest soil microbial communities from Calvert Island, British Columbia, Canada - ECP12_OM1 (SPAdes) (version 2) | ecosystem: Environmental > Aquatic > Freshwater > Wetlands > Bog ...
GGACGGCTTATCCTCGAAATGCACGCGCCCGGGGACGTCCGATCGCGCCACCATTCTCAGTTCGAGACGATCGACGTTCCGGTCGCCGATCTCAATCCCCGCCGGCGCGGACTGCAGGTGTTGTTCTTCGCTGCCGTACCATTCGGCCGTCAGGCTGTACTGGCCCGGATCCAGCCTCCAGATTTCAAACGATCTGTCGGGCCTGGTCCACATCGAGCGCACCAATACGTCTCCGCGGCGAATCTCGATGAACACGTTTCCGCCGCCCGCCGGCGCGCCGGTCACGGTTCCACCGATCCGCACGATGGGCATGCGAATCAAGCGGATCACCACGCCGCCGGTCTCGCCTCCGGCCGTGACAGCGACGCGTCCTGCCGATCGCACCGTAAGCGATCCTGGATAGTAAGTCGGCGCATGGTGCAACTCCTCCGAACCATCCAGGCGAATCTCTTTCACCGACGGCAGGGTCGACAGGAACAGTTCGTTCGGCACTGCCTTGACCGGGTATCTGCCGGGATGCAACCCGCCGATGCGGAACTCGCCCTTTTCATCGGTCGTCGTGCTCTTCCCTTCCGCCTGGTCTTCGGCTACCACGGAGGCGCCCTCCACCGGTTCGCCGTTGGCGTCCAGTACCAGGCCAGTCACTGCGCCCACCGGCTTCAGCTTCACCTCCAGGTCGTGCGTGCCGGCCGGGGCTGCCCTCGAGGAGTCGCCAGCGCCGGCGCCCGCATCCACCGTAAGGGAGTCGCTATCGACAAATCCCACGCGCGTCACGCGGACCGAGTAGGAATCAGGCGGCAGAGCACCGATGGAAAACCGCCCGTCCGCATCGGTAAGGACGCCAAACGTCCGGTTCCCGGCGCTCCCGTCCATCTCCAACACCACGTGCGCTCGCACGACAGGCTCTCCCGTGACCGAGTTCATCACCCTACCTTCCACCGTCGTGGTTGGCTTTCCGCCCAGTTGCAGGAACGCAGTCTGGGCCATTCCGGGAGCGGCCGCCGCCAGCAGCAGGCAGAGCCCTCTCATTTCACTGCTGCCGTTTCGGCTGCGCATCGGCGTCTCCTTTCTCCGAGATCGTCAGATTCCTCGTAATGCGATCGCCCGGTTGGAATTCCATCTCCTCGCCTCCGGCGGCCAGCTTCAGTAAGGCCGCCGGATCCTCTTCCCGCAGCCACTTGTCCCGTTCCCGTTCATCGACAGCCAAGAGGCGGTATCTGCCCGGGCGAATGTTCTCCACCCTATAGCCATCGTCGGGGTCCACGCCATGCCATAGGTACTCAGGCATCGCCTGCTTGCCGCCCGCGGCCAGATTTTCGGGGATCAGCAGGACCCCCGCATTCTGAAACACCAGCGGTCCACCATCTTTGGTCAGTACCTTCCCCGCAAGTGCGCCGCCGAGATCCACGGTGACCGTCAGCCGTGACCTGGGCACACCGCCGGAAAGATCGAGGATGGAACCCGCAGCCTCGGCGCCATTCAGGGAAACCGACTTGATGTAGACATTGTCCGGAAGCGGATGTACCCGCACGCGGAGCCGGCGCGGCGGAACATTGCCGATGCGAAACGCGCCGCCTTCGCCCACCTCGCCCCCCATGGGGCTCAAATCCACCCCGCTGGCGTCGGCGAAGCCCAATTCCACGGTGCGTTTCCGCACGTCGAAACCTCGCAAGGAGCCGCCCATTTCGAGGGTCCCGGATAATTCCCCGCCGGCCTGAAGGGCTACGACGAGGCCGGTCCGATCGCCATTATCGAGTTGGATGTCTACCGGCATGCTTGCTAAACGGGGCACGCTGGAACAACAACTCGCAGCCACCTGGTAATGGCCCGGCCGCAAACCGGAAAACAGAAATCTTCCATCTCCCCCAACCGACGTCTGGCCCCAGAACCCGGATCCGACCGATTCCAGGCGGACAGTCAAGCCAGCAGAATCCGCGGGAGTCCCCGTGACGATGCCACCCAGCGCCACGGCGCGATAGGATTGCGGCGGTTGCGGTGGTACCAGCCGGATGTCGATGCCACGCACATCGGCGCCGGCCGCCACTTCCACCACGCGGGCCTGTTCTGCGGTAGTCGCACTGGGATAGTAAGTCGCCGCGCGGTCGGTGCAGCCGCCATCCGAGGCGGCCTCAGACAACGCGTTCCGGTTCGCTTCGTCAAACTCGGTTGCCTGGACGCGGTACTTGCCCGGCATCGCGACAATGCGAAACTCCCCCCGGTCGTTGGTGGAGTTGGCGAGCAGCGGCGGCATGCTGTTTGCCAGGCTGCCAGACAACAGGATTCGTTCGGCGTCCGTCGAAACCGGCCAGGCACACACCCACGCATCTTCTACCGGATCGCCGTATTCGTCCGTCACGCGCCCCCGAATCGCCGCACGCGGCGTCATCGCCAGCCGGGAGCCGGTGATGTGGTCTCCAGGCTTCAGAACAACGGTGCGGTTGCCAACTTCGGCCTTCTCCAGGATGTACATGAACCCGGAACGTTCCGGAGCGAGGATGTAGGAACCGGGGGGCACACCGATCATGGAGAAGCGCCCGGCCCCGTCGCTGACGACGCCGTAGGCTACCGACACCGTGCCGCCCGGGTCCTTCTGGTATTCCGCCGGGAGCAGCCGGACGTGCACGCCACTCAACGGCGCACCGGTCGCGCCATTGACGGTCACGCCCTCGAGGCTGGCCTGCTCCGCGCCGAAACAGGCGCTGAACGATAAAAGGAGAGCCGCTAGTTTCATTCACTCCAAATATACTTCAGAGAAACCGTGAGGTGCGTCGAACGGCAGAGTTAGGGGCGGGTGCGAAGCCGGGCAAGCCAACGCATGCGCACCAAGACCACTCGCACCGGTAGGCATGCCGCGCCTTGCCCGGCCGACAGGGGATTGCAACAGGCGACCAGCCGCGGCTGCCCATCCGAATCCCGCATTGCAGTCCGAAATGAAGTGATGCTTCCAACCGTCTGCAATGAATTTGTTTACTTTCCCGATTTGAGAAGCTGCCGTACAATGAAGAAGCTTGATCGGACGAGAGGGCAACGCAGGGATGCGAAGCGACTGCGAATTCACGCCCGAAGTGGATGGCGGTCTTCAGACCGCTTCTTGGTCATGTCGCCGCTCCGTCTTGAGCGAACCCCAAGTTCTTCCAGCCTTTGGGTCCACCTCATGGCCCTCCGGTATTTACCCTGGTTTTGTAACGGCTACTGCCGGCAGCTCTTATTGAATCTAGTTGGCTTGATAGCCATCAATTAACTGGTTATCACTGCTCATATTGTTCTTATCGGGCCCGACGGTCCCCGGCGGAATCGGGGATGGATGATCAGATGGCGACGCTGCTAGCTTTAGCCCACACCGAGCCCTTCACTGAGCCTTTTGGCGACTCACGGAGGCCCAACGGAAAGACCCCTCCGGAGTGGATTGCAGCGCTCGATCGTCATCAGTTTTCGATCCGGCCGTTTGTCGAGGAAGATGGCCTCGGAGAATCCCAGCGCGAAACCGCACGTCTGATTCTCATTCGCGCGGACGGAAGGGATGGGCGCATTCCGGACCTGTTACGGCGCCTGAGACGGTCGCCGGATGTTCCGGTGATTCTGATACAGTCCGCCGAATCCCCGGACCTGGCGGCAGTAGCGCGTGCCTATGGAGTTAGCGATTACCTGCGCGAGCCGATTTCGGCCGACGACCTGGTTTCGTCGGTGCGGAAGTGCCTCGGGGAGTCACGACTGCCGCGTCCCCGGATCACCCGTGCCACGCTGAGCGGGGGCGAGAGGATGGTGGGCAACAGTCCGGTGATGGCTGAGCTGCGCCGACGGATCGCCAGCATAGCCGCCGCGGACTGCAATGTTCTGATTACGGGCGAGACCGGCACCGGTAAGGAGCTGGCCGCCGAGTTGATCCACACCAACGGCCGCCGCAGCCAGGGCCGCTTCGTCTGCGTCAACTGCGCCGCCATCCCCGAGATGCTCCTCGAAAGCGAGCTCTTCGGGTATGAGAAAGGCGCGTTCACCGGCGCGCACAGTACACGGCTCGGACAGGTGGAACTGGCCGACGGCGGCATCCTTTTCCTGGATGAGATCGGCGAGCTGAGCCTGCACGCGCAGGCCAAGATCTTACGGGTGATCGAGGGCAAGGAGGTGGCTCGCCTCGGCCGGCGAATGGGCGTAAGAGTAGACGTCCGGATGGTGTGCGCGACAAACCGTGACCTTGAGGCGGAGGTTCGCAAGGGAACGTTTCGAGCGGACCTCTTCTTTCGGCTGAATGTAGCGCGTCTCGAACTGCCGCCGCTTCGCGAGCGCAAAGCCGATCTCCGCGACCTGGCAACGCACTATCTGCGGGAGTTCAGCGCCGCCATGGGTCTGGAAGTGGCCGGATTCACCGGCGATTCCTGGCAATGCCTCCTGCGCCACGAATGGCCGGGCAATGTCCGTGAGCTGAAGAACGCGGTGGAGGCCAGCCTGGTTCACCTGCCCTATCCCAGAATGCGCCTCGCCGAACTGCCGGACGAACTCTGCCGCCAGTTCACCCCGGCCCACCCGGAGCCCAGCGAATCCGACAGGCTGCTGAACGCTTTGGCCGCCCACAACTGGAACAAGAGCAAAGCCGCGCAGGACCTGCGCTGGTCGCGAATGACGCTCTACCGCAAGATGGCGAAACACCAGCTCTCTTCGAGCACGAGGACGCAGGTAAGGACGGCATGAAACTGCCGGGGCGCGCTGCAAATTCCCCGCAACGAAAGCGTGCTCCCGGAACGGGCATCAAAAGTGCCGGCGTCTGAAGATCGCCTCTTGACCAGGCGATTCAAATCGCATGGCCAATTCGCCTCAGATGGCGGCAAAGGAACCGGGTGGCTCGGCCGGCTTCCAGGCGGCGCCGCCAATATCCAAAGCTGCGCGGCAGCCCGCCGCGGCGGATCGCGATGCGCCATTCCTGGAAATGGCTGGCCAGCCGGCCAGGGCCGCGGACTTGCAGCGGGTGGCCGGCAGCCTCGCCGTAACCCGTGCGATCTCATCCGGCGCGCCGGCGCGCCGCATCGGCGTGGCTGACGACATGCACGAACGGGCTGCCGCCCGGATTGCCGACGAGGCCGTGAATGCGCGCGAAGGAGTCGGAAGATTCTGCAAGTCGCGATTCGGCCTCGACGTGGACACCGTCGGACTGCACCACGGAGACGGCGCCGCCGGGGCGGCCCGTGCCATGCGAGCCAAGGCATTTACGGCCGGCAAGGACACTATTTTTGGGGCAGGCCGGTACAATCCGGATTCGCGCGAAGGGCTCCGGCTGCTGGCGCACGAATTGACTCACGTGGTGCAGCAGACCTCTCCCGGCGCCAATGCGACCGCGGCAGGGAGCGTGGCGGGGCCAATCGTGCAGCGGGAGCCGGACGACAAGGCCCCCGTGCCATTCGGGCCGGCCTATCCGCAGAAGCGCGCCCGTCTTTCGTCCTTCGAAGATTACGGTGCAGGTGACCGGCAAGTACAACTACGTGCAGAGCATTGCCTGCCTGGAGAAGGACGCCGAAATCTTGCGGCAGTCTCCCAGTTCGGAGGATCAGTACCGCGCCTCCAGAGCGCAGGAGGCTGCGGATGCGATCAAGGCCGATCCCCGCGCCGCGGCCGACCCCCGTTACACGTTTCTGTTCTCTGGAGCGTTCATGCAAATGGCCGGTGGGATCAGGCGTTCCCCCAGGTTGAAGGGACAGACGCCGCAGTTCCCCGGCAACTCGACCGAGGATTCCTGGGTAAGCGGCAACGACCATGCGGCGGAGCTGGCCAGCGCGCGGACGCGTCTGGTCGCGGCGAAGGCGGCGCTGGACGCCATGGATCCCAAGGCGAATCCGGCGGCGCCGTTACCAACGAAAGCAACGCCGTGCAGGAATGGAAGTCCACCATCAGCCGCAGCGCCGTAAAGGCCGCGGTCTTCGAAAGAGCTATACGCGTTCTCAGCCGTAAGGACGTCAACAACCCGGCACCGGCGGAATCCAGCGACGAAAGGGCGTCGCCGGCCTCGCCGGCTGACACGGCTGGACGCTTTTCCGAAGCTCTCCCCTGACGGATATTTCCCGCCCGGCGGCTGTAACAACTCCCGTTACAGCCGGCGGCTGCCGGTCTCTCCAAAACACGGAGAGACCCTCGGCAGCGTGGCCCTTCGACGTTTGGCCCCTGAATCGCAGCACTTGTCCCATGCCCAATGGAGGAAAGGCGGCCGTGCGGACCCGGCAGCCGCAGACGCATGCCCGAGCGCACGACGCCAAGCCCGCCCACGCGCCTACCCGTCCGCAAGGCGCCCTGCCCGATCTGCAGCGGGCCGCCGGCAACGGTGCGGTCGCACAGTTGATCGGCAGCGGAGAACCTCTCGATCCGGACACGCGCTCGTTGATGGAGCAGCGCTTCCATCACGATTTCGGCGCGGTTCGAGTGCATACGGGAATGCTGGCGGCAGAATCGGCACAGTCGTTGCGGGCGGTGGCTTATACCGTGGATCGCGATGTGGTCTTCGACTCGGGCGCCTACGCGCCAAATACACCCAAGGGACGACGACTCCTGTCGCACGAACTCGCCCATGTGGTGCAGCAATCGCGGGGAGGCGCGGCGCCGGACCCATGGGATCGCGGGAGCGCCATCGAGAGCGATGCGGACCGCGCTTCCGAGGCGGTCTTCCAGCCCGGCGCGGCCGTCCACGTGAGTGGCGCGAGCGGCATCGGTATTGCGCGGCAAGGCGATGACAAGAAGCCCGACCCTAAGCCTGCAGAGCCACCGGCCAGTGCCCCTAGAACCTATACGATCGAGGAGGTCCTCGCGCCGCCCACACTGGAGGATATCGCGCAGTACACGGCCGATATGGAAAAGACCAACCTGGCGGAGCTGACCGAGTTGATGAACCTCACCGTGAAGGAGATGGTGGACTACAAAGGCGCGCAGTCCATGAACATCTGGCAGGTGGCGGTGGTGGATTTCACCAAGGACGGACGCCGCTATGTGGCGAAGGGGGTATTCGACGGGAAGGTACATGCGGAAGAGAATGCCCTGAAGAACCTCGCAGCCAAGGTGCCCCGCGCGCTGTGGGCCGGCGGCCGCATCCGCATGGTGGTCAGTAAAGAGAACTGCTCCGGCTGCCAAAGCCACCTTCAGGCCGAGGCCCGCAAGAGCGGCGTCATCATCGAGACATTCGTGCCGGTTCTGCCTGGCAAACCGCTGGCGCCTGGCAAACCGCAGGAATTCGCCGAAAAGGATATCGGCAAGGGGGCAGTCGACCGGGCAGCCCGCGCCAAGAAGCTAAGCAAGATCACACTGATTACGGATCGCACCTTCAAGCCGGACCCGGCGGCGGGAAAGAAACCGCAGGGCGGCTCCGCCCCGTCCGGCGCCGCCAGTGGAAGCCCTCAGCAACCGGGTGGCTCCAGTGCGAAGAGCCCCGCCAAGTCCCCGATGGCCCGCGTGCGCAGACCGTCGGCGATTAAGGCGGTCAACCCTGCCGTGAATGCGCCTCCAGCGGCCGCTCCGGCGGGAGCGCCAAAGGAGGAGGCCAAACAACCCGCAGAGACTCCGCTGGCAAGCCCTAAGCAAGGCCTCAAACCGGAAACGGGCGTGCATGAGCCGGAGAAGCCGGCAGGCGGCGAAGCACACGAAGAAGGGGAGACGCCCAAGGGAAAGCCAGAGGCGCCGGAAGCCGAGGGGGGTAAGCCGGCGGACCCTGTCCCGCCTCGGAAACAGGCCAGGAAACCCGCCGCCCCGCCTGCCGCCCGGCCGAAAGCTCCCGCCAGGCAATCGCCCCAGCCTTCGGGCGCGGAGCCCAAGGCCGAACCAAAGGCGCCAGGCGAAGAACCGCGTGGAGGCGTAGCCGTAGAGAATCAACCTCCTTCCGCCGGCCAGACCAAGGGGCGATTCTCGGCGCAGGTGCCTGGTATCGATCCGTTCCGCCACGCCGATGCTGTCGGACAAGGGTCCATCTGGCTATTGGAAGGACTCCACAAACTGCTCAATTACTTCGTGGAAAAGCGGCAGAAAGAAGCGCTGCAAAAGCGCTGGAACGAAGAATTGCCGAAGATGCAGGAGTTCCTGGAAAAAGGCCAGGGAGTGGTCGTTTGGGTTGAGTACACGCAGCACAAGGTCCTTCCCGATTCTGCTATCACCCCCACGCCGGAGTTCGTCGACTTTCATTGGCAGCCCGGAACGCGACATCAGAAGGCGCCGGACACGGTTCGCGGCGCGGGCCAAACCGCGGTACTGGAGCCGACCTACATCGCTCCCCCGAAAGAAGCCGCCAGGCAGTTGAACGAAGAAGCCGTGAAAACCCGCCTGTCCGACCTTTGGTACAAGCAGAAGACGCTCCAATCCTCCGGCCAGCGCATGTCGAAAGAGTGGGCGCTCGGAAGGTGGATTAAGAAACGGGCCCAGGATCACATCGATCTCAAGCCAGTGTACGACGCCCGTTCGGAACTCATGTCGGCCGGCATCGCAGTGCGGCAAGGGCGTTTGGCGGATGCCGCGGCTTCCCTGGACGCCGCCGAGAAATTCCTCGACCAGATGTGGAAGAACATCGTCGCGTACCGGGGCAAGGACACGTTCGATGACTGAGCGCACCGAGCCCGGCGACAGCCTGCCGGGCAGTTCCGGAAATGTGTAACACGAGCCGTTACACTCCACCCGCGGCGCCCCAGGGGCATTTCAGCGTTCTCATGCGGTTGGCCCACTGGCCTCTGAGTTGCTGATACCGGGCCGGACTCTGGAGCGGCGATGGAGGAAGAGCGCTTGTTGGCCAAATACGCAAACTGGTTCAACATCGGCTACAACAGCTTCGAATTCGTGCTCGATTTCGGCCAGTCACACGCCGGCATCGAGCCAATCACGCACACCCGAATCGTCGTCGGACCGGCATACGCCAAGCTCCTGGCCAAATTGCTGAACGAATCTCTGGGACGGCATGAGGACGCGTTCGGAGCGATTCCGGACGCCACGGATGAGGAGCCGGGACCGACGTGCTAGCCGTCAGACCAGGCATCGGCGCACTGCAAACCGCGCTCATGCGGTTGGATCAACTTATCGGCGCGGCGGTGGAGCGTGCACCCGAGATCTACGGCCCGGCGGCCGCGCGCGATTCGTTCCGCGGCCTGTATCTCAACGCCGAAGACTTCGACAGGGTCCTTGCGCGCATTCCCTGCGAGCCGCTTCTCTGGACCGCCGCGGAAGCCGGCGTGGAGGCCGGCGGGCTGGCGGACGAATTCGACCTTTCGCCATTCGATCTGGATGTCCTGCTGATTGCGCTGGCTCCGGAGCTGGACCTCAAATACGAGCGTTTGTTCGGCTTCCTGCAAGACGACATAACGCGCAAACGCCCGACAGTCGATCTGGCGCTCCATTTGTTGTGTTCGTCGGCCGGGATGCGGATCGAGCGGCGCGGGCATTTCTCCGCGGACGCACCCTTGCTCGCCAGGCATTTGCTGCGGTTGGTGCCAGATCCTGCGCATGTCGAGCCGCCGCTGTTGGCCCACTATCTCAAGCCGGAACCGCAGGTTCTCTCCTGGCTGACCGGCCAGGCGGGAATCGATTCGCGCCTGGCGCCGTTCTGCCGCGTCGTTGCGCCCGCGCTCTCCTGGCACGATACCGTGCTGGAGCCGGGCGCCTGCCGGGCGCTGGCGCGTCTCTCGCTGGCTGCGCGGGTGGAGCGGAAGCGGCTGCGTCTGTTCTTCGAGGGGCCTCCAGGCGCGGGTCAGGCGGAAGCCGCCGAGGCTCTGGCGGGGGAGCATGGCGCAGGGCTCCTGGCCGCGGCCCTCGATCGCGCCGCGGAACAGCACGCCGACCTGGACTCGCTGCTGCCGGTGCTCTTCGCGGAAGCGGCATTTCGGGGCTCGCTTCTGTTCATCGAAGGCGTGGAAACTGCGCCGCGTGCGGCCCTCGAATCCCTGGCGGATGAGAGCGGAGTTCCGGTGGTCCTCTGCGGCACGCGCTCCTTCACGGGCTGGTTTCCGGTCTCGTTCCATGCCATCAGCGCCGTTTCCAGCCGCCGGGCGTGGGAGCGGGCCGCGGCCGCCGAAGGCCTCTCCATCGGCCCCGCCACCGCCGAACTGCTGAGCGCCCGGCTGAAGCTCACACCCCGCCAGATCGCGCAAGCCGCCCGCACCGCGCAGTGCCATGCGATCTGGCGCGACGCGGAGACCGGCGCGGAGGGGACTGCTTCATCCGGCCCGTCCCCCGGGATCGAGGCCCGCGATCTGCTCTCGGCCGCGCGGCTGCAGTCCGGGCAGGAACTCGCGGCGCTGGCGCGCAGAGTGGTGGCACGGCACGGCTGGGACGATATTGTGCTTCCACCGGACACTGTGGCTCAATTGCGCGAGTTGTGCCAGCGCGTGGAACAGCGCCGCCGCGTACTCGACGATTGGGGCTTCGAAGGCACGCTCTCGATGGGAAAAGGCGTCAACGCCCTGTTCGCCGGGCCTTCGGGCTCCGGCAAGACGATGGCGGTGGAGATTATCTCGACCGAGCTCCAACTGGACGCTTACAAGATCGATCTTTCGGGCGTGGTGAGCAAGTACATCGGCGAGACGGAGAAGAATCTGGACCGCATCTTCACGGCGGCGGAAAACGCCAATGTAATTCTGTTTTTCGACGAGGCCGACGCCCTGTTCGGCAAGCGGTCCGAGGTCCGCGATTCGCACGACCGCTACGCCAACATCGAGATTTCTTACCTGCTGCAGAAGATGGAGGAGTATCCCGGCATCGCCATCCTGGCCACCAATATGCGGCAGAATCTGGACGAGGCATTTGTCCGGAGGCTGGCGTTCAGCCTGCACTTCCCATTTCCGGATGAAGACGCGCGGCGGCGGATCTGGAACGGCATCTGGCCGGCCGCGGCGCCCCTGGCGAAAGACGTCGATCCGGCAGCGCTGGCCCGCCGCTTCAAGCTGAGCGGCGGCAACATTCGCAACGTGGCGCTGGCAGCCGCGTTCGCCGCGGCCCAGTCCGGCGAGCCGGTCTCGATGGCGCACCTGCTCCATGCCACTCGCCGCGAGTATCAGAAGTTCGGGAAGCAGCTTCAGCCGGGCGAGATGGCCCCGGCAGGGGGGCAGGTGGTGGCATGAGGGCCGGCCGTCGAACCACGAGAAGCGCGGGCCACGGCTCCGCCGTCCGCGGCCTGGCGCGTGCCGCCGCCAAGGTGCGGCGCCAAACTTCGCTCGCCGGCAATGCCGCCATGGCGGAACTGCTGGCCGGAACTCGCATCCATTCCGATGCCGGGGCATCGCACGAAGCCGACGCGCTGGGCGCGGCCGCGTTTACGCGCGGAGGCGAGATCTTCCTGGGCTCCACGGCTCCGCCGCTCGATTCCATCGGCGGTGTCGATCTCCTGCGGCATGAACTGCTGCACGTGGTGCAACAGGCCAGGGCGCACGGTCAGGTTGGAACTCCGATAAATCAGGCCGGCGACGCATTCGAGGTGGCGGCGGACAACGGTTCAAGCGCGCCCGCCGGACCGCCGCCGGCCATCCAGCGCCAGTTTGCGGATCGGAAGATGGCCCACTTCCCCGAGAAAGTCACGGTCCTCAAGAAGTTCTTCGACGATCTCAAAGCGCGAGGCCGTGGAAATCTGGCTGCCGGCCTCGACGCAACGGCGAAGGCGCAACTGCGCGCCCTGGCACAGGCCCCGGACCCCGAATTCAAAGGCAAAGGAACCGATCCTAAAGCCGCCACGCGAATCACCGCTTTGGAACTGCTTCTCAACGGCTCCCACTCCAACGATCCCGCCACACTGGCGGCGCAGGTCGCCAAGATACTGCCGGTCTCCATGGATCCCGCGGTCTTGAAGCGCCTGCGTCCGCTCGAAGTGGAAGCGAAGCCCAAGGGCATCGCTAAACTGCCCGGCGCGATTGCAAGGACCACGCCAAATAAAGACACCAAGCTGCCAGGCGCGACCAACCAGGAAAAGCGGGACGAAACGGGCCGGCAGCATGACATAGGGGAGACGCAATTCCCGATGGCTCCCGTAGGTCAGGTTCCCGACGTGATCGGAGACCTGGGGAGGCCGGACGCGCCGAAGGCGGCTCCGCCGCAGCCCGAGGAGCCGAAGCCGGCGCCCGAGCCCGAACAGCCAGTGGCTGCGCCGCCGGCTCCGGCTCCTGAATCGCCGGCGCGGCCCGACGTGGTAACCGGCGCCAGCCCGATTGCCGCCACGGCTCCCGCGCACCCGGGACTCGGCGTGCTGCCCGGCTACGCCTCCGCCGCGATTCAGCAGGCACAGGAGCAACGCAAGACCACGGCCGATCTGGTGCTCGGCGAGAGCTTGAAAGGGCAGGAGGAGACTGTCGCCGGACAGGTGCAGCATCTTCTGCAAGTGCACGCCAGGGACGCGGCGGGCAGAGTCACAGCGGTGAACGTATATTTCGGCGGAAAGCTGGCGCGGACCGTACGACTGGGAGCGAAATGACAAGCCGCCATGATTGACCCCGTGAACGAGATCGTGCGCGACCTGATTCAATCGCGCGTGCCCGCCTTGGCCGGGCCGTCGCAGGTGGGATTCGAGCCGCCCGACGACAAGTGGAAAGCGGCCGTGGACGGCGCGGGCGAGGACCGCCTCGACATCTATTTGTACGAGATCCGCGAAGACTTGAAGTATCGCACCAACGACACCACGGTGAGGTTTCAGAACGGGTGGCTGAACGAGAGCCATACGCCGGAGCGCCTGGATTGCCACTACCTGATCACCGCGTGGAGCCCCATGCTGCATCTGCCTCCAACCGCCGAGCCGACCCGCGATGAGCACCGGATCCTGTATTCCGTGGTGGCCGTGTTGATGGCCAACCGGCCGCTGGCGCCGGTGGAAGTGTACAAGCCTGGCGTGACCATCCCGTCCGGCCGGAAGCTCAGCGACGTGCCGCCCGAACTGCAGCAGAGCAGCCTGCCTCTCGAGACCACGCTCGACGACCAGATTCGGAATCTCGGCGATTTCTGGGGCACCATGAAGGTCGTTTGGCGGCCCACCTTGGGCTTGACCGTTACGGTTCCGGTGCTTCCGGGCATTCCCGACTCGCAGATCGCGCCTGTCCTCACGCTGGGCGCGAATTGGCTGCCGCAGCAGTCGCCGCTCGCGGTCGAACCATGGCTCACCATCGGCGGGCGCGTGCTCACGGGCGGCGGCGATACTCCCGTGGCCGGCGCCTGGGTTCACATCAGCGGCCTCTCGGCGGGGGTCGATCAAGTCAACCGGCGGGTGCTATCGGGCTCCGCCGGCACATTCATTTTCCAGCGCCTGCGGGCCGGGCAGTATCATTTGCGAACGGTCGCCGCGGGCCTTGGCGACATCGGGCGGGACGTAATGGTTCCCTCGCCCACGGGGGAGTACGATCTGCGCTTTCCGTAAGGAAGCGCCAGGAGGAGACAATGGCCACGCAGTTTACGTATCCGGGCGTTTACATCCAGGAGTTCGCTCCCGGTGCGCCCATTCCGGGCGTAGGGACGAGTACCCCTGCGTTCATCGGCCCGGCGGCATCGGGCGATTGGAACGTGCCCACCAAACTCGCCAGCTTCGACGAGTTCACCGCCACGTACGGCGGCCAGCCGCTCACTGGGTTTTATCTCTGGTACGCCGTGCAGGGCTTCTTTCAAAACGGCGGCCAGGTCTGCTACATCGTGCGCGCCAGCAACGGGACCTATGGAACCTACACGCTGCTTGACGGGTCGGGAAACGAACTGATCGACGTGCGCGCGCGCCGGCTGGGCCTTCTGAACCCCAATATTCAGATCGCCGTGGCGCACTCCCATCTGGTGAGTGGCGCCAGCGTCTATCAGCCCACGCCGGTGAGCTTCACCGTATCCAGCGCGCAGGGGGTTCAGGTCTCCAACCTGGCGTTGGCTGCGCAGTTCCGGCCCGGCGATTCCGCGCACGTCGACATGTTCGGCGATCATGTAATCGCGCGCATCAGCAACGCCATTGTCGGCTCTGCGACTGTCGCCGTTTTTCGGTTCGTGGATAGCCTGCAGGGCGCGTCGGTGGGCGAAACGGGTTCCCTGCGGCTCTCCGATTCGCTCGCGGGAGCCACGGTCTTCCGCATCCTTCCTGGGGTTCCGCCGCCGCTGGGCTCTCCGCTACCCGCGGGTGCGCTGGCGCCGGGAACCATGCTGACCGTCACGCAGGGGACTTCCGACAGCCAGATGGTGGCCGGGGTGCAAACCGAGTATCTGCAAACTACTCCGCCCATCGTCACCTACCGGGTGACGCTGCGCAACGGCCTGAACATCGCGGTAAACCAGACGGCCGCGGCGAGCGTGCACTCGGAGGAATTTGACTTGACGGTGAAACAGGGCACGTCGACCACCATCTACGATCATCTCTCCATCGACCCGGCGCACCCGCGTTACTACGCCTATATCGTGAACGGCGACGCCGCCGGCCAGATCTATGCCAATCCTTCAACGCCCACGCCCAGTTCCGTTCCCCCTTTGAACCTCCCGGCGGCGTTGGCCGCCACTGCGATGCAGCCAGGGAATACGGAGGACCTGACGCAGCTCAACGTCGCCAACTACACCTCCGCCATCGATACGCTTCAAACCATTGACGACGTGAACCTGATCGCGGCGCCCGATGCAGTGACCCTGGCGGGCGCGTTTGGAACCCCCGAGGCGCTCCAGCAATACGTGATCTCGCACTGCGAGCAGATGGGCGATCGCTTCGGCGTGCTGGACTCGAAGCCCAAGCTGCCGTTGTTCGGCAACGGCGGCGTCAACATCGGGACGCAAAGGGAGGCGCTCGATTCCCAGCGCGGATATGCCGCACTCTACTACCCCTGGCTGCAAGTGTCCCCGGTGGGCCCCGGGGCGCCGATCCTGGTTCCTCCGTCGGGGCACGTCTGCGGGATCATCGCCAATACCGACAACACGCGCGGCGTGTACAAAGCTCCGGCCAACGCAATCGTCAGCGGCGCGGTAGGTCTCGAACTGGCGATGAACGATGCGGACCAGGGCCAGATCAACATCGCCGGCATCAACGCCATCCGCCAGTTCCAGGGCGGACCGCCCACGGTGTGGGGGGCGCGCACCACCGCCACGGATCCCAACTGGCAGTATGTGAACGTGCGGCGGCTGTTCATCTTCCTGGAGAAGTCCATTCAGGAGGGCATTCGCTGGGCGGTGTTCGAGCCCAATAATACGGCCCTGTGGGCCAAGCTGAAACGCACCATCACGGAATTCCTGACGCGCGTGTGGCGCGATGGCGCCTTGTTCGGAGACACGGCCGCCCAGGCGTTCTACGTGCGCATCGACGAAACACTGAACCCGCCCAGCACGCGCGCGCTCGGGCAATTGCACATCGAAATCGGGGTTGCGCCCTCGTATCCGGCCGAGTTCATCGTCGTGCGGATCGGAATCTGGCAGGGCGGATCGAGCGTCAGTGAAGGATAGGAGAGAACATCATGCCAACGGCACAGAGGATCGATCCATACGCAAATTTCAATTTCCTGGTGGAAATCGATGGCATCACGCGAGCGGGATTTCACGAAGCCAGCGGCCTCGATTCCACCATCGACGTCATCAATTACCGCGAAGGCGGCGACAACATCACCGAAGGCAAGCTGCCCGGCGCGGTCAAGTACTCGAACATCGTCCTGAAATGGGGAATTACCGATGACGCCGAGCTGTACAACTGGCACCAGCAATGCGTGGACGGCACCCTGCTGCGCAAAAACGGATCGGTGGTCCTGCTGGATCGCGCCGGGAATGAGAAGGTGCGCTGGAATTTTCGCAATGCATGGCCCACGAAATGGACGGGCCCTTCTTTCAACGCCGCCGCCAACGATATCGCCATCGAAACGCTCGAACTGGCGCACGAGTACATCGAGAGGGCATAGTCCATGTTTCAGACCGAATACGATTTCACGTTGCCAATGGGCTACCTGGACGAGGATGGCTCGCTGCATCGCGATGGCACCATGAGGCTGGCGACGGCCGCCGACGAGATCCTGCCGTTGAAGGATCCGCGCGTCCAGAAGAATGCCTCGTACCTGGTGGTGATCCTGCTTTCGCGCGTCATCTCGCGGCTCGGCTCGGCCGGGCCGGTCACGCCGAAGACAATCGAGGGGCTTTTCGCGGCCGACCTGGCGTACTTGCAGGATCTCTACAACCGGATCAACCGCTGCGAAAGCGCGCGCGAAAGCGTGATCTGTCCGCAATGCCGGCACGCCTTCGAGCCGGAGGCCGCAACCGTGGGGGGGTCTTAGGCTACCCTCTCGCCCGGCTTTATGAGGAGGTAGCCTTCGTCGCGTATCACTTCCACTGGCCTCGCGAAGAGGTCATGAACCTCGAGCATGAGGAGCGGCGGCGATGGGTGATGGAGATTTCCGGGATCAACAGCAAGATGAACGAAGCGCAATGAACCGTATCCGCAATCCCGAACCGGCGCCGATGATTCTGCTGCGGCTGCGCCCGGCGGCGCTCGCGCGGCCCATCCACATGCACACACACCTGCACCTGGCGCCGAAGCTGCATCTCACCGCCGTCCACTCCTTCGCGCATCTGGAGATGTTGAGAGTGGAGCGGGTGCGCGAGACGGCCGGCGGGGAGCGCATGGCCGGGCGCGAAGAGCTGGTGCGGCGGATCTTCGAGGTGGGCGCGCGGCGCGACGGCGGCACGCAGCCCGCCGCGGGCCCTGGCGCCCTGCCCGGTTCCTTGCAGTTTTCACAAAAGCCCATGCCGGCCGTGCTGCTCCGCCCGGCGGCGCGAGCGGCCCAGGTGGAGATCCCGGCCGCTCCTCTTTCCGCGGCTCACAACCAGCCGGTCCCGCCCGCGGTGCAGGCGCTGCCGCTCGATCTGCAGAAGCTGAGCGACCAGATCGTGCAGAACATCGACCGGCGATTGCAGGCGCATCGCGAGCGGCTCGGGAGACGCTGAACCATGCCACTGGAAAAAGCTCTCATCACCAACACGGATACCGGCGAGAACGTGGAGGTCCTCTTCAATCCGCAGGAGTACACCGTCAACAAGGACAACAACTTCGCCCAGATGGTTGTGCCGGGTCTGCGGTCGCCCCTGTTGCAGTTCGTGCATGGCAACATGCAGACGCTCGAGCTGGAACTGCTGGTGGATTCCTACGAAGCCCACCAGATCAACGGCAAAACGGTGAACCAGGCGGGCGAGGACGTCCGCGGCCTGACTACGAAAATCACCGGCCTGCTCGACATCAACGCCGATACCCATGCCCCGCCGGTGCTGCTGTTCACCTGGGGATCGCTCTCCTTCACGTGTGTGCTGGCGCGCGCCAGCCAGAAGTTCATCATGTTCCGGCCGGACGGCGTGCCGGTGAGGGCGCGCCTTACCGTTACCTTCAACGAGTTCACCAACGCCGATACCGAAGCCAAGGAGATCAAGCGCCAGACGGCCGACTACTCGAAGACCTACACGGTGCATGAGGGCGAAACCCTGAGCGGCATCGCCGCCAAAGTATATCGGAATGCCGCGACCTGGCGGCCCATCGCCCTGCGCAACCAGATCGCGAACCCACGGGAACTGTCCGCGGGAAGACGGCTGCTCGTCCCCATGCTGCCTTATCAGGATCCGGAAACCGGGGAGGTCATCGGCTAAATGGCGCCGCATCCCCAATACGTTCCGGACTACCGCATCCAGATCAACGGGGAGGATCTACCCTCCGCGTTGCGCGCCTCGGTGACCAGCGTACGCTTCCAGGAGGGACGCAACGCCTCCAACCGCGTGGAAGTGGGGCTGGCCAATGCCAACTTGCGTTGGTTGCAAAAGCACATCAAGGGCCTCGGCTTCCAGCCGTTCGCGGACAAGATACTGGCGCCCGGACCGGCGTTGCCGGGGATCACGGCCGACGGCCTCTTCGACATCGACAACAAGCTGACGCTGGCGATGGGCTACGTGAACCAGCTCTCGGATCTCTTCGAGGGAGAAATCACCGGCGTGGAAGCTACGTTTCCGAGCGAGGGCGCGCCCGCCATGACATTGGTGGCCCAGGATTACCTCCACCGGCTCGGCGACGGCTCATACGCCCGCGGCTTCGGACCTCTGCCCGATTTCCTCATCGCGTCCATTCTGAGCGCGGAGCATCTGCTCATCCCCATGATCGAACCGACCATCATTGGGGCATCCACGGCGATCGCGGCCGTGAATTACATTTTCGGCGGAACGGGAACCAAGCAGGAGGGTGAGAGCGACCTCGACGTGCTCACGAAAATCGCCGCCCTTTATGACTCCGAGTTCTACGTTGACGGCAGCGTTCTGTATATCACGCGGTTCATGAAAGAGTATTCGCCGCGTCTGACCCTCACCTGGGGGGAATCGCTGATCGACTTCAATCCCAAGGTCACGACCGTGGGCCAGGCCTTCGGCGTCGGCATGAAATTCACTCTCCGCGAAATCCCGTTGGATTTCCTGGTGACTGTGTACTACGATTTCGATCGCGAAGCCGTCGGCATCGTCGTATTGCCCGGCGCCGCGGGGCCGGCGGCCGCGGGAATCGCGGGCGGCCCCGTGTTTGAGATCATCAATCGCCCGATCGGCAGCCCCGCGGATATCGCCAACAGCGCGCTGGTGATCGCGCACGAGCTGCGCACCAAGTTGAACAACCGGCTCACCGGCAGCGGCACGTGCATTGGAAACCCGCAGATTCGCGCGGGCGCCATGATCCGCCTGGAAGGCCTGGGGCCCGATTTCAGCGGCGATTACCGCGTCGCCCACGCCACCCACAGTCTGCAATCCAGCGGATACACAACTTCATTTGAAGTGAGAAAGGAGCTGATCCCGTGATCGAAGAAACACTCCTCGAACCGGCAACCGACGAGGGATTCAAGAAATACTACGGCGTGACCGTAGGCCGCGTGATCAACATGCTCGACCCGCTGGCCATCGGGCGGCTGCAGGTGCAGTTGCCGTTCATCGACAGCCTGGATCTGGCGCCCTGGGCGCGCGTGTGTGTGCCCATGGCGGGAATGCTCTCGGGCGCCTATTACATTCCGAACATCGGGGACGAAGTGCTGGTGGCGTTCGAACACGGCGACGCCCGGGCTCCGTACATACTGGGCAGCCTGTGGAACGTCATCGAACGGCCGCCCCTGCCGAGCCCGGTGCCGCAGATTCGGACTACGCGCACGCTGGTGGGGAACCAAATCGTGTTCACGGAATTGCCTCCCACCGTCACCATCCAGAACGGCCCCACTTCGCCCATTCCGATTCCATCGCCGCCCATACCCACGGGGCCCTATCAAACCATCCAGCTCTCGCCCGCGGGATGCGTGGTGGGCGCCATGCAGATTCAGATGTTGGCGGCCACTATGATGCAGGTCACCGTCGGCTCGACCATGGTAACGATTACACCGGCGGGCGTCGAGATCACCAGCGCCGGAACGCTCGATCTCACGGCCGCGGGAGCCATCAACATCACCGCCGGCGGCGTGTGCAGCATCCAGGCGCCGCTGGTGAAGATCAACTGACGCCAGGAGAATTCGATGCCGCCAGCAGCTCGCATTACAGATCCCACGGCCCATCCGGGAATCGTGGCGCCGCCGGGAGCTCCCAACGTGGAAATCGGCGGGCTTCCCGCCGCGGTTTCCGGTGGACTGCACCAGTGCTTCATGCCGCCGCCCGCGGGGCCGCATCCGCCCACGCCGTTTCCGATGGGCAGCACCACGGTAACCATCGGCGGGCGTCCAGCGCTGCGCATGGGCGATGTTTCGGGGTGCGGCTCGCCCATTCTGGCGGGCGCTCCCACGGTGGAGATCGGCGGGTAACATGGCGGACAACTCTCCTAAGGCGTTCCTTGGCATCGGATGGGCATTCCCCGCCGCGGCCGCCTCTGGCGGCGTGGCCATGGCCGCCTACGAAGAAGATGTGCGTCAGGCCGTGGGCATCATTTTGGGAACGTCTCCCGGAGAGCGTGTGATGCGTCCCGATTTCGGCGCGGGCCTGCGCGATCTCGCCTTCAGCCCCATCAACACCACCACCATGGCGCTGGCGCAATACCGCGTGCAGCAGGCGCTGGTGGAATGGGAGCCGCGTATCGACAACGTCACCGTGCAGGTGACCGCCGAACCTCAGTTCGGCAAGCTGCGCATCGATATCAACTACCGCCTGCGGGCCACCAATACCTTCTACAACCTGGTCTATCCGTTCTATCTGTACGAGGGCAAACCATGAACCCGGTGGAAACGCCCACTCTCGACAGCCGCACTGCCGCGCGGGTGGTGGCGGAACTGGCCACGCTCCAGCCCGCGTATACGCCTGAACTCCAGCTCCAGAGCCAGGGGCCGGTAGCGGCGCTGGCGCAGATTTTCGGACAGTACGTGCAGGCAGTAGTGCAGCGCCTTGACCAGGCTCCCGACAAGAACAAGCTTGCATTTCTGGACCTGCTGGGCGTGAGCCTTTTGCCCGCGCAGGCGGCGCGGGCGCCGCTGGTGTTCCAGCCCATCAAGGGCACCGGCGGCGGGCGCGTGCCCGCGGGGACACGGGCGGGCGCGAACCTTCCCGGCTCGCAGACCCCGCTGGTGTTTGAGACGGAGCAGGCCATCGCGCTGGCTCCAGCGCCCCTCGTGGAAGTGGTGGGCGTGATTCCGGCGCACGACACCTACGCCGACCACAGCGCTGCCGTGGGGCGCGGCGACGCCTTTACGTTGTTTGAGCCTGAGCGCCCGGTACTGCACCAGTTCTTTCTGGGACATGACGGGTTTCTGGCGCTCAACGGCGCGTCCGCGGCCTACCTTCAGTTCGACCTGGCTACGCCCGGCAACCGCCCGCTCGCCATCGATTGGGCGTTCTGGAACGGGCAGGTTTGGCAGAGCTTCGCCGCATTCTCCCCGGCCGGCGACCCGGCGCTCAGTTTCGACGCCACCTCCGACCTGACGCGAAGCGGCATCGTGCGCTTGATCAGCCCGGCGGGGACGGCCGCGAAGACGACCATCAATGGCTCGAATACCTACTGGATCCGCGGCACGCTCACCGCGCCCCTGCCGCCCGATCCGTCGCAGACTCTGCCGCTCGCGCGGAAGCTTCGGATTTCGTCCATCATCTCGCGCCCGCTGCGCTTCGGCGTGATTCGCACGGTTTCCACCGCCAAAGGCGAGGTCCCGGTCAACGGCTGCGTGGGCGATATTCAACCCGATGCGGCTTATGCCGATGGCGCCAAACTGGACGTCACCAAGAGCTTCTTCCCGCTGGGCAAGAGCCCCGACCGCAACAGCGCGTTCTACTTCTCCAACGCGGAAATATTCGGCAAAGCCGGCGCGAAGGTGACGCTGTCTTTCCGTCACACGCTGACACCCGAAGAGCAGGCCGACCAACTGGCCGCCGCCGAACTGGCGGACGCCGCCGGAAAAGACATTCTCGCCGCCGCACTGGGGCTCGGCAACATCCTGCGGAGCCTCGTCAACAGCATGCTTCCGACCGTGTCTCCGCCCTGGACGCCGTTCGGACTCCTGTCCGCGCTGGTGAACCTCGACAACGCGCTGGCTGAGTCGAAGAGTGCCGCCGATTTGCCGAAACTCTCCACGGCGGTCACCGGCGTGCTCCTCGCGGTTGGGGAACTCGGCTCCCTGCAGAACA
>Ga0209039_10001512_pt1 | contig 21508 bp, 18 predicted proteins | sample BogFormECP12_OM1_FD_188238 | JGI IMG/M metagenome (GOLD analysis project Ga0209039, IMG submission 188238) | Bog forest soil microbial communities from Calvert Island, British Columbia, Canada - ECP12_OM1 (SPAdes) (version 2) | ecosystem: Environmental > Aquatic > Freshwater > Wetlands > Bog ...
CGCGACCCCTGCCCATCCCTGTCCCGACGCCCGCCGCTCGAGCGGTAGTTCCTCGGCAATCACCACGGTCGCTGCCGCGAGGGCTGCTCCCGCCAGGGCCTGAACAATAATCTGTGTCACGACATAGAGGAAGAGCCCTTGCGGGAAGGCGCTCACGAGGGAACTTGCAGCGAGACCGGCCACGCACCAGAGCAAAAGCCGCCGCCGACCGTAGCGGTCCACGAGCTGGGTGAGGCCGAGCGTCCCGACCGCAGAAAGAGACATCCAGCCGAAGGCCCGTGCGATGCCCGCGTCGTCGAGTCCGAAGCTTATGGTCTGAAACGGGGCGGCCGCGCCGTTCACGGTTTGGACGTAGCCCACGACGCCCAGCACAAGGGCGAGGGTGAGGGCAAGCCGTTGCGGCCGCACCTCGCTCAAGTGCGAAGCAGGTCGCGGCAGAAGGCATGGACCGCGCCGTTCAGGATTTCCGCCGCCTCCCACTGCAGAAAGTGCCCAGCATCACGCACCAAAAAAGGCCCAACTCGATCAGGGAACACCGCGGCGGCCATGCGATCGAAGTCGGGATAGATCACATGGTCCGAAGGGCCGAAGAGAATCAGCGCGGGCGTCGGATTCTCGGCCAAAAGCGCCGGTTCACTGCGCCGCTCGGGCTGGAAGGTCGCCTCGTAGCCCCCGAAACTCGCCCGCAGCTTCCCGCCGTCAGCGAAGGGCTCCGTCATGAAATCCACGGCGGCCGCAGAAAAGGCGCCGGGGTGCGCCCAGTAGCGCGAGGTGTAGAAAGTCGCGATGTAGCGCCTGCGCCGTTCGGGGCTGTCGAGCTCCGCCGCGAGCGCGTCTGCATCGGTGCCCTGGCGCAAAAAATAGTCGATCGATTCGCGCGGCGGCCTCGTTCGCAGGCCATGCATCTTTTCTTTGAGGTAGGGGAGTGGCGAGTTGAACAGCACGATGCGCTCGACGAAACCCGGAAAGCGCAGCGCGAGGTCTTGGATGACAGTGCCACCAAGATCTCCGCCCACGGCGATCACGCGCGAATGGCCGAGGTGGTCATGCACCAGGGCGTGGAGGTCTCGGCTGTGGGCGGCAACGTCGTATAAGCCGTCGGGGGCGAGGTCGGAGTCCCCGAAGCCGCGCAAATCAGGCGCAATCACCTCAAAGGCCGCCTTCGAGAGCGGCCCAATGTTCCGCCAGAAGATGCGCTTGGTCTCCGGCCAGCCGTGGACGAGCAGCAGGGGCAAGCCACCCGCGCCCTCGTGCACGAAGGCCAGTTCGAAACCGCGCGGTCGCGCACGTTTGATGCCGAAGCGATCCGGGCGGAGGTCGTCCTCCTGCGTCACCCCGGGCCTCTGGCAGGCGCGCCAGCGCCGAGGGCTTCTCGTCCTTCCCTCTCGACGACCTCATCCTCGCGGGTGGCGCGCTCGCGCGTGAGCGGCTCCCGCCGAAGGAACGATGCGGCGCGGACCGGGCAGTCGGCGATCGCGCAGCCCGCGCACTCCCTCGGGCGGCACGGATCGAAATGCACAATCACATCCCCGGCCCGCCCTGCCGCCGCCAAGAGCTGGTCGGTGACCTCACCGTCGATGTGGTGGAGTCGCTCTGCGTCGTAGTAGCGCGGCACCGTCACGTGCAGGTCGACGTGTTGAAAGGCACCGGAGCGCCAGGCACGCAGACTATGCACGTCGATCATCCAAGGCGGGCGCTTCTCCTCGAGCGCGTGCGCCATGTTGCGGAGCAGCTCGTCGTCGGCCTCATCCATGAGACCACCGATAGCCACCCGCAACAGGGTCCAGCCTGTTCGCAGGATGTTGAGCGCGACGGCGATTGCAATCAGTGGGTCGAGAAGGGTCCATCCTGTCAACCACACCGCGAACAGACCGGCCACAATGCCGACGCTTGTGGCGACGTCGGTCAACACGTGGTGCCCATCGGCCTGGAGCGCGAAGGAGTGCGTGCGCCGCCCGACCCGCAGGAGGTAGACGCCGAGTGCAGCGTTCATGGCGGTGAGCCCGGTGAACAGGATCAGGCCGAGGTCGACGCGGCGAAGGCTCGGTCCGAACCAGAGCGAGCGCCCTGCCTCGATCAGGATCAGCGTCGCCGCCACGGCGATCAGCGTGCCCTCCACACCCGCGGAAAAGAATTCGACCTTCCCGTGTCCGTAGGGATGGCTGTGGTCCGCCGGGCGCGCCGCAACCGCGAGGCTGTACAGCAGGAGCGCGGCCGCGACGACATTCACGATGGATTCGAGCGCGTCGGAGAGGACCGCCGCCGAGCCCGTCAACAGATAGGCAGCGAGCTTGCCCACAAAAATCGCGCTGCCGACCACGAGCGAGACCCGCCCCGCCCGTCTGCGTGCGCGAATCTCCTCTTTGCTCAAAGAGACCGTGGTGCCCGAGGGGCTCACCCGACCGAGTCTACAGCGCTGTGCGCCGACGCTACCATTGCCGGGTGTCAGGCTTTCGGACCCTCCCCCCGGCGCTCGTCACCACGGTCCCCGGCCCGCGTTCGCGCGCCCTCGCCATGCGCCTCGCCGCCGTCGAATCGCGCAATGTCACCTGCCAGGAACCCCTCCCGCCCATCTTTTGGGAGCGCGCCCTCGCGTCGAACGTGTGGGACGCCGACGGCAATCGATTCGTCGATCTCGGCGCAGGATTTGGCGTAGCCGGCGTGGGACACGCGCATCCCCGCGTGGTGGAGGCGATCGCTCGCCAGCTGGCTGCGCTTCCCCATGCGATGGGTGACGTGCACCCGGCAGTGACGAAGGTCGAGCTCCTCGAGGCGCTCGCCGCCCGCTTCCCCGGCGGCGTTCCCGCACGCAGCGTCCTCGGCTCCTCGGGCTCGGACGCCGTGGAGATCGCGCTCAAGACCGCGCTGCTCGCGACCGGACGCCCGGGGGTCGTGGCGTTCGAGGGCGCCTATCACGGCCTCACCTTTGGGGCGCTCGAGGTCACCTCGCGTGCCTTTTTTCGGCAACCCTTCGCGGCCGGACTGACCGGCCGAGCAAGCTTCGCGCGGTTTGGCGACGCAGACGACGCGGTGCGCGCTGCGCGCGAGGCGAAGGCGCCGGTCGGGGCCGTCATTGTCGAGCCGATCCAGGGCCGGGGGGGTGAGCGCGTCCCCCCCTCTGGCTTCTTGACCCGCCTGCGCGCACTGTGTGGCCGCGAGGGCTGGTTGCTCATCGCCGACGAGGTCTACACCGGATTCGGTCGAACAGGGAGGCTCTTCGCGTGCGACCACGAGGGTGTCGTCCCCGACCTCTTGTGCGTGGGGAAGGCCTTGGCCTCCGGTATGCCGGTCGCGGCTTGCATCGGTCGCGCCAGCCTGATGGACGCCTGGCCCCCGTCGCGGGGGGAGGCGCTGCACACGCAGACTTTTCTCGGCCATCCCCCAGGTGCCGCCGCGGCGCTCGCGACGCTCGCGGTTCTCGAAGAGGAAAAGCTGGTCGAGCGCGCGGCGGAGCTTGGAGCGTACGCCCTCGGTCGCTTGCGTGCTGCGGGCGGGGCGGGCGTGCGCGAGGTGCGAGGCCGCGGCCTTTTGCTGGGGATCGAGTGTGATTCGGCCGAGCGGGCCGCCCGCGCCTGCGCCAGGGCGCTGCAGCGGGGCGTCATCGTGCTGTCCTCAGGTGACGACGGCCGCGTGCTTTCGATTACACCCCCGCTCTCGATCGAGCAGGATGTGCTCGACGGAGCCCTCGCGATCCTGGTGGAGTGCCTTCGGTGAGCGACTCCGAGCGCAGTGCGCTCGACGCGAAGGTGCTTGCATGGATGCGCGAGCCGGCAACGATCGAGTGGCCGCATGACGAAGAGCGTTTCGACCGGCTCGCCCTCGAGCTCTTCGCTTTTCAGTTCGAGCATTGTGCGCCGTACGGCCGCTTCTGCGCACGTCGCGGCCGGACGCCGGCCACGGTGCAGAACTGGCGCGATGTACCGCCTGTGCCGAGCGGCGCGTTCAAAGAGCTTGCCCTCCGCTCGTTCGCGGCCGAAGCCACGGTGCACGTGTTCCGGACCAGCGGTACTTCGGCACCGCGGCGGGGCGAACTCCATCTCGACACGCTGGCGCTCTACGAAGCTTCCGTTGTGCCAAGCTTCGTGGTGCATGTGCTGCCCGAGCTCGTCCTCCGCCAACCCCCCGACGCTGCACGGCCACGCCTGCGCGTACTCGCACCGGCCCCGCTCGTCGCGCCGGATTCATCCCTCTCACACATGTTTGGCGTTCTCCTGCGTGAGCTCGCATCCCAGGGTGCCATCGGTCCGAGCGGCTTCGACGTGGCATGGGGCGAGCTACGCTTCGAGGGCTGGCTGCGCGCGCTCGAAGATGCGATGGCGCACCACGCACCCCTCGTCCTTTGCGGCACCGCCTTCGCATTCGTGCATGCGCTCGACGAACTCGCGCGCCGGGGGGCACGGCTTTCGCTGCCCGCCGGCTCGCGGGTCATGGAGACGGGCGGCTTCAAGGGCCGTGCCCGCGAGCTCTCACGCCAAGCACTCTATGCGCTGATCGAAGAGCGTCTTTCGATCCCGCCTGCGCGAATTGTGAATCAATACGGAATGACTGAACTCGCGAGTCAGTTTCACGACTCCGTCCTTCGCTTCCCCGGTGCAGCGCGCCGCAAACTCGCTCCGCCCTGGGTACGCGTGCGTCTCGTCGATCCGGCGACGGGGGATCAGGTTTTGCCCGGCGAGGTCGGCGTCGTCGTCATCCACGATCTCGGCAACACGGGTAGCGTCTGTGCGGTCGAGACCGCGGACCTGGCGCGGGCCGTGGCTGACGGGTTCGAAGTGATTGGGCGCGAGCCCGGCGCCGAAGCGCGCGGCTGTTCACTCGCTGCGGACGAAATGCTAACCGGCCTGGGACCCGCTTGAGCACGTCCAGCGCCGGCGACGTCGCCACTGCGCTCGAGCGGGTGCGCCATGCAGGCATGGCGCTGCGCGCCCGTCCCCGAGCTGCGACCCTCGATTGCCTGGCGCAGGTGCTCGATCGCTGGCGTGATCCCACCTCGAAGGCCCGGCTTTCCCTCGACCTCGCGCTGCCGGAGGCCACCGGATTCTCGCGCGAGGTGGTGCGCGCGGGACTGGTCCACGCCCTCCAGGGCTGGACCGGCGACGCGCTCCGCGCGGTGGTGCAGCGTGAGCTCGGCGGGAGCCCGAGAGTGGGCGATCGCGGGTGCACTCTTGCCGAGGGTTTTGAGACGACCTCCGTCCTCTTGGCGGGAGCCCTGCCGTCACCCACGCTGCTCGCCATCCTTGCGCCGCTTGCCCTGGGCTCGCCCGTCCTCGTCCGGATTTCGTCCGGCGATCCCGTCACCGCGCGCGTCGTGGCATCGTCGATTTCCGAGGTCGATCCGAGACTCGGAGAATGTGTGGAAGTGGTGCAGTTTCGGGCGGGCGACCTGGGTGCACTCGACGCTTTCCTCTCGGCGGAGTGCGTTGTGGCGAGTGGCTCGGACGCCACGATCAGCGCCATCGCCGCGCGCATCCGCCCCCCGAGGCGCCTCGTAGCGTATGGACATCGAGCGTCGGTGGCGGTGCTCGGCCCGGGAGCTCTCACGTCGTCCGCCCTACCCGAAACCTGCCAGCGCCTCGCCCTCGACGTCGCGCTCTGGGATCAGCTCGGTTGCCTCTCCCCCCTCGCGGTGTACGTCATCGCCGCTGATTGCTCTGCAATCGATGATCTCGCGGAGGGTCTGGCCTCGGCTCTAGCACAGGCGGAGCCCAGGCTCCCGCGGGGACGCATCCCGATCGCCGCCGCCGCGGCTTTCGCACGTGCCCGTGCAGAAGCGGAAGTTCGGGTCGCAGCCGGGCGCGGGGTCGGCGTCTATGGCAGCCCAAGGGATCGCTGGTGTGTGGTTCGCGAGGACACTGAGGAGTTGCGGGAGGCGCCGCTCTATCGTTTTGTGCGCATCCATCCCCTGGCCGACCTTGCGGGGCTTTCCGCAGCTCTCGGAGCCCTCGCCCCCCATCTGGCTGCGGTTGCGATCGACGGCTTCGGGGCCGACTCGCGGAGCGCGGCCCAGCGGGTCGCCGGTCTCGGCGCTTCGCGGGTTTGTGCACCCGGTCGGATGCAGGCCCCTCCTCTAGGCTGGCACCACGACGGACAAGGCATCCTGACTCCCTTGTGTCGCTTTAGCGACCTGGAGGCGGACTAACCCGTTTGGCCCTGTTTTCTCTCAGATTTACCGAACTTCTACACCCAGATCGGTCCAAACTGATCCACGATGAGGTGCACATCCCAAGGGGAACCCATGAAAATCCACCTCGTTACGCCAAAGAACCCTCCGTCTTTTTGGACCTACGACCGCATTCTCCCGGCGCTCGGCAAGCGCTGCATCTTCCCCAATCTTTCGATGCCTACGGTGGCAGGCCTTACGCCCTTCGGGCACGAGGTCACGCTGTGCGATGAGAACGTCGAGGAGATCAACTTCGATGTGGACGCAGATATTGTCGGCGTGACCGGATACATCGTCCACCGCGAGCGCATGTTTCAGATCATCGAAGAGTTCCAGCGGCGCGGACGCTTCGTCGTGGTGGGAGGCCCCTTTGCGTCGCTCTGCCCGGAAGAGCTGCGCGGCCGCTGCGATGTTCTCTTTGTCGACGAAGCAGAAGAGACTTGGCCGCAGTTCCTCGAGGATCTCGAGGCCGGCATCTGGAAGAGCGAGTACCGCCCCGCGGAAAAGCCCGATCTCACGACCTCTCCCACTCCGCGCTTTGACCTCCTGAAGGTCGACCGCTATCACGCGCTCACACTCCAGTTCGCCCGGGGCTGCCCTTTCAATTGCGAGTTCTGCGACATCATCGTCGTCTACGGCCGGCGACCCCGCTCGAAGACGCCGGCCCAGCTGATGCGGGAGATCGACGAGTGTCACCGACTCGGAGCCAAGCAGGTCTTCATCGTCGATGACAACTTCATCGGGAACAAGAAGCTGGCAAAGGAACTTCTGCGCGAGATGGCCACCTGGGGCGCCGAGCACGGCTACCCGATCGACTTCAACACCGAGGTGAGCCTCAATGTGGCGCAGGACAAGGAGCTGCTCGAGCTGATGCGCGCTGCGCATTTCACGACAATCTTCATCGGCATCGAGAGTCCTCGAAAGGAGTCGCTGCGCGAGACCCACAAGACCCAGAACGTACGTGGCGATCTGGTGGAGAACGTGCGGACGATTCACTCCTATGGAATCCAGGTGCAGGCGGGAATGATCGTGGGCTTCGACCACGACGACGCGACGATCTTCGAAGAGCAGCTGCGCTTCATTCAAGACGCTCGCATCCCCGTGTCGATGACCGGAATGCTGCAAGCGATGCCCAAAACCCCTCTCCACGATCGGATGGCGAAGGAGGGGCGCCTCGTCGCCGAGAGTACCGGAGACCAGTTCGTGTTCTCGAACATCTTTCCCAAGAGCATGAGCCGTCTCGAGCTATACCGGGGCTACCGCACGCTGATTGCACAGCTCTACGACTTCAAGAACTACCGCCGGCGCACGCTCGACTTCCTGCTCTACAAAGGCGACCAGGTCGCGAGGGGGCTCCGCGTTCAGTCGGGAGAGCTCCGCTTGCTCGGGCGCATCCTGGGTGAAACGGTGCTTCGCGCGAACCCGCGGCGAGCTTGGTTCACGCTCTCGCTTCTCGGCGCCACGCTCCTGCGACGTCCGTCCGTCTTCAAGGACGCGGTGTCATTCGCGATCGTGCACAAGGCCTTCCATGAGTACATCGAGGCCTTGGCGCGCCACCTCGACTTTGCGATTGCCGAGCTCGAGCGAGGCGCAGAGCCGGACGAGCTCCAGCCGGCCTAGGACCCCTCTCGAAGGCACCCGGAGCTTCGGAGCGGAACGTCGCGAGGGCGGATTCCCGGCCAGACCTGGATGGGTGAAGCCCCGCGGGGATTTCCGAGGTCTCCGGAGAGGGGCCTCGCGGCCTAACTTGGACTAACGGGGTCCGATATTTACAGGACCTCATTGGTCCCCTATGGTCGTCCACGTGATGCGCGGGAGCTGCCAATGATTCGCATGAGCAAGCTCACGGACTACGGGATCGTGCTTCTCGCAGAGCTCGGCTCTCAGCACGACGCCGCGCCGCACAACGCACGGGAGCTCTCGCTGCGCACCCACCTGCCGCTCCCAGTCGTGAGCAAGCTCTTGAAAGCCCTCGCGAGAGAGGGCGTTTTGCTCTCGCACCGCGGGGTAAAGGGGGGCTACAGCCTCTCGCGCCGGCCGGAGGAGATCTCGGTGGCAGAGGTAATCCGCGTCCTCGAAGGCCCGATCGCCCTGACCGAGTGCGGCACGCACCCTGGTCTTTGCGCGCAGGAGCAGCTGTGCCAAGTCCGGACACCGTGGCAGCGCATCAACGAGGTGATCCGCGATGCGCTGAGCCAGGTCACGCTGGCGGAGCTGATCGCCCCGACACCGGGAAGTCGCGGGGGTCCGCCAGGCGATTCTTTCGTTCCGCTGGATCGCGTCGCGCGGTCTTCGAACTGACGCGAAGCAGGGATTGAGGAGACAAAATGGCAGGCTCCGCACAGACACTCGAGAACCTCGCCAACCGCGAGTACGAGTGGGGCTTTGTGACCGACATCGAAGCGGATCAGGCGCCTCCTGGGTTGAACGAGGACATCATCCGCCTGATCTCGCACAAGAAGAGCGAGCCGGGTTGGCTCCTCGAGTGGCGGCTTCGCGCCTACCAGCGCTGGCTCGAGATGCCCGAGCCCGAGTGGTCGATGGTCCAGCACCCGCCGATCGACTACCAGAGCATCGTGTACTACTCCGCACCGAAGCAGCGCAAGCAGACCGAGAGCTTGGACGAGGTCGACCCCGAGCTCTTGCGCACCTACGAGAAGCTCGGCATCCCGCTGCTTGAGCAGAAGCGGCTCGCAGGCGTCGCCGTCGACGCGGTGTTCGACAGCGTCTCGGTGGCTACCACGTTCAAGCACGAGCTCGAAAAGCACGGCATCGTTTTCTGTTCCTTCTCGGAGGCGGTGCAGAAGCATCCCGACCTCGTGCAACGCTACCTCGGCTCGGTCGTCCCCTACTCCGACAACAAGCACGCCTGCCTCAACTCTGCGGTCTTTACAGACGGCTCGTTCGTCTACGTGCCCAAGGGCGTGCGGTGTCCGATGGAGCTCTCGACGTACTTTCGGATCAACGCGGAGAACACGGGTCAGTTTGAGCGTACGCTGATCGTCGCTGAAGAGCGGAGCTACGTGTCGTACCTCGAAGGCTGTACAGCGCCCAAGCGCGATGAGAACCAGCTCCACGCGGCGGTGGTCGAGCTCGTGGCTCTCGACAACGCCGAGATCAAGTACTCGACTGTCCAGAACTGGTATCCAGGCGACTCCGAGGGGCGCGGGGGAATCTACAATTTCGTGACAAAGCGCGGGAAGTGCCTCGGCAAGCGCTCAAAGATCTCCTGGACTCAGGTGGAGACCGGATCCGCGATCACATGGAAATATCCGAGCTGCATTCTCCAGGGCGATGACTCGATCGGTGAATTCTACTCCGTCGCGCTCACCGCCAACCGGCAGCAGGCGGACACCGGGACGAAGATGATCCATCTCGGAAAGCGCACGCGGAGTACGATCATCTCGAAGGGAATTTCGGCAGGTCACGGGGTGAACACCTACCGGGGCCTCGTGAAGATCGGTCCTCGCGCCGATGGCGCGCGCAACTACTCCCAGTGCGACTCCCTTCTGCTCGGGGACAAGTGTGCCGCCCACACCTTCCCTTATCTCGAGGTAAAGAACCCGACCGCGACCGTCGAGCATGAGGCGACGACCTCAAAGATCGGTGACGACCAGCTTTTCTTTTGCCAGCAGCGCGGCATCTCGCCGGAGGACGCGGTTTCGATGATCGTGAACGGCTTCTGCAAGCAGGTGCTGCGGGAGCTCCCGATGGAGTTCGCCGTGGAGGCGCAAAAGCTGCTTGGCCTCTCGTTGGAGGGAAGTGTGGGATGAACGCGCCTCTGCTCGAGATCGAGGACCTTCATGCCTCGGCGGGCGGCGAGGAGATCCTGCACGGGATCGACCTCGTCGTGCGCGCGGGCGAGGTTCATGCGGTGATGGGCCCGAACGGCAGCGGCAAGAGCACGCTCGCGGGCGTGCTTGCGGGCAAGCCCTCGATCGAGGTGACGCGCGGCAAGGTCTCTTACTTCGGCCGGAACTTGCTCGACATTGCACCGGAAGAGCGCGCGCGGGAGGGCATCTTCCTCGCGTTCCAATATCCCGTCGAGATCCCGGGCGTTTCCAACATGTACTTCTTGAAGACGGCCCTGAACGCCGGCCGCAGACACCGAGGCCAAGAGGAGCTCGACGCGATCGATTTCCTCGCGCTCGTTCGGGAAAAAATGAAGCTTATGCAGATCGACGAGAAGATGATGAACCGGTCGATCAACGAAGGCTTCTCGGGCGGCGAGAAGAAGCGAAACGAAGTGCTGCAAATGGCCGTGCTCGAGCCGCGGCTCGCCATCCTGGACGAGACGGATTCCGGTCTGGACATCGACGCGCTGCGCATCGTCTCGAACGGCGTGAATGCGCTGCGCTCGCCGGATCGCTCCATGATTGTCATCACCCACTACCAGCGACTGCTCGATTACATCGTGCCGGACTTCGTCCATGTGCTGGCTTCTGGCCGGATCATCAAGTCCGGTGGCAAGGAACTGGCATTGGAGCTTGAGGAGAAGGGTTACGCGTGGATCGACGGAGGTGCGGGGCGCTGAAATGGCAGCCCTGGATCCCCGACAGCACTACGGCGAAGGCTTTGACCGCTTCGAGCGCGCGCTTGGCGCGGCGGCGCCCGGCTGGCTGAAAGCGCTGCGCAAGGATGCTTTCGGGCGTTTCGCGGAGCTCCGATTCCCCAGCACCAAGCAGGAGGAGTGGCGCTACACGAGTGTCGCACCGATCGCGGAGCGCGCATTCGAGCTCGCATCCGATGGCGCTGCCGAGCTCTCCCGAGACGATGTAGAGCACAGTTCCTTCCCCGTCTATGCCTGTAGCCTGTTCGTTTTCGTGAACGGCTGCTTCGCACCGCGCCTTTCGGCGCCGCGTGCACTCTCAGGGAGCCCCTACGTCGAGAGCCTCGCCAGCGTGCTCGAACACGCGCCCGAGCGACTCGAGCCGCAGCTGGCGAAGCTCGCTCCCTACGACGCCGCCTCGTTTGTGGCGCTCAATACCGCTTTTCTGCACGACGGTGCGCTTGTGCAAGTGCCCGAGGGCGTTACGGTCGAGGCCCCGATCCATCTGGTGTACCTCTCGCTCCCCGACCAGAACCCGAGGGTCTCGTATCCGCGCACGCTCGTCTTGATCGGACGGGGCAGCCACGCCACGGTGATCGAAGACTACGTGTCCGTCGGCGCCGGTCTCGGCTTCACAAACGCTGTGTCGGAGGTGCGGCTCGAATCCAACGCACAGCTCGACCTCGTGCGACTTCAGCGAGAGGGGGGCAATAACTTCCATGTGTCGGACGTCCACGTCGAGCAAGCGCGTGATAGCCGATTTATTGCGCACGACTTCTCCCTCGGTGGCGCTCTGGTGCGCAAGGACGTATCGGCGCATCTCGCCGGCGAGGGTGCAGAATGTACGCTCGACGGTCTCTACATCGCGAGCAGCCGAGAGCTCGTCGACAACCATACCCTGATCGATCACGCCCGCCCGCATGGCACCAGTCGAGAGCTCTACAAGGGCATCTTGAGCGGCGCGGCGCGGGGCGTCTTCCACGGCAGGATTGTGGTGCGTGAGGGCGCCCAGAAAACCGATGCGCGCCAGACGAACAAGAACCTGCTGCTGTCCCGAGACGCCGAGGTCGACAGCAAGCCGCAGCTTGAGATTGCGGCTGACGATGTGAAATGCAGCCATGGCTCGACGATTGGGCAGCTCGATGAGGCCTCGCTGTTCTATCTGCAGACTCGCGGCATCGACGCGCCCTCCGCCCGACGGTTTCTGATGCGCGCCTTTGCGTCGGAGGTGACATCCCGCATCCGCCAGGAACCTTTGCGAGACGAGATCGAGGAGATCCTGCTCGAGCGCCTCGCGCGCGAGGAGACAGGGGTGCTGTGAGAGGCGACCTCGATGTGAAGCGGCTGCGCGAGGATTTTCCGATCCTGCACCAAACATTGCGGCACGGCCATTCCCTCGTCTATCTCGATAACGCCGCCACCACGCAAAAGCCGCGCGCCGTGATCGACGCGCTCGTGCACTACTACGAGCGCGACAATGCGAACATTCACCGCGGGGTGCACGAGCTCTCGCAGCGCTCGACAGCCGCCTTCGAAGAGGCCCGCACAAAGGTTCAGCGCTTCCTCGGCGCAGCACACCCGAGCGAGATCGTTTTCACCCGCGGGACGACGGAGGCCATCAATCTCGTGGCCCAGAGCTGGGGCCGCGCGAACATCGGTTCGGGGGACGAGGTCTTGATTTCTGCGATGGAGCACCATTCGAACATCGTGCCCTGGCAGATGCTGTGCGAGGAGAAGGGCGCACGCCTGCGCGTGTTGCCGATCGACGACCGCGGCGAGCTCGTGATGGATGAACTCCCACGCCTGCTCGGCCCACGCACAAAACTCTTGGCCCTCGCCCACGTCTCGAATGCACTCGGCACGGTAAACCCTGTGCGGGAGATCATTGAGCTTGCGCACGAGCGAGGCGTCGCCGTGCTGGTCGATGGCGCACAGGCCGTCGCCCACACGCGGGTAGACGTTCGCGATCTCGGCTGCGACTTCTATTGCTTTTCCGGTCACAAGCTGTACGGGCCGACAGGGATCGGCGTGCTCTATGGGCGAAGCGAGCTGCTCGAAGCGATGGCACCGTGGCAAGGCGGTGGCGACATGATTGCCTCCGTGACATTCGAGAAGACCACCTACAGCGTGCTGCCCCACAAGTTCGAGGCCGGGACGCCACACATCGAAGGTGCCATCGGGCTCGGTGTCGCGATCGATTACGTGCAGTCGGTGGGGCTCGATGCGATCGCTGCCTACGAGGCGGACCTCCTCGCCTACGGCACCCGTGCGCTTCAGGGCGTGCGCCGCGTGCGGCTGATCGGGACGGCGCGTCAGAAGGCGAGCGTGCTCTCGTTCGTCATGGAGGGCGTGCACCCCCACGACGTGGGAACGATCCTGGATCAAGAAGGCATCGCGATCCGTACGGGCCATCACTGTGCTCAGCCGGTGATGGATCGCTTCGGCGTTCCTGCCACGGCACGTGCTTCCCTCGCGTTCTACAACACGCGGGACGAGATCGACGCGCTTGTGGCAGGGCTTGGCACGGTGGCGGAGGTCTTCGCCTAGATGTCGGAGGTCCGCGAGCTCTACCAATCCGTGATCCTGGACCACAACAAGCGGCCCCGAAATTTCCGCAAGGTGGAAGGCGCGAACCGACGCGCGGAAGGTTACAACCCGCTGTGCGGCGACAAGGTGACCGTCCAGCTGCGGGTGGAAGACGGCGTGGTGCGCGACGTGGGTTTTGAAGGCTCGGGGTGCGCGATCTCGACGGCGTCCGCGTCCATGATGACGGAGAGCGTGAAGGGTCGGTCACTCGCAGATGCCGAACAGCTCTTCCAGCGCTTTCACGACCTCCTGGTTGGTGAGTCCCGGGCAGAGCCCTCGGCCGACACGCAGAAGGCCCTCGGCAAGCTCACCGTATTCTCGGGGGTTCGCGAGTATCCCGCGCGCGTGAAGTGCGCGACACTCGTCTGGCATGCCCTTCACTCCGCGCTCGAGGGACGGGCCGATCCCGTCTCGACGGAGTAGCGCCGCCGCCACCACGAGAGGACACCCGATGGAGATCGAGCCTGCCGCCAGCCACGAATCGCTCCGGGATCGAGTGATCGAAGTCCTGCGCTCGTGTTACGATCCGGAGATTCCCGTCAATATCTATGAGCTCGGCCTGATCTACGAGGTGAACGTGAGCCCGATGAACGCTGTGCAGATCCGCATGACGCTCACCTCTCCCATGTGCCCCGTCGCGGGCAGCCTGCCCCCGGAAGTCGAAGAGAAAGTGGGCGCGCTAGCCGGTGTGGCCGAGGCCAAAGTGGAGGTCGTCTGGGACCCACCCTGGAACCCGAGCATGATGACCGAGGCGGCGCGCCTCGAGCTGAATCTCACCTGACGCCAGAGTCGGCTTGCTCCCTGTAGGCTTTGCGGCCTTCCTCGCCTTCGGCGTTGTGCTCGTCCTGGTGGGCGCGAATCAGGCCGATCTGGCGAGGGCGCTCGGCATGGACCTCTCCCGCTCCGGGCTTCTCGGTGCCGCCGTCGCGCTCGGTGCGGGCACAGGTGTCACCGCTGCGGGACCGCTCGTCGATCGCTTCCCACGACGGCCTCTGTTCGTGGGCGCGCTCCTCGTCGCGGCTCTCGCTCTCCTCACGCTGGGCCGCAACGTGAGCTTCTGGCAGGCCTTCGCCCACCTCGTCCTGCTCGGCATGGGAGCAGGCTTCTACGACACCCTGCTCAATGCGGTGGTGATTCACGAAAGGGGCGCCCACGCCGCGAGGCCGCTCGCACTCTTGCACGCGGGTGCCACCGCTGGCGCGGTCGCAGGCCCTCCCCTCATCGGGTGGCTTGCGCGTCGCGGTGACTGGACGTGGAGCTTCCACGCGACCGGCGCGATCTTCGTGCTGCTCGCCGCGTGGGCGAGCTTGGTTCGCCTGCCCGCGCCACCAAAGGCCGCAGCTGTTCAGGTGAGCGATCGCATCTTCACGCTTCCCCTCCTCGCGCTGGCTGTGGTGGCGTTCGCCTATGTGGGCGTCGAGACCGCAGTGACACTCTTTGCGGTCCCATGGGCGCAGCTCTTGGTGCTCCCGGCGGCGCGTGGACAGACGGCGATCAGCGCTTTCTGGCTCGGTCTTTTGGGCGGCCGCCTCGCCATGCTCGGCCTCGGCCGAAGCCTAGGAACTCGCTTCCTTGCGGCCGCTGGAATTGGCGGTGCGCTGATCCTCGCCGCCGCTCTCTGGGGGCGAATCCCGCAGCTCGAACTCGTGACCCTGGCCTCAGGACTCGCCCTCGGCGCCGTCTATCCCGTCATGATCGCGCTCGCCGGCGCCGAGTTCCCGTTCGCCAGTGGCACCGCTGCGGGTCTCGTCGCCGGCGCGGGCGCCCTTGGCGGGTTCGCGATTCCTTGGATGACGGGCGCTCTTGGCGACGCGGTGGGTCTTGCCACGGGGCTCGCGACCTCGAGCCTCTGGTGCCTCGCGATCACCGCCGCCGCATTCGCCCTTGCACGCATGAGTCTCGCCCCCGCGGCGCAGGGAGAACGCTAGCCGGCGCGCAGCGGAAAGACGGTCGCCGCAACCCAGGCGAGCCAAGTACTCTCTGTCACCGCGATCACCAGCCAATTGCCCGATGCGGCATAGACACCCGACGCAAAGACCTCGAACAGAACGGAAAGAATCGCGAGCAGCGGAACCATCAGCATCACCACCGGCGGAATAACGCCCATTCGAACGCCGACGATGACCGCTGCGACGACGAGGATGCGGCCGCTCACACCGAGGAGCGTCGCTCTCACGAGGCCGCCGCGACGAAGAGCCGCCTCGAAGGCGAGGAAGAAGGGCAGGAAGAGTACAGTGGCGGCGGCCGCAACGAAAAGGCGCTCGGCGGTGGGTGCCGTGCGGTGCCCCACAAGGCCAAGCGGCGTCAGCAGCAGGTAGACGCCCGCGAATCCGACCGCGCCGGGCACGAGTCCGAGACGCAACTCCCGCACAGGAACCGGGGAACCGTGGAGGGCCCCCACGCAAAGCAGCAGTCCTCCGGCCACGGCAAAGAGCGACACCACGACATCACCGACCTCGAGGGAGAGGAAGCCGGCCGGCACACCGACGGCCAGGACCGCCATGGCCAAAAGCAGTCCTGCCGCGAGCAGCGCGAGCCCCAAGGCGCCTCCACGGGCGGGTCGATCCTCGAGCCCATGCGCGAGGCGACCGCACACGAAGCCGACCCCGGCGAGAAGGACGAGGGCTCCGGCCATCGCAACAGCCAATGGCGCGAGCCGCGGATCGGCAAGGTCCGAGGGCGGAGCGGAGCTGCGATCCACGCGGAAGACCGCATCGAGCCACTGAAGGATCCGCGACGCTGCGGAAGTGGAGAAAACGATCGTCAGGTGATTCACGCCGGGCACCTCTTCGAGCCGCACGGCCGTACCGTGTGCCAGGTCGCCGTAGCTCTTGCCGTCCTCCGCCGAGTCGACGCCCGCGAGATGGCCCGCAAGTGCCGCCGTGCGCCCCTGCAGCCCGGGGGGATCCGCGGAGGCAAACAGGAAAAGGACGTTCGGCGGGCGGTACGGGCCCACGAGGGTCTGCACTCCCGAGATGGCGACGACGCCGTCGATGCCCGAATCGCGCGTCGCGAAGTCGAGCGCCGCAGCGGCGCCCATCGAATGACCCATCAGTGCAATGCGAGAGCCATCGACATAGGGAGAGCCACGAAGATATTCGACGGCCGCGGCGAGATCCTGAAACAGCCAGTCCGGACGCGCACGCCCGTCGGGAACTGGGTTGCGATTCGCCCCGTGGCCACGCACGTCGATCGCCAGCACCGCGTAGCCGTTCTGGGCGAGCCGGCGCGCAAGGCTGCTTACGACGACGCGGTCGCCCGCAAAGCCATGAACCAGCACGACCGCCGGCGGACGCTCGCCGCGCGGAGGCGGAGCGGGCAGCAGCAAAGTCCCGGGGACGGGCTCCGCGGGCAGGTACAGCGTTGCAGGGACGCCACCCGCGATTTCGAGATCGGCATGGGCTGGGCCGTTTCGGTCCCGCTTCGCGAGCGCGACGGTCGCACCGACGTACACGATGAGGGCAATCCCAAACACCAGCTGGACGACGAGCCTCACGGGTGCTCCCTTACGAGAAGGACGAATCCGGGTGCTATGGTCGCACGCCACGGGCCACGAGCCCAAGGCGGCGCTTTCTGTCCGGCGTCGCAACGCCAGGAAAAGGCCGGGGCCACTTGAATCGGATCCTGATCACGGGAGCGAATGGCCACCTAGGTCAGCGGCTGCTGCGACGCGTAGCCGAGCAGAGTCCCCCCGGCGCCGCGGCTGCAGCGCGGGCGGCAGTGCGCTCGAAGCAAGCCGCTTCCGCTGTGCGCGCGCTCGGAACTGCTGCAGATTGCGCGGTCGTCGACTACAGCGACGTCGACGCGTTGGCCCGCGCTGCCGAGAGCTGCCACGCCATCGTGCATCTCGTCGGTATCCTCAAAGAGGGTTCGCGCACGCGCTACGCCGAGGCACACGAGGCCACCGCCCAGGCGATCGCCGCTGCAGCGGAGAAGGCCGGCGTCCGGCGCATCGTATATCTCTCGATCCTCGGCGCGAACGCGGGCTCCAAGAACGCCTGTCTTGCCTCGAAGGGCCGCGCCGAGGCGATTCTGCTTGGACGCTCGGTTCCCGCGACGGTGATCCGGTTACCGATGGTGCTCGGCGCCGGCGAACCCGCAGCCCTCGCGCTGCGAGCCCAGGCCATGCGTCGCCTCTTACCGCTCGTGCGGGGCGGCGCGAGTCGGGAGCAGCCGATCGACGCCGAGGACGTGTCAGCGGCCATCCTCGCCGCCGCCGCTCACGACGACGAACGCGGAGGGAGCCTCGACCTCGCAGGACCGGAGTCCGTTACGCACCGCGAGCTCGTCTTGCGGGCGGCCTCGCTGCTGCGCCGACGGCCTCGCATCGTGCCGCTACCCCTGGCGCTCGCCCGCGCATTCGCATTTCTCGCCGAGCGCACCCTCTCGAACCCGCCGATCACCCGGCCCATGCTCGAGGTGCTCGAGCACGATGACGAGATCGATCCCGCTCCCGCCTGCCGGGCGCTCGGGCTTACGCTAACCCCGCTCGAGGAGACGCTCCGCCGCTGCGTCCTCCCGCAGGTGCTCTCGTGAGCGAAGGCGGCACCCGCAACGCCCCCCACACCGAGTCCGCGGGCGCTCTGCCTCTCGCGCCGCAGCGCCGTGGAGCGGCGTGGCAGCGGCTCCTGCCGTGGGGGATCACCGCGGTCTGTTTTTTCTGGCTCTACCGCAATGTGAGCGCCGCGGCCGCGCGGCAGCACTACGAGCTCATCCCCTACCTCCTCGGCATCTTCGAGCGGGTCGACTGGGGCTCCTTCCTCGTGATCGTCATCCCCTACTCGCTCTTCTACTTCGCGATCGACTCTCTCGTGCTCTATCGGGTGGTCAACTGGTTCAACGCCCGCGTCAGCTATATGGATATCCTCCCCGTGCGCGCCAGCACGTACATCCTCTCGATTGTGAACGAGCAAGTCGGCAAGGGTGCGATGGCGGTGTACCTCCACCGCCGTGAGGGTGTTCCAGGCTGGCAAGTTGGTTCGAGCATGCTGTTTATCATGTTTTGCGAGTTCTACTATCTCCTTGCGTGGGCGACCTTCGGTGTCGCGCTGCGCTGGGATTCGCTTCCGCCAGTCTTCCACGCGATCCCGGCCGTCGCGCTTGGCGCCGCGCTTTGGTTTGTCTTCCACCTGCTCTACTTCAATGGGTCGATCTTTCCGAATTCGACGCTTCGAAACCGCCAACTTCTCCATGCCTTCCGCAAGGCAAAGCCATGGCAATACGCCACGATCGTCTTGCTCCGTTCGCCGGCGTTACTGGCAGGAGTCGTCGCGTATACCCTGGTGATGAGACTCTTCGGGGTCACGCTCGGCTTTGGCCAGGTGCTGGGCTACCTCCCGGTCGTGTTTTTCGGCGCCGCCGTCCCGGGCCCCATGCGTGCGGTTGCGATCACGCTCTGGACCGTGCTCGTCCCCGAGCACGCCGGCGAGATGGCGGCTTTCGGCCTCGTGATGCACAACTTCTTCATCTTCTTCAACGCCGCGATCGGGCTCCTTTTCTTGCGGCGGGCGCAGCGCGAGATCTTCGGAGCGGCGCTCTAGCGCCGGCGCCGGCGCGCGATGTCGGACGAACCCTTCCGCGCCCTCGACTCGGACGACCGTGTTCGTGCGCTCTTCTTACGGGTTCTCGGACTCGTCACCGCCTGCGCCTTCGCATCGATCTGGGTCCAAGTAGACGGCCTCATCGGCTCGCGGGGCATCACTCCCGTGCGGGAGCTGCTCGCCTTTGCCGCCTCGCGGCTCGGCCCTGAGGCGCATTGGCGCATCCCGACACTCCTGTGGATCGACTGTTCGGACGCAACACTCCATTTCTTGTGTGCGCTGGGCTTTGCACTTGGCATGGCCCTCGCGTTCGCTGCGCCTCGCCCCGCCTTCCTTCTCGCGCTCTTGTGGGCTCTCTACCTCTCTCTCGCGAGCGTCGGGGACGTATTTCTAGGCTACCAGTGGGACACGCTGCTCCTTGAGACGTGCTTTTTCTCCGTGGGCTTCGCGGCGTCGGCACGTCCGCCTCGAGGCGTCGCGCTCTTCCTCCTTCGCTGGCTTCTCTTCCGACTCGTCTTCCTTTCCGGGATGGTGAAGCTCTTTTCCGGCGACGAGTCGTGGCGCAATCTCAGCGCACTCACCTACCACTACTGGACGCAACCCCTCCCTACCTGGACCAGCGCGTACGTGAACGACCTCCCGGCGTTCGTGCACAACCTCGCCTGTGCTGCCACCCTTGCCATTGAGCTTGTGGCACCGTTTGGAGTCTTCGGCCCGCGTCGGGTACGCCTCGTTTCCTGCGGCGCGATCGTTCTGCTTCAGCTGGCGATCGCTCTCACCGGAAACTATGGCTTCTTCAACCTTCTCACGCTGACCCTGTGTGTTCCGCTCCTCGATGACCGGGCGCTGCGCGCCCTTGTTCCCGCGGGCCTGCACCGGCGGCTTCCAACGCCCGCTCCTTCCCCAGGCTTCGTCCCGCGCCCGCAGCTTGCCCGTCTTGCGACGATCCTCCTCGCGGCACTTTTCTTCGCGGTCACGGGCTGCGAGGCACTCGGGCGTCTGGGTGCAGGCTCCCTTGTCCCGAACGCGGCGGAGGACCTCCTCTCTGCCTTGGCGCCGCTTCGCACCTTCAACAGCTATGGGCTTTTCGCCGTCATGACCAAAGAACGTCCCGAGATCCTGATCGAGGGCAGTGCCGACGGCTTGGCGTGGCTGCCCTATGAGTTCCGCTGGAAGCCCGGAGCCGTGGATCGCAGGCCGCGCTTCACCACCCCGCACATGCCACGCCTTGATTGGCAGATGTGGTTTGCGGCACTCGGAAGCTGCGAGCGCGAGCTTTGGCTGCACGCCTTCTTCCTGCGCCTGCTCGAAGGCGACCCCATCGTGAGCGAGCTCCTGGCGACGAACCCGTTTCCCGAGGCTCCGCCGCACTACCTGCGGAGTACGCTCTGGCAGTATCATTTTTCTACATCAGCGGCTAGACACCAGGGCGTGTGGTGGATACGCGAGAAAGTCGGTCCGTACTGTCCGACCGTGACTCTCGAGGATGGGCACCTGCGCGTTGTGAGAGAACCCACCTCCTAGGACCCTGTGAGAGAAGGGACTCGCGTCATGACCGCCGAGCCGGATCACGCTCTGCCTTTTCGCCCGGGTGCGCTGCAAGAGCTACCGACGAGCGCGCGCCACGGAGTGGTGACCTTCGCCCTTTCGATGATGGCGATTGCCTATCTCGATCGCGTATGCATCTCGACCGCTGCACCTTCGATCCAGCGGGATCTCGGGCTCTCCGACGTGCAGATGGGCTATGTCTTCAGCGCCTTCACGTTCGCCTATGCGCTGTTCGAGGTACCGAGCGGCTGGCTAGCCGACCGGTTCGGGGCGCGCCGCATGCTGACGCGGATCGTCATCTGGTGGTCCGGGATGACCGCCGCGACCGCGCTGGCCACCGGCTTTGCGTCCCTGCTCGCGCTGCGTCTTCTTTTTGGAATGGGCGAGGCGGGGGCGCTCCCGAGTATGAGCCGCGCCTTCGCACGCTGGCTCCCCCCTCGCGAGCACGGCCGCTCGTTCGGTCTCACCATCATGGCGGGTGCGCTGGGGGGTGCGCTCGCACAGCCGCTTGCCGTTCTCTTGATCGAGCGGTTCTCTTGGCGCTCGACTTTCCCGATCTTCGGCGTCGTAGGACTGGTGTGGGCCGGCGCGTGGTTCGCGTGGTTTCGCGATGACCCCCATACCCACCCGGAGGTGAACGCTGCAGAGCTGCACCTCATTGGCACCGACCCGCCGACGCCGCATCCCGCCGTGCCTTGGCGGGCGATCCTGCGCCACCGCGGACTCCTCGCGCTGTGCCTCATGTACAGCGGCGCGATCTACGGCTGGTACTTCTATCTGACCTGGCTCCCGACCTACCTTCTGCGGGCACGCGGTTTCGAACTGCACTCCGTCGGCTGGCTGGCCGCGCTCCCGCTGCTCGCGATCGCCTTCGGCGTCTTCAGCGGGGGCTTTCTCTCCGACCTCTTGTCCCGGCGCTTCGGGCCGACCGCGGGCCGCAGGCTGCCCGGTCTTCTAGGACTCCCCGCAGCGGCGCTCTGCGTGCTCGGCGCCGTAGAAACGTCCGCGCCGCAGACCGCAACCTACCTGCTTGCGTCGGCAGCAGGCCTGGCTGCGCTTGGCGTCGCGCCGGCCTGGGCCGTGTGTCTCGAGATCGGCGGGCTCCACGCCGGCGTGGTGAGCGGC